>Ga0114931_10006263_pt1 | contig 14634 bp, 20 predicted proteins | sample 2SBtaG_FD_89579 | JGI IMG/M metagenome (GOLD analysis project Ga0114931, IMG submission 89579) | Deep subsurface microbial communities from Kolumbo volcano to uncover new lineages of life (NeLLi) - 2SBTROV14_V59a metaG | ecosystem: Environmental > Aquatic > Marine > Volcanic | place: Kolumbo...
CAAATAATGTTATTTCCAGGCATATACTTAATTTTTTTTAGTCTTAGAAACATTTCTTCAGTTTTTCCAGTAAGCATAGCTCCTGCGTAAACTTCTATAATTCCCTGATTAATATAAGATATACCTATCATAAAAAATAGTTTTTCAAACAAATTATATTAACATTATTGTATTACAAGACACATATTTTTTCGTTATCTAGCAGTGGTTTTAAATTAAAACATTTATAGATTCTATAAAAAAAAGCTTTATCCTAAAGCTCTTCTAACATCAGTAACTTCTGCTGAATTAACTTTTTCTAAAGCACCTAATTTTTCAGCCACACCATCAGGACTACCTAATGATTCTTCCATAACAAATATTATACTTAGCGACTTTAATCCGAATGCAACAGGAGTAATTTCAGATTTAGTTTCTCCTTCACCTGCAAATTCCGCAATGAATTTTTTTGCTGTTGTTTCTAATTCATCTAAATTAACTTCAGGCGAACTAGGCATTATTTTTATAGTAACGATTGCTTTTGCCATTTTTATTTACCTCTCTAATAGAATTAGTTTGGACCTGTAAAACCGCATTTTGGGCAAGTATATTTAGCTACAATTTGTCTTGCGTGCTTTGACCTAACGATTTCGTATTCCCCGCATTTAGGACAAAGGAACATTGTTGAACCTTTATCATTTGTAATTCTAGTATTTGTTGATATGCATTTTTTTGCTGTTTCCATCCGTCCTAGAAATAGTGTTCTCTTTATAAAGCTTTTTGTGCGCGTAAATTCTTTGTAGCTATTAAATTCTAACGTGCTTTTTGAATGTTTTTAATAGCTATTATTCACTAACTTTAAAAATCCTTATTATTTCTAACTAAATATGAGAGCAAGATACGGACAAGCATCACTACTGTTAATTGTAGCAAACATATTTGTATTTGGATTACAAATGATTTTTAAATCATCTGTAAACTCTTTCATATTAGTTTCTTCAGATATAATCACCAGGCCCTGGATTATTTTAAGTTCTATGTTTATGCATGCAAGCCCTACTCATTTACTTTTTAACATGTATGCACTTTTCTTGTTTGGTAACCTTGTTGAACAAAGAATTGGAACAAAAAGATTTGTTGGACTGTATTTTGCTTCTGGAATTGTAGCAGCTATTGGTTTTTCAGTGTTTAGAGAATTAATATTAAATAATACAGGCGCAGCACTTGGAGCTAGCGGAGCTATTATGGGCATATTAGGTATGACTATAATGATATTTCCAAATCTAAAAGTGTTATTTTTCTTTGTTATACCTATGTCGATGAGAACTGCAGGAATAATTTTTGCACTCATAGATGTCTTTGGAATATTTTATCCTTCTGGTATCGCAAATACTGCTCATTTAGCAGGCTTAGCAGTAGGTTTACTTTATGGATGGTATTTGCTTAGTAAAAAAAAGAAAATAACTGTTCAAATAATTAATAAGCCATTTAAAAAATCAAAACAAAAAGAAAAAGGAAACATTATGCTTACTTCTGAAGAAATTGAAGAATACATGAAAAACGGCAGATTGTAGCTACTAAAACTAAGCTTGTCTTACTCCTAAATTAAGAATTGAACTTATATTTGAACTTATTATATCTGCTGTTGCAGCATCAATTTTTACATTTATCAAATTAAAAGCAGTCGTGACAAGAGTTATGTTCCATACTTGTTTGTGTAACTTCTGTAAAATGGCAATAACTTTGTTTATGGATTCAGAACTATATTTTTCCATTCTAAGCTTTTCACAAATAGTCATAGCCATTTCATAGCCAATTTTGACTTTTTCTAAATCCAGTGGAGAAATAATTCCCTCTTTTTTGAAAGCTTCTTGTTCAGGCTGTCTTGCAATAGGTTCTGTTCCGAATGTGACTATCCTGTCTCTTGATTCATTGTAAAATCCAAATTCCCAAGAACCCTTTTTAGAATACTCTCTTATCATAGAGGCATGAACAAGGTAAAATCCTTCTTCATTTTTCTCAAAGTCTTTGTATTCATCTGAAGCAATAAGCTTCTCGTATTCCTTTTTAACAGCCATACCAGAGAGTATATTCCTTCATTTTAAATATATTTGCAAATCTTTAAATAAAGTTATTTATTCTCTTAAAAATATGGTTGAGGTGCGAATTACATACGAAACATTGTTTGATCTTCTTAGACGAGAAAAGGGTAGAAATGAGCTTCAAGAGCTCTCTGCAACTTTTTTTGTGGATGTAGTCACATATCTGAAAGAAAAAACTAGTATGCTCTCAGAATCCACTTCTGCCCTAACTTCAAGAGCTGAGCACGAGAAAACTAAAATTCAAATCAAAAATATTAGAAAAATACTCAAAGAGCTTTATGAGCTTAGAGAGAAAAAAATAATCAGTTTAGCGATTAATAAGGTAAAAGCGGGTTCAAATCTTGTTGATACCTCTAAAATGCTTCCAGAAGAGCGTCAACTCTTTGAAGAAACAGCAATTCTTCTTACAAAGTTTAAACAGGGCATTTTAGACCATGTTTCTAGAATGGAACTTCCTTCGATTGTTACTGATAAAGATTACACAAAAGTAAAAATGCACAAGGATTTTGCAGAAGAAATTGAGGAAGAACCAAAAGAGGAATCTGAAGAACAAATGGAAACACAAGTTGCAGATAAATCGTCTATTGAACTCGAAGTTCCTGTCGCATCACCTACTAGAATGAAAGTCAAATTCTTATCTAATTTACCTAAGTTTATGGGACCAGATAAAGCAATCTACGGGCCATATAACAGAGAAGAAATTGCCGAACTTCCTGTGAGTGTCGCTAATCTATTAATGAAAAAAAGTAGAGCAGAACCTGTTTAATTACGCTTCTGAGTCTTCATCCTCTTCTTCAAAGAACTTGCTTAAATCGTGACTGTTTATTTTTGCTTCGTAACTTATTGCTGCCATAACATAAACCTCAAATTTTGGTATAAGAAGACCTTAGACGTTTGCATATATAAATTATATTGTAATTAAATCTAGTTAAAATTATATAATTGATAGAAATATTATTTTACAGAACGAGCTTATTTTTAAGCCTAGTTCTCAACTAGTAGTGAACGAGTATTGAAAATAAATATTTAAATGTCGAGGTACTTATCCATTAAATTAAACATCAAAAAAGTCCCAAGAACTTCATATGTTTCTCTTGTTTCTAAAGAAGTATTTTCAGGTATGAATTTTTTAGTAATTGAACGAACAAAATCATATCTGTTGTCTTCTTTTAGTTTATCATCAAGGTATTCAAGTGTTTTAGATTTTTTGTTGTTAGTTACTTTGTCAAATACATTTTCGATTTGTTTAGACTCATTATGATTAGAATACTCTTGCTTTTTTGCAACATTTTTCTTATTATAGATATTAAAGCTATTTTTCATATTATCACCTTTTGTTCAAATTATCAATTATTATCTTTGGAATGTCTTTTTCATTGTTTATTTCAAAAATATTTATTTTGCCTTGATTGGAAATAACTTCAGAATTTATTAAGTAAAAATTTGTTCTTTTAGTTTTACTTTGTTTTTTAAAATAATTAAAAGTTTTATCAAAATCTTCTATACCCATATCAGAGATAAGATAAACATCAACATCAGATTTTATCATTTTATTAACAACACCCAAATCAAGCGATGTTCCCTGAGCTTGAAATAAAAGAATAGAATCATAAATTTGTTCTTTTGAAAAAGAATAATCAAATGCAACAGTATCAGAACTAAAATTTATAACTCCAACTTTTCTACCGTGTTTTAAGTAATAATTTGCAGTACAATATCCTCCTAAAACCGCATAACTTCTTTCATTTTCTGGATTTGCCATACTTATAGAACTATCAATAATGACTAATGCCTCTGGAAGATTATTATTATCGGCAACAACACTTTCATTTATTATGGTTGTAAATGTTTTTTCTCTTGTCATATTTGGAAATATTTTTCCATAGCTTTTGAAATAATCAATATTTGTAAATTCGTCGCCAATCTCCCATTTTTTGGTAGAATAAGAAACACAATCTCTTGAAAAACCATTTTTTTTAGATTTTACAATAATAGAATAATTCTCTGATAATTTTCTGTAATAATCTTTAAGTCTTTTGCCTAGTTTGTTTAATTGTTCATTAGAAAAAATATTTGAAAATCCATTTACAACTTGCTTATATTTTTTTGGAGATAAATCTTTAGTTAATTCTTTTGAAGCATTGTAAACATCTTGTTCAGAAAAAGATGTGGAATTTAATCCTCCTAAAACTGCATAACTTCTATTAATTAAATTTTTTTCATCGAGTTGTTTATCATATTTAAGTAAAGGACTCATTATTTCAGCAAATTTGTATGCATTTTTTTTCAAACTATCAATATCGAGAGTTGAATAATTTAATTTGTCAAGAGATTTAATTGCATTTAAACTAATTTTGTCTTTTTGTCTTGCACCAAAATCAATATTTGTTCTAAGATAATAAAATGCTTTTATTGTCTCATCTATAACATGATTAGAATTCATAGCTTTGTAAACTTCGCTAATTTCATTTACACCTCGCACAATTAAGTCTAAATTTATAATCACATCTTCAAAATAATTGTTTAAATCTTTTTTGTTTGTTGCATCAACTTTTGAGATTTCTGATTCTAAGACAAGCATAGTATATAAATCAAAAGGACAGGTAACATAATGATTTGCTTCATGAGCAGAAATACCTATATACGCAGTTTCGATAGGAAGGTTGAGTTCTCTAATAAACTTTGAAGAAATAAATATTTCTTTTGTCCCCATATTAATTTCTGCTGTATTAATTGAATTGTTAAAAACAATTTCTGGCATTTTAATATTCGGATATCCTAATTTTTTAGAAACATCATCCCATAAGCATTCTAAAGTTCTTTTATTATTCATTTCATATACTCCTTGAAAACAGGATGATCCATAGTCTTAGATTTTTTTTCTGCTTCAATTATTTTTTTATTCAAAATTAAAGATACAATATCTATTTGATCATGCTTTATTTTTCCAGCTCTTTTTTTTATTTCTTCTAAAATATCAATAGTTGTTTGAAGCTGAACAGATTCCTTTCTTGATTTATGTTCTCTTGATTGAAGTTCATTTTCATTAAATATTAATTTATGATTTAATGCATAAGGAAGAATACTAGAAATATGATTTACATTTACCTCTTTATCGTTCATAGCCCAAGCAAGTGCTTTAGAATAGTTATCAATAGTATTAATTGTTCTTACTGATAAACTATTTTTTATGTTAAAGCAAGCATAATTTGAATAATGACAATCATCAGGACAAGACTCATTTGTTCTTTTTTGTCCAAACAACTGACAACTACCAAGTTCAGAGTATAATACATCCAAAAAATAATTTGAATCCTCGTCGAAGTCTTTTGACAAAATTTGATTTCTGATATTATTTCTTTCTTCATCAGATAATAAATCTAAATTCAAATCATTTTTTATTCTAGCAACATATTCATTTCTCAAAAGATTTGTTCCATCAAGATAATCTTCATACAGAATGTCTTTGTTAAAAATTAAAACACTATATGCTGCAGCAATATCTTCATAGTTTAGATTTATTTTTTCAGAATATCTTATTAATCTTGTGTTGTTTAGACCTGGATTTTTTGATTCAACACTTATATCAAATCTGTCAAGTAAGGGAGGAATAATTCCGTTGTTTCCTGAATCTTTGTAGTTTTTTGTTGCAAACCAAGGACATGGTTCTGTCATTATAACGTTGTTTAAGTATTTCCATGTGTTTGTTTGCATTCCTGTTAAAAGAATATTTTGTTTATGCGATGGAATTCTATTTATTTCATCTACAATTTTTGTTTTTGATAAAACAAAATCGCTCCAAACAATTTTTTCTATTCCTTTGTTGAGTTCACCCATATCTGGTCTTCCAATAATACTTTCATAAGACAATTCAGGATTTCCTTTATACTCGAAGATTCTGTTACTGATAGAGGTATTCCAAAATAAAGTGAAGAAATAGTTTCTGAAAGAGTTGTTTTTCCAAGACCGTATTCTCCTAAAAACAGCATTTTTCCATTTAGTGCAGCAGTCAATAATCCTAACAAAACTGCAGAATTTGATTCTTTTCCATTGCAAGAAAAATCATTTTTGCAATAATAAATATTATCTCTAATAAATTCATTTATTTTGAAAAATTTGTTGTATTCATCCATATAAAAACATAATTAGTTATTATTAATATGAATCTCTAAGACAATTTCGAAAGTTTTGCGAAAGCTTCGAAAAGAAAAAGATATATAAATTAACAATTAGTTATCAAATATTCGCGGGCTCGTAGCTCAATCTGGCTAGAGCACTCGGCTCTTAAACAGTGTGCAGTCAATCAGAACACTGAATTCTGTCGGAGCGACCGAGGGGTTGCGGGTTCGAATCCCGTCGGGCCCATATTTCTTTTTTAATTATGCTTTTAAAATGCACTATCAGTGCAAACTTTTGATGCAGCTTTTCTAAAAAGGTTCTAAGAATTCAGTCGGGCTTATATTGAGAAATATATTTTGTTAAGTCTTTTTGTTTTAGTATTTTTTCCACATCGCTTTTTTTTGCATTTGTTTTTATTGCTGTGTTTCTAAAATGGGTTCTTGCAGCCAAAAAACCTTTTTTCCTTAATAAAGAAATAATATGTTCAAATTTTGGAATTTCTTCTGTGTTGTTTTTAGAAAGATTATGTATATCAATAAATCCAAACGAATTTATTTTTGTTTCTTCAATCAATGTATCAATTAGTTTAATTGTTCTTTTTGATATACATTCATTATTTTGCTCAATGGCATTTATTTTTTTAAGTGTTTCAATTTCATTTAATTCACCAAGCCACATAGGGCCGTAAGATTCAGCGGTTTGTGAGTCCGAACCCTGTTTGCTGCGTTCTGTGTTTTGTTCATCGTTTGGCCTATACATTCCGTGTTGTGAAAGAATTCTGTCCATACATTTTTTTCCTTTGTCAAATCTGAAAAATACTCTCATGTAATGATCTTTTGAATATGATAATATAGGGGTTAGTGCTCTTTGTTGATTTGTTCCCATTAGTTGTACTTTTCTTATTAATATGCGAAGACCTATTTCATGCATTAATTCATTTCTAAGAGGTTTTGCCCAGTATTTTCTTTGACAAGCATAAGGATAAGTTCCACATAAAGCAGAAGTATCCGTTGCAGTGACTGCCAAGATGCCATCAGAACGCAGTGAGCGAACTGCCGAATCCAAAAACGGGTTTGGTGTTCCAAAAGGATCAATGTCGATATAGTCAAATGGTTTATTTTCAATTAGAAATATGCTTGCATCTTTATTATGAATAAATACTTTTTCTGTTTGACATTTATTCATAACAAGCATTTTATTTAGATATTCTGTGTACCCTTCTTTTTTGTCATTTATATGAATTTCTTTTATCATTTCTTGTGGAAGTTCTTTTAGAAATCTAAGACCTCTTATTCCAGAGCCTGCTAAAGGCAGAGCAATACTCATTGGTCTGCGTTCAGAACCCTGAAAGCTTAGTAGTAACAGTACAGATATATCTCTATTTAATTTCATTACAGGATTGTAGAATATTTCCATTTTTTTATCCACAACATCTTTTACTTCTGCTTCAATTGTCGTCGTGGACTCTGTAATTTTCTCCATTTACAAAGGAAATACTCTTCTATTTATATAATAATTCACGATTTGTTGTCATTATCTAGTAACTAAATCAGTTAATTTTATAAATGAGTGTTGTTTTCTAAGAATCGCATGACAGACCTATACCTATATTTTGTAGATACACAAAAAGAATCAGTTCTAGAAAAAAAACATGAAGAATTTGTAGCAAAAGTAAGAAGTTCATCTCCAGACAAGATACAACAAAATCATTTTGTATACATAGAAGACATAGAAGACATAGAAGAAATTCAAAGAAGTGAACCACGAACAATAATCACAAGAAACTATTTATTTGAAACAAATATCGGCGCAAGCCAATACACAATAGGCGACGATGCAATAGAAATAGTGAGTGTTTTTCCCTTAAGACTATATCCTGAGCTACAAAGAAATGGAGATAACATTGCAAACAAAGAAAAACAAAATAACTTTAGTCTTGGAACACTTGCTGAAGCTGAAACATTAGAATTCTTACTTAATCAAAACATAATACAAAAGGATTACAAAGTAACTCATTTTAGTAAAAAAGTAAGTAATCTTAGAACAATGCAACTAAAGAGTCTGGGAATAAAAATAAATGAAGAAACCGTAGAAAGCATGCTTGAAAAATACAAAACACACTTAGAAAAAAAAGGATACTCTTTTTAACCTCTCATTTTTTTGAAACTTTCTATTATATCAACAACATATTTACCATCTTCTAATTTGTAAATAAGAGGTTGTTTTTTCTTAAAAAGATTGACTAAATCAAGTTCGTATTTTCCTGGCTTTAAAATATTAATGCTTTCAATATCAAGAACAACAGGCAAATCTTTGTCTATATCTTCACCAATTATATCATAGACGTCTTTTTCCATCTGATCTTTTTCTTTTTTGGTAAGATCAAACTGTCTTTCTCTAGCTTTTTCTAATTGACTTTCCTTTACAAAGAAAAATAATTTGCCACCACACTGCGTACAACCATTTAGAATTGCGCTGGAAGCATCTCCATGCATAGTTCCATATTTAACACATTGATGAGGAATTCACACCACCTACTTTCTCTTGCCAGACTTTATTTCTTCTGTAAGAAGTTGTATTTTGTCTGGATCTTGTTTTATTTCTTTGACAATTTTTGCAGGACCAATTATAGTAAGACCATGCCTGTCTCCTAATAATAAATTAACAAATTTTGCTTTTATTCTTCTCAAAAATTTTGCATCAGACCCAGTGGTGTTTACAACACTTAATTCAATTCCTTTAAAGTCGTTACTAATCTCTTCCATAGTTTTCCTAATTAGTTGAGCTTCTTCATGACTTTTCAATCTACCTTCCATAAGAACAATTTTATTTGCCTTAACAGACTTCAACAACTTAGCAATTCTTTTATTAGAATCAAGGTCCGCTATTTCGTGGTAAGGTATAAATTGAAGTGTTAACATTTGTTTTTTCACCGTCTTGAATCTGTTAATTTGAATAATTCTTCATAAAATTGATCTAAATTCTTTCCGAATTTAGCACTTATCCCAATAACTTTGTATTGTGGAAATGCTGCCTGAATTTTTTTCAAATTTGATTTTTTCAAATCAACTTTGTTTCCAATAACAAGAACAGGTATTTTTCTTGCCTCAAGATTTCCAATAATAGTAATATTAACTTGACTGTAAGGATCAACTGTAGAATCTAGAACAACAACAACAGTATCCATGTCATCAAGCCATTTGATAGAATCAATAACTCCTTTGGTTGCTTCTTTAGCTCTGGTTTTAGCTTCTTTTTCTTTCATACCTTCTTTCATGAACTCTTCATAATCAATTTTTGTAGCAATTCCTGGAGTATCAACTAAATTAAAATCTAGTTCTTTATTTCCTGATTTTATCTTTATTTGTTCTTTAATTTGAATTTCTCTTGTTTCGTGAGCAATATTAGACACAGAACCCATTTCTTCGCCAAGCCAATCCATACAAATTTTATTAGCTAATGTTGTCTTACCACCATTAGGAGGACCATAAAGACCTAACTTTATGTGTTTCTTTTTCTTAAATAATTTATTCAGGAATCTCTTAAAAAATGCCCCTAGCATACCAACCATACATAATGTACTTTTGAATTTAATATATAAATCTTTTGTTTAAAAACAAGTTATGATTCAACACTCATACCACATTCAAATGAATTGACACATAACCAAGTTACATTAATTTCTCCGGGTCTAAGAAGTGTTTCATTGTATATTCTACTAGAATTACCTGAATAAAAAAATATGTATTCCTTTGATCTGAAAGTAATATTCATTTCTCTGCCATACATCTTCGAATTAATAGTGTATGGACTTCCATCAAGATTTGTTGGTAAAAAAATAGTTCTGGTATAACCAAGACCTGATTGCTCTGCAAAAACAGATTCTGCCCTAATAACATTCATTAATTGGTTTACTAATTCTTCATCTCTTATTGCTTGAGCATCATTCAAATTTTTTTGTATTGCAACAAGAAAAACCCCCATCAATATTAATACAAAACTAACTAATAATGCAAATTCTATTGCGGACTGTCCTTTTTTTGATAGAAATTTTTTCTTTTGTAAATACATTTTATTCAATTCATATTCTTCTTAATTCAATTTTTGAATCAATTAGTTCAATTCTAATCCTGTTAACTCCTGTAGTAAAATCAAACGTGCAATTTGTGTTACATGTTCCATTTGATATTGTAAATCTATCAACAAAAAATACTACCTGAGAATAACCACCGCTTGTACCATATTTAAATACTAAGTCTTTTCCATCATAAAGCGTTGCAGATTCAAAAGATTCTGGAAAAGTTGCTTCTATTGTTGACCAAGAATCTGCCCCTACAACATACATTTCTTCTGCTTTATTAAGAATTCTTTGACCAATCATATTTAATTGATTTGCTAAAACTTCTTCGTTGGCACTTCTGGTGTAGTTAGTAAATAGAATAGTTGCTGGAATAAGAATCATTAGAGCTATTCCTACTATAGATAAATATTCAACTGAACCTTGCCCTTTTTTCCTAAATTTCTTTGTAACCATTCTCACCTCTCAGAATGAGAGTATTCCTAAGTACTTGAATTAAGATTATACTATATAAATCTTTTTCATTGAAAAAAGAGAGGTTTTTAAGCGAAATCTTTATATACGTAACATTCTTGTGCATGATTAGAGGGGAAGGACTGGTGTTTAAAGTCAAAAAAAAGGAGGATTAAATGTTAAACAAAAAAGGTATGTCTCCATTAATTGTTACTATTCTTCTGATAGCTTTTGCTGTAGCTCTTGGCACTATGATTATGAATTGGAGTTCAGATAATGTTATTGCTACACCAGTTTCTTGTGAATCTACAAATTTAGTATTTCAACAAGCTTTTGATGAGGATGTGCTTTGTTTTAATGAAGAAACTGGAAAACTTCACGTCGCCATAAAAAATGATGGTTCCTCCGCCATGGATTTCATTGTTTATAGAAGAATCAATCAAGATTATACTATTAGAGATGTAAAAATGACTGATTCATACCTTGGTTCTGGAAAAATATATGCTGCAGATATTCAATTTGTAAATGCAGAAAAAGTTCACATAGAATTTATTCCTGGTATTATGATTGGTGGTCAAGAATCTCTTTGCACAGAAAAAGCACTAGTAAGAGAAAATATTAGAATTTGCTAAAATAAACCAAAAGAATTATATTTCTACTAACAATTTGTTCTTTTTATGCGAATTGAAATAGAATTAGATAAGGGCGTAGATAGGAATGCTTCTAAATATTTTGAAAAAGCAAAAAAATTACGTAAGAAAATTACAGGTCTAAAAAAAGCGGTTGAGGAAGCTAAAAAACGAAAAGATGTTGCTTCTGAAAAAGCACAGGAAAATAAATTAAAAAAAGAGGCTAAAGAAAAAGAAGATTCTAGAAAAAAAGAATGGTACGAAAAATTCAGATGGTTTATTTCTAGTGATGGTTTTTTAGTTATTGGTGGAAAGGATGCTACGTCAAATGAAATTGTGATTAAGAAACATACTTTAACTACAGAATATGTTTATCATACAGAAGCGCCAGGAAGTCCTTTTTTTGTAATAAAAAATCCTGATGGAAAAGAAATTCCTGATAAAACCAGAGAGGAAGCAGCAATTGCAAGCGCAACATTTTCTAAAGCTTGGAATTCGGGAATAAAAGCATTAGAAGTTTATGAAGTGCTAGGTAGTCAAGTTACTAAAGAAGCAAAAGCTGGAGAATACATAGCAAAAGGAGCATTTATGGTTTATGGGAAAAGAAAATATTATGATTCAATTGTGAGTTTAGCAATAGGTGTTTTTGGAGAAAAAAAAGTTGTTATGTCAGGCCCCGAATCAGCAATCGTAGCCAACTGCTCACAGTTCACTATTTTACGGCAAGGCTATTTGAAGAAAGGAGAAATCGCAAAAAAAATAATGCACAAATTAAAAATTCATTCAAACGAATTGATTCTTGGACTTTTGCCTGCTGGTAAATTTGATTTAAAAACAAAGTAAATTCAAGATGATTTATGACTAAATTATAATTGAAAATTTAGCAATTAAAATAGAACCTCTGCCTTATTAATCTGCCTTATTAATTCTGAATTATAAATTTTGAATTATAAAAATTTCTAAAAAAACTAAAGAATTATTCTAAAGATAATCTTGTTGTTGAAAAGCATTATGCCAGTCTCAAAGAACTTAAAGAATTGGTTTAAAATAAAAAGCTTTAAATCTCTAGTGCATTTTTCATAATTTATGGGAAGAAAAAAACATAGTGATACGACAATTATTCAAGTAGGTAAAAATGGAATTACACAAAATACTTATGAAGAAATTCTTAAAAACTTAAAAAAAAATAGAGAAGTAAGGATTAAACTTCTTAGAAATTTCTTAAGAAAGGAGGATAGATTCTCTGCTTCAGAAATTATTATAAAGGGAATATCTGAAAAAACTAAAATATCTCACAAAATAATAGGAAATGTCCTAATTATTAAGAGAGAACAAAACTAAATTAAACAAAAGATTTATATATCCGTATAATATTTTTGTATACAGGAATATATTTATGCATTTTAATTAAATAATGGGAGAAAAAAAATGGAATCTATAAGAAGCATACAAAATGAATCAGTAAGAAAACTAGCAGAAACACTGAAACAATCAGGTTTAGCCGCCTCAGAGACAGAAGCCATAAGAATGGCTACAAGTATGAGTAACACAGGAAATAAAGTTCAACAAACATTTGAAGATAGAAAAGATAAGACCATCATGGGATTATCTCACTTAGATAAACCCCAACCAAAAAAAGAAGTAACAATAAAAGAGCCAATTCAAGAAACAGACTCAACATCTCAGGCATCTTCATCTTTTCAAAGAAAAGAAGACAACTCTGGATTCATAGAAAAAGAAGTGTCAAGAGAAATGATATCAAATGAAGATGAACACGAAGAATTCATAGAGCAAGAAATTGTGACATCAGAGATAAATGAGTCTGCGCCTGCTCAAAAGGAATTTGAACCTGAAGTTGTTGCAGAGCAAAAACCAGATGTCCAGGAATCTTCTGAGTCTTTACAAGCTCAAAAAGCTCCTCCGAGAAAAAACATTTCTGAGATGGAAGAGTCAAAAGTGAATCTTTCTGACGTATTTAACTTTTCAAAATAAGTTTTTATTTTTTTATTAACTTTTTTCTTAATTTTTAATACATAAAATTTATAACAACACCCATCTTTAAAAAAATATGAAATTATATAATTCCTTAACTAAAAAAAAAGAAACATTCTTTCCTTTGACTCCAAACCAAGTTAAAATGTACGTGTGTGGAATAACTCCTTATGATACAACACACATAGGTCATGTGGCAACATATGGCTTTTTTGACGTGTTACACAGATTTCTAAAATACAAAGGAAATGATGTTAATTATGTTCAAAATATTACTGATGTTGACGATCCTTTGTTCAAAAGATCTAAAAGAGATAATATTCCCTGGGATGTTTTAGCAGAACAATGTACAATTCAATTTAAAGAAGACTTAAAAAAATTAAATATTTTGCCACCCACAAAATTCATTAAAACAAGTGACGAGATAAACAGCATAAAAAGTTCAATCTCATCACTAATAAAATCAAATAATGCGTACATAAATAAAAATGTGTATTTCAAAGCGTCAAGTTTTTCGAAATTTGGACATTTATGCAATTCGCCTTATGAAACTATGCTTGAAAAAAACCCTGACAGACAAAATTCTTTAGATTTCATTTTATGGAAACAAACAGATGAAAATCCTGTATGGAATAGTCCCTGGGGAAAAGGAAGACCTGGTTGGCACATAGAGTGTTCAACTCTTGCAACTAAACATCTTGGAAGCACAATAGATATTCATGGAGGAGGTAGCGATTTAATATATCCTCATCACGAAGCAGAAATTGCTCAATCAGAGTCCTTAAATCACAAAATACAATTTTCTCAATTTTGGATACATGTAGAAACAATCAAATATAAAGGCGAAAAAATGAGTAAATCAAAAGGAAACATAATTTTTGTTAGAGATGTTTTAAAAAAAATATCTCCTCAAGCACTCAGACTTTACCTAGCAAACAATCATTACAGATCTTCAACAGAATATGATGAAAAAGTTCTTCAAAAATACGAAATATTAGCTAATACATTTAAAAAAACAGCAAAATTACAGTTTTTAAAAGGAAAAGAGCTGGATTTGAGTGATTTGCATAAAGAAGCAATTAATCAATTAGAAAATGACATGAATACGCCTGAAGTGATAAAAATACTTCAAAAAATGGCAGAAAAACTTAATAACGCCAATAATTACAACATTCAAAAGGCCAAAAGGCAATTTTCTGAAATAACTAGTATTTTAGGCTTATAGCTGCTTAGGTCATTGTTAGGTCATTATTAAAAACATTAATTTATAATTTATTTATAA
>Ga0114931_10006264_pt1 | contig 14633 bp, 14 predicted proteins | sample 2SBtaG_FD_89579 | JGI IMG/M metagenome (GOLD analysis project Ga0114931, IMG submission 89579) | Deep subsurface microbial communities from Kolumbo volcano to uncover new lineages of life (NeLLi) - 2SBTROV14_V59a metaG | ecosystem: Environmental > Aquatic > Marine > Volcanic | place: Kolumbo...
CCATGTGGGCCAGATCTATCTGATGTTCCGCGCCCGCATGCGCAACCCGCAGGTTTCCCCCGGCCCGGAGGGCAGCGATGTGCGCCTGTTCAGGGAGGCCGAAATCCCCTGGGGGAAGCTGGCTTTTTCTGTTATCGAAGCCACCTTAAAACGGTACGTGTCCGACCGCCGGTCGAAAGACTTTACCTTTTCCATGGGGGATATCGTCCCGGGCAAGGGGCGCTTTTAAGCCCTACCGCAACCCAACTCGCACCGGTCAAGTATCCCGGGCAGCGCCGATATGAAAGGATGCCTTGGCAGACACGTATATGACGCAACCGAAAGGAAACGGAGGCGTGGCGGAGATGATCGACAGATTTGCCTTCGGCAGTATCGTGGTCCACGGCAGGCGCTATACCCACGACATCAAGATCGTGGCGGGCCGTGTGGTGCCGGACTGGTGGCGCGCCAGCGGCCACCTGGTGGCCGTTTCGGACGTACAGGATATTTTGGCAAGCCGGCCGGACGTGGTGGTCATCGGCCGCGGCGAACCCGGGTACATGCGCCTCTCGGACGACCTGCGGCGATATTTCGAAAAAAGCGGTATTGAAGTAATCGAAGAGAAGACGGCCCGGGCCATTCACGCTTTCAACCGGTTGTTCAAAGCCGGGCGGAACGTGGCCGCCGGCTTTCACTTGACCTGCTGACGGCGGCTGTACCGCACCGATGACGACGGGTGCCCGGGTGTCTGCGCCCGGCACATCCCATGTCCACCCCCCAGTTGACCCTACCACGATACTGATTCATTTATGGGCGACACACTGAACTTCAATCACTCGCAGCGTACCGTATATCGAGCCTGAAATGACAAACGGCGTTGTCGGGTTAACCCGCCGCCGCAACCGCGGTAGGCGGATTCAGATTTCGACCGTGCCGGCCAGGGCGCGGGTGCAGGCTTCCAGGCGCATCATCTGGGCCTTGAGTTCGTTGAGCTTGGCGCCCATCATCAGGCCCAGGGCGGCCATGCGGTTTTCCCGGGTCACGGCGGCAGCCAATACGCGGTCGATCTCCCGCTGGTAGGCCTGCAGGTGCGGATGCGCCGCCAGCAGGCGGTCGCGTTCCCTGCGCGCGGCTTCGCCCATGGCGGCAAGTTCTCTGGCTGTCGGAAGGGTCGTTCCTGTTTTTCGATAAGCTGTGCCCATTTTTCACTCCGCTTGAAGCTCCGCTGACCTCCGCTGCCGGAGCTTTTCTTGTCTCGGGTTGTCGTATCAACCTGTGCAGACAGGCTTATGCAAAAATGGTGCAAGATGCGCGCATTTTGCCTCGATACGCAAAATCAGGTGGTTACGTACCCTTCCGGCAGCCGCCCGGCTGCAGGATGTGAAAGGAATCTCCCAGTTTTATGCCCTGCTTTACATAATTTTTAGGGAATCGGGGTAACAGCCGGACCCGGTTTTGCCGCCGCCGGCCAGCAGGCCTTGCGCATTTACATCAGTTTCAGCTGACTGCCGGTAAGCTGGTTGTAGTTTCGGATGAAAAGCTCAACCTGGGTTTTCAGCGTATCCACGCGGCTCTGGTGGGCTAATTTCCAGGAGTAGAGTTCACGGTGCAAAAGGCGTGCTTCTTCCGCCAGCGCTTCTTTCACCTGCGCTTTGACCGGTTCCCAGAGCAGGTGCGCTTCTGCGGCCGGCAGACCGATTTTCCGAAAGCGCCAGTCCAGGTGGCGTGACCACCAGGGGGAGGGCCCCAGTTCATTGGTCGCGGCGCCCGCGAAGAAAAAGCAGCACCACTCCAGCTGATCCGGCGGAATGTGGAGGTCGCGGGCGATGTCGTTGAGCACACGTTTTCCTTCGTCCGTGTGCCGGTCCAGGGCCGCCCAGTACGGGAAAGGGTCCGGTTTGTGCGCCGATTCGGCGGTGACCGGCGGTAATTTGCCGGCCGTTGCCAGGTAAGCGGCCGCCAGGATGACGGCGCTGTCCTGGGGCCGGCCTGTGCGCCTGAAGCGAAAGGCACTGTCGATCAACGCCTTGCCGGCGGGAGATACCGGGCGGGATTTCGCCCAGCTCCAGAAAGCATCGGGTCGCCGGATGGCCTGGGCCACGATTTTAAGGTGGCGGTCGTCCGTGCCGCCGTCGAGCACCGAACGATCGCCCAGAGACAGGGCCTGTGCCAGGCAGCCCAGGCCGGTGGCATCCTTGGCCTTGACCGCACGGCACACCCGGACGAGTGCCGCCACCTTGCTGTGAAATCTGGGGTTGAAACCCAGTTGGGCCCCCAGCGGCCAGCACTCTTCAAAGGTGATGACCGCCGCGCGCATGCGGTACCAGTTGCGCTGCTTCTGGCCGCGCGCCTGCATCCAGGCACTGGCCGTGTAGACCAGTTCGGTGTTGCCGCGGCGCACGGCCTTCTGCAGCAGCGAACGGTAACGGGCTTCGGTGGCGGTGGCTGTTTTCATGGGCTGCGGGCTATCCTGCTGGGTGAGCCATCCTTTTGCAAAAACCATATACCCTAATGTAAGCGCTTTCAGAAAAAAATAAAACAGCCGATACTCCTTACAGGCAATCTTACAGGCAATCTGTGCGCATACGGCTTGAAAAACAGCCGGGAGTTGCGTATAAGTCAGCTTCCTGCAAACTTTCCGGAAACCTTGCGGGCCTTCCGGCGACAGGTACAGTGAAAGGCGGTTTGCCATGAACATCTGGGAACGCGAGAAACTCTCATTCGGTTTTGTTTCAACGCGCTTTGCCGGCCTCGACGGGGTCTCACTGGAAGCCCAGAAATGGGTGGATGTCCTGACCTCCAAGGGGTGCCGCGTCTGCTACATGGCCGGCGAGCTGGACACGGATGCGGAAATTTCGCATTACGTACCCCAGGCGCATTTTGAAGACCCTGAGATTCTCGAGATCCAGCGGCAACTGTTTGTGACCAAAAAGCGTACGCCGGCTTTGAGCCGCCGCATCCAGGAGATCAAGGAGACGCTGAAGAGCGAAATTTACAGCTTTTGGAAGAAATTTAATTTCGACATCATGGTGGTGCAAAACGCATTGGCCATACCCGTCAACATCCCGTTGGGACTGGCGCTGGCGGAATTCATCTTCGAAACCCGCATGCCCACCATCGCCCACCATCACGACTTTTACTGGGAGAGGGAACGCTTTCACAGTGAAGTGGCCGCGGACTACCTGCGCGCGGCCTTTCCGCCTTTTCATCCCAGTATTCAGCACGTGGTGATCAATTCCATCGCCGGAAATGAACTGGCGCGTTACACCGGCGCCAGCTGGACGCTGATTCCCAACGTGCTGGATTTTAAAATCCTGCCCTCCGGGGTCGACGATTTCGGCCGTGATTTCCGGGTCGACTGCGGCCTGGACCCCGATGCCCTGATGGTGCTGCAGCCCACCCGCGTGGTGTCCCGCAAAGGCATCGAGACGTCGGCCGAGCTGGTCAAACGCCTCAACCACCCCAAAGCCTCTCTGGTCATCACCCACAAGTCCGGCGACGAGGGCGATGAATACCTGGAGCGCATCCGGGAGTTCGTCGAGTTTATCGGCGTGGATCTCAAAGTGATCTCCGAGCACATCGGTGCCCGGCGCAGCATCGACGGCCAGGGAGACAAGACCTATACACTGGCCGATGCCTACCTGAATGCCGACCTGGTGACCTATCCCTCCATCTACGAGGGGTACGGCAATGCCTTCGTGGAAACCATCTATTTCAGAAGACCCATCGTGATCAACCGCTATCCGATTTTCGTGGCCGACATCGAACCCAAGGGGTTTGACGTGATTTCCTTCAATGGCTATCTGACCAACGACATCGTCCGGCGCATCGAAGCCATGATCGGTGATCCGGACCGTATCGCGCGCATGGTGGAAACCAATTACATGCTCGGCTGGCGCTACCTTTCCTACGAGATGCTGGAGGAAAAGCTCGAACAGCTGCTGCTGAACTTTTACGGCGCCTGAAGGGTCGCTGCTTTACCTTTTTCTGCATGTCATTTGCCGAAACTTTGCAAACCGTCCACGCACTGCCGGCACGCCTGTTGCGCTGGCTCAAACGTGATTTTCTGGGTCTGGTGCGCGAGATGCGCATCAGCTACCTGCCGCCCCTGATGGTCTACTCGGCGGCCGGAGTGTCCGGCTTTACTGGAATTATCGAGGCCTTTTTCGTCAAAAAGAGTCTGGGGCTTTCGCCGGCTTTCCTGGCCAGCCTGGGCTTCTGGGCGGGCCTGCCCTGGGCTATGAAGATGCCGCTGGGGCACCTGGTGGACCTGTTCTGGCGCCGCAAATCGCTGTTCGTGTACGCCGGAGCGGCCCTGATGGCCGTCAGCCTGCTGATCATGGTCGGCCTGACCGGCTACACCCGCTGGATGACCGGTATGCTGCCGGCTGAGACCTGGTATATCATCTCGGTGCTGGTGGCCCCGGTGGGCTACGTGATGCAGGATGTCGTGGCCGATGCCATGACCGTCGAAGCCGTTCCCACTCATTTTGCGGACGGCCGCCCGATTCCCGAAGACGAACTTCAGCGCATGCATGTGACCATGCAGACCCTGGGGCGTATCGCCATCGTCGGCGGAGGCGCCCTGGTGGCCGGTGCCGGCGGCTGGCTGGCCAAGACCTTTTCCTATGCGACCATGTACGAGATTGCGCTGGTGATTCCCGTCATCTCGGTGACGGGCGTCTTGACGGCCACTGTGATCCGGCTGCGGCAGCGTCGCCGGGGCCTTTTCGAAAACGGGGCGCACCAGTCCGATCAGGTGCCGGAAACTACCGTCAACCCCTACATTCTGGGCGGCGGCGCGGCCTTCGTGGCCATCAGCCTGGTGTTGGGGCTGTCGAAGATCCCGCTCAAGGAAGAGATCATCTTCTGCGTTTCGCTGGCCATCATTCTCTTTCTCATGCACCAGCTGCTCAAAGACCTGGACCCTGAAAAGCGCCGCGAGATCATCGGCATCGCCGTGATCATTTTCGTGTTTCGCGCCATGCCCACGTACGGAGCCGGCGCCTCCTGGTGGCAGATCGACGTGCTGGGCTTTGACGAAGCTTTTTTCGGCACGCTGCGTCAGGTGGCATCCATTTTGGCCATCGTGGGCATGTTCATGCTGCGGGGCTGGATGGGGAAACGCTCGGTGCCCTACCTGATCGCTTTTCTGGCCGTCTACAACGCGGTCATGACGGCGCCCTTCATCGGGATGTACTACGGCCTGCACCACTGGACCGAGGCCCATTTCGGATTCGGGGCACGGGCCATTGCCATCATCGACACCATGGCCGATTCACCCCTGGGCCAGGTCGCCATGATTCCCATGCTGGCCTGGATCGCCCGGGAGGCACCCCAGCAGCAGAAAGCCACCTATTTTGCCGTCATGGCGGCGTTCACCAACCTGGCACTCTCGGCCAGCCAGCTGGGCACCGACTATTTAAACCGGGTTTTTCTCATCCAGCGCGGCAAATATGACCAGCTGGGCATGCTGATGATCACCGTCTCGGTGATCAGCCTGGTGGTGCCGGTGACCGTCGTGGCCCTGTTTGCCCCCCGCAAGAAACCGGACAGTTTGCCGCCGCATTAGCGCATCCTTTCGGCACCCTGCGATGAGCGACCAGCCAAGAATCTTGCCGGGGAAAGAGCAGGCGGAGCAGGTGCGGCGCAAACGGCATGACGGCCGAACAGATGCCGCAAGCCGGCATCGTCGAACGGGTGTTCGGCTTCACCTGTGAAAAACCGGCCCTGGATATTGTCGACCCCAAAAGTCTGCGGCGCTTCATGCCTTCTTGCCTTTCTCCCGGGCGGTGAACTTGGGGGGTCCTGCGAAAAGGGCCATGAGAACGAGATAAATCACTCCCGCCGCAACAAGGCTGGGAATAGATGAACCCCAGGTCGTTTGCCGCTGCAAAAGGAGATAGAGACCGAACCCTATGCCCCAGGCCACGAATGCCGACGGATTAAACCCGTTGAGGTACCAGTAGGTGCCTTTACCGCCGAGGCCGGATTCAAAGTACCGTTGCTTCCGAAGAAAAAAGTAGTCTGCCAACACCACCCCGAACAAGGGGCAGAACACGGATCCGATGAGAAGCAGGAAATCTTCGTACGCGGCGGCCGGAAAGAGAAGGGCCAGGGCTGTCCCGAGCATGCCGCCGGCGAGGCTTCCCCGTCGTTCACCGAGTCCCGGCCAGATATTCAGGGCGGAAACGGCCGTGGAATAGATGTCCAGGAAAGTCGTAGTGAAGGTGGAGAAGAGCACGATGATGAGGGCGGGGAGGAGAAGGCCGAGATCCACCATCAACTGGAGCACCATACTGTCCGGGGTGGCTGTTTTTGTAGCGAGCGCCGCCCCGAGTCCGATAACATACATCCAGGAGCTCACGAGGAAATAGCCGGCCCATGTGCCCCAGAACGCCGATTGGGTTCCTTTTCCATACCTGGAATAGTCACACACCAGGGGGAGCCAGGAAATGGGCATGGCAATGACCAGGTCCAGCCCAAGCATAACGGGCATGGAACCCTTTGAGGAGACGGCCATGAGGCGGTTCAACCCGTATTTGTGGAGAATCACAAAGGTCATGACGCAACACAGGACCAAAAGGGCCGTGACAGCGATTCTTTGGAGCCATTTCCAGTACCGGTGTCCGACCAGTGCCCAGACGGTTGTGGCAACACCCGCAATGAAGATCCACCCTTTAGTCCCCATGCCCGGAAACGGCCACACCGCCTGAGCCGCCTGTCCGCCGATCCAGAGCATCACGCCGGTCCAGCCCACGAGTTGGACGAGATTGAGCACCGTCGGGAAATAGGACCCCCGGACGCCGAAGGACGGCCTGACCGCCACCATGGTGGGAATGCCGGTCCTGCTCCCGATCATGCCGCCGATGGCCAGCGGGGTGTTTCCGATGACGTGCCCGATGATAATCACCAGGGAGCCGGCTAGAAACCCGAGCGGAACCAGGAGCCCTCCGGCCCAGATCTCCGCGAGGGAAACCGCCGCCCCGGCCCAGAGAAGAAAAAAGTCCATCCCGTTCAGGTTTCGAGCCTCTTTTCCGATAGGTTCAATTCCTCTGTCGTTTTCCATGAAAAGCCTCCGTTTCCAGGTTCCCGGCGGGGTTCTTGTCTGTTTTTGGGATGGATCTGGCCGAAACCGGATAAGGCGGGGAAAAAGGGGGGGTACGGGCGCGGTGACGGTGACGGCACCTTCCACAGAAAAAGCCACTTTTTCGATAAGAAAGCGGCCCATGAATAGGATTGAACGTAACTAGTGCCTGCACGGAAAACAACAATCGACTGAATTTAAAGGCTATAATCGCATAAAAGTAAAGCGAAGATTTCTCAGGCCGGTGCATTCAGTACTTGCACAAAAAGCCCTCATATGGTATGTAACTTGTTGGATTAAATAAACATACATAACATCTGCTATCTTGACATAGTAGAAGAAAAAAGGGCAAACCCAAGAAATCTTCGCGCGGAAATGATATGCGAAAAGTCGTCGATTTGCAAATGAAATTCTGGAAAAAAGATATCGCCGATATTCAGTTCGATTTGCAAAACCGGGTAAACCTGATGTGCGCGTTGCCGGTAACTCCGGTTGGTTCCGGCAACCATCTTTACTCACAAAATCCAGATGCATTTTTAAACCGACGATTTTGAGACATTTTCACATACCCGCTGACAACACTAAAAATCGGCGAACTTATTGTTGTTGCGCGAACCCTTAGGCAAGTCGCTGCACCGAGCCTGCCACGGGTGTTTGGTCGCGGTGAATCGCCGGGGGCGCCAATGCGCACCCAACCAACGGCTGAGGAGCCACGTGTTTCCAGCGTGCTGTTTAGTCGTGCCGTTGGGCTTAAAACCAAAGACTTGACTTTTTACACCAGAGTAATTACAATGTATCTACATTTATTGTGAAGGAGAAGCCAAATGAGAGCGCGTGTAATAAAAATTGGTAATTCCCAAGGGCTGCGCATCCCAAAACCAATTCTTGAGCAAACAGGGATTATGGATGATGTAGAAATAGAAGTTGAAAAAAATCAAATCATTATTCGACCTGTGAAAAATGTTCGAGAGGGTTGGGATGCTGCTTTCAAAAGTATGGGCAAAAAAGGTGACGACGAACTTATTATTGACGATAGCATTTCAAATGTATGGGATGATAAAGAATGGCAATGGTAGTGAAACGCTTTGACGTTTACTTGGTGAATCTTGATCCTGCGGTCGGATCAGAAATTCAAAAAACCAGGCCTTGTTTGGTTGTTTCACCCGATGAAATGAATCGTAACATTCGGACTGTGATTATAGCTCCAATGACCTTGACCCAAAAAGATTACCCCACTCGTGTATCTTGCGCCTTTCGAAAGAAACAGGGACAAATCGTATTAGACCAGATACGTACTATAGACAAGGTACGACTCATTAAAAAGCTTGGCACGATTGATTCAAGAGCTCAATTGGATATTATTACGGTTCTACAACGGCTATTTGCATTTTAACAGCGCCCAACCTATCACGGGTGATCACTGCGCGCTGGAGGTGACAACTACCCTGACACAGGGGGTTATCGAATCCATTCTCAAAGAGCTGGTATCTCCGTTTATCCGCAAGCTGAGCTTCGACCATCTGAATCTGACCCCGCGGGAAATTCAGCTCGCCAGTTTCATTCGCCAGGGGAAAACCTCCAAAGAAATTGCTTCAACGCTCGGTCTGTCGGTCAAGACCGTTGATGCGCACCGTAACAGCATCCGCAAAAAACTCGGCATCAGCAACAAAAAGATCAACCTTCATACTTTTTTGCAAACGCTTCAGCCGTGATTGCTGCAGTGAACCGCTTGGAAAGTACAATGCGGAGGCACATGCGCGCATTTCGATATTCCGGGAAATGCGGAGGAAAGCAAAACCGGTACGCATGGCGATTCGCAGGCTTGCCGTAACGGTGCCGGAAACCTTTCATCGATCACCTGCTAGAAAGGAGAGTGACCATGCATGGGATGAATTCACACAACCCGTTGGAATGTATCCTTCCGCCGCACATGATCGACGTCTTGAAGATGCGCGGCAATGCCAAACAGAAACGGATGGCGGAAAGTCTTGCAAGGGAAGGGCTCAAATTCAGGATGCAACGGCAGGCCGCGGAGCCGCCGACGGCTTATTTGGCGGCCCCGTCGGTGGCCCCCGGCACCCAACCGCACCTGGAGCGCGAAGTCTACGACTGTCAGAGTAAAGCCACGCTTCCCGGCACCCTGGTGCGACGGGAAGGAGATCCGCCAAGCGGTGATCAGCAGGTGGACGAGGCCTATGAGGGTGCAGGAGACACGTATCAGCTCTATTTCAACGAATATCAGCGTGACTCTCTGGACGGCCAGGGGCTGAAGCTCGTATCGAGCGTGCATTTCCGCAAGAACTACAACAACGCCTTCTGGAACGGATCACAGATGAGCTACGGCGACGGTGACGGTACGATCTTCAAACCGCTCACCGGCGATCTGGCTGTCATCGGCCACGAACTGTCGCATGGGGTCGTCCAGTATTCCGGCGGCCTGATGTACCGGGACCAGTCCGGTGCCTTAAACGAGCATTTCGCCGATGTCTTCGGTGTGCTGACCAAGCAGTACAAACTGTCCCAGGATGCCGCCGAAGCTGATTGGCTGATCGGGGCCGGCCTTTTCGGCCCGAGCATCAACGGCCAGGCGCTGCGCTCCATGGCCGCACCGGGAACGGCCTACGACGATTCCCTGCTGGGCCGCGACCCGCAACCCTTTCACATGGACGACTACGTGGTGACCCAGTCCGATAACGGCGGGGTGCACATTAACTCGGGAATCCCCAACCACGCTTTCTATCTGGTGGCCATGATGATCGGCGGAAGAGCCTGGCAAAAGGCCGGCCAAATCTGGTACCAAGCGCTCCAGAATATCAACAATCCCAATGCGAGTTTTCTGAATTGGGCCGAAGAAACCGTCGCCCGGGCACAGGCGCTTTTCGGCACCGGCAGCCGTGAAGCCATCCTCACACAACGGGCCTGGAAACTGGTAGGAGTTTTTTAAGCATGAAGCTCTACATCAAAACTTCGGGAGGCATCGGCAACATCCGCATCCAGGGTGAAATCGATACCGACGATCTGCCACACCGCCTGGCCGCACATGTGCGATCCATGTTCGATCCGGCAAAACTGGCGTTGCTGCCGCATCCCGAAGACACCGGCACTACTGCCGACGGCATGCAGTACGAGGTGCATCTGATGTCCGGCGATGATGCCCGGCGCCTGGCAATCGCGGAATCCAATGCCCCCGAGGATCTGATCGACGTTCTGCAGGAGTTAATTCAGGAACTGATTCGCAGAAAAAGCGCCGGAAAGTAACGGCTGTTTTCTGTCCGCTGTCGGCATTGACGGGTATTCGTTCGGTCGTTTGTTCGCAGGTGGCGGCGCACATCCAGGCTCCGCTGCTCACGCGCATCAAAACCGGGCTGCATTTCCCCGCGGTGCTTAAAATGCCGGGGGTCGATTCGCTAACGGCTTACGTGGACACCCATGCCGACTGGGTGGACCGACTGTTTGACAAGGCCCTTTTGCTGCAGCCGGTACCTTTCGACGAACGCTGCCGCAGTGAAGTATGCCACCGCGTCACCTTTTTATACGGACTGCTCTACGAGCATCACCAACTCAACACGGCGACCCACAATGCCCTGCACGAGATGTTCGGCATTGCCTCGATTTCGGCCCTGGAGCATCTGGCGCAGATGGTCCGCACGGGGCATCTGGTGGCGGCCGACGGTGCCGGGCGCTACATGGATCGTCTCCCGCGACTGGCCCTGCCGATCTGTTTCATCCACGGGGCCGAAAACCAGTGTTATCATCCGCAGAGCACCCAGCGCACCTTTGATGCCCTGCGCGATGTCAACGGAGATCTGTACGAACGGCATGTCATCTCAGGCTACGGACACATTGACTGCATCTTCGGTAAAAATGCAGCTAGAAATGTTTATCCACTGATACGCAACTATCTGGAACGTAACGGCTGACGCTGTGCGCTGCAGCGGTCGAACGGCTCAGCAGGCCGGCAACAGTGAAAAGGAGGAACACCATGAGTGCATTGCGACCACCGACCCTGGGTCCCATCGTGGGACATACGACGCCGACTTCCTGCCGGCTGTGGATGCGCGCCGGGGATCCCACGGATCGAGGAAGTAAGCTTTCCGAATACCGCCGTACCATCGGTGTCCTGACGGTGCTCGATGAGCGGGGCAAGCCGGTGCCCGACGATCCGACGCGCAGTGCCTATTTTCGCCTGCATCGCGAATACGACCGCACCGGCACCTTCAACCTGGGGGAGCAGGCGGGGCTCGACGCACAAGATCAAAAAAACATTTTTACCTTGCAGCCCGATACCGCTTACCGGGTCAAGATGGGTTCGCTGGTGCTCGATGACGCTTTCCCCAACGATCAGTCCGTGAACGATGTGGAAATTGCCCGCAGGCTGCCGCCTGCCAGTGTATGGTCCGAGGACCTGGCCGGTCTGCCGACGGATGTCGCCGAGGCGCGATTTAAAACCTTTCCCGTACGGCAGAAGCGTTTCAGCTTTCTGCTGGGCTCCTGCCATTACCCCGGCCTGTTCTGGAAAAAGAAACACTCGGACAGGATTTTCGGCCCCATGCTGCAACGGATGCAGCGGCGCCGCATGGGCAAAAAACCGCAGTTTGTGCTCATGGTGGGCGACCAGATTTACGCCGACATGCTCAACAAGGCCATTCCCATCGGGCTTGCCGATACTTTCGAAGAGTTCCAGGACCGCTATTTTGGCGCTTTCGGGTCGCGCAACATGCGCCGGCTGTTGCGAAACACGCCGCAATATATGATTCTCGATGATCATGAAATCGAAGACAACTGGACCCAGGACGCCATCAACTCCGACCGCCAAAAACGAGTCCTGTTCAACCTGGCCATTGGCGCCTACATGAGCTACCAGTGGAGTCACGGGCCGCGCAACTTCGACGGACGGCTGTATTATTATTTCGATTGCGGCGGATTTCCCTTTTTCGTGCTGGATCAACGCACCCAGCGCTATAAGGACGACGAATCGGGCCTGGCTGACAACCACATGCTCGGGCGCCCACCCCAGGACCCGGTCCGGGAACCCGGACAACTCAACCATCTGTTGAACTGGCTGAGTGAACACAAAAACGACCCCCGTCCCAAGTTCATCGTATCGCCCACCGTTTTTGTGCCCAATCCGGTGTTGACCACGCGCAGCGACCGGCACAAGGACAAAAGCGATTCCTGGCCGGCCTTTCCGGAAACCCGGCGGGCACTGCTGAAACACATCGTCGCGCACCGGATCCAGAACGTAGTGTTCCTGTCCGGCGATATCCACTGTTCCAATGTGGCCCGCATGTCTTTTTCCGGGCCGCCGGCCGTGAAGGCGCTGAAGGCTTTTTCCATCACCAGTTCGGCTTTCTACTGGCCCTTCTGGTTCGCCGATGGCGAACCGTCGCACTACGTGCACGACTCCAAAAAAGAAGGCGACACCTTCGAAATCGATGCCGCCAGGGGGATTCAGATGGACTACCGTGCCGGCAGCTTCACCCAGAAAGACAATTTCTGCCAGATCGACGTCGATTGGCCGCAGCGCAAAATCGGCGTGCGCGCCTTTGGCAAGAGAGGCGACCTGATCCTTTCGTCAACCTTGAACCTGGCCTGAAGACATGGCCATCCATCAACCCATCCAGCCTGACGGCAGCATCGACGGCCAAACGGTATCAAAGGTTGCAGCGGGGAGCGGCGTATGAACAAACGTCTATGCCTTGTTATGCTGATCGTAGGAGGCACTCTCATTTTTTGCGCTTCTTCCCGGGCCGCAAATCGAGCGTTGGTGATCGGAATTAACACCTACCGCTACCATGACCAGCTCATGGCAAAAAAACGGATGCCCCTTAACCTGGAAGGATGTGTCGACGACGCCAGGGACATGCGACAAACCCTGATTGACTTCCTGGGTTTTTCATCCACCGAGATCAAGATGCTGCTGAACGAACAGGCCTTCCTGGCGGACATCGAACGCGAGATCGTGCGATGGCTGGTCAACGGTACGGCACCGGGTGACCGCGTTTTTTTCTATTTCAGCGGCCATGGCTTTTTGATGAAACGTCCCCAGGGTGACCAGACGCTGTTGTGCCCCCATGATGCCAATCCCTTTGACCTGAGCAATCTTTTAAGCGCCAACCGCATGGCGGAGCTCTTTGCGGGCTTGAAAGGTAGAACGCTGGTGGCCGTAGTCGATTCGTGCCATTCGGCATCGGCCCTGCGCGGGCTCAAAACGGTCGGCAACATCCAGGCCAGGGCGCGCCAGTTCCCAGGCCAGCAAAAATACCGCTCTTCCGGCAGGAAAAGGGATTTTCAGTACGTTCAGGTCGACCGCCTCTTTCTGGCCGCCTGCGGCGTTACCGAAAAGGCATGGGAGCTGCCCATAGCCGGCAGGACGCGGGGCGTGTTCACCTATGCGATGATCCGGGTGCTGGAGAGCGGTCCAAAGGAAATGCCAATGCCGAAGCAGTCATTGCGGCCTCGAATCAAGTTGTGCAAGAGATGGATTTGCCCCAGCATCCCGAGTTCAAGAGCACATCTTTATTGTCCGGACGTCGCCTGCGGGATCTTTTTGTCGGTACACCGCAAGATCAGCTGGCGGCAATGGCCGATCCGGCATCCCCTTTTTCGGTGCGGGTCTGGGTCACGGAAAACGGACGGCGCACTTTTCGGATCGGCGAACGTATCCGCGTGTCAGCACAGAGCGAAAAAAAAGGCTTTCTCTACCTGCTGGATGTCAATGCCAACGGCGAGGTGACGCTGATTTTTCCAAACTACTGGGACCGGAACAACTATGTTGGCGCCCGGGAAGTCGTCAGGGTTCCGGGGCCGAACTTCCGCTCCGAACTCTACGCCACGCCGCCGGCCGGGCAGGATACCATCATGGCAATCGTCAGCTCCAGACGCTGGCAGGAACTGGAGATCGGCCGGCCGGACGCTGCCACGGTGATGGCCGCTTGGCACTGCTTCTGCTCGTCAATAGACTGCTGTGCCGGCAGCTTCTCAAAAACTTCTGGCAAATGCGCACCAGAAAAACACAATATGCTTTCGGTGAAGCGCCGCTTTCCATTCTAAGGGTTCGCGCAGAAATAAGTTCGCAGATTTTTTGTGTTGAGGCACCCGGCTGGCAAGGCGCGAAAGTGCAGGAATATCGGGAATATTCCGAGCTTTCGCAACGCCGTCAGGCGGGATGCACCGACGCTTAAAACGGATCTTCCCCTAAAAATTAGTTCAAAAACAAGTTAACTAACCATAATGACTTCGAATAATGAATATATACACTGATGCAAAGAAGCCACTAAAATAATGCATTTAAAGCTTGACATAGGTACTAATTACGGTATATTGTGTAGACACTATGTATGTCGACTCCTCCACCGTAAAAAGAAAAGATAAAGCATACACACGGCATCTGCTTAGAACTTCCTTTCGCAAAAATGGAAAAGTTAAACACAAAACCATCGCAAACCTGTCCGGTTGTTCAGGAGATGAGATTAAGGCGATAAAGCTTGCTTTGAAACATAAAGACAATCTCGCGGCACTGGTTAGCATCAAGGACATCAAGACGGTGCTCGGGAAGCGCATCGGC
>Ga0114931_10006265_pt1 | contig 14632 bp, 12 predicted proteins | sample 2SBtaG_FD_89579 | JGI IMG/M metagenome (GOLD analysis project Ga0114931, IMG submission 89579) | Deep subsurface microbial communities from Kolumbo volcano to uncover new lineages of life (NeLLi) - 2SBTROV14_V59a metaG | ecosystem: Environmental > Aquatic > Marine > Volcanic | place: Kolumbo...
GTACAGAAAAATAACTCTTACCATCCGATTGAAGTTTATAATTTTTTAAAAGAAACGGGTAGCAGTTATATGCAGTTCATCCCTATTGTTGAAAGAATTTCAAAAGAAGCAACAGACGGACTTTCAATTGCACTTCCCGATAATAATAATGCAGAAGTCAGTAAGTGGTCTGTAGAACCTGAACAGTTCGGCATTTTTCTTATTGAAATCTTTAACCGGTGGGTACGTAACGATGTAGGTAAAACCTTTGTACAAATATTTGACGTTTCACTTGAAGCCTGGGTTGGATTACAGCCGGGTTTGTGTTTATTCAGTAAAACTTGCGGAAAAGCACTGGCAATAGAGCACAACGGCGATCTGTATTCCTGTGATCATTATGTGTTTCCCGAAAATAAACTCGGCAATATTATGGAAAGCCCATTGATTAAAATGGTTGAATCGGAACAGCAGGAAAAATTCGGTACGAATAAAAAAGACGAACTGCCTGCGTATTGCAGAAACTGTGAAGTGAAATTTATATGCAACGGAGAGTGCCCCAAAAACCGTTTTCTAAATACACCCGCCGGAGAATTTGGACTTAATTATTTATGTGCGGGTTATAAAAAGTTTTTTAATTACATAGACCCATATATGAAATTTATGGCTAATGAACTAAAAGCAAACCGACCGCCTGCAAATGTTATGAGATGGACAAAAGAAAAAGAAAGAAATCCTGAGTCTGTTAAAGTTGGAAGAAATGAACCTTGCTTTTGCGGAAGTGGCAAAAAATTTAAAAATTGTTGTGGGGGTTAATTTTTTAAAACCAGATTATTTCAAGATATTCTTTCTTCTTAAATATAAATATGTACTTGTTGTAACAAAAATTTCTGTAACCGTTACAGCTATTGCTGTGCCAATAGCAAAGTATAGTGGTACAATAATAAACGAAAGTATAATATTAATTACAGCTGCAAATAAAATAATCTTTGCAAATGTTTTTTTATATCCTAAGTTCAACATCAACTGTATACCAAAAATATTACTTAAATAAATTATGAATGGGAGCCAGCTTATAATTTGTAAAATCGGAATTGAATTTATATATGCTTCACCTAGAATTATTGTACAGATTTGTGAAGAAAATAAAAATGTGATTAGAGAAATAACAAAAGCAATTAAGCCGCCAAATCTGATTATTTTTTTAACTTTTCTTATTGCATTATCAAAATCCTCATTTATTAATTTTGTTAAGTAAGGAAATACGGATTGGTGAAAAGTCCCGTAAATCATAAGTATTGCATAACGTATTTTATCTGCAGCAGCCCAATAACCGACGACAGTGTTTGAAGCAAATAAGCCCAATATAAAAGTATTGGTGTTTGTATATAGACTAATTCCGATATTAGAGATAAAATAATCCCAACTATATTTTAAATAATAAATTATTTCACCTTTTGAAGGGAAAGTAAATTTTATTTTATACTTAGATTGAATAAATCCAAGTGCAAAAATACCTACGAGTAGTGTTGTAATGCCGTTAATTCCAACCAGTAAAAGATAATCTGACGATGAATTGATAAAGATAAAAATTGCCGCTACTGATATTGCTCTAAAAAATATAGTTATATTTGCAATATAATTCATCTTCTCTATCCCCTGAAAAAACCAATTTGGAAATATGGAAGTACCTACAACAAACAGAAATGATAAATAATACAATTCATAATTGACTCTAAAAAAATCCAATGAAAAAATAATTATTGACAGAAGTATAAAGCTAATAACAATAAGAATTATTTTTATAGAAATAACAGCTGAGTAATTCTTATCCAACTTGTTTTTTTCATCACGGTTTAAGGAAACAAGCTGTGTGGCTGACCAAGAGAAACCGTAATCGGTTAAAATTCCAAAGTATGCTACAAATGCAGCTGCAAAATTTATAAGTCCAAATTTTTCAACACCGATTACTCTTACAATGTATGGAAATGTAATTAAAGAGAATACATAGTTTGTAATATTAAGCACAGAAAGGGATGAGAAATTTTTAATTTGTATTTTATAGTCTGTAAAAATTCTTTTAATCATTATAGGTACTATCTTCTTGCGAGCCAAATTTGAGGATTTTGATTTTTACGCGATTTCCAAATTTCAAAATGTAAAACGTATCCATTTATACTTTCACCTACTTTTCCGATTCCATAATTAGAGTTTATACGGTCACCTTCACTGACAAATATTTTATCAAGATGACTGTAAACGGTTCTGTAATTTCCTTTATGAGAAACAATAACTACGCTTCCGTAACCTGGTATCCAGTCAATTGCAGAAACAACACCTTGAGCAACTGATATTACATTTAAGTCCGAATTTACCTTAATATCAATTCCATAATTTACCGTTATAGTATTTAATTTTTTGTTCCGATTTTTCCCAAACTTCCTAATAATTTTCCCTTTTTTAACCGGCCATCTCATTCTTCCTTTTAGGGAAGAAAAAGACGAAAATCCCGAGGTGGATAAATCTACATTATAATCACCTATTGCATTGTTGGTGTTTTTGTTTTTATTATTTAGTTTTGCAAGTCTTTCTTTTTCTACCCTTTTCCTTTCCCTTTCAACAAGTTTGTCAATTAAGTTATTTATCCTTTTTTGTGATGCCTTTTTTACGACTATTTCTTTTATTAATTCTTTCCTATCCTTTCTGATTGCTCTCAATACAGCATTACTTTCGCGAAGTTTTTTAGTTAAATCTTTTTCTTCTTTTTGTTTTTGCCTTACTAAAAGTTGTTTCTCTCTTTTCTCCTTTTCTAATTTCTTCTTCAGATTTTGTAATACGGTTTTTGAAGTTTTTAGCTTTTGCAAATCTTTTTGTCTACGTTTGCTGAATTCTTTTAAATATTTATATCGCAAAAAAAGTTTCTGTAATGAATTAAGATCAAAGAAAATACTCCACTTACTTGGTCGCCCGTATTTATAAATTGAAACTACGTATTTTGAATAATTTTCTCTCAATATCTTAATCTCTTTTTTTAGAATAGAAATACTTCCGCTTGTTTTTTTAATCTGATTTTCTTTCTCTATTTCTTGCTTTTTTAAATTGAGGATAAGTTTATTTAGCAGGTAGTTTTGCTTATTAAAATTTTGAAAGGATGAATAGGTTTTTTTTCTTTTTTAGATTTTTGTCTGTACAGATTTTCAAGTAATCTTATTTCTTTTTTTATCTTAGAAAGTTCTTCCTTTTTTTGCTCGATTTTTTTTTGCTGACTAAAACCGACAAAAGTAATCGAAAGAATAAAATATAAAAGGAAACAATATTTTATTTTATTTACCATCTGAGAACTTTTGCATCATCAGGTATTTTAAAATTAATTGAAATATCCTTTGAGTTTGTAACAATTTTTTTATAATGAATTTTTACCTGCTGATTTTCTCTTCTGTTCTGTACATCGATTTCAAACGGGACAGCAACATTTTCTATCATGTTAAATTTTGAATACTTACCGGTTAATATAGCATCCCCTGATTTATCAGATAATTTATAATCAACAATACCGAGTTTATTCATATCTATTGTATAATTTGTTGTAAGATTTTTAGATGAATCAGAATATGTTAGTTTATAAACATCATCTAGTTCACTATACTTATTTGGTTCTTTATATAAATGTTTTGTTAGATTTACAGAACCAATAAATGCATCCATCAGATCGGAAAAGGGTAAATCAATTCTAAAAATATCCCTTAGAACATGCTCATTTGTCTCACCAATAAATAATGTGTTGTGCAAAACATCATAAAATTTGAAGTCATTTTTTGTGACTAAAGTTTGAGCTAGTTCAATCCCGAACGGTCCCATAATTATTAAAGAAATTGAATCCGGTTTTACCAAAGTAACTTTAAAAGAAGCACTTGTTTTTAATTGATTTGAATCAACTTTTAATGTTCCGGATCCTTCAAAATTTTTAATTTTCCTTCTATTTGCTTCAAGTTTATTTATTAATCTTTCCGATGAAAGTGATGCTTTTTCTCTAACTATTTGTGTTGGTGCACAGCCTGAAACATTTAGTAATAATATAATTACAAAAGCTGTTATTAGTGAATACAGTTTTTTCAAATTTTACCTTCTTTAATTTTCTTTTTAAGTTTTTCGTTTTTAGGGTCCAGCTTAAGTGCCTTTTTCCAAAGTCTAATTGCCTTCTTCTTATTTTTTAGATATTCAATATAACCTAAATGTTCAAGCATTGTTGCGTTTTCACCGCCTTCCTTTATTGCCTTTTCTATATATTCTTTTGCAAGTTTATAATTCTTTAGCTTATAATATACCCAACCGATTGTATCCAAATATGAAGCATTTAATGAATCTTCTGCAATGGAAATTTTTACCATTTTTAATGCACGGTCTAATTTAATATTCCTTTCTGATAATGAATAAGCGTAATTATTATTTACTAATGCATTAGTCGAATCAATTTTTAGTGCACTTTCATAAATGCTGTCACTTAAAAACATTTTATTTTGATCATTATATATAAGCCCTAAAGTACCAAGTAAATTCACATCATCAGGTACAATACTTAATGCTTTCTTTAAATATATAACGGCTTGATCATTTTCACCGAGTTGTCTTAAGGAAAAAGCATACCCGGAAAGAGCATTTACGTTTTTCGGATTTAATTGCACTGACTTATATAAATATGGTTTCGCTTTATTATTTTTGTTTGACTGTGCATAAGACAAACCTATTATCAAATTGATTGCGAAATTATCCGGAAACTGCTTTACTGCCTGCTTCATTAATTTAATTGCTTCTTCATATTTCCTGTTATCAAAATATAATCCACCTAGCCTTATCCATCCGTCCGGATTCCATTTTGCAAGTTTAATAACACTTTTAAATTCTTTTGCAGCGAGAGTATCACGATGCATAGACACGTCAATTGCACCTTTGTAAAGTTTTACTTGCCAGTCTAATGTATCTTTATCAATAACAGAGAACAAAGTATAAGCATATGGCATCAATGTACTATCTTTTAATGCTTTGTTAAAATATGTACCTGCTGTATTTATTTTGCTTTCAAGAGTTACTGAAGGTTGGGCTAAAATAAATTCAAATTCTTGCGAAGCTTTTTTCCACTTATTATCCTCAATGTAAACTTGAGCCTTCATCTGATGTGCTTCAACATCATCAGGCTTAAGTGATAAAACATTATTAATGGTCGTAATTGCTTTATCATATTTTTTTTGTTTTATAAATATTTGGACCAATAATTTTTGTATTTGTATATTATTCGGATCAATATCTAATAAATGATATAAAGTTTTAGCAGCTTTGTCAAAATTACCGAGTTTCTCATTTAATTCTGCAACTCTAACTAATACATTCCAATCCATTCCAATTTTATTTGTTAACTTATTATATATTCTTATTGCCTTAGATGGTTGTGAATTTTCATATAATCTTGCAAGTTTATAATAATAATTTAGTTTCGTAGAATCGCTTGCAATAATTTTGTTTAATACTGTAGTAGCAGAATCAAATTGGCCGGCAGATGAATATATACTTGAGAGGAGGTCTTGATACCCTAAATTTTTAGGTTCTAATTTAATTGCCTCTTTAATTGTGTGTAAAGCTGGAGGGATTTTATTTAAACGATAATAATCATTTGCAATGGCAAAATAAATCCCTGCTTTATCTTTAGCCACCTGTAAAGATAGTATATAATATTGAATTGCTTTATCATATTCATTTTTAGCGTCGGCTGTTGCTCCGTCTATAAAATATTCTAAAGATTTATTCTTATCAAATTTTAGGTTTTGTGCTTTGTTCTCATTGGATTTTTTATTTTTATTAGCAGGTACTTGTTGTAAGTTTTTAGAACTTGAACAATTAAATGAAATAAAAGCCAGCGATACTAATAGAAATTTTTTTAACATTTGCATAATTTTTGTTCAAAAATATATTATTAAAGCCTTGTAATAACAAGGGGTTTTTTACTTTAAATTACTGTTTATAAAAGTTTATAGTTTCCAAAATTTAAAATAGTTTCAAATTATTATAACAACAGGATACATTATATTTATTTCAATTGTAATATTATTAATAGTATATGTTTTATATTATTTCTTTTTTAGTATTTACGAGACAATAATTAAAATTGTACCGGATACAATTAAACCTTATAATAAATCAATAATTAAAATAGTTGTTAAACCAATAAATTCTTTCGGTAAAGAAATACCTTTCCGTTCAACTTACATTAATTTTAATATAATTGAAGGTAAAAATTTAATATATGTTAAACATAAAAATAAGCAAAAAGGTTTATTAGAGTTAATAACACAGGATAAACCCGGAAAAATTAAAATTGAAATAAATTCTCAGTATTCTTTGTTTCCTAATATGTTGGAAATTTTTATTAAGTAATTCATTTTATGCAAATTATAAAAACAAAGAAGCCTTAAAGCGTAATACTTCAAGGCTAAAAATAATAAGCTACAACTTTTATTTTTTTACCGGTGGCTTTTTTGTAGTCGGTAAAGGATTGTTCTTAGGTAATGAAGGTTTTTCTGGAATAACACTTTTACCAGATTTCTGGATTATACTATCTCTTTGTGACTGCGTAGATTGACCCGGTAGAAAAAACAGATTTATTACAATGGCAAGCACCATCAGACCGCCGCCTAACCACCAGGTAGCTTTGCTTAAAAAATCAGCGGTTCTTCTTGTTCCGAACATTGAGCCCATATTTCCGGCACCGCCAAATGTACCGGCCAAACCACCGCCTTTACTTGATTGCAGTAATACAATTATCATCAAAATAATTGAAATTATTGAAGCTATTACTATCAAAAATTCGTACATATTATTCTCCTTAAATTTGTAGCGGGGGAGGGATTCGAACCCCCGACACGTGGATTATGATTCCACTGCTCTAACCTACTGAGCTACCCCGCCCGTTCAATTTTAGCTTGTAAATATACCTACAAATAACTATAATTTCAAAAAAAATATCTTGGTTATAATAACTATTTTTTCTTCTTTTTATAATATTTAAGCAGTTTATTTTTTACGTTAATGGCATACAGATTTCTATATATTTCTTTACCTTTAGCCGTATAATGTAAAATAGGTAAACCTGCAGCTTTTAATCTTTCATCTGTGTTGGCAATTCTATCAATAGGCTCGGGATGTGTTGATAAAAATTTCTCAATCTCTCCAGGATTTTTTTTAATAAGGTTGTCTGCTTTCATATGTTCAAAGAAAAATTTAACACTGCCGGGATAATATCGTGTGTCTTTCAAAAACTTAAATGAATATTCGTCAGCTTCGTTTTCATCGGTACGGCTGTTTGCCAGAAAAGCTAAACCTACAAACAAGTTGCTACCTATTTGAGAAATTTGTGATGGATTTCTTCCCAACACAAGATTCAATAGAAAGCCCACCCCATAACTTGCCGTTATTCTCTTTGTACCGTGTCGTCTTTCAGCGTGTGCAATCTCGTGCCCCAATACCCCCGCTAACGCAGCTTCAGAATCTAAATATTTTAATATACCGGTGTAAACATATATGTAGCCCCCGGGCAATGCAAAAGCATTAAATATTTTTGGGTTGTCAATAATTTTCAACTGATAATCATAGATATTTCTGCTGGTAATTTGGGGAGATTTAAGAATATGATTAAATATTCTTTTTGTTATATATTTTTTAATTGCCGGATCACCTTTAAATATTGGGTAATCCTTTGAATCTTTAGCAATTTGACTGCTTAACTCACTACCAAGTTTTGCATCATCAGCTTGAGAGAATAAATTTATTCCTGTTCCACAACCATTTGTAATTATTAAAACAGAAATAAAAAAAAACAAGATTGTTTGTTTGTAATTCTTCATTTTTTAATAGCCAAATTATTTAATGTTTTCCACAATTCATCCAACAGCTTTTGAACTCCTTTTCCAGTTACCGATGAAAAAATGACAGGCATAACTTTTTTACGATTAATATTAAGATATGATATTTTATCAATTTCGTCATCAGTGACTATATCTGCTTTGGATAGTCCCACAATAATTTTTTTCTTCGAAAGTATTTCGCTGTAACTTTTAAGTTCATTGAATAAAACTTTAAAATCTTTTACATAATCTTCAGAGGAAATATCAATTAAAAATAACAAAATTTTTGTTCTTTCAATGTGACGCAAGAATTTAAGTCCCAAACCCTTGCCTATATGGGCTCCTTCAATAATTCCGGGAATATCAGCAACAATAAAACTGTTATAATCCCTATATTGGACAATTCCTAAATTAGGCTCCAAGGTTGTAAACGGATAATCTGCAATTTTGGGTTTAGCTGCCGATATTGTTGAAATAAGGGTTGATTTGCCCGCATTTGGAAAGCCCACCAATCCTACATCGGCAATTAGTTTTAATTCTAATATTATCTTTTTTATTTCGCCCTCTCTGCCGGGTTCTGCTTTACGGGGGGCCTGATTTGTTGAAGTTGCAAAATTACTGTTGCCTTTTCCCCCTTTACCGCCCTTAGCCAAGACATATTCTTGATTATCTTCTTTTAAGTCACATATTATTTTTTTGGTTATCTGATCTTTAACAATTGTACCGACAGGAACTTTTAAGATTACATCTCCACCGTACTTTCCGTCTTTTAAAGAATTACCTCCCGGTGCACCTTTTTCTGCTTTGTATTTTCTTTTATACTTAAAATCTAAAAGAGTTGTAAGATTGTGGTGTGCTTTTACAATTATGCTACCGCCGTTACCTCCGTTTCCGCCTGAGGGACCGCCTTTGGGTACATACTTTTCCCTTCTAAATGCAATTGCACCATCCCCGCCTCTTCCGGCAGCAACTTCAATTTCTGCGTAGTCTATAAACATTAGTATTACTGATTAAAATATTTGGAGATAGCGTTGGTTAGTGTTGAAGCATCTTTTGTATACATATTTACTCTGTATGAGATATAAACACCTTTAATTATTTCATTAGCTTCTTCAAGCGTTTCACATTCGGATATTTTTTCAAGCGTAATTGCAAAATCTTCCTGGTCTTGGTTAAAAACAGTGCTTACAATTTTTTCAATGTCTTTATCACTTAGAAAATAAAAAATATCTTTTCCCCTTTTGGGTTTAGTTACAGTTTTAATCTCTGTTTCTTTTGTTTTTCCCTTTCTATCTTCTTCTATTTTTTCTTGATGTCCTAACTGTACATTTGCATCTGTAGTAAACATCTTATCGGGAATACTTTCAATAAAATTACTTCCCTCAAAATCTTCTTCTAAATCCGAAGTTTGAATTTCATCAATTTCATCTATAGGCTGCTCATCATCTACAGTAACTTCATCATTTATTTTTTTTTCGTCTTTTGCTAGTTCATTTTCGGTTTCTAATTCTCTAACTTTTTCTTTGTTTTCTTTTAATTCAGCACCAATGGGTAGTTTTTCTTCAGCATTCGTTTTATTATCTTCTTCAATTGGAAAATTTAAATCATTTTCTAAATCACTATCTTCGGCTAGCGCTTTTAATTCTTCGTCGAATAATGTAAGCAGTTCATCATCGTTCTCTGTATTTAATAATTTATTTCCTTCAGAAATTACACCTTCATTAATTTCTTCAGTTTGATTTTCAGTCACTAAGTTTTCTTCTTTATTTGTAATATTATCAATAGTTTCTTCCGGTTCAGTTAGATCAATATTTTCTTTATTAATTACTTCTTCATCTATTAAAGTATTAAAGCTATTTTCATCATTATTCTGAGCTTCATTTTTAGTCTCTCTTTCATCCGTAATATTTTCATTCGTTTTTATTTCTTCTTCAAGAATAGATTCTCTTTGCTCTTTACCTACAGTAATTTCTTCGCTGAACAAGGCTTCCTTAATTTCTTCAATACTTGCAATAACTCCCGTTCCAAAAGCAAATCTTTTTTTCAGCTTTAATAAGGGGTCTATTAATTCTTTTTCTTTTAAAAATATTTCCACATAATCAGTACTGATTTTTGTTTTATTTTTATTGCCGATACTGAAAAAGTCAAGCATAGTAGATAGAGAGTTGTCAATATAAGATTGCATATCATTTTGAATTAGTGCAGTATCAATTTTAGATATAATTTCTTCAAATTTATCCTTTGTAATTGAAAGTAGTTTTTTCTTCTCAATATATTCGGTAACTATATTTCTCAAATACTCGTGGGAATATATATAATCCAACATTAATATAACTTCTTCTACAGCCTTTGTTTCTGCTTCGTTATAAATCAGTTTTACCAATGACCATTTGGGACGAATAACAAAATTTGCATTAAACGAAACCGATTGAAGAACAAGTTTTTTTATATCTTCATAGGAAATTGTTTTGAACTTTTTTAATTCATTATCAATACTTTTTAAAAGCTTAATTAGATTTGGTTGAGAATAATCAAATATTGAAGAAGATAAAAGTTTCTCCCTGTCCTCAAAAATAAGATAACTTAATTCTGCAGAAATATATTTTGTTATTGAAGGATGAATATCGGTAGAAAGAATATCATCAAAAGTAAAATAGGAGCCAAGTGATTTTATTTTCTCAAGACTAAAATCTGTTATAAATTTTATTTCTTTTTCAAACATTCTTCTTGCCGTTAATCATTGATAGAACAAAAATAAAAAAATCCCGATTAAATAATAACCGGGATTAGGAATTTTAACGATTTATTTGTATTTACTCATCAGTGCCTGTCTTTAGCTTTGCCATAAAGTAATCTCTGTTCATTCTTGCAATATTAAGAACGGAAATACCTTTTGGACATTCTGCTTCACAGGCATAAGTGTTTGTGCAGCTGCCGAACAGATTTTCATCCATTACTTTTACCATAGCTTTAACTCGTTCATATCTCTCGGATTGACCTTGGGGTAATAAAGCAAATTGTGAAACTTTTGCTCCCACGAATAACATTGCCGAAGAGTTTTTACACGCTGCAACACAAGCTCCGCAGCCAATACATTCGGCAGCATCAAGTGCTTCATCCGCAACCTTTTTTGGAATTAAAATTGCGTTACCGTCAGGCGCACTGCCCGTATTGAATGATGCAAAACCGCCGGCTACTTGTATTTTATCAAATCCGGAGCGGTCAACTATTAAATCTTTTAAAACTTTAAATGCCGTTGCTCTAAAAGGTTCAATAAATAATGTATCACTATCTTTGAAATTTCTCATATGCAATTGACAGGTGGCTGTTTTGGGTAATGGTCCATGTGGATGCCCGTTTACAACCAAGCCGCAAGTCCCGCATATTCCTTCTCGGCAATCACTTTCAAAAGCAATGGGTTCTTTACCTTCGGCTTCTAAACGATTGTTTATCTCATCAAGCACTTCAAGAATTGAAGCATCCGGTGATATTTCTTCTTCAAATTTTTCGAAGTGTCCTTTTGCCTCAGGAGATTCTTGCCGCCAAATATTTAACGTTAAATTTATATTTTTCTCGCTCATTATTTATAACTCCTTGTAGCTAATTTTACATTTTCGAATTCCAGATTTTCTTTGTGAAGTTCCCATTCACCTGCTTTCTTATATTCCCAGGCAGCAACATATTTATATTCTTCATCGTTTCTTAAGGCTTCACCTTCTTCTGTTTGGTATTCCTCACGGAAATGAGCACCGCAAGATTCGTTTCTGTTTAAGGCATCTTTAGCCATTAATTCTCCCAACTCCAGAAAATCCGCTACTCTTCCTGCTCTTTCCAGAGTTTGGTTAATACCTTTAGCATCACCTACAATCTTTACATCTGTCCAGAATTCTTCTCTTAAATCTTTAATTTTATTAATTACCTCTTTCAATCCTTTCTCATCCCTTGACATACCTACTTTATCAATTAAAAGATGTCCCAAACGTTTATGAATAGAATCCACGGTTTGTTTACCGTTTATAGAAAGCATTTTATTAATATTTTCTTCTACATTTTGTTGAGCTTCTTTAAACTCATTTCTATCAACATCAACCTTTTCAGGTTTCTCAGTACCAAAATAATTGCCGATTGTATAAGGAATAATAAAGTATCCATCGGAAAGCCCTTGCATAAGTGCACTTGCACCAAGTCTATTAGCTCCGTGGTCTGAAAAGTTTGCCTCACCGAGAACAAACATTCCGGGGATAGTACTCATTAGTTCATAATCAACCCATAAACCACCCATAGCATAATGGGGTGCAGGATAGATCTGCATTGGTATTTCATAAGGATCAACTCCGGTTATGTTGGCATACATATCAAATAAGTTGCCGTATTTATCTTTTACTCCGTCTTTACCTATTCTTTTGAATGCATCGGAGAAATCAAGATAAACAGCTCTTCCACCGCCGACACCTCTGCCTTCGTCACATACATATTTAGCATTACGTGAAGCAACATCACGAGGTACTAGGTTACCGAAAGCAGGATATTTCCTTTCAAGATAATAGTCTCTTTCTTCTTCGGGTATTTCATTAGGATTTCTATTATCACCTGCTTTTTTAGGTACCCAAATTCTTCCATCATTTCTTAGTCTTTCGCTCATCAATACTAATTTTGACTGATTTTCACCGTGAACAGGTAAGCAAGTCGGGTGAATTTGCGTATAACAAGGATTGGCAAAAGCAGCTCCTTTTTTATGTGCGCGCCAAGCTGCGGTTGCATTTGAATTCATTGCATTTGTAGAAAGATTAAAAACATTCATATACCCACCAGTTGCTAAAACAACTGCTTGTGCTGCATGTTTTTCTAACTCGCCAGTTAAAAGATTTCTTGCTATAATTCCTCTGGCGTGTCCGTCAACTTTAACAACATCCAAAAATTCTCTCCTTGGAAAAACTTCAACATTTCCAAGATTAACTTGTCTGTTCATTGAACTGTAAGCACCCAAAAGTAATTGCTGTCCTGTTTCTCCACGGGCATAAAATGTTCTTGAAACCTGCGCACCGCCGAATGAACGATTGGCAAGTGTCCCTCCGTATTCTCTTGCAAAAGGAACGCCTTGTGCTACACACTGGTCGATTATATTATTGCTTACTTCAGCAAGCCGCCAGGTGTTTGCTTCTCTTCCTCTAAAATCTCCACCTTTAATAGTATCATAAAACAATCTATAAACTGAGTCGGCATCATTTTGATAATTTTTAGCTGCATTAATTCCCCCTTGTGCTGCAATTGAGTGTGCACGGCGAGCAGAATCATGAAATGTAAATACTTTTACTTTATATCCTAATTCGCCAAATGTTGCGGCAGCTGATGCTCCTGCAAGCCCTGAACCGACAACAATAATATCAAATTTTCTTTTATTAGCCGGATTTATAACTTTCATATTAAATTTATGATTTGTCCATTTTTCAGAAAGTTTTCCTTCCGGTACTTTTGAATCTAATTTTATCATCCCTGACCTCCTAATGAAATAAGAAAAAAGTAGATTGGGATTGATGCAAAACCGACGGCAAAAATAATTGCGATAACCGTACCAATCTTTTTGACTAATGGTGTATACTTTTTATGGCTCCAGCCAAATGTTTGGAATGCACTTTGAAAAGCATGGTTCATATGAAAACCAATGGTAATCATAATTATAAAGTAAAAAGCAGCCCAAAGGGGATTAGTAAAAAGATTTTTAATTACTTCATAAAATTCTTCACTTCCATCCATTCCAAAATTGTATTTTGCCCAAAGTGTATAAAGATGGATAACCAGAAAAATAAAAATTAAACTACCGGTAATGACCATAGTTCTTGAATATATTGTGCTGGTTTCTTTATTTGCATTTACAGCATATTTTTTAGGATTGGCTTTTTTATTTTCCCACCATAATTTAAGGGCGTTGTAAATATGATAAATAAATATTAAAGCCAATATTATTTCTACTACTCTAATCAACGGTTTAATAGCATCCAGACGAGCAACGTTTTCATTAAAAACCTCCGGTCCGCCGAACAGCAATAAATTATTAATTAAATGCACTATTAAAAATAAAATCAGCAAAATCCCGGTAATTGCCATTACTAGTTTTTTGCCGATAGATGAACTAAAAAACTGTTTTAACTGACTCATGAATAAACTCCTTGGATATCAGTATTATAATTGGTGTTGTGATTGAACGAGGGATAGTTGTTGGAATATTCTTGATTAGTAAGGTAAATAATCATATTCAAAAAGTTCAACAAAATAGGACCTAATCAAATAAATTGAATAATTCGTTCATCTAAAATTATCGAATATAATTCCCAAAATCAATTTGGATAAAATTGGAAATATTTTATGAGAAGCTACTTCTTTTTATTAAACGAAAAATCAAAAATAATATTAATGCAATAGAAAAAAATTGCAAGATAAAAGGTTGCAAATTATCACTAACAGAATAAGTTGTTGAGTCAATTCTAATAAGATTGAGTGCTGATAAAATCAAAAAAATGACGTTAAGTAACTATTTACTTCGAAATTTTATACTATTTTTTTTTGTTCATCAATTTTCTTTCAGCACTCATATATTTTTTAAATAAGTGAGGTGTCTAATAATCAGAATTTAGATTTAAGAGAACTTAGTAATCCTGCATAAATTGGATTACAGAAATCACCAACAGCACTATCATTATCAGATTCGTATGTGGAAATCCATTCGATAAATGTTAAGCCCGAATCAGTGATTGGATGAAGTGTTA
>Ga0114931_10006266_pt1 | contig 14632 bp, 14 predicted proteins | sample 2SBtaG_FD_89579 | JGI IMG/M metagenome (GOLD analysis project Ga0114931, IMG submission 89579) | Deep subsurface microbial communities from Kolumbo volcano to uncover new lineages of life (NeLLi) - 2SBTROV14_V59a metaG | ecosystem: Environmental > Aquatic > Marine > Volcanic | place: Kolumbo...
GGACAGCGCGGTCAGGTTAGGTTCGGCCAAGGTCTTGACGACGCCGATCTCCTCCAGCGCGTCGAACAGGGCGTTGACGGTGGCACCGCCGATCCCGACGCCGGAGAATAGGCCGGCGCCGAATTGCGCTCCGCTCAGGGCGAAGTTTCCCACGCCAGCCAACGCGTTCGGGTTCTGTAAAAAATTCGTACCCGATGTAAAGCTGAAGTCGCCCTTGGTGATGTCGAAATTCAGGCCGAGCTGACGGATCGTGGAGCGGGACATTTCGGCGATGCGCACCCGCAGGTTGACCTGGTTCGGCGCGGTCACGGCGAGCCGGTTTATGACTTCCTCGTTCTCGCCGATGAAGCGCGCCGCCAGGCGGTTCACGTTTTCAGCGTCGGTCGCCGTGGCGACGGAGCCGCTGAGCACGATCGCGCCGTCGACCGAAGAGACGTCGACCGGGCCGCCCGCGGGCAGGAGCGACTGGATCGATTCCCGAAGCGCCTCGAGATCGTGGGTGATGACCACATCCAGATCGGCGACCACGTTTTCGTTGCGGTCCACGGCGAACAGGGTGGTCTTGCCCGGCGCCTTGCCGAAGACATAGACCATGCGCGCGGATTTCACGCTTACGTCGGCGATTTCCGGGTTGGCGATGAAGACCGACGTGGCCGGCCGCGTCAGCCGAACCAACCGTCCCTGATGGCGCGCGATCGAGATCGAGCCGGTGGTTGCGGTCACCTCCCGGCTGGTGCCCTGGGTGGACGCCGGCGCTGGGGCCGACAGCAGGCCGGCGACGACGAGAAGCGCTAGGAGCGGGAAACGTGCCATCACTTGCTCTTCGGTACCTTGATTTGCTCAACCGCGTTGCCGCGCGAGACGCTGATAACGTCCTGGTTCGACGCGGAGGGGCGCCAGATTAGGCGGCTTACTTCGCTATCCCAGGTGTGGGTCTTGCCGCGCTCGGGGTTCGTATCGGCGAGCGGCTGCCCGGAGTCGACCAGCCGTTTCAATTCGGCTTCGTCCTTGACCAAGCTGCGCAAGCTGAGCGAAAGGCGGCCCAGCTCGCTGACCACGGCCAACATCTCGGCCTGCTTCGGCGTCAGCTCCAGGGTCGCGTTTTTGAAGATCTTCGCCTCGTTCTTTTGATCGTCGACGGTCTGATCGAGAGCCAGGACGCGCACGTTGGTCAGCACGGTTTCGCTCGCGCGCCGATTGACGCCGCCGCGCTTGACCGTGTGGGTTAGAATGAGGTCGATCCGATCGCCGGGGAAAACCAGGCCGGCGATGCCCGAGGTCGCGTTCACCTGAACCGCCATGGCCCGATAGCCGGAACGCAGAACGGCGGCCAGGAACCCGCGCTCGCCGGGCTTCAGGATGGCTCCCTTGGCGATCGGCTCGCCGCCGGCGATACCCCGGCGCACCACCGCCCCCATGATGCCTTGGATCGGATCGGGCGCGTCGGGTGCGGGTGCCTTTGGCTTGACCAGATAGGCCTCCTGCATCGCTTCGCTTGGCCAGATCTGCCAGCGTAAAAGGTTTGCCTTGAGTAGGGTGCCGGCGGGAATGTCGCTGGCGGCGACAAGCACCTCCACGCCCTGGAGCTTGGGCGGTGGCGCGGGCGCCGCGGCCACGGGCGTGCGCTGGCTGGCGAGCCACGTGCGCGCCACCAGAACCGTTCCGACCGTGATTAGCAGCGCCGCCAAGACAAGCGCTATATTTCGCACTGACATGCGTTTAACTTACCTTGAGTAGTGTAAACGCGACGTAAAGAGCCCCAATCGCGATCGCCGCCCCGTAGGGCATGGGCGCCTTCCAGGCCTGGGGGTCGATATCCGTTTGCAGGAGCATGGCCGTGACCGAAACCCGCGCCAGACGTTGCTGCACCCAGATGTAGACCGCCATGATTCCGCCGGCCATGGTGGTCAGAAACGTGAACATCACCACCGTGTCGGGACCGGCCCACAGGGCGACCGCCGCGAACAGCTTGGCGTCGCCGCCGCCCCATCCGCCCAGGGCAAAGAGCACGAACCCAAGCACCAAGGCGGTGCCCGCGATCGCGAGCGCCGCCGGCCAAGGGATCGGTTGGGACGCGGAGAGCACATACGCCGGGTACAACAGGGCGATCGCCAGGCACACCCGGTTGGGAACCACGAATTTCAGGATATCGCTGACCGCGGCCCAGAATACCAGCGTCACGAACGCCAGCAGGACGGCCGCCTCGGTTATCGCGGGCAGGTTGATGGACACCATCTAATCGCACCGCACACCACGAAAGATCGAGGCCGGAGGCAAGATGCGCGCCCCGGCCTCGATGTTTCGATCGATTGCGGCGGGCGCGTGAGCCGCGCCCGCCCAGGTATTGTTTTTCTTATCCGTATCGTCTCGATCGTCTCGCGGGCTTAGGGGCCAGCGACCGCGCCTGACAGAGCCGACGACACCTTCGTGAACATGGTCCTCAGCGAATTACCCATCGCGGTCAGTGCCGTGATGGCCGCCACCGAGACGAGCGCGGCGATCAAGCCATATTCGATGGCCGTCGCGCCGGATTCGTCGCGGTAGAAATTCTCAATACGCTTCAGCATGAAACGATCTCCTTATTTAGCGCATCATCCAGGCGCGATTTTGTCCGAGCCGGGTTAAGAAATAGTGAATTGAGAGCATAGCATTCCGTGTAAAGGGAAGAGTTGATCGTGAGAATCTAAATAAACAAGATAAAATTTCATGCAATAGGTCGCGTTATTTTGTCCTATCTTATCGGCAATACGCTCTAATGGCGCGCGGCGGCGTCTGACCGGCGCGCGTGCCAGGCAAGGGCGCGGCCGACCGCGAGCCAAATGAGCCAGGTCGCCAAGATAGACACGTAGCCATCCACCGCGTAGTGCCAAGCCAGGTGCACCGAGCCGATCATCAACAGGGCGAGGAAGCCGAGCGCCGCCCAGCGCACGATCCAGTGGACGCGCCAGGCGGCCAGAAGCATCATGAACGCGGTCGCGATATGCATGCTGGGCATCGCGGATATGCCGCTGCCCTCGCGCAGGAAATCGTGGCGATACGCGCTCCACAGGTAATCCTGGCCCAGAATCGACGGCAGGCGATAATCGAGCGCCACCGATTGCAGGTACTCCACCAGGGGCGCATATGGGTTGGGGCCGTCGGCGAAATACTGATAGTAGGCGGGTCCCGCCGAGGATAGGAGCGTGGCAAGGCCATTGCCCAGCACGATCCAGGCGATGAGATAGGTGAGTAGAAACCGCGTGCGCCCGGGCGCGACGGTGAACGTCATCCAGAACTGCAGCAGCATCACCAGCGCCAGCCATGGAATCGTGTAGAGATACGAGATCGCGACCGTGACGCCCGGCGTGCCCAGAAGCGGCTGCAAAAGCTCCCAGGGCTGGTAGCCGAAGTGCACCAAGCGGTCGATGCGCGCCAGGTCGGCGTCCCAGGCGAACGGCGCGACCATGGGAATCATGCGCTTGAGCGATGTCATCATCGAGAGCGCGAGCGGCAGCAGGATGAAGACGGGCAGGGCGCCGAACATCCGCCTGGGTGTAAAGATGGTATTGCGCAGATCGTCCCAGACGAAACGCAACGTATGCTGGGGGCGCGCCCGCGCCAACATCCAGATCACCCGTCCGATCAAGATGGCGGAGGCAAACTCGAAATAGAGGCCGAGGTGCAGCAGGCTATACAGGCCGATCCGGACCTCTTGGCCGAAATAGATGGCGAGCGCGTAACCGGCGGCGATGTAGGCGCAGGCGAGCAGGATGAACCATGCGTTGGCGTGCAGGGACTCGAGCGTGTAACGCACCCACATCCGCTCGCCCAGGCCGCCCCGCGCCTCCGCCGCGCCGGACGGGACGCAGAGCCGGTCCAGGTCCGCAATGGCGTCCACGGTGTCCATGGCGGTTGCAGCGGTCGCGGGTGCCCCCCTTGGCAACTCATGCATGGCCGGGCCACGCGTTCGTTGGTTCGCGCCGCGCGCGGCGGCGCTCGCGCCACGCGAGCGCGCGTCCCACCGCCAGCCAGATCGCGCCGGTTCCGAAGAAGGCGGCATATCCGTCCACCGCGTAGTGCCAGCCCAGGTGTACCGCGCCGACCTCAAGCACCGCGAGATACGCGATGGCGCCCAAGCGCACGCTCCAGTGCTTGTTCCAGGTTGCTAGGACGAGCAGCAGGCCCATGGAGATGTGCAGGCTGGGCATGGCCGAGATGCCCGTGCCCAGGCGCAGAAAATCCTGCGTGTAGCTCTCCCACAGGTATTGTTGGGCTAGGTACGACGGCAGGGGGTAGATATCCGCCACGGTCCCTAGGTACGACACCAGGGGCGCGAACGGGTCCGGGCCGTCGAACAACCGCCCGTAATAGATCGGCCCCGCCGAGGACATAACGGTGGCCAGGCCATTGCCCAGGAGCGCCCAGCACAGAACGAACGAGATGAGAAACTGCTGACGCCCGGGCTCCAGGGTGAACGTCTGCCAGAACTGCACGAACAAAACCAAGGTGAACCATGGCAGGGCATAGGCGTTCGAGATGATCGCGGTGATCAGCGGGTCGCCGAGCATGGGCTGCAAGAGCTGCCACGGGTGGTAGCCGAAGTGCAGGGCCTGGTCGAGCCGAACCAGCACCGGGTCCAGGCTGAACGGCGCGAACAGGGGAATCATCCGCTTGAGCGACGTGGCCATGGAGAGCACGAGCGGCATCAGCACGAGCGCCGGCAGGGCGTGCAGAAATCGTCGCGGCGACAGCAGATCGCTGGTCAGGTTGGTCCATAGAAACCGCAGCGGATGTGCTGGCCGATGGCGGTAGAGGGCGTGGCCCGCGTGTACCAGGATGCAGAACAGACCGAAATTTGCATAGAGGACAAGCTGCACCTCGCCATACATGCCAATGCGCACCTTTTGGCCGTAAAGCGCGCCAACCGCGAAACCGACCGCCAGATACACAAGCACCACGCCGATGAACCAGGATTGCGCGCGCGCCACCTCCAGCACCGCGCGCGCGCCCTGGCGCCACGGACCCACGCGAAGCGGTACGTCCGCGCGCCCATAAGGGACATCGGCGATGCCGCTCACGATGGCCGCGACTCTCGTGGCGGAGTCATGGCCCGGCCTGGCGCGCGCTCTGGCCCACCGGCGGTTTGCTCTTCGGGTCTTTGCATTCCTGTCTCGGGCGGCATGAACCGATTGGCGACGCGGACGGTTGATTCCGCGGCGTCTCGAATCGGGCGCGGCAAGGGCGCGCCTCGGCCGTTTTAACAAAGGCGGGTTTGCAACCTGTTAATAAGACGTGTCTCAAGTAACCAACGCATGAATGTATCTGGATGTTTCTCCATACAAATGGAGGTGCACGTATGATTGCGGTTTCGCGAACTGATTAAATTAAATTTAATGAATGCTTAAAACCGCGCGGTAATGATGCGCGGGACCGCGAGGACGATCGACTTGACCGACTCCGCACAGTTTCTGGAGCCCATCGCGCCCGTGGCGCGCGCTGGGGCGCGGCCCGCCGGCGGATCGTTGGCGGGGGCGCTCGCCGCCGCGGCGTTGCTTGCGCTCGGGGTGCAGGCGGCGTTGGCGTGGCTTGGGATCGTTCCGGTTCTGGATGGCGTTCTGGTGGACGCGGACGCCTACCTGCGCCTGGTGCGGGTCGAGCATCTGTGGGCGACCGGGGACTGGTTCGCCTCGGACCTGCCGCGGATCGATCCGCCCAACGGGTTCGTGCCCCATTGGACCCGGCCCCTGGATGCGCTTCTGCTGGCGGGGGCGAGCCTGGCGCGCCCGTGGCTGCCGTTTCGAGAGGCGCTTTATTGGTGGGGCGTGCTGCTCGGCCCGGTCATGCAGATCGTCGCCATGATCGCCTTCGTCTGGGCCGCCGCGCCCCTGATCCGGCGCGCCTGGCTCCCCTGGGCCGGCTTCGTGTTCGCGGCTCAGCCCGCGGTGTTCGCCGCCTTCCTGATCGGGCGGCCGGACCATCACGGGGTGCTGGCGCTGCTGACCATCCTGATGATCGGCTACACCCTGAGAAGCCTGCGCGCGTCGGCGCGCGCGGGGCCGGCGGTCGGCCTGGGCCTGGTCGGCGGGCTGGCGGTCTGGGTCAGCGTGGAGGCGCTGGTGCCGCTCGCGGTGTCGTTCGCCGCGTTCGGGCTGGCCTGGCTGCGGCGCGGGGGAGGCTTGTGGCGGGCGCCCTTTGGCGCCGCGGGTGCGCTCGTGGCCACCACCGCGCTGGCGCTCCTGTTGGAGCGGGGGACGGGCGGCGTCTTCGTCAACGAGGTCGATCGGCTCTCGGGGGCGCATCTCTTTCTCTTCGCGGTCAACCTCGGGTTTTGGACGATCGTAGGTCTCCGCGCCCATGGCGCGCCGGGCGCCGCCGAGCCCGCGTGGCGGCTGGGGGCGGGCCTTGCCGGGGTGCTCGGGGCCGTGGGGGCGATCGCCGTGCTGCAACCGGGCCTGATCGGCGACCCCATGGCATCGGCCGACGTTCTCTACAACGCTCGGCACATGGCGTACATCGAGGAGTTGCAGCCCGTGCTCGGCCGGTCGGCGAACGGCGCGCCGTGGACCTTGGCCGGCGCGCTTCTGTGGCTGGGCCTGGCGATTCCCGCCTTGCCGTGGTTGGCCATGGGTATTGCCCGTGCCCCGGGCGCGCGGCGCCGAGCCTGGGGCTTCATCGCGCTCGGGGCGCTCGTCTTTCTGCCCTTGGCCGCGGCGCACCGGCGCTGGGCGGTTTATCCCGAGATCTATCTGGCGATCCCCTATACGGCGCTGGTCGGGTATGCCATGCACCGGCTTGGCGAACTGGTGCCTCGTGGTCTGGCGCGGCGCGGCGCGCGGCCCATCGTGGCTGGCCTCCTTTGCCTTTGGGTCTACGCGCCGGCGGCGGCCATCGCGCCGCGGGCCGCGCCGCGCTCGCCTGCGGGGGCGGCGGCGGCGTGCCCGATTCGCGCGCTCGCGCCGGTGCTCAACGATCCCGCCGGGCTGGGCGCGCGGCCGCGCCGGGTCCTGGCCTTTATCGACGTGGGGCCGGAGATACTCTACCGCACGCCGCACGCGGTCCTAAGCGTGCCCAACCACCGTTATCAGGCTGGTTTCGCCACCGCCTATCGCATTATGACGACGCGCGATCCGGCGCGGGCACGTCGGCTGCTACAAGACGCCGGGATCGAGGCCGTGCTGGTTTGCCCTCGCTCCGCCGAATCGTGGTTTTATCGCGGCGAGGGCGGTAACAACGAGGCGGGCGCGGCGCCGAGCCTTTTCACACGTTTGGCGACTGGGCGCCCGCCGGCGTTTCTGTGTCCGGTCCAGGTGCCAGATTCGATTAAAGAGAGCGTCAAACTATACGAGGTAATGCGTTGATTCGAAATGATGTAATGGAACTCTAAAAAACGGGCGCCGAGCCAAGCTGGCCACGGCGCCCGTCCGGTTTAACGCGGTGCCGGTCGATTACGTTTCAATCGCCAGCTCGCTGCCCCGGAACTGGTATTGCGGGTGCATGCGATAGCCCTTCACGCGCTTGTCCATGCCGGTGATGATCGAGCGCCATACTGGCTGGGCGATTGGCCCGCGTTGCTGCATGATGGTCTCGATCTTGGCCATGAGCGCGCGCCTCTTCTCAAGGTCGAGGGTGCCCTCGGCCTTGGTCAGCAGGTCGTCGAACTCCTTGTCCGCGAACTTGGTCGGGTTCCACGGCACACCGGTGCGGAAGCCGAGCGACAGCACCATGATCCCGAGCGGGCGGTGCGCCCATTCGACGAAGCCGCAATCGAACTTGTCCCACACGTCCCAGAACTGGGCGGAGGGCATGACGTTGATCTTGGCCCGAATGTCGGCCTCTTTCCACTGCTCGACCATGGCCTGGACGGCGGCCAACTCCCACGCCGGGTCTTTCTTGGCGTTGATGGTGATGTCCACGCCGTCCGGGTAGCCCGCCTCCTTCAAAAGCTGTCGGGCCTTGGCCAGATTCCGGGTCATCTCGGGCAAGGGCGCGTACTCGGGATGAATCGGGCACACGAAGTGGTGTTCCGCCTTGAGCCCGAGTCCCCGCTGCGCCAATTCCAGCACTCGGCCCGTGTCCATGCCGTAACGCATGGCCAGGCGCACCTTCGGGTGGTCGAACGGCTTGCGGTCGATGATCAACTGCACCACCGCGGTGGCCGCGGTCTTGGCCTCGTGCGTGTTGATGTGCGGGATGCGCTTGAGGATCTCGTACTGTCCCGTATCGACCTGATAGAGGCCGTGCACCTGCTTGGAGGCGAGCGCCGCGATGTTGGCCGAGGGATCCTCGCCCACGTCGATGAATTCCAGCCGGTCAAGGTAGGGCCCGCCGCGGAAGAACGGCTCCTTGCGCGCTTCCAGCACCGCCTTGATGCCGACCTCGTGCTCTTTCAGGGTGAACGCGCCGAGGCCGTTCGAGCCCGGCTGGAAGATGCCGTTCTCCTCCGGATCGAGGATCATGTTCGCGTAGTGATCCATATGTTCCGGAATTGCGAGCTGCGGCACCTTCAGATTAAACCGTATCGTGCGGTCGTCGACCTTCTCGATCGCGTTCGAGCTCCACAAGCGGGTGGACATCACCGGCTTGCCCTCGTCGTCTTTCTTGCCGGTGTCGTACTCCTCGAGCATGTAGCCCTTCATCAGGCCGACCGACGACGAGCCCGTGGCCGGATCCAGGATGTGATTGAAGTTCCACACCACGTCGTCGGCGGTGAACTGCCGGCCGTTGTGCCACTTCAGGTCGCGCAGCTTGAAGGTCCAGGTCTTGAGGTCGTCGCTGGCTTCCCAGCTCTCGGCAAGCCATGGCTCGGTGATGTTGTCCTGATTGGTGACGGCCAATCGGCCAATGACCTGGGTCGCGATAATGGCCGGCTGGACCCAGTTGTAGGCGTGCGGGGTCTTGATTTCCTGTACGCCCATGCCGATGCGGATGGTGCCGCCCTTGGGCATGGCGGCCTGTGCGCGGCCGATCATGGCCTGGCCGCCAATCTTGCCGGCCAAGCCGTAGGCGGCCGTCGCCGAAAGGCCCAGGAGCGTCGATGTGCGGAGGAATTCGCGCCGGCCGATCAGGCCGCCCTCGAATTGCGCCACCAGTTTCGGGATGTGCGGATGTAGTGTCTTCTTACCCATCATTGAACCTCCCTGTGGGTTGATTGTTGTAACGCGGGCGCGGCACCTTCTCAAGGGCGCGCCGCGCGGCCTCGTTATTTATTGGCCCAGAGTCTAATTCTAAGAGTTCGCGCCCGCAAGGTCAGGACCCAAAGGGCCTCATTCTTGACGGATTGCGACATGGGGCGGGGGTGTATCCTCGCGCGCCCGGAGGCCGCCACCGCAAAGAAATGGGCGCGTATCAACGAGATTCGATATTATTCGGCGGCGTCGCGGGTCGCTTCGTGGGCGCGGGCGAGGGCATGGTCCAAATCGGCGATGATATCCGCCACGGTTTCCAGCCCGATGGACAGGCGGATCACGTCCGGCCCGGCGCCGGCCGCGGCGAGTTGGTCCTCGCTTAGTTGCCGGTGGGTAGTGGAGGCCGGGTGCAGGATGAGCGAGCGCGCGTCGCCCAGGTTGGCCAAGTGCGAGAGCAACTCGCAGCCCTCGACCACCTTGACCCCCATCTCATAGCCGCCCGTGACACCGAAGGTGAAGACCGAGCCGGCGCCTGCCGGCAGGTACTTGGCGGCGAGCGCGCGGTAGGGGCTGGAGTCCAGCCCCGCGTGGGAAACCCACGCGACCAGGGGGTGGCTTTCCAGGAAGCGCGCAACCGCCAGGGCGTTGGCGCAATGGCGCTCCATGCGCAGGCTGAGCGTTTCGATGCCCAGGAGAGTCTGGAAGGCGTTCATGGGCGCCATGGTGGCGCCCAGGTCGCGCAGGCCGACCGCGTGGGCATGGGTGGTATAGGCCATGTCGCCGAAGGTCTCGGTGAAGCGCAGGCCATGGTAGGCCGGCTCCGGCGCGCTCAGGCCGGGAAACCGGTCGCCGGCCGCCCAATCGAAGCGGCCGCTATCGACCACGCAGCCGCCCATGGAGGTGCCGTTGCCGGAGAGGAACTTGGTGGTGGAATGCACCACCAGATCGGCGCCCCATTCGAACGGCCGGCACAGATAGGGCGTGGCCATGGTGTTGTCCACGATCAGCGGCAGCCCGGCTTCGTGGGCGATGGCGGCCAGCGCCTCCAGGTCGCTGACCACGCCGCCCGGGTTGGCCAGGCTTTCCACGAAGATCGCCTTGCACTTGGGGCCGAGCGCCGCGCGCACCGCCGCCGGGTCGTCCACATCGACGAAGCGGCAGTGCCAGCCGAATTTCTTGAAGGTCTTGCCGAACTGGGTGATCGAGCCGCCGTAGAGCCGGTTCGAGGCGATGAACTCGTCGCCCGGCGCCATGAGCGGAAAGAACGCCAGCACCTGGGCCGCGTGGCCGGAGGCGCAGCAGGTGGCGCCGCGCCCGTCCTCCAGGTTGGCGATACGCTCCTCCAGGGCGGCCACCGTGGGGTTGGTCAGGCGCGAATAGATGAACCCGAAGGTCTGTAGGTTGAACAGGGACGCCGCGTGATCGGTGTCGTAAAAGACATACGCGGTGTTCTGGTAGATCGGCGTCTGGCGCGCGCCAGTGATCGGCTCCGGCTGGGTGCCGGCATGAATCATGCGGGTTTCGAAGCCATGGGTCGCCGCCGCGCCGGCGGCCTTGCCGGGGTCGTTGTCCCGCGCGCTCATGCGATACGGACCTTGCGGCGCCGGCTGGAGATGATGCGCGAGTTGAACCCGCCCCACGAAAGCTCGTTGTGCAGGCGGCCATACTCGATCTTGGGGCAGCGGTCCATCACCACTTCCAGCCCGGCCGCCGCGACGCGGGCGGCGGCCGCGTCGTCGCGCACGCCGAGTTGCATCCAGATTACCTGGATCGCCTTCTCGTCCTTGAGGCGAATGGCCTCGTCCACCACCGCCCCGGCGGCCTCGGACTCCCGAAAGACATCGACCATGTCGATGGGCCCCGGCACCGCCGCCAAGTCACCGTGGCAGGCCTCGCCCAGAATCGTCTGTCCGGCCGCGCGCGGGTTCACCGGGATCAGCCGAAACCCCTTTTCCCGGAGGTACTTCATGGCGAAGTAGCTGGGCCGGTTCCAGCGCGGGCTGGCGCCGACCATGGCGATGGTGCTCACCCGGGCCAGGATGCCGCGCAGCAAGGCGTCGCTATAGGTGAGGGGCTCGCTCATATGGCTCCGCGGCTGTCTCGCCGCCCGCGCGGTGATGACCGTTGGTTAACCCGATTGCAATCACATCGGGGGGACAATGGCAACGTCGCAGGTAACGCGACAGGCCCCGCGCGAATGGAACCCCCCGTCCATTGGCCGTTGATTCGGCCCTCCTCCCGCGAGCGCGCGGGGCCGCTTTTCCACCATTCGCCGGGTTGAAAAAGTCGAAAACCATATATAACAATTGCGTGTTACAAAAATAACAAGAATAGATTTAGAATTTAATTATAAGATTATAATATATAACGATATTCAATATCATATGTCCGCCGCGCTCATTCGTGACGCCAGGTGGGCTTGCGCTTTTGGATGAAGGCGTCGATGCCCTCGCCGGCGTCGTGGAACATCATGTTGCAGGCCATTTCCGTGCTGGCGTAGTCGTAGGCGTCGCTCGGCGCCATCTCGATCTGCTTGTAGAACACACGCTTGCCGGCGGCGATGGCGGCCTGGGATTTGGCCAGGATCCGCCCGGCCAGGTCGGCGGTGGCCTGGTCCAGGGCATCCGGCTCGACAACCGTGTTGACGAGGCCGATGTCCCGCGCCCGCTCGGGCGAGATGAGGTCGCCGGTGAACAGCATTTCGAAGGCTCGCTTGCGGCCCACGTTGCGGCTGAGGGCCACCCCCGGGGTCATGCAGAACAGGCCGGCGTTGATCCCGCTGGTGCCGAACTTGGCCGCGCTGGAAGCGACCGCTAGATCGCACGTCGCCACCAGTTGGCAGCCCGCGGCGGTGGCGATGCCGTGGACCTTGGCGATGACCGGCTGGGGCAGGCGGGTCAGGCTCAGCATCACGCGGCTGCAGGTCTTGAACAGGGCCTCGTAATAGGCCTGGTCGGGCCGGGCGCGCATTTCCTTGAGGTCGTGCCCGGCGCAAAACGCCTTGCCGCGCGCGGCCAGAACCACCACGCGCACGGCGCGGTCCTTCGCCACGTCGTCCAGAGTCGCCTGAAGCGCCGCCAGCAGGCCCTCGGACAAGGCGTTGTATTGATTCGGCCGGTTGAGGGTAAGCGTGCAGATGCCGTCCTGGTCCGCGCGTTGGAGGAGGTCCTCGGCGGCGGTCTGGGGCGTGGCCCCGGGGATTTTGGTCAGGGGGTGGGTGGTCGCGCTCATGGGGGTCGAGCCCATCCGGTGGTTCCAGGTCTGGCGTCGACTCTGACCCTTGAAACGGCCAAGTTCAAGCGCCCTGGCTCGACCGAAGGCGATTTTGCCCTTCGCGGGACCGCGCCGGCGCGCTATGAGTGCGCCCATGCCCCGCGTCACCATCGCCGAGATCGAGGAGTTGTGCGCCGACGCCCTGCCGTGGGTGGACATGCTGGGCTTCCGCGTCGAGGAGATCGGCGCGGGCACCTGCCGGGTGCGCATGCCGCGAAAGGACGAGCTTCTGCGCCCGGGTGGCACGGTCAGCGGGCCGGCGCTGATGAGCCTGGCGGACTACGCCATGTACGTGGCCGTGCTCTCGGCCATCGGGCGGGTCGAGTTGGCGGTGACCATCAACCTGACCTGCAATTTTCTGCGCCGGCCGCGCCCGGGCGCGATCGTCGCCGCGTGTCGGCTGATCAAGCTGGGTAAGCGCCTGGCCTATGGAGAGGTGTCCCTGTTCTCCGAGGGGCAAGAGGCCGCCGGGCCGGTCGCCCACGTCACCGCCACCTATTCCATTCCGCCCCACCCGCCGGCCTCGGAAGGTGGTTCCGGGGCAGACGGTTAGATGACGGTATTATAATACCACCATCATAACATATTCCGCGAAATACGTTTTCGGCGGTTGACAGGCCGCTCCCTCCGCCCTAGAAATCGCCACCGAATGGGGGCGGCCGTGGGCCGCCTTATGTTGTTTTCGCGTTTTTTGAGCCTGGTGGAACCGCGCCATGAGAACCTTCAGCGCCCGACTGGCGGATATCGAGAAGAAGTGGATCCTGATCGACGCCGATGGGGTGGTGCTGGGCCGCTTGGCGGCGCGGGTCGCCAACATCCTGCGCGGCAAGCACAAGACCAGCTATACCCCGCACATGGACTGCGGCGATAACGTCATCATCGTCAACGCGGGCAAGATCCACCTGACCGGCAAGAAGCTGGCGGACAAGATTTACTACCGGCACACCGGCTACCCGGGCGGGATCAAGTCGCGCACGGCGGGCCAAATCCTGGAAGGCAAGCACCCGGAGCGGGTGGTGCGGAAGGCTATCGAGCGCATGGTGCCGCGCGGGCCCCTGGGCCGCCAGCAGCTCAAGAACCTGCGTGTCTACGCGGGGCCGGAGCATCCCCACGAGGCGCAGAGCCCGGACGTGCTGGATTTCGCCGCGAAAAACCCGAAGAACCGCAGGAGCGCCTGAGACCATGGCCGACGAAAGCCAGACCCTGACCGAACTGGGCGAACTGGGCGAGGCCGCCGGGGTGATCCCGGAGGCGGACGCCGGGGCGCCGGAGCCGCGGCGCGACGCCCAGGGCCGCGCCTACGCCACCGGCAAGCGCAAGGACGCGGTCGCCCGCGTGTGGATCAAGCCGGGCGCGGGGCGCATCACGGTCAACGGCCGCGACCAGGGAATCTATTTCATGCGCCCGGTGCTGCGCATGCTGATCCAGCAGCCGTTCGGCGCCGCCGACCGCGCGGATCAGTTCGATGTGACGTGCACGGTCAAGGGCGGCGGGCTCTCGGGCCAGGCCGGCGCCGTGCGCCATGGTATCTCCAAGGCGCTCTCTCTGTACGAGCCGGAGCTGCGGGCCGTGCTCAAGAAGGGCGGCTTCCTGACCCGCGATTCGCGCGTGGTGGAGCGCAAGAAGTACGGCAAGGCCAAGGCGCGACGTAGCTTCCAGTTCTCCAAGCGCTAAACCCGGAAACCGCGATGCAAAATACGAAAAGGCCATTCGGGCAACCGAGTGGCCTTTTTTTGTTTGCACGCGTTCCAAAAAAAGAGCCGCTATGCGTGAAAGGTATGATAATATCATACACTTTGATTGGCGTCAGGAGCGTAGGCCATGTCCATGACCCGCAAGACCATTACCATTACAGAGCAAATGGATGACTGGATAAAAGAGCAGGTCAAGGCCGGTAAGTACGGCAATGACAGTGAGTATTTTCGCGACCTGATCCGCAAAGACCAAAACAAAGAGGACAGCCTCGATGCGCTGAGGGCTTTACTGGTCGAGGGCGAGATGAGTGGGATAAGCGATCGCTCTCTCACGGAGATATGGGGCGAGGCGGAAGAACGGCACCTGAGCAGAAATGCCTGATTACCGTCTATCGAAAATAGCTGAAAGTGACATTGGCAACATCGCCCGCTACACCATAGACCAGTTTGGTATTGAGCAAGCACGAACATATCGCGATTCAATGATCGCCTGTTTCCAGTCCCTCGCTGAAAATCCGGGTATCGGTAGAAAGATGGATAATATCCGCGAAGGATACCGAC
>Ga0114931_10006267_pt1 | contig 14632 bp, 10 predicted proteins | sample 2SBtaG_FD_89579 | JGI IMG/M metagenome (GOLD analysis project Ga0114931, IMG submission 89579) | Deep subsurface microbial communities from Kolumbo volcano to uncover new lineages of life (NeLLi) - 2SBTROV14_V59a metaG | ecosystem: Environmental > Aquatic > Marine > Volcanic | place: Kolumbo...
TGGCCGATGACTCCAACGACGTTGCCTCGTGGTTCGCCACGGGCAAGCCAACCGAACTGTCGGTCGGTGGCGTGGTGAGTCGCCGATTTGAAGGTCGCCGGTGGCCGTATCCAATGGCGCTGATCGACGAGCGAATCCTGGTGACCGGCTCACCCAACCTACTGGCTGAAGCACCCCTTGGCGAGGAGAGTGGCATGCTCTTGCCGAGTCTTGCCGCATTGCTAGACGAAGAGTCGGAAGTTCAGCCTTCGCCCATGACCGCATATCGATTCATCTCCGATCTCACGACCTCCGACGCAGGTGGTTTCACTTGGCTGCCCGATTGGATTGTCAAACAGTCGTCGGCCACCGAAGCGTGCGAAACCTTGCGAACGATACCTGAAGCGGTCGACCTTCGGATCGTCGGGCAAGAAACAACGGAGTTGAGTCTCCACTTGCATTGCAAGAGTGAGCCCGACGCCGATACCGTTGACAAAGCATCTCAACAGGTTCTCACGGCGTTTGATGGGCGAAGATCGCGGGATCTCGCGGAACTGGAGAATCAGCGCAAGGCCGGTCGCCTCTCGGACGAAGAGGCCCGTGAAATTCGTGGTGTTTTCGATCGGGCATTGTCGACGTTTCAAACGGGCACGACTATTCAAGAGAAGTTAGACGTGCTGGTCTCGCTCCGTTGGCCAGGCCGTTTGGACGATTTCGGCTCCACGATTGTCGATTCGCGAACGAGTCGGCTTCGCTTCAACAAACTGCTGGTCATTCAGGGTGATTTGTCCCATCACCAGACGATCATCAAGGCCCTGAGTGCCGCGGCAAATTCCGACGGTCAGTGGCCGATGGGGGCTGCCGGCGCGGCCCAACTAAGGGCCGAAACGCGGCTGAGTTGGATTGCCTCGATGTTGCCGTATCTGGAAGGAGGTGATGCGTTTGACGAGCAATATCGCCAATTGAACTTCTTCCGGCCGTGGAACGATCCCGCGAATTTACCAATCACGCGGCGACCGTTGAAATGGTTCACCAATCCAAGATTGGGGCCGTCGACGACCGCGGCCGGTTTTCCAACGACACACTATGTTGGCGTGGCGGGCTTGGGGGCCGGTGCCGCTTTGCTCGAACCGGCCAACCCCAAGGCGGGCGTGTTCAATGTTCGTCATCGTATTTCCCTGGACGACATCAAGGACGGCGCGTCGCAAACGATCGCCGTATTGGGCGTAACCGGAAGGCTGGGACCTTGGGCCGCCGGAGGTGATGCCACCGTGCGACCCTTGACCGCAGAACCTTACATGAACGGGCCCGATCACTTTGGCAGCGGCATGTCTCAGGGAATGTTCGTCGGGATGGCCGACGGTTTGGTGCGGTTTATCGCGGCCGACGTCGATCCCCACGTTCTGGAACAACTCGTCACGATCAACGGCGGCCCCGTCCCGCTACCACAACGTGAACAAACGCTGTCCCCCGCCACGCGACCGCTGGATAGCGAGGGGGCGCCGCGGATCGCATTGCCCGTGGCGATAGAGCCTCCTCCAGAGGTGCCCACCAATCCGCACGCAACAATGGAGTATGACCAAGAGGAGGTCGAAGCCAACGCCCGGGTCATTGCACTGCTTGCGACTCGCCTTGATGCCATCGATTTCGTGGGCGCGACGCTCGACGATTTTTTGGAGTTCGTGGCACAACTCACGACCGTGAAAACCACCTTCGATCTAGACGCCCTGTCGGATGTCGGCGTGGGGGCGGACGACACCTTGTCCGTAAGACTCGTGGGGGCCACCCATGCCGACATTCTCGACGCCGCACTGGCGCCGTTGGGCCTGGGGTTTGTCGTGCGCCATGGTGAGTTGGTCGTGACGACGCTAGAGAATCAAACAAAGCTGGAGCGTGTTGCCACGTACCCGGTTCTCGATCCGCGTGGCGACAAGCCTGGTTCCCGTGAAACTCTGATGACGGTCATTCTCGCGTTGGTCGAACCAAGTGCATGGACCGCGCACGGGGGCACGGGACGTTTGCAAATCAAGAATGACTTGCTGGTCGCCAAAACGAACGATCTTGTACATCGAAGTCTGTCGACATTTTTGGACAAACTTCGCGTCGCGCGTGGCCTGGAAGGCAACGATGCTGTTGGTGCCGTGGGTGTCTCGCTGGTATCGCGTACCTCGCAAGCGTTTGAAATTCTGCAAACGCCGATCAATGTCAAGTTCGACAAGCCGACGCCCCTTGTGACGATTCTCTCTCGCCTACAAGAGTTGGCCACGGTGAATCTGTTGCTCGACATCCCGGCACTAACTTCCGCCGGAATCACGGCTGATGTGGAGACCACGCTTCAAGCCACCGGAATCACACTGGAGGAAACGCTCGCGCGCCTGTGTCGTTCGCTCGAACTAACCACCCACGTCAAAGACGCGCGAACGATTCAGATTACGACCATCACCGCGGCCGAAGGGCGTTTGGATCTGGAGTTTTACCCCATTGGCGCGCAACTCAAGGACGGCATGTCGAGCGATGCCTTGATCACCAAAATCCGGGAGAGCATCGCGCCACAAAGTTGGGGCCACGCTGGAGGTCCCGCCGCGATCCACTTCGACCAATCCGCGAACTGCCTGATTGTCCTCCAGACCCAACGTCAACAAACCCGGATCGAGGCTTTTTTGAATGACGCGCGGGCGCGGCAACCCAAGTAGTCTGGCAGGTCATGCGTGCGATGTATGACAATCGTGTGGATAGCCGTAAACTAAGCCGCTTCACATGGCTCGGATATTCCTCCTTACGATCGAGAGACCAATAAGCAAGTGATTACGAAAATAACCGGACAACTGGTGCATCTTGGCGACGACGCGCTGACTCTTGGCGTGGGCCCTCTGGAATACGAAATTCTCATTCCGGAATTTACTCGACGACATTTGCAAAGCCTGCGCGGCAAGGAGATCAGCCTGTTCACGATCGAATACCTCGAAGGCAATCCGATGCAGGGTCGACTCACGCCACGGCTGGTTGGTTTTCTGAGCGTGATTGAGCGGGAGTTCTTCGAGTTATTCTGCTCGGTCGACGGCGTCGGAGTGAAGAAAGCCCTCCGCGCGATGGTGCGCCCCGTGGCGGAAGTGGCCGGCGCGATCGAAGAGCAAAACACGAAACTTCTCTCGACGCTGCCCGGGGTGGGACCGGCGGTTTCCGAACGCATCGTGGCCAAGCTCCGCCGCAAAGTTCCGAAATTCGCCTTGCTGGTCGCGCGGCAAGACGACTACGAAGCCGAAGTCGAACAGGATGTTGTCAGCGAAACCTTCGAGGTTCTTCGATCGTTGGGCCACTCCGAAAGCGACGCCCGACGGCTTCTCGACGCGGCGCTAGGTAGCAAGAAAAAATACGCCAATGTCGAGACCTTGCTACAGGCCGTGTACCAACAAACCCACCGCGAATGAGACAGCCGCCGTCGATCATCGGCGCGATGTTTTACGGATGGGATGGAAAGTGCCACCGTGCCGACCAAGCATTTGAAACGTTCTTATCCAGGTATTCCGGGGCAGTCGCTTACTCACAGCTCGTCAAAACCGGTCGACTGGTTTGAGTCGTTGTCGAACCAAACGTGGATCCCAACGGTGTAGCCGCCCGCGACCAACGGGAGCGCCGCGCGAACCCGATTGCCAGGGTTCTTCAGAAGCCAGTCGCTTAGCGCTTGACTGAGGATGAAGGGTAGTTTTTCAAGATCGTGCTCGACCGTGGATGCTCTGAGGAATACCCAACTATCGGTCATCTCAAACGCATTGATCATGACGTCGGTGTCACCGTCGTCGGCTGTCATATCAGGCTCACTTTTTAGTGTCTCGTGGCCAAGCGTCTATTGGCGGACAATGTAACTCAAATGATGCTCCGCGTGTCGGCAATGCAGCCGCGTCCAATCGTCGCTCGTCATCTTTCCCAGCATCGGACTGTCGCTGCGTTTTGTTTCGTTTTGTAGGCGTGCCACGGCGTCGCGAAGGTATTGTAACCCATCTTCGAGACTAATCTCCGGCGGCAGCAACTTGGTCGATTTCGGAAGTTGGAATCCCGCTGGCATGGGCTTGGTAAGAAACCGGCGTTTGAGCACTCGTCCCATGATTTTGAAAAGCCAAGGCGGATTAATATCGACTCCGTCAATCGATTGGTTCATGGTCTCGCCCAGATGGCGATAGATTTGCCCCCGCGACCAGTTGCCAAGCGTGGTTGAGTTCCCGGTGGCCATTTTTTCAGCATCCGCCAAAAGCTCTTCCACGGTGTCGAAGTGCAGTCGTCGACGCCCGGCAACCTTCTTCGTGTCGACCTTGGTACTCGTGGCCATTGAAGCACCTCGCGTGTTACGCCCCGTATTGGTTTGCGGTGAAGTCCTGTAGCATAGTGTTCCCTCGGAAGTGTGCCAAGAAGACAAGGGTGGCCTTGTGATTTTGGCGATACCCTTGAACAAGTTTCATCCGATCGAGGCATCTCCATGTGTGACACGCTTGTCGTGCTACAAGCGGATCGCGTGTTGTTCGCGAAAAACTCGGATCGCGATCCCAACGAGGCACAACAGCTCGATTGGCAGCCGCGTCGCTCGCATCCCGCCGGCGCGGTGTTGCAATGCACATGGATCGAAGTCCCCCAAGCCCGAGAAACCCATGCCGTGTTGCTCAGCCGTCCGTTTTGGATTTGGGGCGCGGAAATCGGGGCAAACGAACAGGGAGTGGCAATCGGGAACGAGGCGGTCTTCACCACCGAACCCCATGCCGATGTGGGGCTAACCGGGATGGATCTGGTGCGGCTTGGTTTGGAACGTGGAGCGACCGCCGAAGAGGCCGTACAGGTCATGGTTGAACTCCTGGAAACCCACGGACAAGGCGGTGGTTGTGGGTATGAGAACCGCAACTTTACCTATCACAATAGCTTCATCGTTGCCGATCCATGTGGAGCATTCGTGCTGGAGACCGCCGGAAAACACTATGCGATCGAAGTTGTACGTGGTGCCCGAAGCATCTCGAATCTGTTGACGATTCCGAAGTTCGCAAAGTCTTATGGCGATCGCATTAAGACCCGCGTCGCGTGTGGGCGACGGCGCATGCGGCGGACAAGCGAATTGGCCGACCGCGTAACGGGAGTGGGCGACATGTTCAAGATTCTCCGCGACCACAACCACGACGCCAGTCCGGTCGTTCCGCAATATCGATGGTACAACGGAGGGATGCACGCTCCCTGCATGCACGCCGGTGGGATGTTAGCCGCGTCGCAAACAACCGCCTCGTGGGTATCCGATCTCCATGCCAACGAACAGCGACACTGGGCAACGGCGACCGCCGCGCCATGTATCAGCCTTTTCAAACCGGTTTTTGTCAACGATCCCTTGAAATTGCCCCAAGCGACGGGGCAAGCCGACAGTGATTCCCCGTGGTGGAGACACGAACGGCTACATCGCGCCGTGATGCGTGATCCGATGAAATGGGCGACGCTATTCACGCATCTTCGCGACGAACGCGAGCAAGCGTGGCTGTGCGATCCGCCAAATTCCCTCGACGCCTTCGATGAGGGTGACCGGCTCCTTCGGCAATGGATCGCATTGGTTCCGCGCCACCGCACGACAGATCTCCGCCCTGCGTTTGTGCGACACTATTGGTCGAAGCGAGACCGGGCTGCCGGGCTGTCGCCACTGGATGTCACGCGGGTTGAATGACATTGCAGCCTCGCGAGAGGCAATCTCAGCGACGTGCCCTCCGAAATGGGGTAACGCGTACGCCATTTCGATTCAATACGCACCGAACCGCTCCGTCGCGCGCGGTGTACAACACGTTGGCTCCGTGACGTGCATAGACCCGCCCTGCCCCGGCGAAGTCTATGTTGCGACTGCCGCTGATCACGACCCATTCGGGACAACACCACTGGGCGAACCGTGGCGGATCGCTTCGCGAAGAGCCGTGATGCGGGGCCAAAAGAATATCGCAGTCCCATGGCTCTTCCGCCGTCACGTCTTCCATTCCTGGCGTTTCCAAGTCTCCGGTCAACAGGATTCTGCGGTGCTGGAATTCAATCGCCAACACGATACTGTTCGCATTGTCGCTTCCCAAAACGCCACGTCGCGGCGGATGCAAGACCTGAAGCAGCGATCCGTCGTCGGTAGCCAACCGCTGGCCACCGGCGACCTCAACCACACGGACTTCGGCTTGTTTCAAGGCGTTGGCCAACGTCTCCAAAGCCTGGCCATCGCCCTGGAACATCACGTGTGAGACATACACCACGCCAACGGAGAATCGCTTGAGCAACTCAGGCAGTGCGTTGTAGTGGTCCACGTCGGCATGAGAGATTACCACCGCGTCAAGGTGCGTGATCCCCCGGTGCCACAGATAGCCGGCAATGGTTCGTGCCCCGGCGATCGGTGAGCCTAACTGACCGCAATCGTAGAGCAGCGTTTGTCCGCCGGGTAATTCGACCACGGCCCCGCAACCATGCCCAACGGAGGTGAACGTACACCGCAACTCCGGCGGTTGCGGTTGATGCCAAGCGGCAAGGGAATCCATGAGCGGGGCATGGCCAACGCCGATCGCGCACCAAAGCGCCGCCAGTGCGACGGTCCATCGTCGTGGCAGCCGCCACCGCGGCACGAAGAGCCACAAGGCCAAGAGGCCGTAGAACACGACCAGCCACCAGTCGTCGGGCCCGGCAACCCAAAAGTGGCCGTGAGGAATGGCCGCCGCCGCCGCGACGCTCGTCTCCAAGAGCCATAAGCTGCCGTCGCATAACGCGGCGGGAACCACGGCCAAGGGGGCCCATAACCAGCCGCCGGCGACCACGGCGAATCCCGACATGATTGCCACCGCCACGGGGAGCCACAGCATCGCACTCATCAATGGAGCTGTAACGGCGACGACATGAAACCGCGCGGCCACAAGCGGCAGCGTTATGAGCCACACCGCGAAACCAAACAACGTCAACTCCCACAGCCAGCCGGCGGTGCGTCGCATCGCCCGATCGGGCCATGATCGCGATTGTGCAATCAGCCGTTGCAATGGATCGGGCGGTGGCGCATTGCGACTTCTGTTCGAGAACCAAATCAATGTCGCGGCGGCGATGAACGACAGTTGAGGGCCGGTGCGAAACAGGTCGCTGGGATTGTTCCACGAGACAATCATCGCCGCCATGGCCAAGGCATTCAAGGTGATTCCCTTCCGCCACAACCATGCCACCAAGCAAGAGACGCATACCAACACGCTGGCCCGAACCACCGGTGGTTGTGCGTCGGCCAACAAGGCGTATCCCACCGTGACCACCGCCACGCTAATCAGCCCGGCCCTTCGCGAGAACCATCCGAAGCGAACCACCAAGAGCACGACGCCCGCCACGATCCCCACATGCAGGCCCGAAATGGCCAGTAGGTGTATCGCGCCGGTTTCGTAAAACGCTTCGGTCCGCTCGGCAATTACCTGTTCACGCATCCCCAGCAACAGTGCCGCCGCCAAGCCGGATCGCTGATGATCGAGCGATCGCCACAGCAGGCGATCGGTGTGTCCGCGAATTCGATCGATCCAATTCCGAGGGTCCCACCACGTGCCTCGCTGAACAACCGATACGCAGTCTGGATAGTTCGCCGACAACTGGCTCAGCACACGGTCGGCACGCAGGTGATGGGCGTAATCGAATTGGCCAGGAGTGAGGGCCGGAGTTGGCGCCGACAACTGGGCAAACACTCGCAGGCGATCCCCTGCCTGCACGCCTAGTAAATGGCCATCGACAAAGAGCGTGCTTCGGCCAGCCGCCGCAATCCATCTCCGGCCATCGCGGATGCGAACCACCTCGACTTGAAGCCGGGAACGGTCGCCGCGTGGAATCGCGCGAAGCGGATCATAAGGCGGAGCCGGGACACGTCGCGGTTGCTCCACCGCGATTGCTTCGACACACATCGGGCTGCCTGCTTCACGAGCATAACGTCCGATTTCGTCAGACGAAAAGAGACGCCACTGAACATGATGCGCCACCGCGGCGGTTACCAACACCGTGAGAAGCAATACAACCCCGCTGGCGCGCAGCATGCCCTGTTGCCACAACATCCACCACGCGCACCAACCCGACAGCGCCACGGTCCAGGTCATTAGCACGGGCAATGGAACGTAACGGTCCAGCACAGTGCCCGCCGCGAAGGCAAGGGTTACGGAGACCATCGGCTGCCGAGAACGCTGGTGCATGACACCGCTTCCAGACGTGGTCGTGTCGTGGGGTTGTGGCGTTGCCGAATTGTGGGAGAAGTGATGTGACACGAGCGTGTTCGGAGTCCGTGAGACCATCGAAGGCGGACATCGATCGTGGTCCCCATGATAACGGATTGATCCATGCAATTGCGCCCGGCATTCTCCAGCAATGGATTGTTATCTGGTCAGGGTGTGGTGGCTCGGCTATGTTGATCGCTGTTGATTGCAACGAAAATGAACCGGTGGCGCGGTCTGAGGGGCGCGATCCACCGGAAACAAAGCGGACCATACTTCGACACGGAGGAGAGAGATCATGTATCGTTTCGGCATCCCAGTGGCCACGCGGCGAATCTGGTTGGTAACGCTTTTCATGGGCCCGGCGCTGCTGGGAAACTTTTTTCTTGCGGCAGCGTTTGGGCAAGATTCGCTCCCTCGGCCGAAACCCGTGGCCGCTGGTCCAGGAGCCGACAAGCCGGGACAGGCTGAATTGATTTCCCGGTCGACTCTCTTTGGCAACCCCGATAAGGCGGCCGCCCGCATCAGCCCCGATGGGCAACGGATCGCCTTTCTTGCCCCGGTCGATGGCGTGCTCAATGTTTGGGTCGGATCGATCGCGAATCCCGACACGGCCACCGCCGTAACCCAGGACAAGAAACGGGGCATCCGCTCGTTCTTTTGGGCCTTCACTAGCCAGCACATCATCTACCTGCAAGATGTCGGCGGGAACGAAGACTGGCATGTTTACGCGACCAATCTCAAGACGAACAAAACGATCGATCTCACTCCCTTGGAAAAAGTCGCCGCCCAAATTCAAGAGGTTAGCTACAAATTTCCCGGCGAAATCTTGGTCGGGCTCAACGATCGCAATCCGCAATTGCATGATATCTACCGCGTCGACATCGAGACCGGCACGCGTACGCTGGTACAAGAGAATCCCGGCTTCATGGGATTCTTGACCGACGACGATTTCCAAGTGCGCATGGGAACACGTTTCAATCCCGACGGCGGCACCGAAGTGCTTGAGCCGGATGGGAAAGGCGGCTGGAAGCTCTACACCAAGATCCCACAAGAAGACTCGCTCACAACGAGTCCCGTCGGGTTCGACAGAAGTGGTCGCACGTTGTATTGGCTCGATAGCCGAGGGCTCGACACCGCGGCTCTGCGGAGTACGAATCTCGACAGTGGCGAAAGCAAAATCATTGCCTCCAATGATCGGGCCGATGTGGGAGGCGTGATTGCACATCCAACGGAAAAAACGATCGAGGCCGTGTCGTTCACTTACGCGCGCCGCGAATGGGACATTCTCGATCCGCAAATCAAGAAAGATTTTGATTATTTGTATAGCGTTGCCGATGGCGAACTACAAGTCACCAGCCGGTCGCTAGACGACAAACACTGGATCGTGGCCTACATCATGGACGATGGTCCGGTCCGCTATTACTACTACGATCGGGCCGCCGGCGAGACGAAGTTCTTGTTCACCAATCGCCGGAGCTTGGAGGGGCTGCCGCTGGCCAAAATGCACTCTGAAGTGATTCAGGCACGCGACGGTCTCAACTTGGTGAGCTACCTTACCTTGCCCATTGGTTCTGACAGCAACGACGACGCGCGACCCGAGAAACCCGTGCCGATGGTGCTGATGGTCCACGGCGGTCCCTGGGCACGCGATAATTGGGGCTACAGCGCGATCGATCAACTTCTGGCCAATCGCGGCTACGCGGTCCTATCGGTGAACTATCGCGGATCAACCGGTTTTGGCAAGGGATTCCTCAACGCCGGGAACAAAGAGTGGGCCGGAAAGATGCACGACGACCTCATCGATGCCGTACGATGGGCCATCGACGAAGGAATTGCCAAGCAAGACAAGATCGCCATCATGGGCGGTAGCTATGGCGGATATGCCACATTGGTTGGCGTCACCAAAACTCCCAAGGTTTTCGCCTGCGGCGTCGATATCGTAGGGCCGTCGAACATCCTCACCCTCTTGTCGACCATCCCCGCCTATTGGCAGCCTGCTATCCAAATGTTCAAGGACCGCGTGGGTGATTTTACCACCAAGGAAGGCAAAGAATTTCTCCTCGACCGGTCACCGCTGACCCACGTCGGCCGCATCCAGCGTCCGCTGCTCATCGGACAAGGGGCCAACGACCCTCGCGTAAAACAGGCGGAAGCCGATCAGATTGTCGCGGCAATGCAGAAGCGGAACATTCCGGTTACCTACGTTCTGTTTCCCGACGAGGGTCATGGCTTCGCGCGACCCGAGAACAATCTGGCCTTCTTCGCCGTCGCCGAAGCCTTTCTCGCCGAGCATCTAGGCGGGCGCTATGAAACGATCGGCGACGACTTCGCAGGTTCGAGCATCTCGGTACCCAACGGAGTGGCGCAAGTGCCCGGGCTTAAAAAAGCCCTGGACGAAAGATCCAACAGCACGGCGAAGAAGCACTGAGAATCCCGCTGGCAGTTGTTCGTTCCATGGGGCGCATGACGACGATTTGCCGCGGACTTGACCCGTTGAAAGTGTCGTTTGATATTGGGCCGAATGCTTGAGCTTGATGCGGACAACGCCGCCGAGTATTTGCGAACGTCCAATGCCATTGCAAAGGACGTGCCGGTGGAGATCACTCGACTCACCGGCGGCGTATCCAATGAAGTGCTCTACGTGGAATTCCCGCGACATCAGCAGCCCGACTTCGTCTTGAAGCAGGCTCGCGAGCGGCTTCGCGTCCCGGAAGCGTGGCATTGCAGCGTGACGCGAATCTGGCGCGAGGTCGATGTTCTGCGGATTTGCGAATCACTGTTAGGCGATCCGAATACCGCCGCAACAGGTGCTGACGATGAGCGAACACGGACCCTCCGCACACCACGGCTGTTGTTCGAGGATCGCGACAACTATTGTTTCGCCATGTCGGCCGCGCCCCGCGAGCATGTTGTTTGGAAACGCGATCTTTTGCGAGGCAAGGTCGATCCATCGATCGCCACGGCCTGTGGACGCATGCTGGGGCAACTTCATTCCGGTAGCTGGAACGATCCCGCGATCGAAGCCCAATTGGCCGACCGCACGATTTTTGACGCGTTGCGACTCGATCCCTATTTTCGCTTCACCGCCGCACGATGTCCCGATGTGGCCCATCACTTTCAGCGGCTGGTTTCCGACACGTGGCAACATCGCCACGCCTTGGTCCATGCCGACTTCAGCCCCAAGAATCTACTGGTTTACGATGGCGGCTTGTTGATGGTGGACTTCGAGACGGGCCACTTCGGCGATCCGGCTTTCGACATCGGTTTTTTTCTGTCACATCTTCTGCTCAAAGCGTTCAACGCCGCGCCGCGGTACGAATCGATACTGGAACTGATGTCGGCGTTCTGGGAATCCTACGCTCCGATTCTATTGAACCGAGTCGACGAGGCTACGTATCGAGAACTCGTCATTCGTGGCATCCAATGCTTGGCAGGCTGTGCTTGGGCACGCCTCGATGGAAAAAGCGGAATCGACTACCTTGATAACGCCGAGTGTCGTCAACGTGTCCGCGCGTTGTGCCTGCTGCTGTTCGTCGATCGTCCGCCGACGTGGCCCATTGCCGAGACGATGTGCCGCGACGCACTCACTCGTTGCTGATACGTCTCGTGTTATTCAAGGAACCAAAAAACGTGAGTCGTATTCAGCGTATTATTGCTCGGGAGGTGCTCGATAGCCGGGGGCGTCCGACCGTTGAAGTTGAAATCGACTGTGGCGATCGCAGGATCGGTCGCGCGATCGTTCCCTCGGGCGCGAGCACCGGAAAATTCGAGGCCGTTGAAAAACGCGACGGCGAAGAGACGCGTTACGATGGCGACGGCGTGCGACAAGCCGTGGAGGCTGTCGGTAAGATCATCGCCCATGAAATCATAGGGCTCGATCCACGTGATCAATTCACGATCGACGATCGGCTGTTGCAATTGGACGGCACTCCAAACAAATCGCGTTTGGGCGCCAACGCGGTGCTCGGCGTGTCGTTGGCTTCCGCGCACGCTGCTGCCGCGGTCGATCGCCGTGCGTTGTTCGTTCATCTGCACGAGTTGTATGCGAAGGTGAAGGAGCGTGATGCAATGAAAGGCACCGCGGAGGCGAGCGTGTCACCGCCAACGATGCCGGTGCCGATGATCAATATGATCTCCGGGGGCTTGCACGCGGGGGGAAACCTCGACTTTCAGGATGTGTTGATCATGCCCGTTGGCGCGCCGCGGTTTGCCGTCGGCTTGGAGTGGACGGTTCAGGTTTATCGTCGCTTGGGCGCGTTGCTTACCGCCGCCGGATATGAAGGTCGCCTCGTGGGAGATGAAGGTGGATTCGGACCGCGACTTCCAAACAATCGCGAAGCCATCGAAATGGTCGTCCGAGCGATTAAAGCTGCCGGTTTGCGACCTGGAGAAGACGTTACGCTGGCGCTCGACGTAGCCGCCACGCATTTCCATGACGGCTCGCACTATTGTCTATCGGCTACCGGGAGCCGCATGCTTTCATCCGACGAGATGATCGATCGGCTGTCCGCGCTGGTCGACGAGTATCCCATTACGTGGATCGAAGATGGATTGGCGGAGGAGGATTGGGGTGGATGGCGCGCGCTGACCACGCGCTTGGGGCCTCGCGTGAAGCTGCTCGGCGACGATCTCTTCGTCACGAATTATCAGCGGCTGCGACGTGGCATCGACGAACAAGTGGCCAACGCCGTCTTGATCAAGGTGAACCAAATCGGCACACTAACCGAGGCGCTCGAGGCGACTTACCTGGCAGCTTCGACGGGGTACGCTCGGGTGGTGTCGGCCCGAAGCGGCGAGACGGAAGACACCACCATCGCTGATTTAGCCGTCGCGGTTGCCGCCGATTCGATCAAAATTGGTTCGATTGTTCGCGGCGAACGGTTGGCCAAATACAATCAATTGCTCCGCATCGACGAACAAATTTTCGGAGGATGAGGTTATGCCAAAATACTTTGTCGACAAGCGTGATTGTTCCCATCACAATCTCTTTCCCGGAGTCGACATCTTCACGACGTTCGGTGATGAGTTGATGCTCTCGCTGGTCGAAATGGAACCGCACGCGGTGGTCGAGGAACACAGCCACCCGCACGAGCAGATGGGGCTGATGCTGGAAGGCGAGGCTCTCTTTATCATTGGTGGTCGCGAGCAGGTCATCGCTGCCGGAGGTATGTGGCGGATTCCTGGAGGGGTTCTCCACAAAGTGATTGCCGGCGAGGAACCGGTTCGCGCGCTGGATGTCTTCCACCCCATATGGGAAGACTATAAATGAACGAATTGAATGATCGGTTTGCCTGGGACACTTGCTCAGGGGTTCTCCCTGGTCGTGGCTGCCTGTTGCTTCGCGCGATACGTCTCTAGCTTCTTGGCCAATTGCTTGGCGAGTTGTGTCTTGCCCTGCGTGTTGGCCCTGCCAATTGCCTCGACAGCCGTGGTAATCGCCAAGTCATAACGGCCCGCTTCGCCGTAAGCCAGGACGAGGATGTCGAGGAATTCAATCCGTTGGTGGTTGGTCTCCGCGCAGGCGTGTTCTGCCATGCGTACCGCTTCGTCGGGATTGCGTAAGAGCGGATCACGATGCAGCGACAAGATGGCGGACAACATGATCTCCGCTTGAGGCCAGCCGGGGCACAGTTTAAGAGCTTGCCGGTAATGCACGATGGCATCGGTCAGTCGTCTTTGTTGGAAAGCGATATTCCCCAGCCACTCACGAGCCGCGATGTTACGAGGCTGAACCTCCAGAATCTTCAGAAAGATCAATTTCGCGTTCCGTAGGTCGCCCCCGGCAGCCATCGCTTCGGCACGTGCGATGGCTTGCGCGAAGGAAGCATCGCGTTTGGTGTTTCCCGTGGCGGGCGAGGTTTCGGCCCGCGCGTCCGTCGGCCGGGCGAGACGTTGCTGGGAATTAAAAACTCGGGCAGATCCGTGCGCAGCCACTTTGCAATTGCCTCGGCGGCCACGCGATGGGCCTCACGATTAGGATGATGATCCGCCGGATGGGCCCAAAGATCGGAAGCCGTGAGTCCGGCGAAAGCAGGCAGTAGATCGAGAACCGGCAGTCCCGCGACACGCGCCATCTCGGCAACTCGCCGATGGACATCCGCCAACGGATAGTCGTTTTCCAATTCCGTGAGCAGTGGATAGATGACCATGGCCAACTCGCAATCCGGCAACACGGCCAGTTCTCTCAATTGCATTGCAAGAATCCGTAGATTCTCGGGATTGAATCGAGGATCGTATGAGTCGCGGTACCACTGCAAGGTTTCATGGTGTACACGGTACATCGCCCATTTCGTACCCACGAGGTCAAGAACTCTTGAGAATCCTTTGTACCAAGCCCCCTTTTCTCTGCGCTGGAGATGTTCGTCGCGGAAGATGATCAAATCGTCTATGAACTCCTGCCGCTTGCTCAACTCCGGAGTCAAGGAGATGTCGTTCACCAGGAA
>Ga0114931_10006268_pt1 | contig 14632 bp, 8 predicted proteins | sample 2SBtaG_FD_89579 | JGI IMG/M metagenome (GOLD analysis project Ga0114931, IMG submission 89579) | Deep subsurface microbial communities from Kolumbo volcano to uncover new lineages of life (NeLLi) - 2SBTROV14_V59a metaG | ecosystem: Environmental > Aquatic > Marine > Volcanic | place: Kolumbo...
CAGCTCGCGTACCACTTTAATCGGCGAACAGCCGAACCCTTGGGACCGCCTACAGCCCCAGGATGTGATGAGCCGACATCGAGGTGCCAAACCGCTCCGCCGCTATGGACGCTCGGGAGCGATAAGCCTGTTATCCCCGGGGTACCTTTTATCCGTTGAGCTACGGCCCTTCCACACGGGACCGCAGGATCACTAGAGCCCTCTTTCGAGACTGTTCGACCCGTCGGTCTCACAGTAAAGCCGGCTTGTGCTCTTACACTCTGACACGCGGTTTCCATCCGCGCTGAGCCGACCTTTGCGCTCCTCCGTTACTCTTTCGGAGGAGACCGCCCCAGTCAAACTGACCAGCACCCACTGTCCCACGCCCGGGTTCACGGGAATCGCGGTTAGGCCACAAACGCATGAAGGGTGGTATTTCACCGGTGGCTCCACGAACCCCGAAAGGTCCGCATCAAAGCCTCCCACCTATCCTACGCAACATATGCTCGTGACCAATAGAAGCCTACAGTAAAGGTCCACGGGGTCTTTCCGTCTTGCTGCGGGTAGACGGCATCTTCACCGCCACTACTATTTCACCGAGTCGGTCGTGGAGACAGTGCTCCGGTGATTACGCTATTCATGCGCGTCGGAACTTACCCGACAAGGAACTTCGCTACCTTAGGACCGTCATAGTTACGGCCGCCATTGACCGGTGCTTGGGTCGCGAGCTTCGCCCGAAGGCTGACCCGCTTCCGTGACATTCCGGCATTGGGCAAGCGTCACACTGTATACGTCATCTTGCGAATTTGCACAGTGCTGTGTTTTTGATAAACAGTTCCCAGAGCCTTTTCTCTGCGCCCTCAGCCGAACTGGAGGGCCCCCTTCTTGCGAACGTACGGGGTGAGTTTGCCTAGTTCCTTCACGACCGTTCTCTCGAGCGCCTGAGGCTATTCGCCTCGCCCACCTGTGTAAGTTTTGGTACGGGCCTCGCTTTGCCCCCACGCCTTTTCTGGGAATCTCCGCCTCCGGCAACGGCCTCGAGGGCCCGGGCGCTTCTGGCAGCCCAGCCGGAACAAGAGATCCGCAGCGTGGTTTGATCGCCGCGAGGGTGCAGGAATGTTCGCCTGCTGTCCATCGACTACGCCTTTCGGCCTCGCCTTAGGTCCCGACTAACCCTGGGCGGATTTACCTTCCCCAGGAAACCTTGGGCTTACGGCGAGAGGGATTCTCACCCTCTTTATCGTTACTTAAGCCGGCATATGCACTTCCTGCCGCTCCACGGACCCTTCCGGGACCGCTTCACCGCCGACAGGAACGCTCTCCTACCGCTCGTCAAAGACGAGCCCGCAGCTTCGGCTCCCCGCTTATTCCCGATCATTATCGGCGCCGGATTCCTCGACCAGTGAGCTATTACGCACTCTTTAAATGATGGCTGCTTCTAAGCCAACATACTGGCTGTCATGGCAATCCGACTTCCTTTCGAACTCAGCGGAGATTCGGGGCCTTAGCTGGCGGTCTGGATTGTTTTCCTCTTGACCGCGGATATTATCACTCGCGGTCTATCTCCCAGGTCTTGGCCGCCGGTATTCGGAGTTTGGTTGAATGGGGTAGGCGGGTAGCCCCCACCATCCATCCAGTCGCTCTACCCCCGGCAGTTGCACCCTGAGGCTAACCCTAAAGTTATTTCGGAGAGAACGAGCTATCTCCCGGTTTGATTAGACTTTAACTCCTCCCCACAGCTCATCCCATGTCTTTTCAACGACAACGGGTTCGGTCCTCCAGGCGGCTTTACCCGCCCTTCAACCTGGCCATGGGTAGATCACACGGGTTTCGCGTCTAGTCCCTGCGACTGATCGCCCTATTCAGACTCGCTTTCGCTCCGCCTCCGGCCCGGAAGGCCTTAGGCTCGCCACAGAGACTAACTCGCCGGCTCATTATGCAAAAAGCACGCCGTCACCCGTCAATGACGGGCTCCGACCGCTTGTAGGCACACGGTTTCAGGTACTCTTTCACTCCGCTCATCGCGGTGCTTGTCATCATTCAGTCACCTTACTGATTCGCTATCGGTCGTCGAGGAGTACTTAGCCTTAGAGGGTGGACCCCCTATCTTCAACCCGGGTTCCACGAGCCCGAGCCTACTTGAAGGCTTCACCAGCTTACCGGCTACAGGGCTTTCACCTTCTCCGGCCGGGCGTTCCAGCCCGTTCACGCTTCCACTGGCTTATCCGCTTTCGCTCGCCGCTACTTACGGAGTCTCGGTTGATTTCCTTTCCTCCGGGTACTGAGATGTTTCAGTTCCCCGGGTTCGCTCCACCACGCCTATACATTCAGCGTGGGGTGGCCCAACAGGGCCGGGTTTCCCCATTCGGATATCGCAAGATCACAGCTCGGTTACCAGCTCCCTTGCGCTTTTCGCAGGTTCCCACGTCCTTCATCGCCTCTCGACGCCAAGACATCCACCGTGTGCCCTTGGTGGCTTGATCGCACCAACCGCGAGCCGACGCCCGCGATCAGAACACAGCGATCAACACCATCCGTCAGATCATTCTCGTTTCACGCCCTTGCGTGCTACTCGGTGAGTCTCACACTCGTCCACCCGATGCACCGCCTGCCGGAACCTTTGCCCCGGCACCCGGCCCAACGCGCGGGCGAGTCGCATGTCCATATCCACTTGTCAAAGACGCTCGCTCGATCGACTGCGCCACCGGTCGGGGCCGGGTGGTCCCGTCAGGAATGACGCGGCTTCTTGAGCGACAGCGATCCTAGCCGGCCGCGCCGCACAGTCAAGGCGACCACCCACCCCAAACTCGCTGTTCTCAGCCCCCGCCACCACCGCCGCCCCCCTCATCGGGGTTGCTCTCACGCTCCGGGCGCGTCGGCCGGGTCGGGGTCGGCTTGCGCTCGGGCTCGGGCGCCGGCTGGCCTTGGGTCAGGCCCAGCCTGGCCGACTCCCGGATCTGCCGGTACAGGCGGGTCGAGGTCTGCTCCTGCGGGTCGCGGACGACGATCCGACCGCCCTCGTCACGGAACAGGGCCACGGGCTTGTCGTCGGGTCGCCCCGGGCGCCCTGAGTCCTGGGCCGGAACCCTGACCACGTCCAGCAGGACCGCATCGATCTGGATCGGCAGGGGATTGGGCACCGGTTGGGCGCCCTCGGGCACGGGAGTGGACGCCGCCGTGCCTTGTCTGGTCAGCGGGTACTCCTGGCGTTCGCGGCCGCCCGGCCCGGACTGGCGCCCCCGCCCGGGTGGCGGGGCCTGCTCGGCTGATTCCAGGTCATAGACGAACAGCCCGTCGGGCAGGTCCGTCTGGCCCCAGACCGCCTGTCCGGGGGCCAGGCCAGCCTCGGCGCCACGCCAGTACCCGTAGTAGAACTCGTACATCCGCACCGATGCCCGCGGCATCCCTCCCAGCTGCCCCCGCTCGCTGGCGCTGACAACGAAGAAGTACCGGTCCCGGCTGGCCGAGATCGGATCGGTCCACTGCGACCACTGGCTGTACAGATACGCCTCGGCCCCCATCTGCTTCTGCTCCTCGAGCAGCTGTGGCTGGCGATACGCCGGGTTGTTGAGCACCACCCGAAGGCGGTACCGGTACGTCTTGCCCGGCTCGACGGTCAGGTCGTGGGCCCAGATCCGGATCTCCGGTTCCTCGGTCATCTCCATGCCCCGGGTCTCGAATCGCTCGCCAGCGGCCTCGTCGATCGGACGCCCGTTCTCGTCCACTTCCATCTGGTATTGTTCGAGCAGTTGCCGGCGCAATGCGTCCTCGCGCCGCATCAGGCGGTCCAGGCGCTGTCGCCGCTGCATCTCGCTCTGCCCGGCCTGCGTCTGCCCCGAGGGATTCCTCTCACCCTCGCCTCCCTCGCGCGACCGATTGCCCGGCTCCCTCCCGGGACCGCCGGGGGGTGCGCGCCCGACCTGGCCCTCGGCGTCCTTTCGGTCGACAATCACCTTGGCAAGGGTGTCCAACAGGCGATCGATCTCACCCTTGCGCAGTTGGTTCTCGGCCGCGCTGGACGCCCGCTCGGGTCGGACCCACTCCGGCCCGGCGATCGTGCGGTAGTACTCGGGGCGGAGGATCTGCGCACGCATGTCGGAGTTGCCGGCCTCGTTGGCCAGAGAGACCAGATCGATCCGCCCGGGGCCGCCCTGGTCGAACTGCTCCCGGACCTCGCCGAGCAGGTCCACCTGCCCCGGCGCCGGGTCGATGATCGTCGCGTTGGTCCACGCCTGCTCCTGCTCGACCCATTCCTCCCGCTGGGCCTGAACCGCCAGGATCGAGATGACGCCCCGCCACCACGTCGTCGGGATGGGGCTGAGCCCACCGGGGCCGTCCGGGTCCCGCTGGAGCATCGCCTTGAGCGCCGTGCCGTCGAACGCGCCCTCGACGCTGATCGAGACCTTGTCGAAGGGTTGCTCGTCGGGGAGCAGGTCGGCCAGCCCCGGGACAGCGATCGCCTCGTAGGGGTCGATCGTGGACTGGGTCAGCGCGGCGATGATCCCGGTCGGCGCGGGGGCGGTCGGCTCCACGTACCGCCGCTCTTCGCCGACCCGAACCGTCGCTTCAGACCCGCCCTGGATGTCCAGCGGCCGACCAAGGGCCGAAGCCATCACGCGCGAGGGCACGACCGGCGCCTTGAGGCGATCCTTGAACCGCTCGGCCAGGTGCAGCGGCTCCGGGATCGCATCGGGCGGCAGGTCTGCCTGCTCGACCTTGGCGATCACGACGCGGGCCATACGCTCGGCTGGCTTGAACGCATCGGCGGGCGCCACGTCCTGATTGCCGACCTGGATCGTGTTGGGCCCGCCCAGGAACTGGATCGACAGCACGGACAGGAACAGGACGGCGACCACGCCGAGGACGATCTTCTCCACGTGCTGCTCGACCGCTTTGACACCCTTGAGGCTCATGGTCTGGTTCTCCGGGCCCGTGCGGGCCGGTTCACTGCCGTCCTGTCCCCCGTCCCCCGTTCGTGATCGGATTCGTGTTCCGGCTTCGATCCTCAGCCGGGGCCGGCGCCCTCTGCGTCCGTGTCCGGCTCGGGAAGCACAACGCCCAGTTTCGTGCGCACGCCTTCGGGCATCAGCGGGGCTGTCCAGCGGCGCAGGAGGACGATCTCGATCTCGAGGGAAGCCTCGACAACGTCCTCGGTTCCGTAGTAGAACCCCTCGCCCAGGTGTTCGTACTCGTCGACCTGGGTCAGATCCACGTCCAGCACGCTCATGAAGTTCGCCCGGGAGAAGGCGTCGATCACTTCGGGCAGGCGGCGTGAGGCGACGATCAGCACGACAGTGGCGCGGCGAACGTCGTAGACCTGGTTGTTCGGCGAGTTTTTCCGTCCGGTGATTGAGACCGACTCGTCCACCTGGACCAGGTCTTTGGGTGAGCCGCCGCCCTGCACGGTCTGGGCGGGCTGCCGGCGCTGCCTGCCCCTGCCCCGACGCTCCTCACCCCCCGATGCTTCCTGTGCCGAGCCGCTCAGGGGCATCGGGACCAGCGAGACCTCGATGATCCTCTTGATCGGCGCCAGGGTGATGCCCAGGGGTCGGCCGCCGGTGCCGGTGTTGGCCAGGCGCACCGCCCGCATGATTTCCTCCAGCGCCCACTGATCGAACTGCCACTGGAAGCACTCTTCGATCGAGGGGGGATTCGGGGGCATTTCATCGGGAATCGATGAGCCGGTGAACACGCTCTTGTCGGCATAGACGCTGAACTTCTGCGCCAGGCTCTGGTAACTGCCCAGTCGTTGCAGGAACAGGCGGCGCTCGATCTGCTTGACCATGTCCGGGTCGGGCTTGGGGCCCAACTTTTCCATCTCGCGTTCGCGGGCGTCCTGGAGGCGCTGGGCCAGCAGCGTCGGATCCTCGGGCATTCCTGCATTGACGATCGACAGCAGACGGGCGAAGGCATCGGGGCCGTTCTCGCCGGTGACCGTCTTTGCCATCTCCAGGCGCAGGAGTTGGTCGCTGGCCGGGTCGGGCGCCGGGAACAGCCCAGAAACGAGCGGGACGTGCTCGTCGCGGTTGAACGCCGTCGCCTCCTCGACGACAGCGGACACCTCGCGGGCCTGCTCTTCCTTGAGCCTCTTGAACGCGTCGGTGATCGCATCGTTGGGGACGACGCCGGGCAGCGTCGGCGCCTCGGCGTCCGGGACGACCGCCGGGACAACATAGGTCACTTTCGTCGCCAACTGTGAGAGGGCGGCCTTGGCCTGCGACTCGCGCTTGGCGCGGATCTTTCCGTTCCAACTCGAGCTGAACACGTATCCCACCGGAAGGGCAGTGAGCATCAGAACCAGCATCAGCACCGTCACCAGATTCGCCTTGACCCAGGCAATCACTCGGTTCATCGGGCGTCTCCCTCATCCTCGAACGGGCCCAGCACCGCGTCCCACTCGAGCGTGAACGTCGTGATCGTCTGTCCGGGCTGTGCCTCGGGGGGCTTGGGGGGCAGGGGCGCGACGCCATTGACCGCTGCGGCGTTCCGGCCCTTGGGCTGGCGGCGCTGGGCGCCCTGACGACGAGTGGCTGGTGGCGCCTGCCGCTCCGGCTCCTCCCCGATGATCACGGTCTCAGAAAGAGCCTGCTCGTACTCGGCCCGCGTCTTGAACCCGGGCGGCAGGCCCGTGTCCCGAGCACCGCCCCGGCTGGATCGAGCCGATCGGCCCGATCTGCCCTCCCGCGCCGAGGCTGTCCGTCGCGTGGCCGGGGCCTGCTCGTCGGCCTGACCGACCTCCACCTTCTCGATCATCTGCCAGGTCTGCTCGCCGACCGCGATCCTGTAGGGCACGCCCTCGCGCACGGCGTTGGACCTGAGCCACTGGTCGGCGGACCTGAGGATGAATCGCTGGGCATCGGGGTGCGTGGTCTTGAGGGTCAACTGCACGTGGATCCGCCGATTCCCTCCGCCTGTGCCCGATGACGAGGGCTGGGCGGCGGCCTCTCGTCCCCCCTCTCTCTCGCCCCCCCGGCCCCGTCCTCGCCTCCCGCCTCGATCCGATTCGGGCGCGTCGCCCCCGGCGGGGATGTACTGGGTCTGGAACGTCTCCATCCAGGCGATCGGACCGGGCGGCAGCGTCACGCCCTCTGCGAGCGGCGTCTGCTTGGCGACCCGTTCGGCATCGGCGAAAATCAGCCCCAGATCGTTGACCAGGTACCCATACACCTCCCGATTCTCAAGCAGCGCGATCATGTTGGCTGCCGAGTAATCCGGCGTGCCCCCGCTGACCACGCCCGCCTGCTGGGCGTACCGCTTGGCCTGGTCCAGATCGCTCTTGGCGCGATCGATGATCGTGTCCGGCGGGTTGGCGGCGATGGCCGATTGGTCCAGGAACGGGCGGATGAACATGAACCCGCCCGTCGTTACGGACAGCGCCGCCGCCGCGGCGAACCACTTGGTCTTGCGGCGCCACATCGCCCGACGGATCACCGGGACGGGCATCAGGTTCGCTTGGATGCTTTCGAGCCCGAGGCCTTGGAGGGCCAGGCCGTAGCAGGTGCCCAACCCGACGCAGGCGGCTTGGAACTCGCCGGACTTGGGCCCGTCCACCGAGAGGCGTTTGAAATGGTCCTTCCGGTAGACCTCCATCTGGAGTTGCTGCTTGAGGTATCGGCGCAGCCCGGGCAGCTTGAACGTCGAGCCTGCGCCGATCAGGCGGACCAGTCGCGCATCCTTGTGCATCGACTGGTAGAAGCCCAGCGACCGCTGGGTTTCCTGGGCCAGATCCGCGAAGATGGGGCGCATCGCTTGGAAAATGTGCCGGGCGTGCTTGGACTGACCCGCCTCGCGCTTGAGTTTCTCGGCCTTGACGTAACTGAGCTTGAACGCCTCGACGAGGGCCTCGGTGAAGTTGTGCCCCCCGACGGGGAACGTCCGGATCCAGACCCGCCCCGCGTCGGCGATGATCAGGTCCGTCGAGATCGTTCCCACGTCCAGGATCACGGTCCCGGGCATGGCGCTGGTGAACTCCAGGTCGTAGGCCAGCGCGTTGTAGAGGGCCACCGGGCTCAGGTTCACGTAGTCGGGCGTGATCCCGAACTCGTGGAAGAGCACGAGTTTCTGCATGATCCGGTCGCGGGTCACCGCAAAGATGCCGACCTCGACGTCCGGCGAGTCCGGGCTCACGAACGTCTGGAAGTCCCACTCGACCTCCTCGATCGGGAAGGGGATCTGCTGCACCGCCTCGAAACGCACGATGTCCGGGACCTTCTTGGGCTCCACCGGGGGCAGTTTGGCGAACCGGGCGAATGATGAGTGACCGGGCACCGAGACCGCCACCGATGTCCCAGACAGGTCATGCTGGCTCGTCAGCGTTCCCAGAGCGATGCGGACCGCATCGTCCCGGTCCAGGTGGGGCGTCGAGAGGACCTTGTTGTGCTGGATCACGGCGAAGTCCAGAACCTGGACGTGCCCCTCGGCGCCCGAACCCAACTTCAGCGCCTTGAGGGCCCCGGCCCCGACCTCGATGCCCCAGCAGACGTTTGATGACGCCATGGTGACTCCTCTGGCATGACCCTGCCGCGCCGTTCGCCCGGCCCGATACCGGCTCGTCGGCACGCCCCGGCGGCGCATAGGCGGCGCATCGGCCAGACCGAATCCTACACGCTTCGCGCCGCCCCGACCCCGGCGGGGCCCGGGCGTTCGGCTTCGGGACGGGGCGTCCAACAGTCGGCCTGCCCGATCCAGGGAGGGTACGAGCACCGGTCGCCGTGAGTTCCGCCCGTCCGGGCGGTTGTGACGTGCCCGTGACATGCCCGGGACCGGTCCGGCGCGGGTGAGAAGGTAAAGGTATGAGATCGCGCGCCCACGATCGGTGCGCGTCGGGTCAGCTCCGACCGTCGCGATGCCGGGCGTCGCTCCGATCCAGCAGGTGGCTCGCCGTGACGCAGACGCCGGCCACCGCCGGCACCAGCCACCACAGGTCGATCGGTACCTTGAGCGGAAACCATGACGCGGGTGAGACGTAGCCAAAGGCGTGGTAGCCCAGGATCACCAGGGACAGACCCCAGGCGGTTCTCGTCGCGGGCGAGGGTCCGTTTTCCCGGGCGCGATCCAATCGCCGGGCCCGCCGAAGGACCACGAGCCCCAGGATCGCCAGTGCCACGCCGAGAACCCACCCGAGGATCTGGATCGGTCCGCCCGCGGTTCCGGCTGCCAGAACGGCTCCCATCACAAGATCCGCGGCGAGCCGGGGGCGATCATGGCATCGTCATGGCCGAACTGGAGACCATGCTCAGGCCCTGGGGATCGATCGCGGCGGCGTAGCAGAGCATTTTGACGGCCTCGGGCTTGACCAGCATCAGCGTCGCGACGAGGCTGCCCGTCGAGCACCATCGCGTCGGGTTCTGCTGCCAGGCCATCGAAGCGACCAGTTCCATGGGCTTGCCCCGGCGAACGAGCTCGAGCATTTCCTTGTCGTGGGAGACGACGCGGTTTCGGAAGGCCTCGACCTCGGCGGCGTCGCCGATAAGCGTCTGCTGATCGCCGAAGGCGGGGCCCGCGTGGCTCAGATCGGCCGAGCAGACGATCAGCGTCCGGCCGGGCATTGCTTCGATGGCCGGACCCAGTGCCTCGACGAAGGCCTGAATCGAGACGCCCTTGCCGTCGTAGGACTCGCCGTTGTTGACCGACGGGTCGTGGACCAGGGCCGCGAAGATCGGGCAGAAGTCCCCGTTCTCGTCCGCTCCCAGGCAGTGCTGGATCCATGGGATCTGCAGTTCGATCGAGTGTTCCCGCTCGTGGTCGAAGCGGTGCTCGAACAGGGCGTCGCCGAGGCTCTCACGCAGCCGTCGGATCAGATCCTGGTCCGCGTTGCAGACGCCCAGGGGCGACTCGAATCCCTTGTCGCACCCGCACACGCCCGTCGAGAAGCCGAAGTGGTTCGTCCCCAGCACGACCACCCGGGCCGGGCGGTCCACGACGCGCATCCGCCCCCAGACAGCGGCGTAGTTCATCCAGCCGCGGGGATAATCGATGTGCGGGGCCACGATCGCCCTGGGCAACTCGTTGAAACTCGGATCCTCCGCGTCCTTGAGCGCCTCGTCGATCCAGGCGTCCAGCGCCTCGGCCAAGCGGCGCGGACCCTGCTCGGCCTTGTCTTGATCGGTCGCCTTGTCTCCCAGTGCCGCGACGACCAGTTGGTCGGCCATCGCCGCCGTCGGGCCGGGCGGCAGGATCTCCGACGCGTCGAACTCCTCCCGGAGTTTGGACCAGAGGCGCTCAAAGACCGGCCCGTCCAGCAGCCCGGCGTCGTCCAGTTGCGCGACGAACGCCTCGAGCGTCTGCACTTCGAGCCCGTGCCCGACCTCCTCGACGATCTCCGGGACCGACTTCTCCCCCGTGAGCATCGGGAGCACGGACTGGAAGGCCGGGCTCGTGAGCACGACCTTGTCCGAGATCTGTCGTGCGTCGGTCAGGCCCATCATCTGCTTGCCCTGAACCTGCGCCGGAAAGGCGCGCAGCGGGCGAACCTTGGGACGCAGGTGGTGGGCCGCGGTTGGATCGAACCTGGGTTGTTCGCCGGATTCCTGACCGCTGCTCTCGTGTTCGCTCATCGCCACGAGTCTAGGCTCGATCCGGGAGCAGATCGGACAGGCCCGCCCGACCCCGGTCCGGTGAATCAACCCTGCCGCGCCACCGCCGACCCCGGCGCCCGCGGCTGGACCGATCCCGGGATCGGGCTACAGTTTGGCCCGCACGGTGCGACGCCCGTGCAGTAACCAGACTCCCTTGGCCCAGGATCCGACCGATGTCCGACACACTCGCCCCGGGACAGACCGTTCGATGCACCATCACCAAGGAGCCGCGGGCCGCGGCCCCGGCGAGAACGATCGCCCGCCTGATGCGCCATGATCCGGCCAATGCCAAAGCCCTGCGGCGCGCCCAGAAGGGCCGACGCGACCGCATGGTCGTGTATACCCGGGGCAACCGGGACTGGCACCAGCGAGAACGATGCGGCAAGATCGTCCGCGTCCGGGCCGGAGAGGGCTGGACGATGCGGATCACGCCACAGGTTCTCCCGGACCTGCGCTGCGTGGCTCGGTACCTGTCGATCGAGGGCGCCTGATGCGTGGGTGGCCGGGATCCCGCCTCGCGCTGCTCGGGTTGATGCTCCCGGCGCTGATCGTTGCGTCCTGTTCGCGTTCCTCGCCGCCTGCCGGGGCCGATCGCACGCCTCCGGACGCGATCTACACCGTCCGCGGGCGGGTCGCGCAACTGCCCGAGGCGAACAATCCGGCGGCCTCGTTCCAGGTCCACCACGAGCCGATCGACGACTGGGCCGACGCCCAGGGGCGCGTACACCCGATGGACTCGATGGTCATGCCCCTCACGGTCGGCGCGGGAGTCGATCTGTCGGCCCTGTCGGTGGGCGACGTGATCGAGTTGACGTTCGAGGTCCGGTTTGCCGGCTCGCCTCGGCTCCTGGCGACCGCCGTGCGAACATTGCCCGCCGACACGCCGCTGAACATGGGACGGGCTGCGCCCGTTTCCGAAGAGCCCGAACAGTCACCTCCCGGCGGGTGAATCGTTCTGCATCAATCACAGCAGCGCTCCCCTCGCCCGCCCCAAGGCGTGGCGATGGTCGGGTGCGCCTCGCGCCGTCGCGGGGCACGGATGAAAAAAACCCGGCACCCAGCCCAAAGGCCAAGCACCGGGTCTCGTGGGGGTCTTGGTCTGTCTCGTGTGCGGCGGGCCTGTCCCGCCCGCCCCGCCGAACTCCCTCGCCTCCCGGTTCGCGTCCGTCGAGGGCACGGTTCCGATCAGCAGTGAAAAAAACCGTCCGTTCCCGCGCGGTGCGGGCGGCTCCAAGTCGAACCGACGACCGGAACATCTGGAACAACCTCTCGTCGGCCTGAAGGTCTTGACGCGAAACCGAGCGTCCTGCTCGGTCGATGCACATTCTCGGTTGGTTGGAAACCGGCCCCACTGGTTGTTCAAAGGTTTCGACGCCACGGATTCCAAAGCCGATGCCGGTGGGCGATCTATTCCCGCGATCGAGATAATCCCAGGCGATCCATCACCATCGTCAGGTCCGACCAGACCTTCTGGCGGTTCTCGCGCGTGTAGGAGCGGAGCAGGTAGGCCGGGTGGTACGTGGGCATCACGGGGATCACGCGCCCGTCCACGCCGCGATAGTCCCACCAGTGCGCCCGCAGGCGGGCCATCGAATCCGTCCGCCCCAGCAGCAGGTGCGTCGCGGGCAGCCCGAGCGTGACGATCACCTCCGGGTGGATGATCCGGATCTGCTCGAACAGGTACGGCGAGCAGAGGCGCGACTCCTCGGTCGTTGGCGTGGCGTTGCCCGGGGGGCGAGTCTTGAGCACGTTGGCGATGTAGACCCGCTCACGGGTCAGCCCCATCGCCTCGATCATCTTGTCCAGCAGGTGCCCGGCCCGACCCACGAACGGTCGGCCCGTGCGGTCCTCCTCGGCCCCCGGAGCCTCGCCGATGAACATCAGCCTCGCCCGCGGATCGCCCTCGCCGAAGACGATGTTCGTGAACTGCGTGTTGAACTGCGCGTGCGGAGCGTCCCGCTCGTACCGCTCGCGAAGCTCGTCGAGCAGACGCTGCGCTTCCTCTGGCGCGTACTCCACGGGCTCGGCGGTCGGCGACGCGAACATGTCGACCTCCTCTCCGAATGCAGGCGCCGGTCCCGTCGCCTCGGAAACCGTTGTCGCCTCGCTCTGCGTCGGCGGGCTTTCGGGCGTCGGTTCGGCGCCGGTGCGATAGACCGGGACGAAGTCCACGCCCAGCAGGCGCGACGTCTGGGCGTGCTGGCGGACAATCCTGTTCAGGTCGCCTCGGTTCATGGTGATTGACCCCCGCTCGGGTCCGATGGTTCAACCGGGCGACCCGGGCCGCCGAGGGGCACGCCATACTCGTGGGCGGTCCCCTCGTGGGGGTGCTCGTCCAGGCCCGAGGCTCGCTTGTCCTCGAACCGGCGCCGGACCTCGTCTTCGCTCAGCAGGTCGCCCTCGGTGGCGGCGACGAAGGTCGCGACCATGCTGTCCCCGGTGATGTTGCACGCGGTCCGGCACATGTCAAGCAGGCGATCGACGGCGAAGAGGATCGCGATCCCCGAGGCCATCACCTCCTGCGGGAAACGCAACTGCTGGAGGACGATCACGAGCATGATGAGCCCGGCGCTGGGCACGGCCGCGGTTCCGATCGAGGCCAGCGTCGCCGTGATGATGATCGTCAACTGGTCCACGAAGCCCAGCGGGATGCTGAACAGCTGCGCGATGAACAGGGCGGCGACGCCCTGGTAGAGCGCCGTGCCGTCCATGTTGACCGTCGCGCCCAGCGGGAGCACGAAACTGGAGACCTCCTCGGAGACGCCGATCCGCTCCTCGCAGCACTCCATGGTGACCGGGAGGGTCGCGGCCGAACTGGAACTGGAGAACGCCAGCAGTTGCGCCGGGGCGATCCCCCGGAAGAACCGACGATAGCCCACGCGGGTGCCCAGCCTCAGGATCAGCGGGTAGACGCCGAGCATCATGACCGCCAGCCCCACGATCACGACCACGCTGTACACGACCAGCGCCCGGAGCACGTCCAGTCCCATGACGGCCGTCACCTTCACGATCAGGGCGAACACGGCGTACGGCGCGGCCAGCATCCCGACGTTGACCAGTTTGATGACCACCTCGGTCATCCCGTCGCAGACGGCGATCACCGGAGCTGCTTTCTCACGCGGCACCAGCGTCAGCCCGATCCCGATCACCAGCGCCGTCACCACGATCTGGAGCATCCGCGTCTGGGCCAGCGATGCGAACGGGTTCTTCGGAACCATCTCCAGCAGTTGTCCCCAGACCGACAGCCCCTCGGCGGTCTGCTCGGCCGTGCCGATCTTTTCGTCGGCCACGCTCCGCCCCTGCATCGCCAGGCGATCGCGCGTCTGCTCGCCCACGAATGAGCCGGGCTTGACCGCGTTGGCCAGAAGCAGCCCGATCGTGATCGCAAGGGCCGTCGTGCACAGGTACAGCACGATCGTCTTGCCCCCGATGCGGCTCAGTTTGCGCAGGTCGTTGAGGCTGCTGGCCCCAACGATCAGCGAGAACAGAACCAGCGGGACCGCGATGAATCGCAGCCCGCGGATGAACAGGTCGCCCACGAAGCCGACCAGCCCGCCCAGCAGCCGGGCCGACCCCGCCCAGAGGCTCGGCGACGTGTTGGCCGCCTGCGTCTGGAGCCCGAACCGGGCGATCTGCTCGGCGTTGAGCTGGTAGGGCCGGAGCCCGCGCAGGGACTCATCGTCCGGGTCCAGGTCCTGGACGCTCGCCACGCCCTCGGGCAGGACCGGAACCACGGCCCCGGAACCCGCCGCCCCCTTGAGATATGCCGGGGGGTTGTCAACACCCAGCGCCAACCACGTCCCCGCATCCCAGAACAAGTTGATCGCGATCCCCACCACCACGCCCAAGAGCAGCCCGATCAGGATCTTCCAGTGCAGGGCGAGTCTCTGTCGAGGTGTCCTCCTCACGCGGCGTCCTCCGGGTCCGGGTCCGCGTGGCACGGTACGGGAAGCCCGCCCCGCGAACAACCCGCCCTCCCCCTGTGCGCCGGCGTCGGTCGGGTGGCTACCGTCCCACGGGACGGCGTTTGACGGCGCCACCCCCGCCCGCCCGAAGAACCGGGGAACCGACCTGCC
>Ga0114931_10006269_pt1 | contig 14630 bp, 10 predicted proteins | sample 2SBtaG_FD_89579 | JGI IMG/M metagenome (GOLD analysis project Ga0114931, IMG submission 89579) | Deep subsurface microbial communities from Kolumbo volcano to uncover new lineages of life (NeLLi) - 2SBTROV14_V59a metaG | ecosystem: Environmental > Aquatic > Marine > Volcanic | place: Kolumbo...
CGGCGCATCAACAGGGTCCGCCGCGTAGCTCGCTCGCCGATCTAAAGAAGCTGACCGTGGCGGAGCGAGACGCTCGTCTGGCCGAATTGGCCGAACGCTTGGCCGTCTCGATTCCCGAACGCGCCCCGCGGAGATTCGCCCTGCTCCATTGGCGTGAGTTGAAAGAACTCGTCGCCGATGGTTCGGTCGAAATCGGCGCGCACACCCGCGACCACCCGATTCTGACGCGCGTTGGGCGCGCGGCGGCGCGGGAGCAAATCCAGGGATCGCGTCGCGAGCTCGAGCTCAAGCTGGGAACGCCGGTGACGACGTTCTGTTACCCCAACGGGCTGAGCAACGACTATTCGGCCGAGCATCTCGACATGGTCCGCGACGCCGGCTTTGTCTGCGCGACTGCTTCCCACATCGGCTGGGTAGCGCCCGAGTCGAACCGCTTCGCTTTGCCGCGGATCGGCGGCGACGGCGGGGATATGCTGCAATTCAGGAAATACCTCGACGGATTCGAGTACTGGCAGCGCCGCGCGCTGGCCGCGCGACACGCCTGAAAACCCGCACCCCACGCCGGCAAACCATTCCGAATCCGCGCACGTTCTGTAATCGCGGGAATGCCGATCTCCGTGTAGCGTATGAGAACTATGGAACCGACCTTGAACATCAACGATACCGGAGGACACACCATGAATCGGCGAGCCATCACATTGGAAGCAACCGCTCCACGTTCCAAAACATTTCTCGGCGGCGGAATCGCCTTCGTGATCGCGGCGCTCGCGACCGCAGCCCCGGCCGGCGCCAACGACAAGTTCACTCTCTCCAACGCCGTCCCCGACGACGTGTTCATCTTCACAAACTCGCGCCATAACCCGGAGCGCCAGTTTCTCGACGACTATTGGGCCGAGGTCTGGACCTCATTCCAGAAGAGCGGCGTCGTTGACGACCTGCTCGAACTCGCACTGAGCCACCTCGATGACCACGACCGCGCCGAGGCGACGCGCGTCAAGGAGCGCTTCACAAGACTCGTCGACGCCGTCGATTGGAAGGCGCTCGGTGCGGGCGAAGTGGCCTTCGGCGAACGCATGCCCAAGATGACACGCCTCGGCGACCACTTGATCGGCGGTCCCCCGGACATCGTGGTGCTCTTCCGCGTCGAGTCGGCGACCGTCGAGCAGAACTTCAAGGGGCTCGGCGACTTGCTCGCCGCCGGCGTCGACGAATTGAAGAGCGCCTCCGGAAGCGAACTCGCCCTGGAGCGCGAGACCCGCGCCGGCACGCAGCTCGTCAGCCTCGATCTAACACAGGCCGTAAAAGAAGCGCCGCGCATGCCGATCACGATCGGTCGCCACGCCGACGTGCTTTTCCTTTCGATGGGTGAAGAAATCCGCGACGACGTGATCAACCTGCTCGCCGGAAAAGGCGACAAGAAGTCGATGGCCGACAGTCCCCGCTTCCGCGCCGCCTTCGCCGGGATGCGCGACGCCGAGGACGCGATCACCTTCTTCGACATGCAGCGCATGATCGAGAGCCTGCGAAACATGACCGACGACATCTTCGACACGATCGCCGCCCAGACCCAGGACCGCACCGAAAACGCCGGCCAGAATCCGAAGGCCGAGGAGTTGAGCGGCGAGGGGATCGCCAAGTATCAGGCCGGTGACTATCGAGCCGCGCTGGGCTTGTTTGAAAAAGCCCACGAAGTCGCCGCTGACGATTCGGTCGTGATGTACAACCTCGCCTGCATGCACGCCATGCTTGGCGAGAACGAGAAGGCCCTCGATTGGCTGGAAAAATCAGTCGCCGGCGGTTTCTACTCGCCTGGGAAGATCGAGTCCGACTCCGACCTCGAGAAGCTCCGCGACGAGCCGCGCTTCAAAGCCGCGCTCGCCAATGCACAACAACACGCCGGCGGCGAAGCGGCGCAGTGGGCTCCGCTGGCGCGCTACGTTGCCAATCACGCTTTCTCCAGCATGGGCTTGATGGACTACGCCGCCACCGTCGCCTACACCGACGGCTACGCCATGCATGTGGACTCCAGGACCGTGCTCGCAGCGAATGCACACGACAATCCGCTCTACGCCGTGGTGGCCTCAGCCAAACCGGTCGCCGACTACGCAAAATATCTCCCGCGCGAGACAACCTCATACTCCGTCGACGGCGGCGTATCGCTGGAGGCGATCTACAAGTTCCTCGAAGACACCGTCCGCGGCGCAGGCGAGCAAGGCCGGGCCGCCCTGGCCGCCTGGGAAGGAATCCAGCAGCAGTTCGGCTTCGATGTCCACAAGGATCTGCTCGACTGGCTCGACACCGCCGGCGTCAACGTCAGCTTTCAACTGGACGGCCGCGACGCGTCGGTCACCATGATCAAGGTCATCAACGAAGACCTCGCACGCGAAAAACTGTCGTGGGGGCTCAACTTCGGCCTCGACAAGCTCAAGCAGCTCTCGGCCCAACAGCCGATGCTCGCCATGCTCGCCGCCAGCGCCGAGGACTCCGACAACCCGCGGCTCGAAGGCTTCCACGTCATCACCATCGCGATGATGCCCACCAAGCCGATCGTCTGCGGCGTGAAGGACGGTTGGTTGATGATGGGTACCGGCGAAGACGACATCATCGCCTGCCTCGACACCGCCGCCGGCAAGCTCCCGAACGTGCGCAAGAACGAGCGGCTGATGGCCGAATCGCTCGACCCGGACGGCCCGGTCTGGGTGACCTCCTTCACGGATCATCGCAACACTGCCAAACAGATCGCCGCCGCCCTCGGCGGAATGTCGATGGCCGGCGGAATGATCGCCGCGGCGATTCCCGACAAGGAGGGTCAACAGATTGTGATGAAACTGTTCGGCATCGTGGCCAAGCTCGCGCCGGTCGTCGGCAAGATCGACTTCTTTAAGTCGACCAGCTCGTACACGACCTTCGACGGCAAGGCCTGGCATTCGCGCAGCGTGACGAACTACGTCGCGCCAACCGATCGGGGCCACACGGCGCTCCGCGAGTAGTCGCCCGCCCGCCGCAGCACGAAGCGCCGGGAGGGCGAAGCGCCGGGAGGGCGAAGCACCGGGAGGGCGAAGCTCCCGCTGAGCCATCTTCCCGCCGGCAGTGCGAAGCGCCGGGAGGGCGAAGCTCCCGCTGAGCCATCTTCCCGCCGGGAGCGATAGCCCTCACGCCGCGCATAAGCCCGCAATCGTACGACCGCGGGAATTGGGTCCGAAATTTCTCCATTCGATTGGTCCCCGCGGCGCGGTATACTGCTTCGCACCAAACGCGCGCTCGAGACGAGAGTGCCGCGAGGCACACGTTTCGGCCAATGGAATTCAGAGGAGAAAAGAATGCACCCGTTCCGCGCCGCTTCACGACTCCCGGCGTTCACCTGCGCCGTCGCCCTGATTCTGATCTGTTCGGGTGCGGCGACGCACGCGAGCGCGCAGCCTCTGCGAGCGGCGCTGCCGGATCGAGACGCCGAGCCGCCGGTGCAAAGCTGGACGTTGCCCGGCGATCAGGTTCGGCTGACGCCGCCGCGGCGTGGCGGGAGTCCGCTCGAGAATGGAATCGTCTCGTCGCGTTTCGTGCAGGCCGGACTGCTGCCCGAAGGGGACACGCCCAGCGATGTGCAGTTCACGCCCGACGGCGCACGTATCGTCATCGCCCATCGCGACACGATGAACCTGATCGTGTTCGACGCCGCTACGCGCGCCTTCGTAGCCGAGGTCGCTCTATCCGGCTCGCCCGTCGCGGTCGCAATCTCCAGCGACGGCGCGCATGCCGTGACCAGCAACGTTTTCGAGGACAGCGCGTCGATCGTCGACCTGACCTCGGCGACCGAACTGGCCGTCGTCCCGGTCGGCGATCAGCCCGCGGTGGTTCGCATCAGCCCCGACGGCGCGACCGCTGTAGTCGGGAACACCGTCGACGCGACGTTGTCGGTCATCGATATCGCGAGCGCGACCGAGCTGCGCCGGATCTCGGGCGCGAATTTCGTCGCGTCCGTGACCATCGCGTTCGAACCCGGCGCAATCACGGCGAGCTTCAGCGCGTTCGAGTTCGTGAGCAATTCGGTTGTGTTGCTGACGGACTTCTTCAACGACCGCGTGCGTTTCTTCGACATCGATCTGGGGACGTTCACAACGCTCGTGACCGACTCGAGCCCGCGCGGCATCGCCGTCACGCCCGACGGTGCGACCGCCGTCGTCGCGCACACGCGCAGCGTGCAGCGCGTCAGCGTGATCGACACGGGGACGCAGTCGATCACGAGAACGATCGCGACAGGAGTCGATTTGCGGGGGCCGATCGCAATCACGCCCGGCGGCGACAAGGCGGCGGCCGCGGTCCAGAATGCCGTCCGCGTCGTCAATCTCAACACCGGCAGCGTTTCCGGCAGCTTGAATACCGCAAGCGTGAATCAGTTGTTGACGACCGCGGACGGGAACTATGCACTCGGCGTCGGTTTTCGCGGGAGCCTGATCTCCTATGCGAGCGAATCGATCGTGCGCGATCTCAACAACATCGTCTCGACCGCCGTCGGCGGCGTGTCGCCGACCGGGCCGCGGGCCGCGATCGCCGCCAACGTCTTCGGCGAGGACATGCTCATTCTCAACACGGACGGCGCGAGCGGGCACGTCGAGAGCACCGGCATGTCCGGTCCCGAACCCGAACTCGACAAACCCCGCACGATGGCCGTCACGCCCGACGGAACAAAGGCCGTCGTCGCCGGTAACCTCAGCGACACCGCCTCGATCATCGACCTGACAAGCGACACGGTCGAGGCCGTCGTCCCGATCGGCAATCGCCCCGGCGAGGTCGCGATCACGCCCGACGGCGCAACGGCCGTCGTCGCCAACCTCGATTCCAACTTCGTCTCAGTCATCGATCTCGCCACGCACGCCGTCACCAACGTCACCATCTCACGCCGCGGCGGCGAAGTCGAGATTTCACCAGACGGGCGCTTCGCCTATATCGCGGTGGTCGCGGACGGCGACGGCGTGTGGCGCGTCGATCTCGACACACGGACCCGCGCCGGGCCCAAACTCGCCACCGGCAACATGACCTCGGCCGGATACCTCTTCAACCAGATCACCGGCATGACCCTCAGCCACGACGGCGCGACGCTGATCACCTGCAACAACTTCGACAATTCTATCACGCTGATCGACGCGGCGAATTGGTCCGTGATCACCACCTTCGGACTCGCCGGGGCCCCCACGCGGGCAATTTTCTCCGCCGACGACTCGCTGATCTACATCAGCAAACGCGATCGCGACGCGGTCGGCGTTGTCAGCAACGCGGGCGGCGCATCAGCCGTGCTCGAAAACATCACTGTAGGCGACGCCCCATTCGAACTCGCTCTTTCGCCGGACCAGAGCACGCTTTACGTCGCCAACTTCAACAGCAAGAACATCGGCGTCGTCGATCTCGCCAGCTCGACCATGACCAACACCGTCTCGCTCGGCGACAACGCCCCGGCCGGAATAAGACTCAGCGACGACGGCGCCACGCTGTTCGCCGCAACCGGGTTCTGGTCCGTCAGCATCGGCCCCGGTCCGGTCTTCTCAATCAGCACCTCGGGTACATTTGATGTGATCGATACGGCGAACCTGACGATCACGGATTCGGTCGACCTCGCCGCACCAGCCGCGATGCTCGCGATGCCGGCGGACCAGCGCACGGCGCTGATTCCCTCGCCGTTCGAAGACGGGCTGCACGTGGTTTCGCTAACCACGCCGTGCGCCGGAGATATCAATCAGGACGGGCAGGTTTCGCTCGTCGATCTGGGAATCCTGTTGGCTGATTTCGGTGCGACGAAATGCGGAGGGGGGCCCTGCGCCGGAGACGTCGACGGGGACGGCGACGTCGATCTGGCCGACCTGGCGCTGCTGCTGTCCGAGTTCGGCACGACAGGCTGTTCGTAGCGCGGTTTCGGCGGGCTGCAAGCCCGCCCGTAGCGTCGTCCCCCCGCGGGCGACGTAGAATCGCGACGGCTTTCGCCACCAAGACGTCCGCCACGGGGGGCGGACGCTACATGCATGAGTAGAATCGCGACGGCTTTCGCCACCAAGACGTCCGCCACGGGGGGCGGACGCTACATGTCGGACGCCGCGGAAACACAGCCGAGGGCGGCTGTGCCACACTGTTGTGGCGGACTGTGCCACACTGTTGTGGCGGACTGTCAGGGGCGCTTCGCCCGCACGAACTCCGCCACTTCCGCGGCGCCGCGCGTGTTCAGCACATCCTGCTTGCGCAGCCAGGCCCTTCGCGCCGTCTGCACGCCGAAGCGCATCTGCTTGAAGTGCTCGCGATGGTGTGCGTCGCAGTTGATGCAAAGTGTCGCGCCGAGGTCGCGCGCCACGCGGGCGTGCTGGTCTCTCAGATCGAGCCGGTAGCTGCTTGCGTTGATCTCGAGCGCCGTCCCGGTGCGGGCCGCCTCTTTTGCGATCGCCTCGATATCGATCGGCATCGCGTCGCGCTTGTTGATCAGCCGGCCCGTGGGATGCGCGATCACGTTGACATACGGACTGCGGATCGCGGCGATCGTTCGTTGCGTGTTGTGTTCGATGTCCTTGCCCATCCCAAAATGCACCGACGCGACGACGAAATCGAGCTGCGCCAATAGCTCATCCTCATAATCCAGCGATCCGTCGGCGAGAATGTCCACCTCCGCACCGACCCACACCTTCATGCCCCTCGACTCGCTCCCAACCTTGCGCACCGCCTCGATGTGCCGCAGCAGCCGCGACGGCTTCAACCCATTGGCGATCACGCTCGACTGCGAATGGTCCGTGATACAAACGTACTTGTAGCCGCGCTCGCGGGCGGCCTGCACCATCTGTTCGATCGTGTGTTTGCCGTCGCTCGCGGTCGTGTGCATGTGCAATTCGCCGCGGATGTCCTCCAGCGTCAGCAGATCGTCGATTGGCTCACGCAAGTCCAGCTCGCCGCGATCTTCGCGCAGCTCCGGCACGATCCAGGGCAAATCCAATGCCGCATAGATTTCCTCTTCGGTCTTTGACGCGATCACCTTGCCCCCGTCCGCCTCGCTGAGCGCATACTCGTTCAGCGTCCAGCCGCGCTTCACCGCCCGCTCGCGCAGGCGAACGTTGTGCTCTTTGCTGCCGGTGAAGTATTGCCACGCCGCTCCGAATGACTCGGCCGGCACGACGCGCAGGTCGACCTGAATCTCGCGCCCCTGCCCGAGACCGACCAGCACCGATCCCTTCGTTCCGCCGGACGCTAGCACGCGGCTCACCCCGGGATACTCGGTGAAACACTGAACGATCCCGCGGCCGTCCGCGCCCACGCACAGCAGATCGAGATCGCCGACCGTCTCGCGGCCGCGCCGCAGCGAACCGGCGTGCTCGACGCGCTGCACGCCGGGCATTTCCGCGACGCAGGCCCGCAGCAGTTCCGCGGTCGGCCACGCGGCGCCGATCCGCGTGCGTCCCGCGCTGCGTTTGAGGAACTCGATGCCCTCGCGCATCGCTGCGATGCTCTTCGCGCCGAAACCCTTCATGCCGTCGAGCTGGTTCGACGCGATCGCTCTGCTGAGCGCGTCCAGCGATTCGATGCCGCGCTCGTGATACAGCAGCGCGACCTTCTTCGGCCCCATGCCTGGAATCCCGAGCAGCTCGAGCAACGATTCGGGCACCTTCTTGCCGAGTTCTTCGCGCAGCGACAGCCGCCCGGTCTCGAGCAAGGTCGCGATCTTCTCCGCCGACGCCTTGCCCACGCCGGGCAGCTTGCCGAGCTCGCCGCGAGCCGCGATGTCGGCCACTTCATTCGGCAAGTCGCCGATCGTGCGGGCAACGCGGCGATAGGAATTGATCCGAAATCCGCTATCGCCGCCGATCTCGAGCAGGTCGGCGATCTCCCTGAATACACGCGCCACGTCGGCGTTGGTCATCGGCTCCTCCGCTCAAAACCCTTTCCGCATCGCACCGTGTTTATAGAACCACACCAGGCCGCTGCCAAGTCGCCTCTCGTAGCGTCCGATCCGAGCCGCGACCGTGAGCGGATGGTGGCCGGCCGGACAAACGACCGTAGCCGAGCGCAAACGATTGTCGACTGCTGGTTGTGAATTCCCGATTGCCGATCGTCGATTGAACACCGCTTCCTCAGCGGCGTCGCTCTGTTCGCCGCCCGCCCTCTTCTCTCGCATTCCCGGAATGCACACCGCTGGAACGCACGCGTGGGCCGGCGCATCGGCGGCGGGCATGGCGCCGATCCATGCCAAACCCGCCGTGGATTCGTGCATGACCGTAATCGACGAGCACGCGATCGGCATTCTGTACGAGGGGAGCCAGGCGGCCATGATGTTTCAGAGGATTCGCGTGGAAGAGCCACTCAAATCCGAGCTTGGCGGCCGTCGACCGACGGAGGAGTGAGCGATCTTGGACGCACGAGCGCGCCTGGCGACGGAGATGGCCGCCGGAAAGATCTGATGTCACGTTGCGCAATCCTGATCTTGGGCGTCGGGGGTCGGTTCTTCGGCGGCTACCAGAACATCCAATCGTTCGGGTTGCCGCACCTCACAGTGCTCAGGATAACCCAGATGTAGAGGAAAAGGTTGGTGAATCCGTGCGTGAGCACGAGAAACAACACGCTTTTTTTCCAGTACAGCAGCGCGTTGAACGCGAACCAGCACGGGATGCTGACAGCCCAGTTGTACGGATGCTTGACCGTCGAGATCAACGCGGTCGCCAGAACAGTTCTTCCACCAGCGGCACGGTGATGCTCGCGACCGCAATCTTCGTCACGACATCAAGCCGGAAAACGGTCTGTAGCCCGAACAATCCGACCCGGAACTCGCCCGCCTCGGCCAGCTCCGCACGCGGATCGGTCCTCGATGCGAACCAACGCGTCGGTCCCAAAGTGGAAGAATTGTCGAGGGATTTCCAGCGCCGCGCGGTATAATTCTGTGCGACAGGAGGTGACGCAATGGCAGTGCGTGGCATCCACAATTCGGAGTCGTTCGGCGAGCGTCCTCGCCAATTCGCGGTTCGCCTGTCGGAATCCAGATTGCTCCAGTGGGCGTTCCTCACGGTCGTCTTCGTGGTCCTGCTCGTGATGATGCTCGGCGGAACGCGGATGATTTTCGATTTTTGATTGTCGATTTGCGATTTGCGATTGATCGGCCTTCGCATCGCACGCCCGGCGGACCCGCCGCGACGATCTCCCAATCGAAAATCGACAATCGACAATCAAAAATCGCAATCTCGCCCGCGTTATAATCCGCGCCGCAGGGCCGATTCGCTTTCGCCGCACGCCCCGAACCCGCCGATAGATAGAGATACGCCCGGCGGGCTGGCGTACCGAAGAATGAGCCCATAGATCGCTCGAGCCCGCCGGGTCGCATTCTCATCCCCGCTGAACTTCTTGCCGCGCCTCCAGAAGAGTCGTCATTTTCGTACGCCGCACGCCCGCAGATTACGCGTCTACAAGTGGATGCACCTCGTTCGCGCGTTTCTTGACGCATGCGCCGCCGCTATCCCCGCGGCTGCGCGTGTGCGAATGATTCGCGCGGCACTTCGGCGGAGACTATCGTTCGGCGGCGACTGTGTCGTGGACCTTCAAGACCTTGCGCTGATCCTCTCGGCGTTCGGATCGAATTGCGATCCCAGCCCGTGCCCGTTCGGCGATCTGGATGACGACGGCGATATCGACCTTGCCGACCGCGCCATACTTCTGGCGGCGTTCGGATTGGACTGCGCCTCGTGTAGCTTCACATAAAACCCGCACCGCGCACTGCGCGGCGGGCGCCACGGCCCGTCGCCGGAAGTTGGCGGGCAGGATGTCTACCAGTCCGCCGCGAAAGTAGCTTGGGTGCCAAGAATCGCCCCTGGCACCGCGGAGACACAGCCGAGGGCGGCTATGCCACACTTCTGCGGCGGACTGCTACGCTCCACTCAGAAGCTGCGAACAGCCTGAGCAACTGCGACAGGGTCCAGTGATCGCGCGCTCAATTCGGCCCGACCGGGTCCATGCTCTGGGCATCCGCAGCCGGTGCTTGCCGCGGTCTTTTGCCGTGCGCGGTCGGGCTGCTGGTATGTCGCGCGGGCGCCAGGACTTCACGTTGGGGAGAAACCTTGAAGAACCAGTGCGATCTTTCACGCGCGGCGATCATGAGGTCTGTGGCGGGCGTGAAACGACGGCTCGATCAGCTCGGCCTGCGCGAGCGAGCCGTCCCGAGCGACCGGGACTGGTCGAGCGACGGTCTCGTTGGATGCTCCGACTTTGAGATTTTGCTGAAAAATATTGGCCGAGTTGGCGACCGAGCGCGTGCGGTCGGCAGCTGAGGCCACGGTTTTTTCCGCTCTAACCCGATAATTTCAAGGTAGTTAGGCCCTGCAAGGGCATCCCTGTGCCGCGTAGCGGCGATTGCGGAAAACCGGGTGGAATTCGTGTTTGTCCAAATTCGCTCTTGACCTTCGGTGGCGATCGTGGCTATCATTGGAATTGTAGTCGAGCGAATGGAGGAGGAGAGAAGCTCTCCTCGCGCGACCTCATGTAGCACAGGCACCACTCTTTTTTTGCTCTGAGGTCGCTCCCCAATGGGCCATTTGGACGTTTCGGCAATGCCGGACTCCCGGCGATTCGGAAAGGAGGAGGATGCGGCGAGGGATAAGAAGCGTTTCCCGTTGCAGAACCCGTCGGTCGGGAGTAACGGATCTCATTTCGATGTTCAGGAGAGGAAAGCACTACTTGGTCTTCTAAAAAGTTCAGGAGGAGGACGTATGCTACGGAAACTACTTGTATCTACTGTGATTGCTGGCTGTGCGGCGTCCGCACTGGCCCAGCCGTCGATTCTGCCGTTCGTTGCGGATCGTGTGAACGACTCGCGTTTTCTTGATATCCCGAGCGACGACGTCGTTGTGGATATCGCCGTATCGATCAGCGATCCGACCGACGCATGGACCGCAGGCGGTCTCAGCGCTACAGCGATGAACGGCGCGTTTTTTGACTATGCCACCGATCCGAACACCGGCGCAAACGTGCTGGCGCGTCCGGACCGTGACGGCGGCGTGCTGACCAATCAGGAAAAGTTCAGCACCTTCGTCAGCCAGCCCAAGGATCGCACCAACGCTCCGCGCTTCCGTGGCCCCGGTGAGGCCGCGATCGCAGGTGCGTTCGATCCGCTCGGCCCGGTTGCCGTGTCCGATCCGACATTCGTCAACGTCTCGTATCTCGAGTTCCCGCCGACGGGTCTCGAAGGGACGGGCTGGACGAGTCGTCTGACGCTCGATGTCGACAACGTCTTGGCCGCAAACGGCTTCAGCAATGCGAACAAGCCGTATATCGACACCACCCGCGTAACGCCGGCGACGTGCAGATTGCTCAGGTACGCAGTGCCCAAGCGACCGCGAACAACCCGAGCCCGCTGACAACGCTCGATTTCGGCGTGTTCATTCCTGAGCCGGCTTCGCTGGCGCTTCTGGCTCTCGGCGGCCTCATCGCGATTCGTCGCCGCTAGATTCAGATTCAGGTTTCCTGTTTGAAACGATCAGGGCCGTCCCAAACGGGGCGGCCCTTTTCTTGTGCGCCTCTGCTACGCTCACGTCCGAACCCGGATTGGCCGAAACTTGCAATAGTGCGTCGACGAGGCATTCGATGCACGTCCGATATCCCGCAGGAGCGAAGCCGATGGCGAAATCCGCGATTCGCGTGCTCGTGGTTGATGATTCGGTCTTCATGCGCGCGATGCTCAAAGACGCGTTATCGAAGACCGAGGGTGTCGAAGTCGTCGGCTCCGCCCAAAACGGCGCGGAAGGACTCGAGCGGATTGTCGCGCTCCGTCCGGACGTCGTGACGCTCGATATCGAGATGCCCGGATTGACCGGACTCGATGTGCTCGAGCGGGTCATGAAGGACAAGCCGCTCCCGATCGTGGTCGTTTCCACCAAGACTCAGGCGGGAGCGGAGACCACCCTGAAAGCGCTCGAGCGCGGTGCGGTAGAGTGTGTCGCCAAGCCGCTCGCCGGCAAGAAGGTCACTCTCGAATCGTTCCGCGAAAAAGTCGCGCGGGCGGTGCTCACCGCAGCCCACAGCAATCGCAGCGTGTTGCGCGGCGAGGTTGCGATCCGCGCAGTGTCCGGGAAGCCGGAATGCCCCGACGACGCGATCGTAGCGATCGGCATCAGCGCCGGCGGCCCCGCCACACTGCACAAGATGTTTCCTGCGATTCCGAAGGGGTTTCCGCCAATCGTGATCACGCAGCACATGCCCACCGGTTTCACCACGTCATTCGCGAATCGTCTCAACGACATCTCACAAGTCGAGGTGTGCGAGGCAACAACGAACATGGCGCTCAAGCCCGGACTGGCATTGCTCGCGCCGGGAGATCGTCATCTGCGCGTCGTGCGAATCGGCAATCGGCTGCTGGCTGCGCTCGACGACGGACCCAAGGTGGGAGGGTTTCGACCCTCGGTCGACGTGCTGTTCGACTCCGTTGCGACCGCCACGCGCGATCGAACCGTCGCCGTCGTAATGACGGGCATGGGCTGTGACGGCTCGGCCGGCATTCGGTTGCTCAAGAAGCGCGGCGCACGCACGATAGCCCAGGACCAGGCCACCAGCGTCGTGTATGGCATGCCCAAGGCGGCGTTCAAAACCGGGTGCATTGATCGGGTGTCGGCGTTGGCGGACATCCCGAATGCGATCGCCGCCGCTCTGCACGAGATCAGTGAATCCGCTACATGTTCGGCGTAGTGGCGCAGCACATCCGCCGGCGGCTGCGCCGCAAGTAAACTAGCGTTTCAGGATGCTCTTGGCGTCCGCGATGATGCGTTCGTTCACGCCTTTCAACGCGACGATCTCCTTGGCGTAGCGCCGCGCCGTATCCATCCGCTTCTGGTGGAAGTATGACGCCATTAGCGAGTACTTCGCATACGCACGGTCATCCACTTCCGAAGCGTATTTCTCGCCTAGCTTGAAGAAGGCGATTGCGTCGTCGAGCGCTGTTGCGGAACCGGCGGCGTGGTTGTGTCCGTCGTGTTCGTGTTCCGCGGTCTCACGCCGCGCGAAATACAGATCGCCGAGTTCGTTGCATGCTTTCGCGAGCGTGTTCTCGGTGTATCCAGCCCGCTGAGCGAGTCGGATCACCTTTTCGGCTTCCCTGAGCCTGCTGTTGCGCGCCATTGTCAAGGCGTAAAGCGCGTTGGCCTTTCCATCCGCGGGATTCTGTTTGAGAATTTGCTTGACGGATGCCCAGTCCTTGTGCCGACGGGCGGCGGTGGACATCTCGGACGCGAAGTCCTTGGGAGCGTAGTACCCCACGAGCTGGTGCATCACGACGCCGTCCGCGTCGAGAAAGAGCACGGTCGGCAGGCTCTGAACGCCATACTCCGCCGCGAGCCGCTTTCCGGATTTCTCCGTGTCGAGTCTGACTGGCACGACCTGTGCCATTTGCTTGACGATGTCCCGATTGTGGAACGTAACGGCGTCAAGCTTTTTGCAGGCGCCTCACCATTCGGCGAAGAAGTCGGCCACGATGAGTTTGCCGCTCTTCGCCGCGGTTTTTTGGGCAGTGGCCCAATCGTGATTCCATGAGACGTCCGCCGCCGAGGCGGACAGGGTCGCCAGCGTCGCGAAGACGCCGGCAGCAAGGGTATGGCGCATCAATTCACTCCTGAGTGCGTCGGCTCACACTTGTACATACCAGTATATCACGCACGGCGACGATGCCAACCGAGTTCACGCAATTCTCCCCCGGGAGCCGATAAGCGACGCTTCCTGGAGCCTCCCCGGGATCGGATGCATGACAGAATCCGCGGCCTGCAAGGCCGCTGCGTAGCGTCGTCCCCCCGTGGGCGACGTAGGATGCCGACGGCGCCGCCCGCGAATACAGTTCGCTGCGAATACGTCCGCCACGGGGGGCGGACGCTACCTTTTTCCGCAGAATACGTCCGCACGGGGGGCGGACCCTACCTTTTTCCGCGGCCGCTGCGTAGCGTCGTCCCCCCGTGGGCGACGTAGGATGCCGACGGCGCCGCCCGCGAATACAGTTCGCCGCGACTACGTCCGCCACGGGGGGCGGACGCTACCTTTTTCCGCGGCCGCTGCGTAGCGTCGTCCCCCCGTGGGCGACGTAGGATGCCGACGGCGCCGCCCGCGAATACAGTTCGCTGCGACTACGTCCGCCACGGGGGGCGGACGCTACTTTTTTCCGCAGAATACGTCCGCCACGGGGGGCGGACCCTACTTTTTTCCGCAGACTACGTCCGCCACGGGGGGCGGACGCTACCTTTTTCCGCAGACTACGTCCGCCACGGGGGGCGGACGCTACCTTTTTCCGCAGAATACGTCCGCCACGGGGGGCGGACGCTACTTCTTGCGTCGCAAACCCAATCCGCAGATTGTGGCGCGCACCCCCTGGGATCGGCCGCGCCAATTCTCAGTGGAAAAACACGTTGAAACCTGTTACACATGAGTTGAACACTTGTGAAATGGCGAATCGCACGTATCCCAGCGATGGAGCAACCAGATGTCCCGCGACGCTCACACTCTCCATGTCCTCCGCTCGCCGCTCTGGCTCGCACTCGGGAGCGGCCTGCTGGCGATTCTCCTGGTGTCCAGTGCGAACGCACAGGTCCGCTGGCGATTCGGCGGGGAGAGCCGCTTTGGGTTCGATGCGGCGGACGCCGGCGCGCGGC
>Ga0114931_10006270_pt1 | contig 14629 bp, 15 predicted proteins | sample 2SBtaG_FD_89579 | JGI IMG/M metagenome (GOLD analysis project Ga0114931, IMG submission 89579) | Deep subsurface microbial communities from Kolumbo volcano to uncover new lineages of life (NeLLi) - 2SBTROV14_V59a metaG | ecosystem: Environmental > Aquatic > Marine > Volcanic | place: Kolumbo...
CGCCAGGCCCAGTACATGTTGCTGTGGGGCCTGCTGGCCATCCTGGCGTTGCTCGCCGTGCGCTACCGCTCGCTGGTCAAGGCCCTGCGCGTACTTACACCGGCCGGGGTATCGATTATGCTGCTGGTCGGCCTGTGGGGCCTGTCCGGTGCCCCCCTGGGGATGCTGCACCTGATCGGCCTGTTGCTCACCGCTGCCGTGTGTGTGGATTATGGGGTGTTTTTTCTGGAGAATAGCGATGCAAACCAGGGCCGCACCTTCCAAGCCATCACGGTCTCTGCCATCACTACGGCCGCCGCGTTCGCCTGCCTGGGGGCCGCCGAAAACCCGGCCCTGCACGCACTCGCCTGGACGGTTGCCCCCGGCGTACTGATCGGCTTCCTGCTGTGCCCGGTGATGCTGGGAGACACTGGCCGCAAGCCATGATGACTTACCTTATATAATGACTGACACCCAACCCGCCCTGCCCGTTACCGCCTGCTCGGTAGTCTCTGCCTGCGGAGCCGGTACGCAGGCCCTCTACCAGGCCCTGCTCGACGGGCGGCACCGGCTGCAACCGCCGCGGTTATTTGCACTTGATTTTCCCACCTGGTGTGGCGAAGTCGCGGCGGACCTGCTGCCGCAACTGGACCCGGCGCTGCAGTCGTTCTCTACCCGCAACGCCCGCCTGGCGCTGGCGGCGATCAACCACCCCGCCGACGGCCTGCGCGCGGCCATCGAGCGGGCGGTGGCACGCTATGGCAGCAATCGGGTGGGCGTCGTGCTGGGCACCAGCACCTCCGGCGTCTATGAAACCGAGAATGCCTATACCCGCCTTGAACAACAGGGCACGCTACCGGCAGGCTACAGCCTGCCCGACCAGCACATCTGGGCCGCGACCGCCCGTTTCCTGCAGCGCGCACTGGGACTGCAGGGACCCTGCTACGCCATCTCGACCGCCTGCTCATCCAGCAGCAAGGCGCTGGCCAGTGCCCAGCGCCTGATCAACACCGGCGTGTGCGATGCCGTGTTGTGTGGTGGTGTGGATTCGCTGTGTCCACTGACCCTGCAGGGCTTCAGGAGCCTCGACATTATGTCGGAACGGCCCTGCACCCCGCTGGATAAAGACCGCAGCGGCATCAGCCTTGGCGAAGCGGCCGGCCTGCTGCTGCTGGAACGGCCGGCCGGACCCTTTAATGACTGTGTCCACCTGCTCGGCTGCGGCGAGTCCTCCGACGCTCACCACATGACCGCCCCACACCCCGAGGGCAAGGGTGCCGCCATCGCCATGCAACGGGCGTTGCAGCAGGCAGGCCTGGCGGCGGGTGCGATCGATTATGTCAACCTGCACGCCACCGGTACACGCCTCAATGACAGCGCCGAAATGCTCGCCATGGATGGCGTGTTCGGTGCGGCAGTGCACTGTAGTGGCACCAAGGGACTCACCGGCCACACCCTCGGTGCCGCCGGGGGGGTCGAAAGCATCATTACCTGGTTGAGTCTGAAACAGGGTTTCCGGCCTGGCACCTGCAACCTGCAACAACCCGACGCGGCCTTTCGGTGCAACATTGGCCGCGACAGTGAAACCGGTATCGAGATCAACCACACCATGAACAACAACTTCGGCTTTGGTGGCAACAACACCTCGCTGATAATGGGGTGGCGGCGTGACTGAGACCGGTACGCCAACAGCGGCGATCGGCATCGCGGGCAGTGGGCTGTGCATCCCTGACGAGGCGCTCGCCAGCACGCTTGGCTTCACCGCGGCCGGCCTCGAGACCGGCCTGTTACCGCCGATGGTGCGCCGCCGCACCAGCCGCGCCACGCGGGTGGCCATTGCGGCCGCCGAGCGCGCCTGCGTGGCCGCCGATGTGGCCCGGCAACTGCCGGCCATCTTCGTATCCGCGGTCGGTGAAATGCAGGTGACCGATCAATTGTGCACGGCCATAGGCCGGCAGGAATACCCGCTGTCACCGACGCTGTTCCACAACTCGGTCCACAACACGGCCGCGGGTTACTGGAGTATGGCGACGGGCAGTATGGCCTCCATGCAGGCCATGGCCGGCCTTGATGACGGCTTTGCGCTGGCGCTGCTGGAGGCCTGGTGCCAGTTACAGACGGTGTCGGAGCGGGTATTGCTGGTGGTGTACGACGCGGCCATGCCGGTGCACTTCCTGCCGGACTACCACTGGCAGACGGGCGCCTTTGCCCTGGTACTGGATCGCAACACGGGGGACTTGCCGTCGCTGCACTGCCCGTTCCAGGCGCAGTCACCCGACCCGACCGTGGCGGTGACGGATTTCCCGGCCCGCAACCCGGCCATGGCCTGTGTGCCCCTGTTCCAGGCATTGCAACAGGCCGACGGTGGCGCACAACGACTCACCCTCTCCAATGGACCCACACCCTGGCAGGTCACGCTGGTCATGCCATGACAGCGGTGCACACAGCACATGAACTTGAACGGCTGCTGCCGCACCGCGCGCCGATGTTGATGCTGACCCGCGTGTTGTCCAGCGACAACGACCGGACCCATTGCCTCAGCATAATCCAGGCCAACAACCCGCTGTTACGCGCAGACCTGTTCCCGGTCAGCGGTGGCATCGAGTTACTGGCCCAGGCCGGTGGTACCCTGCTGGGCGGGCGGTTGCAAAATACGGCCGGTCAGCCGGGCGGTGCCATTGTACAAATAAAGACCTTCCAGCTAGCCGCGCTGCGCATTCCGGTGGGCGCCGAGATCCATATCCATGCCCGTTACCTGGCAGGCACGGCCGATGCCGCCCTGTTCGAGGGCGAGGCAAGCTATCATGCACAGCAGTTTTTCCACGGAACGCTGATGCTGGCCGCCTTGCCCCCGGCGCCAGCGAACCACACAACGGCAGAGGACACGGCATGACACGCAAGGCACTTATCAGTGGTGGCAGTGGCGGTATCGGCAGCGCCGTGGCCGAACGACTGGCCGCCGCCGGTATGCACGTCTGGATTCACTACCACAGTAACCCGGACGGGGCGCACCAAACGGCCGAGCGGATAACGGCACAGGGGGGCCGCGCCACCACTATCGGCTTTGACATTACCGACAGCGGCCGCTGCCGGCAGGCCATGGAGACGCTGCTCGAGGATGAGACCGTCATCGATGTGGTGGTCCACAGTGCCGGCATCACCGCCGATGCCCCGTTCCCCGGCATGGATGAGGCACAGTGGCGCTCGGTGATCGACACCAGCCTGCACGGCTTTTTTCATATCACCCGGCCACTGATCATGGCCATGATACGCCAGCGCTGGGGCCGCATCGTCAGCGTGTCCTCCATTGCCGCCCTGCACGGCAACCGCGGTCAGTCCAACTATGCCGCCGCCAAGGCCGGCCTGATCGGCGCATCCCGCTCGCTGGCCAAAGAGGTCGCCAGCCGTGGCCTGTGCGTCAACGTGGTCGCACCCGGCTTTATCGATACCGGTATGATCAGGGACGTTCCGCCCGGGGTCATCAGGGACACGGTGCCGATGCAGCGTGCCGGCACCCCTGCCGAAATCGCCGCCGTAGTGGCCTTCCTGTGTTCCGATGATGCCGCCTATATTACCGGCGAGGTCGTCAATGTCTCGGGCGGTATTATTTAATGGTGGCCGCCTCGCCTGACGTCATCGTGGCCGGCTCCGGACCGGCCGGCTCGACGGTGGCCACCCTGCTGGCCCGGCAGGGACACGCGGTATTGATGCTCGAGCGCGAACAGCACCCGCGCTTTCACATCGGCGAGTCGATGCTGCCGCTGAGCACACCGGTGTTTGACCGTCTCGGTATCAAGTGGGATGCGCAACACTACCAGCACAAGAACGGTGCCGCGTTTATGGACGAGCGCAGTGGCAAGCAGGTACGTTTCGCCCTGAATACGCATTACCAGCCCTACCAGGTAGAGCGCGCACGTTTTGACCACATGCTGGCCGATAACGCGGTCGCCCACGGCGTCTGCCTGCAGCAGCAAGAGGCAGTCAAGCGCATCGCGATCGACAGCGACCGGGTTGAGGTGACGACCGACCGCGGGCACTACCAGGCGCGCTACTTCATCGATGCCAGCGGGCGCAGTACCTTGATGGGACGCAGCCAGGCGACCATTGAACGCATCGACAACCTCGGCCGCTTCGCCCTGTACAGCCACTATAGCCAGGCAGACAACCGTGCCGCGCGCCAGCTGCACGAATCGGGAGACATCAAGGTGCTGCTGGTGGACATCGGCTGGATCTGGATCATCCCCCTGAGCGGCAATCGCCTGAGCGTCGGGCTGGTGGTACAGCAGGCCCTGAAACCGTCGCGCCGCGGTGCTGCGTTGTTCGATGCCTACATCAGCGCCTCACCCGTCATGGCCGAACTGCTGACCGGTGTCTGCCAGGAAACCGGGGTACGCGCCGAGGCGGATTTCAGCTTCAGCAACAGGCGTCGCCACGGCCAGCGCTACGCCTGTTGCGGTGATGCCGCCGGCTTTCTTGATCCGATATTTTCATCGGGGGTCTTTCTCGCCGCTACCAGCGCAGAGCGCGTGGCCGATCGCCTGCACCCGGCACTGCTCGCCGGCACGGAAGGCGACCCGCAGCTGCATGCCATAGATGATGAGGCCTACGAGCTGGGTTTCCGTTCCATGCAGTTATTCGTGGAACGTTTTTATCAATACGGCATGGTGCAACACCTGTTCTTTGAGGCGGACCGCAATGAGGCCATCAAGAACGACATCGCCGCCCTGCTCTCCGGTGACCTGTGGCGCGGCGACAATGAATTCCAGCGGATGCTGTTGCAGGGCCGGCAGAACCGGTCGTAACACGCTACTTGCGCCGCCGGCCACCCACGCCCAGCATCGCCGCAATAATGTTTTTCTGAACCTCGGAACTCCCGGACAACAGGCGCCCGGCCATGGCATCCTGTACCAGTCGGGGCAACTCACCCGCAAGACCGGCTGCGCCGAGAATGTGGGCGGCATCCAGGCTGGACTGCAGGAAGGCCTCGCTGGCATACAACTTGGCCTGGGCACTGGCCACGGTAATGCGCTGGCCCGCATCCAGCAGACGTGCGCATTCAGTAACCCACAGGCGGCTGGTCTCCAGGCGCAGCTTCATATCGGCAATGCGGTGTGCAATGACCTGCACATCGCCCAGCAGGCCGGCGCCGATCGGGCGCGCCTGTACATAATCAATGACATGCTGCAATTGCCACTGCATGACCCCCGTGATGCCGGCAAACACCAGCGCCCGCTCGCGCTCCAGGGCCAGCTGGATCATGATGGCACCGGCACCCGGTCGCCCCAGCAGGCGCGCCGCCGGCAGTTCACAATCATCGAGCAGCACGTCGCCCATCGGCGCCGTCGCACAGCCCTGCACCCCGGGGCCGTCAACAAATTCCACACCAGCATCGTCGACCCGCACCAGGTACGCCGACAGCTGCGACCCGGCCGCGTCCCTGGCATAGACCACCAGTACGTCCGCCTGCGGGGCATTGGTGATGTAGCGTTTGTGACCCTGCAGCCGGTAACCGTGCTCAGTAGCGGTGGCGGTGGTGCGCATGGCGCCAACATCCGAACCGGCGTCCGGTTCGGTGATGGCATGACCGCCAATGTGTGCACCACTGACCAGCGCGGGTAACCAGTCCTGCCGCTGCTGTTCACTGCCAAACTGTAACAACGGGAACACCGCCCCCCAGAGATGCGCATTAATCGCCAGCAACAGACCGGAGTCACGCGACTGCAGGCCCAGGCTTTCGTGCGCCGCGACCAGTTCCTGGAAACCGTCACCTCGCCCGCCGTATTCCTGTGCCAGCGCATGGCGCAACAGGCCGCTTTCGGCACAATGGGTAAAGCGGCTGCGTGCCGATGCCAGGGAGTCGTCTGCTGCCGGGCCGGGCCCGGGTGTGGTTGTACTCATGCCGACAACTCGCCTTTGATGATATGACACAGCCCCTGGTAGTCGATCTTGCCATTGGGCAGACAAGGCAGCCGCTCCAGCAGCAGATAGAATGACGGCCGCATCCAGCTGGCCAGCTGACTGACGGCGTGTCGCTGCAGCGCAGCGCGGTCGGCACCGGCGACGGCCACCGCTGCCGCAATGCGGGTACCACTGATGGCATCCGGGATGCCCACGACTGCGGCCTGCACCACACCCGGTGCGGCCGTGAGTACCTGTTCGATCTCTGCTGGCTCGATCCGGTAGCCGGCACTCTTGACCATGCGATCGAGGCGGCCATGAAACAGGTACTCATCGTGATCATTCAGTGAGACACGGTCACCGCTATGGAACCAGCCGCCGGCATCGACCGCCGGCACGGCACGGCCGTCTTGCCAGTAGCCTGACATCAGGCAGGGCCCCTTCATCAGCAACTCACCCTGACCGGCATCGATCATGAGTTCCGCCGCACAGGCCGGGGCGCCAACAGGTAGCGGCTGCGTGCCCTGCAGGCGCGTGCGATCGACACGCCAGTACAGGCAGACATTGGTTTCGGTCGGGCCGAACAGGTTGAATACCTCAACACCGGGCAACAGTGCGCAGAAGCGCTGTAGCCGCGGTGTCGGGAACACCTCGCCGGCATAGAGTACCTGCCTGAGTCGTGGCATCGGTTGCTGATCCAGACCGCCTTTCAGTGTGAGCAGGCCAAGCATGGAAGGTACGGTGTACCAGCTGGTGATAGCCATGCGGCCCAGCCACGCCACCAGTCCGGCCGGGGCCAGTTTGAGCTCATCCGGTATAAAACAGGTCAATGCGCCGGCTGCCGGTGCAGCAAACAGGTCAAACAGCGACAGGTCAAAATGAAACGGCGCGAGACTGGCAATTCGGTCATCACGGCCAAGCCCGAAACTGCTGACACACCAGCTCCAAAAGGCCGCAATGGCACGCAGGGAAATGACCACGCCGCGCGGCTGGCCGGTAGAGCCCGAGGTATACAGGATAGCGGCATTTGCAGTGGCTGGCTGCCCGGCCGGTAATTCATGCAAGGGTGCAGCTGGCAATGACTCGATATTGATAACGGTGACGGCCGCATCCTCCAGCCACGGTGGCGCCGCTCCGGCGACCACCAGCTGTTGGCAGTCGGCCTGTTGCACAATGAAACGATTGCGCTCTGCCGGGAACTGCGCACTCAGTGGTACGTAACAGGCACCGGCCATCAGGATCCCATACACGGCCTGCACTCCCTGCAGGCCACGCGGCAGGTACAGGGCGACATTGTCTCCCGTGGTAACGCCGCTGGCACACAGTTGCGCGGCCAGGCGGCTGGCAGCGTCATTTAACCCGGCGGCATCCAGATCAGTCCCCGCCGCCGAGAACAGCACCTGCGCAGGGGACTGCCTGGCGAGCTGCCTGAGGCGGGCGACCGGCATCATGGCGCTGCCCGGTCGAGCAATTCGGTCGTCATGGCCTATGTCAGGCGCTGCAGCCAGTCCGCCGGTATCCGGTTGCGAATGCTGTTGTAACTCAGGACCAGCTTACCCTGAAAATGGCTGGCCAGCAAGCCAAGGCCCGGGGGTGAGGTCATGTGACTGAGCTGGTACATGCCGGTGACCTGGCAACCCGCGACCGTATCCAGCGCCGGCTCCACGGCACCGGTATAGGAGAACCAGAATGAACTGCGCTCCCTGCCATCGGGGGCGTTACGAATAATGCGGCCGTATTTCTCTGCCGGTAGCCAGCTACCTGCCTGCATCAGGGGCAACATGGCATGATCCAGCTGCTGCCGGATTGCGGCCCGGTTTTGTGCCAGCAGATGCGCAAACAATTGCTGGCGCGTGCCTGCCGTGTGTCTGTCCGCCTGCGCAAACAGGAAACTGACCAGGTTGCCGAACACCGGGGCGAGCGCCTTGCGACGGCGCAGGTTGACCGCATAGGGTACGCAATAGGCGTCACCGTCCGGGCTATACCCGGTCGCTGCCAGCGCCCGCATCATGCAGCCAACCAGGTACAGGGTGGTCCCCGTCATCCCCGTGTTCTCGCGCGCCAGCGCCATGATCTGTGCGGTCTCGGCGACACTGTAGCGCACCACCTGCAGTGCCAGCCCGCCGGCATCGGCAGCGGTTGCCTGTACGGGTAACAGGCTGCTGTGGCGATCAAGCTTACGAATATTCTTCACTGCGCGCATGGCCAGGCGGAACTTCTTCAGCAAGCCCCATTGTTGCAGGTGTCGTTCGACCGGCGAGGCCGTCTGTACAGGCAGCGGCTGCGCGGCGGTCAACAGGTAATGCAGCACAAGCTCTGCGCCCTTGGCATCGGCGGCCGGGTGAAACCAGCGCAGCACCAGCTGGCTGGTATTGCCCGTACGGATCAGGTGCAGTTCAAAGGGGGCCGTGTGTGTCGCCGCTGCCGGCCGGCCAGTGATATCCAGCAGACACTGTTGCGCACTGTTTGCGTCGCCGGGATCCGGACTATGCTCATGGAACGGCAGGCTGCCACTCTCGCCGGCCTGCCAGGCGAACTGCCTGCCCTGCTGCACCAGCTGCGCCACTGCCAGCGGGAAACGTTCACCGAAGCCGGTGCAATACTGCCGGAGTTCGACAGGATCGGGAACACCCGCAAGCTCTACCACCAGCGCGCAGTAATTGCCGGCCAGTCCCGACTTGCGAATCTCCCGGTCCTGCACCAGGGTGAAATGGTCTGCAGGATTAAGGCGCTGCACTATCATGTGCCAGGCCTATGTGGCCTGGTGCCGGTGTATCCAGGCTTCCAGTCGGCCCAGTGTCTGCAGGTTCTCGGGGACCAGCTCGGTGTCCGGCAGGGTCACGCCATATTCTTTTTCGATATAGAGCACCAGGCGCATGATTGCCATACTGTCCAGACCCGCCTCCAGTAAATCGTCTTGCTCACCAAATGCATCAGGGTCATACACATACAGCAGCTCCTGAAAGATATAGGACTTAAGCTCTGGCAACATAGTAGTCAGACAGGCTCACGGACACGCCAGCCACCCGTTCATGCATAGTCAGCCGTACCGGCAGCAACCGTGATCAGACAATGGCACGTGGCAACATACGGACTCTATTCGGCAAGCTGGACGACATCACCCAGAAAGGTAACCCCGGAGACAAATGTACCGGAACCACACTCAAACTCGGTCTGACTGCTGATGGTATTCTTTTTGTAGTAACTGCGAATATTAATGACGGCATTACCACCCATGCGAACCGCCCGGTCCTGAAATGACATCATGGCAGACAGGAAATTCCACTGGCAGGCTCGCTCGGCAGTCTTGTTAAAGGCATTGGTCTTTTTGTTGGACATGAATTCGCCATAGGTCTTCACCACCTTCGGGTGGTCCTGGTCGCCAAAATAAAAACGGATATTCTTGTCCAGCTTCTGCTTTGCGTCTTCCGTATTCAGGGCATCATCAACCGACCACATGGCCTTGTCATCCCGCGCATTTGCAGCATTCACACCCAGCAACAACACCATCACCGTCAATACACCCGAAAACTTCTTCATGAGTTCGCCCCTCTTCTCCATTTTTGTATGAAAATACCAGTAACATCCTGATGCAGCGCGCCAGATCATACCACCATAGCAGCGGCCCATGCACTGAGGAGGGGAACACCCTTGATGAATCAATCAATACGACTGCAGGCAAACTTGGTTTGATATGCCGGATAAATTACCATTTAGATCAATACCCCGATCCCTGGCAGATTGATGCGCCATCGGCCGATCTTCCCTGACACAGCCCCTGCGGATAGTGATGTCTGTCAAACAACTATTTTCGGTTCCAGCCAGAGTCATCCTGACCGCATACTGCTTTCTGCAGTTTGCCCTGCAGGTGCTGTGGCTGGGGAAATGGCAGATGCCGCGGGTATTAAACCGCAAGGACGGCAATCCGGATGCGCGCCGGGACGCGCTGTACCTGGCCCACCGGCACGTGGTGCGTTATCTAACCACCCTGAAATCTCTTGGCCTGGTGGATTTCAGGGTCGTGGGTACGCCACACAAGCTGCCGTGCATCGTCGTCGCCAATCACCCCAGCCTGCTGGATTTTATTGTCTTTCTGAAAGACCTGCCGAACGCGGTATGCCTGTACAAGTCACAGACACTGAACAACCCGGTACTGGCTGCCTTCGTCAAAACGGCCGGTTACATCGAGGGGCTGGACGGCACCGCGGGTTCCAGCAAGCGCATAATCACGTCTACCTGTGAACAACTTGCAGAAGGTCATCACGTGGTCTTTTTCCCGGAAGGCACACGATCCCCAGGTGCCACGTCGGTACATAAATTCAGAACCGCGGCGTTTCACGCTGCCATCCGCTGCTCCATCCCGGTGCAACCCGTGGCCATCTATTGTGAACCATTATTCCTTGGCAAGAAGCAGCGCTGGATCGATTTTTCACGTCGCAAAAACATCATGACCCTGCGTTACCTGCCGGCGATAGAGGTTGAAGACCTGCCGCATGATGACCAGTCTGCCGCCAGCTTTTCGCGCGAGGTCAATGCAACCATAACCAGGGCCCTGCTGGACATGTCCGCAGGCCAGTGAGGCAGACTGACAGCCCCTGACCGTCAGCTGTGGCACAGGTTATTGGCCGCACCCTGAATATCACTGCCAAGGGTATTCATAGAGCCGATTGGCTGGCCTGTTACAACAGGCCGGCAGCGCGCTCACGAAGATTATTGAAAGGCTTGCAACTGCCCCGCCTGCGCCCGGAACGGAATGATTTCAGTAATGTTTTTGGCCGCCGATGTATCCATGTGATCAGGTGTGTCACTGGAGGTGGCACGCCTTTCTTGCCTGCAGCCAACCCCTGGAAGAGATGTACGTATGAAAATGCAAGCCAGAGAAACGTCCCGGCAATGGATGTACAGTTTCATGGAGGGCTGTCATGAGATGTCATGTGACTACCTCAAACCCTATATCCAGAAAATGTTCGAGAACTGCCACCTCGCGCTGCTCGAATTTGCCGACAAGGCAGAATCCGGTACCGCCCAGATTCGATTTATGGAAGCCGGTACTATTATCCGCGAAAATCGCGATCTGATTGAACAGACATTTTATAAAGAACTTGCTGCAAGCTTCAGTAATTTTACACAATTAACCAGCCATAGACACCGGAAACCTGGTCCCGATGCCGGTGCCAGCAGCCCCGGTGTGGCGCAGATGTCACTGCTGAGCAAGGAAGATACCGACCTTGAGGTAGCCCTGCAGAACATGATCGCCGGCGCCATACTCGATGGCGCGGTGGAACTGACCGGCATCCGGCAACGTCTGACCGTGCTGAATAACGGTCATAAACTGGAAGACGAGCAAATCCCGGCGGGTCCCGCCGCTATCGCACTGGCCTTCCACGAGGCCGGCAAAGAGCTGGTGCTGGAGCACGAATCAAGGCTGGTGGTTTACCTGCTGTTTGAAAAATTTGTGCTCAGGAATACCCGCGGCCTGTATGAGCAGTATAACAAACGCCTGCTCAAGGCCGGTCTGCTGCAGAACCTCAAGTATGGGGCTGTCAAGAACCCCCGGTCACAGCAACCGAAAAACCAGCCGGGGCAAACATCAGGGCAGCAACAAATTGTACGACCGGACAGCTCGGCTGATACCACCGGCAACGGCACCAGGAAATCGATCAGCGACGAACTGTTCGGCAACATCATGGAGCTGATGTCACGTCGTAACCAGAGCGAGGTGCAGAGCATTGCTGACGCGACACCGAAATCTGAAATTGTGTCTGCCATACAAATCGTCCAGGAGAACATCGATGCCATGGCCAGTGCCGGTATCGTTTCAGATCTCCCGACCAGCAGCAAGCTGGATGTCGATCGCATGGTCGAGAATCTGTCAGCCGAACGCGAACAGCTGTTCCGCGATATTGACCGGCGACGACTGCCGGCCGCGGATACGCAGATGATCGACCTGGTCGGCATGATGTTCGAATACATGCTGAAAGACGAGGATATTCCGAATGCAGCCAAGGCAGAAATGTCGCGTCTGCACACCCCGTATCTAAAGGTTGCCATACTCGACAAGACCTTCTTCACCAATAACAACCATACTGCGCACCTGCTTCTGAATAATATGGCAAGGGCAGCCGCACGCTGGGTATACGAAGACTACCCCGGGCGCGGTATATTCCCCACCCTGCGCAAAATTGTGTCGCGCATCCTGCTGGATTTCAGGGAAGACCTGTCCATCTTCGATGAGTTGCAGGGCGTACTGAACAGCAGCCTGGATGATCTTGAGGACAAGGCTGCCCGCGTCGAGCAACAGTCACGCCAGGCAGCAGAGGGCCGGGACAAACTTGACATTGCCCGAGCCCGGGCAGACAGCGTACTGAATGAGGCCGTCAGCCGCTTCAACCCGCCCGGTGAGATTCGCGAGCTACTCGGTGATGTCTGGAACAACAAGCTCACCTTCATCTACCTGCGCGACAGGGATACCGACAGCAGTGACAGCTGGAAGCTGGCGACAGAGACCATCGAGTCTATTCTCCGGTGTACAGAACCCTGCCTGAGCGAGGCAGAGCGGCAGGTACTGGAGGATCAGTATGCAGAAACGCACGACCGGATAGAACAATCCCTGCACACCCTGAGCGCCTATGGCAACAGTGATGTGGCTGCCGACATGACCCTGATTCGTATTCATACCGGGGCTGCCCTGGCAGGTACGTCAGCGCCGGCAGCTGGCGGCAGCGAAAACGAGAGCGCACGCGTGGAGCCTTCGGCAATTATTGATGCAGCGACGCAGGTCGCTGCAGACACGTGTGAAACGGAGAGTCCGGTCGTTGACAGCGACGCAGATGACGTCAGCGAGGAACCCTCACCTGCCTGCCTTGCCGCCATGGAGACACTTGACGAGATCCCGTTTGGCACCTGGTTTAGTATTCAGCAAGACCCGCAATCACCACCGGTACAGGCCAGGCTGTCCTGGCATTCACGCATCTCGGGCAACTATATGTTCGTCGACAGCATGGGCGTCAAGATGGCCGTCATGCAGCGCCTGGAACTGGCCGGCCTGCTGGCAAGTGGCCAAGCCAGAATCAACCCAACTGAACATCGGCCATTAATACACCGTGCACTCGAAAAAATACGCACCATGCTCGGTAGTGAAGAACCGGTACAGGCCTGAACGATCATCTGGAGAACGTAGTTATGAGCACGAACGAAAAATCAATTCAGGACGGCCGCGGCAGTAATCGCGTCGAAGTTTCCGAACTTATACACGTCGTCAACCGACGCAGCGGTGAAAATATAGGACAACTCGTCAACATCAGCGAGCAGGGCCTGATGATCCTGGGCGATAGCGCGTTACCGGATTACAGCATCCTGCAACTGCAACTGATACTCGCAGCAGACAGCGAAATCGAGCCGATCAACATTGGCGCAGAAAGCCTGTGGTGCAATTCATCCGGCGATGGCGGCCAGCACTGGATCGGCTTCTACATTATTGATGTCTCTGACAAAGACCTTGAGCGCATCCGCTATATCAGCAATTCGTAGCCGGCGGGCCCGGTCACAACACGTAAAACAGAATCACCAGGAAGTGCGAGATGCTGCCTGCCAGTACAAACAGGTGCCAGATGCCGTGGGCATGTGGCAGTTTTTCATCCGGGGCATAAAAGACCATGCCGCTGGTATAGAACACACCACCAGGCAGCAGCAATGCCAGGGCCGCACCAACCAGGTGGCTGACACCGTTGAATCGTTCACCGTGATACATAGCAATCCTGCACAATACAAAGTTTGCCTGCCCGCCTGTGCGGGTGAGGCTATCACAACGACGGGCACAGTACTGATATCCGCATACCGAGGCCGGGCCAGGGTTTAACTGCGAGCCACAAACCCGCCCGGTTGTCCCAAGGTACAATACGAAGTGCACGGCTTGTGGTCTATATTCAGACTGTACATGGTTGTATGTACCCACTGACAGGCAGGCACTGACAAGTCAGCTGTCATGGCCACAAGGAGAACAATAATGAGCGTCACGGCCGGTAGAAATAGAAAAATCACAGACAGGCGCATCCTTGACCAGCCAACACCCGATGACGTCCGCACACAACCTGATCGTCGCCTGAATAACATCGCGGTGCAATGGATATCTTTTGAAGAAGTCATCTTGCAGCCGGTATTATGCAAGGTTCTGGGGTTTCACAGACACGAGTAGGCAAACCATAGTTCCGTAGCCTGACAACGGGGTCTACAAATTCGGCGTCAGCAAGGCCAGCATCATCTCGATGTGATCATCCTGGTCATTCAGACACGGGATATAACGGTACTGCTCGCCACCTGCGTCCATAAAGACCTGGCGGTTTTCCTGATCCAGCTCTTCAATAGTCTCCAGGCAATCCGCACTGAACGCGGGGCTGATAATGGCCACGTCCTTTATACCTTGCCCCGGTAACGCGGCCAGCGTTACATTGGTATAGGGCTTGAGCCATTCGGCCTTGCCAAAACGCGACTGGAAGGTCGTCACCACCTCGTCCTCGCCCAGTCCAAGCAGGTCTACCAGCAATCGACTGGTCTTCTGGCAATGGCAATGATAGGGGTCACCCAGCAACAGGTTGCGTTTAGGCATACCGTGATAGGACAACACCAGCCTTTGCGGTTTGCCGAATTCAGCAAAATGTTTTTCTACACTGTTTGCCAGCGCCCTTATATACAGCGGGTGGTCATGATACCCCCCGGTAAAATGCAGCTCCGGTACCCAACGCCAGCGCCTGAA
>Ga0114931_10006271_pt1 | contig 14625 bp, 14 predicted proteins | sample 2SBtaG_FD_89579 | JGI IMG/M metagenome (GOLD analysis project Ga0114931, IMG submission 89579) | Deep subsurface microbial communities from Kolumbo volcano to uncover new lineages of life (NeLLi) - 2SBTROV14_V59a metaG | ecosystem: Environmental > Aquatic > Marine > Volcanic | place: Kolumbo...
AAGAAGCACAGCTTATGGATGAACAAGATAAAGAAGTAAGTTTTAAACCTTTTGATAAAAAATATCCTTGGGTATTTAATAACATAAAATTTAGTGAAGAAGAGAAGATAAAAACTATAAATCAACGTCCATATGCCATACGTTATATAAAAAATCCATCAGAAAGTGCACAATTAGTTGCGGTAAAAAAAGATGGAATGGCAATAAAATATATAAAAAATCCATCAGAAAGAGTACAGTTAGCTGCAGTAAGTGAAAATGGATATGCGGTAGAATATATTAAAAATCCATCAGAACAAGTACAGTTAGCTGCAGTAAGTGAAAATGGACATACAATAAGACATATTAAAAATCCATCAGAACAAGTACAGTTAGCTGCAGTAAATGAGAATAGTTCCGCAATAGTACATATTAAAAATTCATCAGAAAAAGTACAGTTAGCTGCAGTAAACAAAGATGGAATGGCAATAAAATATATTAAAAATCCATCAGAAAGAGTACAGTTAGCTGCAGTAAATCAGAATGGATATGCAATAAGACATATTAAAAATCCATCAGAAATAATACAGTTAGCTGCAGTAAGTCAGAATGGATATGCAATAGTGGATATTAAAAATCCATCAGAACAAGTACAGATAGCTGCCGTAAAGCAAACCAGTTATGTTATAGAATATATTATAAATCCATCAGAAAGAGTACAGTTAGCTGCAGTAAATCAGAATGGATATGCAATAAGACATATTAAAAATCCATCAGAAAAGGTACAATTAGCTGCAGTAAAACAAGCATATTTATCAATGCTTTACATTAAACCTGAATCAGCAATAACAGACAAAGTAAGACAACTAGCGAAGAAACTAAAAAATGAAAATAAATAAAAATTAGTAATTATATATGATTATTGCTATATTTATCACCGCCGATCCAAAACCGCATTCCTTTAGGGGTGCGGATGTAGGCGGCGTTATCCCTGTTCCTCTATATACGACCTGATGACTTCTTGACTGGCGTTACCAACTGAACAAACAAAATATCCATCAGACCAAAATATTTTCTTATACCAAAACTGATATTTTAATTCATAGCTATATTTAACCCATATATCATGTGTCGTTTCTTGTTTTAAATGCTGAACTATTTTAGATATAGAAAGAGTTGGTGGATATCGAATCAAGTAATGGACATGATCACTATCTACCTCAATGATATCTATAATGAAATGTAGTTTTTTGGATATTTCCTTAGATTTAAATTTGACATCTGACCCATATTTAAATAATAATGGTTTTCTATATTTGACCACAAATATTAAATGACATAGTAGAAGGTGTTTTGAATGTGACGAACTTTTGTATTTTTGAATCATTTTATCCTCTTTTCACAACAAATGGATAAATAGTATTATGGATTACATAGCCTACAAATACAAATTAAAACCAACAAAGGAACAAGAAAACATTCTTCGTTCATGTGCTGGTGGCTGTCGTTGGCTGTGGAATCACATGCTTGAAGAAAATATCAGAAAACACAAAGAAGAAAAGAAATTCGTTTTCAAACACGAAATGATAGTGTCACTTCCAAAACTTAAACAGGAATATGAGTGGCTTAAAGAAATGCCAGCCCAATCACTTCAACAGAGATTGATGGATTTGGATACTGCTATCAGGAGATGTTTCAAATCAGGTTTTGGATTCCCTAAATTTAAATCAAAAAACAATCAATCAGATACTTTTCGTATTCCTAATTCACCAGAACAAATCCACACAAACAATAAATCAATCAAGATTCCTAAGATAGGTTGGATGAAATGGATTAGACATAGACCTCATACTGGAAAATTGAAATCAATAACAATTAAACAAGAGGGTAATGATTGGTTTGTAATATGTTTATGTGAAACCCAATATGCTAACCTAATATCAGAAGTTAATACATCAGATATATGCGGTATAGATTTAGGACTTGAGTCTTTTTGTGTGTTGTCTGATGGAACAAATATAGAAAATGAAAGATTTCTATATAAAAAACAACAAACATTAAAGAGACGACAAAGGAAATTATCTCGTCTTGATGTAAAAAATAATAAGAAGCCAACAAATAGAAGAAAGATAGCAAAACAAAAACTCACTAAAATACACAAAGATATTAAAAATACAAGAAACGACTTCCTACATAAAGTCTCTACTTCGATAGCCAAGAAGTGGAATGTAGTTGGTATCGAAGACCTTAATGTTAAAGGAATGATCCAAAACAGAAGATTGGCTAAATCTATATCTGATGTTGGATGGAGTTCTTTTAGAAATATGTTGAAATATAAGATGGAACAGAAGGGAGGATATTTAATGTTGATAGATAGGTTCTATCCATCAACCAAGACCTGTTCGTCTTGTGGTCAAATCAAGGATATGGAACTGAATGAAAGGACATACATATGTGAGTGTGGCCTTGAAATGAGCCGTGATTTAAACGCAGCAATCAACATAAAATGCGAGGCAATCAATGAATTACATAGGCATGGGACGTACCGAATAAACGGACAGGGAGATACCTCTGGGGGGGGAGTAGCATATGATACTTCTAGTCATGTATCGATGAATTGTCAAAAGTTCCGAAATAACTTTTCGGAAGCCATATCCCTTTAGGGGTGTGGTAGTTCACTATATGATTACTAAGAATTAATTAGCTACTTTTTATGTGATATTTTTATAGTAAGCAAATTTGTAATTTCTTATATATTTATTTCTTAGTATATTTTCATAAAATATTTTTTATTCATATCATATTTTAAACTAGTTTTATAAAAACGTCACGCTAAAACTTGATGTTTTTTAGAATCTAAGATGTAGCGTAGCCTATTCATCCCTATTTCTCAATATATCTACTAATTGTTCCTTCTGATACTTGTCTAGTAGAATAAGTGAACTACTACTAAGCTAAAGGCTTAGTAGCTTCTAGTTAGGTGCTCCTACACTTAGAGTTAATTCGGCTAGTCCACTAGCATTATCACCAACACCATTAGCCTTCATATTAGGCACTTTACTGATATGAGCGATTATTGAATTCTTAGTACATAACTTAGAAAATACCAAGATCACATAACCTACGTTGTTTTGAATTTTTATTTGGAATCACTGCCAAATTTGCTCAAATAAGCAGTATTTGGTCTGCTAATGCTCATCTATCAATTTATGTTAATATTTATCAATATTCATTTTTAATATGATTGATTCATCCACGAAGATAAATACTTTGTGGCTTTCTCAACCCAATATCTGTTAAAAGGAACTTTTTACAAAGAGGAACCAGCATGTTCTTTAGACATGTAGTAATTCATTATAAATATACATAGTATTAGGAAAAAATTAATGAAATTAATAGATATATTTGAAGATGATGAAAATTATAGTTTTTTTGATCTTAGTAATGATGACTATGATCTCGCCAAGATGAAAGACACTAGAAAACCTAGACTTACTTTATATCATTTAAATAAATTAAAAAAAATTAGAGCAGTAAGATGGCATGATAACAAAAAAGACAAAGTAGTTTTAAGAGCAATGTATGGTCTCCCTCCTGCTGAAGGAGTAAATACAGAATTTTAAAATATTTGTTAAATTTTTTAAAAATCTATGGTTTTGGTGCTATTTAAGCACTTTTTTTATTTTAATATATAAATAAATAATAGTAAGTGTTTAAGGATATTAATCCTTGACAAAAGCTAGCTTTAAACAGATGATGTTAAGATATCATCCTGTATTTCGAAAGGAGATGTAAAAATGAAAATTAAGTCAAAACTCGGGAAAGTTCTTGAGTATCTTATTAATGAAGATGAAGGCAAAGCCCGTGATCTTTTACATCAGGTTTTCGTGGAAAAAGCAAGAGCAATCCATGATGAGCTAATATCTGAAGATGAGGATGATGTTCTTGAGCATGATGTTAACCCTGATGAACTAAGTGATGAAGTAGATTATGAGGAAATGTATTCCGATGATTCTGAAGATGATCTTCATGAAGAAGAAGATAAAGATGAATCAGATATGGACTCAGAAGATTCTGCTTCTGAAGAGGATATGGATTCAGCTGATGATGAAGATTTGGGCGATGAAGAGTCAGATGAAGATTCTGAAACTGATGCCGAAGAAGAAGAGTCTGATGAAGAAATGTCATTAGAAGATAAAATAGAAGACCTTGAAGCAAAACTTGATATGTTAAAAGATGAGTTTGAAGAGCTTCAAGGCGTAGAGGAAAAAGAACATGATATAGATTTTAATCATGATGGCAAAATAGGCCCAGATGGGGAAGCTGATGAAGTTGATTCAAATGAAGCTGATTTAGAGGAAATGGAAAATTATACTGATGAACTCTATAATGCAAATAGAAAACTAGTGAACACTGGTGCTGCCGGCCAAAATGAAGTTGGCGATGATCCTCGAAGAGTTATGCCTGTAGATGAAACTGGTCCTGCTGCTCCAGGAAATGCTAATAAACCAGCAGGCTCTACAACTGATATGGGAGCACATAAAGGTTCTTCAATGAACACTGATGCTAATTATCCATCAGGAGAAGGTGAAGGAACTTTTGGAGATGCCGATGATACTGATGCCGGTGCTAATGATGCGAAATATGCAGGTTGGCCAGGAAAAGCTATGAGTACAGAAAGCATTGAAGAAATGTTTGATGCACTAGATGAATCAGTATTAGATGAGTTAGAAAGAGTTAATGTTAAAATGGGTGGAGAAACTGGCGAAGGAAAATTTGCTGGATCAGAATATAATACAAATAGCCCTTTAACACAACGAAAAGTCGGCCATAGAGAAGAAGGCGAAAGAAGACTTACTTCTGTAAAAAGTGAACATGACGGGTTTAATCGAGAAGATACTCCTGTTGTAAAAAAAGCCGATGTAAAAGCTAGAAAAGGCAATGTTAGAAACAAAGCAACTGATGAATTATCTTACAAAGAAAAAGCCGGAGATAAATCAGCAATGCTTAATTCTGATGAAGGTTTTGGAAATCCTCAAGTAGTAAGCCCAATTGGCTCTAAAAGTACTGGGGGAAATAAAGGTTCTGCGGAGAAAATTTAAATAATGTTTCTTTTAACAGAACGATTAACGTTTGACCAAGCTGGGCTAGAAGTTCTTACTGAAGATACTAAAAATGGAGAGAAAAATCTCTATATGCAAGGAACGTTTATTCAAGGTGGAATAAAGAACCATAATAATAGAATATATCCAGTAAACGAAATTCAATCAGTAGTTGATACTATTACAGAACAACTGTCGAAAGGAGAAAGTGTTTTAGGAGAAGCAGATCATCCTGATGAATTAAAGATTAATTTAAGTAGGGTATCACATGTTCTTACTAAAATGTGGATGAATGGTAACAATGGCGCAGGAAAACTTCGTATTTTACCAACCCCAATGGGTAATATAATTAAAACACTTTTAGAATGTGGCGTTAAACTTGGAGTATCTAGTAGAGGTTCTGGCTCAATTGGTCAAGATGGAAAGGTAAGTGATTTCGAAATTGTTACAGTAGATATTGTAGCAAGACCGAGTGCCCCTGATGCTTATCCCGTAGCAGTTTATGAAACTATGAACGGTAGGCGAAGAGGTAGAACAATTGAGGACCTTGCCACGGCTGTAAAGCATGATTCAAATGCACAAAAGTACTTGGTAAAAGAACTTAGTGATTGGATCCAGAGTTTGAAGGCAAAATAAGGAGATTTGGTCCAATGGATGAAGCATTAAAAAAACTTTTTGAAAATGATTTACTTACAGAAGATGTAAAGAAATCTGTTCAAGAAGATTGGAATAATAAAATAAAACAAGTTAAAGAAGAAGTTGAAAATTCTTTGAAAGAAGAATATACAGTTAGATTTAAGCATGATAAAAATTTATTAGTAGAAGCTATGAATAGATTGCTTAATGATGCTATTAAAGAAGAAATGGAGGAATTCGCGCAAGATAAAAAACTTTTAGTAAATCAAAGAGTAAAATATGTCAAGGCTATTAAAGAATCTAAATTAAGAAATAAAAAAGATTTTTCAAAAAATATGAAAGCATTTGAAGGGTTTTTTGTTAAACAACTTAATGAAGAATTAAAAGAGTTTAGACAAGACAGAAAAAAACTCAATGAAAGCAGAAATGTTTTTACTAAAAAAGTTAGAAAATTACGTGAAGCCTATAAAGTTGGAATTAGTAAACGCATTAATAAATTAGATAGTTTTGTTATGAAGCAACTTATTAAAGAAATTGATGAGTTTCATACTGATAAAAAAGCATTAGTAGAATCTAGAGTTAATATGGTTACTGAAGGCCGACAGAAGATTAATGAAGCTAGAAAAAGCTTTATTAAAAGAGCATCTATATTAGTAGAACGTACTGTAGAAGATGCCCTTAGAAAGGAATTAACACAATTTAGAGATGATGTCAAAGTTGCCCGCGAGAACAACTTTGGTCGTAGAGTATTTGAAGCATTTTCTTCAGAATATATGGCTTCATACTTATCAGAAGGTTCTAAAGTTAAAGAACTTATGGAAAAAGCAAAATCTCGTGATGCTAAATTAACTGAAGCCATTCAAAAAATTGAACAGCAACAAACTTTGTTACAAGAAGCATCTACTATAATTAAAGTAGCCCAAGATAGAGCTACTAGAGTTACGGTTATGAATGAATTGTTAAAACCACTAGGAAGAGAAAAAAGCGCAGTTATGGAAGAATTATTAGAATCTGTAAAAACTAGTAACTTACGTGATGCGTATCATAAATATCTTCCTGCAATACTTAATGAAACTAAGTCTGCAACTAGTAAAAAAACAACTCTTAAGGAGAGTAAAGTTAATATGAGTGTTGCTGTTACAGGAGATAGAAAAAATAAGCTAACTGAGGCTATTGATGTTGAAAGCAACGATAGAAAGGTTGAAAATGCTTATGTTCAAGATATTAGAAAGTTGGCAGGACTTTCCAACTAAGGAGAAATTAAAATGACTATACTACACGAAGACAATTGGTCAGCTATTAAAGAAGGTTTACTTGAAGGAGAAGATCTTTTAAGGAACATGGATGGTTCGCCAAATCCTAACAAAAGAAAAATAATGGAGTGTATTTTAGATAACACTCGAAAAGAGTTAAATAATAAAGTGCCATTAATGGAGACGGCCTCCGCAGGCGCTACTTCCGCTGGTAATGTTGCTACATTAAACAAAGTAATTCTACCAGTAATACGACGTGTTATGCCAACTGTTATTGCTAATGAGATAATTGGTGTTCAGCCTATGACTGGCCCTGTTGCTCAGATTCATACATTGCGCGTTCGTTATTCTGACACTATTCCTAATCCTACAGTAGCAGATGGTGTTACTGCTGGTGTTGAGGCATTAAGTCCATTTGATATTGGACGTTTTTATTCAGGTAATGAAGATCCAACTAATCCAAGAGCTGGCGCTACAGCTACTCTTGAGGGTCTACCTGGTAATAGACTAAGCATTCAGATTCTTAAAGAGACTGTTGAAGCTAAATCACGTAGGCTTAGCGCTCGATGGACCTTTGAGGCTGCTCAGGATGCACAAGCTCAGCAAGGAATTGATATTGAAGCAGAAATTATGGCAGCTTTGGCTCAAGAAATTACTGCTGAAATTGATCAGGAGATTTTGGTTTCATTACGTGCATTAGGTGGTGCTCCAACTGCTACTTTTGATCAAGCTGCAGTTTCAGGTACAGCTACTTTCGTTGGTGATGAACATGCAGCACTTGCAGTTCTAATCAATAGACAAGCTAACCTTATAGCCTCTAGAACACGTAGAGGTGCTGGTAATTGGGTTGTACTTAGTCCAACTGCTTTGACTATTTTACAGTCAGCTACTACGTCAGCATTTGCTAGAACTACAGAAGGTGTTTTTGAGGCTCCTACTAATACTAAATTCGTAGGTACTCTAAACAATAGTATGAGAGTTTATGTTGACCAATATGCACCTGATAATACTTCGGTTCTAGTAGGATATAAAGGACCTGGAGAAATTGATGCTCCAGCCTATTATTGCCCTTACGTTCCGTTAACGTCTTCAGGCGTAGTTATTGATCCTGCTACGTTCGAGCCAGTTGTTTCGTTCCTTACTCGATATGGTTATATTGAGTTAACAAACACTGCCTCTTCGCTAGGCAATGCTGCAGATTATGTCGGACTTGTTGGTATCAATACTGCAAACTTAAAATTCCTTTAAAAGAAAGGAATACTTTATAAAGAATAACCTGGGAGTTTTCTCAGGTTTTTCTTTGACTTTTTGAAAGTCTAGGCATAGTTCATTTGACATATGTTTTAAAATATTATATAATATATATATTAGTAATGCCTATGAAAGATTAATAGTGTTAAGTGACATTAAAGAATATATTAAAAATAATAAACTAGATGGCATAACATCTAGATTAAAAGCTAACTCTGTGTATTGGGCTGAAATAACTGCTTATTGCAAAGATTTTTCTTGTATAAATAAATCAGAAATGATTTATTTATACCTTAATCAAATAGAAAAGCAACCTATTTGCATTTGCGGCAGTAATAAAAAATTAAAATTTATATCTATAGTAAAAGGATATAACCAATTTTGTCAATCAAATTGTACAGCATCTTGGGAAAATAGAAGAAAGAAAGTAAAAGAACACGGTAAAAAATTTGGCCTAGCTAATAAAGATGCAAAAGAAAAACAAGAAGCCACTTTATTAAAAAGAAAGGGAATTAGAAATCCAGGAGAATTATCTGATCATAAAGAAAAAATAATAAAAACTAACCTTAAAAAATATGGCGTCGAAAATTGGATGAAGGATTCCTCTCATATTAAACAGATGAAGTGTGCTTGTTATGAAAAATATGGTGTAGACCATTTAATGAAAGATCCTAAATATGTAAAAAAATTACAGGAAAATTATTATAAAAAATATGGTATTATAAATCCTTCTCAGCGTAAGGATGTAAAAGTTAAAATATCAGATTCTATAAAAAAGTCTTTTTTTAGTAATATTAGTAGTCGAACAAAAAATAAAGTTATTCCTTTGTTCACTTATGAAGAATATAATGGTGTTATTAGAAGTAACAAATATTTATGGAAGTGTACTAAATGCCATAATGAATTTAATGATGTGCTAGATGATGGACATATTCCTAGATGTAAAAGATGTTATCCTGTTTATCCAAACGGCAAATCAAAAAAGGAAAATAAGATAATAACTTTTTTAAGATCTATTAATCTTACTGAATTTTCAGTAAATGATACTACATTAACATTTCCTAAAGAAATTGATATTCTTTTTTATAATAAAAAAATAGCAATAGAATACTGCGGATTATTTTTTCATAGTGAATTTGGTTTTAATAAACGAGGAAAATATTACCATTTAGATAAATTGAAGGTTTGTGAAAAGAATGGCTATCAATTAATAACAATATTTGAAGATGAATTTTTAGACAATTCAGAATTAGTATATAATACATTAAAAAATAAATTAGGTGTTTTAGAAAAAGGTATATTTAGTAAAAAATGCAACATAAAAGAAATATCTTGGAAAGAAGCAAAAGAGTTTTTAGATAAACACCATATTCAAAAAGCTGGATATAGAGTTAAAATAAATATAGCTGCAATGTATAAGAATAAAATAGTAGCTGTTATGTCTTTTGGCTTAAACATCAATGATAAAAATATATTAGAAATAAAAAGATATGCAACTAATGGAAAAAATAATCCCGGGGTAGCTAGCAAGTTATTTAATTATTTTCTTAATAAGTATAATCCAGATAAAGTATTATCATACGTAGACCGTAGATGGAGCCAAGGAAACTTATATTATAAGTTAGGATTTAAATTAGATAAAATAATACCACCTAGTTGTTGGTATCTTAAGGATTATAAAAGTAGATTACATAGATCTAATTTCACAAAAGATATTATTAGAAAAAAGTTTGGTCTTAATGAAAATTATGAATTTAAAGAAATGGAAGTTATGAATGAACATGGTTACGATCGAATATGGGATTGTGGTAATTTAAGATTTATTTATGAAAAATAAATTACAAAAAATACTTGACAAGAAAGGTCCTAGCAATTATTCTAAAGGTCTTAAAGATGACGTCAAATTGTTAAATATGCTAAAAGAAGTTTTTGGTGACTTATCTTTGCCTGAATTATTTTATTTAGGATTATATGATCAGACTCCACCAATTTGTAAAAATAACAAAAAACTATTATTTAAATCTTTAAAAGATGGTTATAGAAAATATTGTGGTACTGGAAAAAATTGTCCTTGTAGGCAAGAAAGTCATAGTGAAAAAATTAAATCTGTATGGAGGAATAGGACATCTAAAGAAAAGGAAACATTATTTAATAAAGCTAAAAAAACAAGTATCATGAGATATGGATCTGATAATCCAGTTAAAAATACAGTTATACAAGAAAAAATAAAACAAACTAATTTAAAAAAGCATGGTGTTGAATATCCTCTTCAATCAAAAAAAATACAGGATAAAATAAAACAAACTAATTTAAAAAATCATGGTGTTGAATATCCTCTTCAATCTAAAAAAATATTTGAAAAAACTATGCAAACGTCTATTGAAAAATATGATGGGTTAATGACACATGCTAGGAAGTTATTATATGAAAAGTATAATGGAAATCCTTTCAGTGATAATGCAGTTAGAGAAAAAATTAAAACAACATTAATTAAAAATTATGGTGTAGATCATCCTAGCAAATCACCTGAATTAATTTTAAAAAGAACAGAAAAATATTATAAAAAATATAAAAGATATAATCCGGCGCAACTTCATTTGTCTGATGAGGTCTGGAGTATACTTCAAGATAAAGAATTATTTTCTAAAATATATAATGAAAAGGGATTGATAGGAACCACAAAATTTTTGAAAACTAGTGATGGTCTTATTGCAAAATATGTTGATAAACATAAATTAAAACGACGAGGTTATAGGAGTAGTTATGAAAATTCAATTTCTGAATTTTTAAAGTCATTAAATATAATTTTTATACAAGATAATAGAACTATATGTAAGGAATATAATAAAAAATTATATGAAATAGATTTTGTTATACCTGATAAAAAAATATGTATAGAATTTAATGGACTTTATTATCATTCTGAAATTAGTGGTAATAAACAAAAAAACTATCATAAAATGAAACTAGATGCTTGTGAAAAGAAAGGATATCAACTAATAACAATATTTGAAGATGAATTTTTAGACAATTCAGAATTAGTGTATAATATGCTGAAAAATAAATTAGGTATTTCTGAAAAAGGCGTGTTTGGTAGAAAATGCATTATAAAAGAAATAGCTTGGAAGGAAACAAAAGAATTTTTAGATAAACATCATGTTCAAAAAGCAGGAAATATTACTAAAAATAATATAGCGGCCATATATAAAAATAAAATAGTAGCTGTTATGTCTTTTGGTTTAAATATTAGTGATAAAAAACTAATGGAAATAAAAAGATATGCAACTAATGGAAAAAATAATCCCGGGGTAGCTAGCAAGTTATTTAATTATTTTCTTAATAAGTATAATCCAGATAAAGTATTATCATACGCAGACCGTAGATGGAGCCAAGGAAACTTATATTATAAGTTAGGATTTAAATTAGATAAAACAGTGCCGCCTAATTACTGGTATTTAGAAAATTATTATATAAGGTTACATAGATCTAATTTTACAAAAGATCGTATTAGGAAAAAATTTAATTTAGATAAAGATTATGTTTTTAAAGAAGTGGAATTTATGAATGAGCATGGTTACGATCGAATATGGGATTGCGGTAATTTAAGATTTATTTATGAAAAATAAATTAATATATTATATAGATAATAAAAAATATGAAAAAAATATAAAATCTTGGTATTCTGTATTGTCTTTTTGTGGGGAAGTTAAGCCGTTTATTCATAGATCAAATGGACCTGCTCTTATATGGAATGAATATAAAGTTTGGTATGAATATGGTAAATTACATAGGAAAGGATATCCCGCTGTTATTTATAAACCAATTAATGAGTTTGATTTGCATAAGTATAATGTCATGCGTTATATAGAAGAGTGGTGGATAAATGGAAAACGCCATAGATTAAATGGCCCAGCAGCTACATGGAGTGATAGTTCTAAAGAATGGTACAGTAATGGTGAACGTCATAGATTAGATGGACCAGCTGTTATGTGGTATAATGGCAATAAAGAATGGTGGATTAAAAATAAATATTTAGACTCACTTGCAGTAGAAACCTGGTTTAAAGAAAATAATATAGATTTAAAAAAGAGGAAACATCAAGTTTTGTTTATGTTAAGATTTGGATGATTATTTATTATACAAAAGAAGGTAAATTTAAAACAGAGGATATTTCTATATTATCATCCAAAATATTACATAGATTAAACGGCCCTGCAGTAATTGATTCAGAAGGAAATAAACAGTGGCGTGTTAATAATATATGGCATAGATTAGACGGCCCTGCAGTAATATTATATAATGACGATAAATTTTGGTATAAACATGGTAAACGTCATAGGCTAGATGGGCCTGCTATTGAACTTTCTTATTTAAATTGCTGGTTTATAAATGGTAAGGAGTTAAATAAAAAAGAAGTAGAAAATTGGATTAAAGATAATAACATTAATTTAAAAACAAAAATCGGTCAGTCTTTATTTATATTGAGGTTTGGATGATTTGTAATAAATATCATATATATGTCAGGAGTAAGAAATGATATATCAAATATATGAATCTCAACTTGGTAGGCTAGAATCGTTATATAATTTGCTGGATTATAACGACTATTTTTTAAATTTATATAATTTTTCTAGCTATAATAAAAATATAAAAATTAGTAGGGATATTTTGCGTAATATACACAAAAGAAGAAAAAAACCTGCATTTAATATTAAATGTGTTAATGGTGGTGAAGAATTAATTCATGAAAAAGTAGTAATACATAATACTTTTTGTGATTTGTTAGAATTTAAATATAATAACAATAGTAGTAAACCTATTGTATTAGTAGTTGCTCCTTTATCAGGGCACTATTCAACATTACTAAGAGGGACAGTGAAGGCACTACTTTCTAAGTTCCAAGTATTTATTACTGATTGGCACAATATAAGAGATGTACATAGATCATTTGGAAACTTTGATCTTAATTCTTATATTGATGTTATTATTAAATTTTTAAAATATTTAGGAAAAGATACTCACGTTATTTCAGTTTGTCAACCAGGGCCATTAGTATTATCAGCAATAGCAGTTATGGCAGAAAATAATGAAGTTGAAGTTCCTAAATCATTAACTTTAATGGGAGCACCTATAGATACTAGATATAATCCTACAAAAGTTAATAAGTTAGCTAAAAGTAAGTCTATTAAGTGGTTTAAGTCAAATATGATTTCCTCCGTTCCTTTAGAATATAAAGGATGTGGAAGAAAAGTTTATCCTGGATTTATACAATTGTTTAGTTTTATGTCGATGAATATGGGCAAACACATTACTGCCCATATAGAATTATATAATAACTTACTAAGTAATAATAAGAAAGAAGTTTTACTTCATAATACTTTTTATGATGAATATTTTTCTGTTATGGATTTGTCCGCAGATTTTTATTTACAAACCATTTCATCCATTTTTAAAAATAACGATCTTCCTAAAGGATTACTTAAATATAAATCAATTAATATAAATTTAAATGCGATAGATAAAACATCGTTGATGACAATTGAGGGAGAATTAGATGATATTACAGGAGTAGGTCAGACTTATGCTGCTCAAAAATTATGTGGAAATATACCGTCTTCTAAACGAAATCATTTATTTCAACGAAAAGTAGGACACTATGGTTTATTTAATGGTTCTAAATGGAGAAAAGAAATAATGCCAGCTATAGAAGAATTTATTTTAAATCAAACTTAATTATTAAATTGTTTTATATTTATATTATTGTAACGTAAGCTAAAATAGTTTAAACTATTAAGTAATTGGTTAATTATTTAGTGTTTGAGATGGATGAGTGAAATTAGCAAAAAGCTTTCAGATAATAAATTCATTTTTATATATTATTTAGATGATATAAAATATGAAAAAAGAGTAAATACTTGGTTTGATGTAGGACATATTATCAAGCATTGCAAGCATAAATTGCACAGAGAAGATGGACCAGCAATTATTTTTAAAAATAATAAAAAATGGTATAGATATGGAAAGTTACATAGATATAATAACCCAGCCGTAGTGTATTCAAATGGAACAAAAAAATGGTGGGTAAATGGTAAATTACATAGAATAGATGGTCCAGCAATATCAACTAATACTAGAGGTTTTAGTTGGTTTATTAATGGTAAAAAATTAGATACAAAAGAAGTAGAAACTTGGATTAAAAATAATCATGTAAATTTAAAAACTAAAGAAGGGCAAATTATGTTTATATTGAGGTTTAGATGAATGTAATATATTATACAAAAGAAGGTAAATTTGAAACCAATAATTATTATTATACACCTTTTTATAAATTACATAGAAGAGATGGTCCAGCATTTATTAAAAGGGATAGTAAGAGATGGTATCAAAATGGTAAATTACATAGA
>Ga0114931_10006272_pt1 | contig 14624 bp, 14 predicted proteins | sample 2SBtaG_FD_89579 | JGI IMG/M metagenome (GOLD analysis project Ga0114931, IMG submission 89579) | Deep subsurface microbial communities from Kolumbo volcano to uncover new lineages of life (NeLLi) - 2SBTROV14_V59a metaG | ecosystem: Environmental > Aquatic > Marine > Volcanic | place: Kolumbo...
AAAGAGCAAAAGATGCAAGACTTCCACAAAGTCGTGAAAGAATATGTTGAAAGTGCCCCATGGCTAGAGGAAGAAGATAGCGGCCCTATAGAAATTTCCCTCCAGCTGTTTCTTACTGAAAGCATTACCAATTTCGAGGATCGTTACAACTGTGAATTTCTTATTTCGGGAAGTGACGTGCAATATTTTGATAAACGCATCACCTTCCCCTATCAGCCCGGCGATCAACTGGTCTATAATGACCAGTCAAGCGACCCACTTACCAGCGTCATCAATTTCTATGTCAACATGGTTCTCGGTAGCGAACTCGATAAAGTCCAAGGCTTCGGTGGGGATGTTTATTATAAACGAGCATCGGATGTCGCGGCCCTCGGTAAGTTCGTTCGTACCCACTTTATCAGAGGTTGGACCGAACGCGAGGAACGCATCAAACAGGTTTTCCGTGAACCTTTCATCACCTTTCGCCGCATGAAAGATTATTATTTTTATGGCCTCTACGCGTTCAAGGAGGAAAAGAACAAAGAAGAGGCGAGAGACAACATTGCTAGCGCCATCGATCTACTTGCAAAGGCGATGGAATCGAAAGACAACAAAATCGAATTTAACGAGCCAAACCAATTCCTCGATGCTCACTACGTCGAAATTATCGATCTCTTCAAAGATTATGACAAACGCGATGATGTACTTAAGAAATTGATAAAACTTGACGCGGATCACAAAGAGAGCTACGAAAAGAATCTGACCGATTCTTAATTTTCCACGCTTGTGTCAGCGAAAAATTTTACGTTGGGCAGGGTGTATTTGCTTTGCACGTCGTCGCCAACGCCCCGCTTCCTTCAAATCATTACAACATTGTTACTTCACTCGTCGTTTGCGATTTACTGTAAACAGGGGGTGCCCTCCACACTCTCCCTAATTGAATGGTATTCGCAACGTCCGGTATCGAAAAACAGTCAGTTCAACATCAAGGAAATGATGACCGCGACCGGGTGCTCTCTGTTTTTCGAAAAGGGTCAATTTTTGAAATCATTCTGCTTTTCGTAATGCGTCAGCCTGTCTCGGCCGAATGTTGGCTGAGTCATTTTCTGATATGACGGTCGCCGCACTGACCCGGAAATTTAGCTGGGTCTGGTTTTGTTATCACAAAAATAAGATAAGAAACTGATGGAATTCTGTCAACTTATCTTGGAACTTTTTTTTGTTGGAAAAATATCTAGAGTATGATATATTTAAGCATCCAAAAAGAATGGAGATAAGATAGGTATGTTTGGGAAGCAATACATTTTTCCCGCGGCTTTGCGTTTTGCGATTTTCGCGTTAGGTATCTTGATCCTGGCGCGCTCCTCTCCGGCTTTGTCCCAGGAAACTCATGTTCAGGGAAGTTACGATCCCAGAACGGCTGATCTGGTCATTCAAGGCTCAATTCATGAATTGAATGGCGAGTACGAAAAAGCACTGAACGCCTTCAATGAAGCCTTAATTTATGAACCTAATTCCGCTTCCATTGCTTATGCAGTCGCTAAAAGCTATGTCCTTCTGGGTAAACTCGATCCTGCCGTCCGGGTTCTGACGACCAGCATTCGGCTCGATTCAAGCTTTATCGAAAGCAGGCGGTTGCTCGCGACGATTTATCATCGCAAGGGGGAAATCGATCATGCCGTGGAACAGTACCTGCGGATAATTGCGATAGATCCCGCGAATATAGAATCCCGGCTGTCCCTCGGGGCTATTTATCTGTCTCAGAAAAAAATCGAAGCCGCTGCCGAACAATACGCCGTCTTGGTAGATATGGGGCGCGCCTCGAACGAGGTTTTTTTCCAACTGGGCAATCTTTACTTCCAAATGAAAGATTACCGCCGTGCCACCCAAACCTTCCGAAGGTACGTCGCGGAATATCCGGAAATGGAACAAGGCTATATGGCAATTGGGGCAGTCCTGCTGGCGGAAGGGGATACGACCGGGGCGATCGCTTGGTATAAGCAGACTCATGAAGAAAATAGTTCTTTCGGGGCTGTCAGGCAAGAGTTGGTCAATTCCTATGTTGCGACCGGGGATTGGGATTCGGCCATTGCCGTTTATCGGCAAATCATCGATTCTGACAGTTCGGATGTGGTAACAATTATGCGCCTGGGTGACCTCTATTTTGCCAAGGGCGATACGGTTGAGGCAATCCGGATTTTCAGTAGTTTGACGGAAGCAAATCCCAAAGAATGGCGTGGATATTATAAACTTGCCCAAATCTATTTCAATGAGGGCAGGTTAGCCGAGAGTATCCCATATTTCGAAAAGACGGTGGAGTTGAACGATTCCCAACCTGATCCCTGGTTCCGGCTTGGTTTAGCTTACCAGCAAGATGGACGCCTTGAGAAAGCAGAGGAAACCTACCGTAAAGCACAGGAATTGGCCCCGCTTCACCCCATTACCAATTTCTATTTAGGCAATCTGTTATTTCAAAGAGGAGAAACAAAAGAGGCCATTCAATTCCTTTTGAAATCCGTGCAAGGTGCGCCTGATAACGCCGTGACGTTAAGCACACTAGCCGCGGCCTATGGGGCCATTGACGACTTCGATAAGAGCGAGGAGTTTTATCAGAAGGCCATCGAATATGACCCTGAAAATCCAACGATCTTGAATAATTACAGTTATGCATTAGCTGAAAAAGGGGAGAGGTTGCAGGAAGCTCTGTCGATGGTGGAGAAAGCCGTCGCGGCTGAACCTGACAACGGTTCTTTTTTGGATACGATCGGGTGGATTTATTTTAAGCTGCAAGATGTTGAGAAAGCGCTTCACTATATAAAAAAGTCCGTCGAATTACGAGATGATTCGGCGGAAGTGATGGAACACCTGGGTGACGTTTATCAGACGCTTGGTGATACGGACCTAGCGCTACATTTTTGGCAAAAGGCGCGCGCACTCGAACCAGAAAGGGAAAGCGTATTACTCAAATTGGGCGTAAACTAGAGGCGGGTCATTTTTCCGCATCCCAAATCAGTGGGTCCCGAAAAATAATATTGATCAGAAGGGTTTTTCTTTCACTCCTAATCGCTGTTTTCTTCGGTTCGTGTACATCCGCCGGGGAATTTTATATCCCGAGACTTTCACAGGTTAGTCCCGCGGAACTTCAGCAAAAAGTCTTACGAAATTTCGAAAAAATTAGGTCCTTCCAGGGTCGTGCGCGCGTTATTGTTGAATTGCCCGGGCAGGGGTACAATGGTTTTGCGCAGGTGCTCGTCAAACCTCCCGATTCAATTTATGTGAAAACAGAAGCAATTCTGGGTATCGACATCGGTGTCATGTTTCTCAGTGAAAAATATTTTGCGGTGTATGCACCTCGGGAAAATACGCTTTATTATGGCGAAGCCGAGTCGCTTGATTTGCGAGATTTTCTCCAAATTGAAATTGAACGGGAGCAACTCGTTGAAATTTTTACCGGGCTCACCCAATTGCAAAGTGATAGCACTACCACACTTTCCGAGGAAAACGGGAAGTTTCTGCTGACGGGAAGACTTGCGGAAGGCCTGATGAAAATTTGGATCGACCCGGGTAAAAATGTTGTCGTCCAGAGTGAGGTGACAGATGGCTCTGGTGTAGTCATTCTGAAAAAGGAGTTCCAACGATTCAAGCGCAAGGACGGCATTTACTTGCCTCAGATAATAAAGATTACCCGTCCTATTGCACGAGAGCGGCTAACGCTTCTTTACACCCGTCAAAAAGTAAATAAGGAAATAGAGCCGGGCAAGTTTAAACTGAGAACATCCAAGAATGCAAAAAAAGTCTACTGGCGGGATGTCAAGATGAGACTTGACAAAACAGGCAAAACGAATGAACATTCCAGGGCCGAGTGAAAAAAGCAAACGTTGACGTATCGATCGTGATTCCCCTTCTCAACGAAGAAGAATCATTGCTGGAGCTGCACGGTCAGATATCCGCGGTTCTCGATGCTATTCAGGGATCAGCGGAGATGATTTTTGTCGATGATGGCTCAACGGACGGTTCGATGCGGGTCCTGACGGACTTGCGTGAACGGGATCGTCGCATCCGGGTTTTTCAGTTCAGGAAAAACTATGGTAAATCCGCCGCGCTGGCAAAAGGCTTTGCGGTCGCACGGGGTGAAATGATCATTACACTGGATGCGGATTTGCAAGATGACCCGCGCGAAATTCCAAACCTGATAGCAAAAATCCAAGATGGCTATGATCTCGTTTCCGGTTGGAAAAAGGATCGCAAGGACCCTTTTATTAAGAGAAACACCTCGAAGCTTTTCAATGCATTTACTTGCAAACTGACCGGACTCAAAATGCATGATATAAATTGCGGCCTTAAAGCCTACCGCAGAGAGGTCACGGACACGATAAATGTTTATGGTCAACTGCATCGCTTTCTCCCTGTTCTGGCACAATGGGAAGGCTTCAAAGTTAGTGAAATTGTCGTCAGGCATCATGCCCGCAAATATGGCACAACCAAATTTGGTCTTTCCCGCTTCACCGCCGGTTTTTTTGATCTGATTACGGTCCTGTTCATCACCAGATATACCAAACGCCCACTCCATCTGTTTGGGTCCATCGGCCTTGCTGCATTTTTGGCCGGTACTTGCCTCAGCATCTACTTGACCATCGATCGACTTTTTTTTGAAAAATACCTGTCGAATCGGCCGCTGCTGTGGTTGGGAGTTGTCCTGATTATTTTAGGGGTGCAATTTGTTTCAATCGGCCTTCTCGGTGAAATGATCACCGAAGGTCGTAAAGCGCAAATCGATTACTCAATGAAGAAGGTTTTGGATTAAGGGAAGCAATGCCATGATCATCAGGAGCAAAGCGCCACTACGGCTTGGATTGGCAGGGGGGGGGACGGATGTCTCACCCTACAGTGACCAATTTGGCGGCTTCGTGCTGAATGCCACGATTGACATGTACGCCTATTCCACCATCGAGGTCACGGATAACAACAGAATTGAATTCCATGCCGTGGACAGGGACGAGCATTTCGAATCTCCCGCGAATAGCCGATTGGATATTGATGATACCCTGGCGCTGCACAAGGGCGTCTATAATCGCGTCGTCAAGGATTTTAACCACGGAAAGCCGCTTTCCTTCCGCATGACAACCTACTCAGATGCCGTTGCCGGGTCCGGGTTGGGCTCTTCTTCCACTCTGGTTGTTGCGATGTTGAAGACTTTTGTTGAGTGGCTCAACATGCCGCTTGGCGAATACGACATCGCGCAACTGGCCTACGAAATTGAGAGAGAGGACATCGGTTTGTCTGGCGGTAAGCAGGATCAGTATGCCGCGACTTTTGGCGGGTTCAACTTCATGGAATTCTATGAAGATCAACGAGTTATTGTGAATCCGTTGCGTATCAAGAATTGGATCGTCGACGAACTTGAGGCGTCCATGCTGCTATTTTTCACTGGCGTTTCGCGCGATTCAGCCAAAATTATTGACGAACAGAAACAGAACGTTACCGGGAAAAAAGAAAAATCAGTGGAAGCGATGCATCAACTTAAAGAGGATGCCCGCAATATGAAAGAGGCTCTCCTCAAAGGGGAGATCGCCAGGTTTGGACAAATACTAAGCAGGTCCTGGGAGACAAAAAAAAATATGGCCAGCACGATTACGAACAGCGAGATTGACCACATCTATGAGACGGTGCTCGATGCGGGCGTGGTGGCCGGAAAAATTTCAGGTGCCGGCGGCGGGGGTTTCATGATGCTCATGCTGGAACCGACAAAGAAGGTCAACGTGATCAAAGAGCTCTTTAAGTTTGAAGGCCGTATTTATAAATTTCATTTCACGCAAGAAGGAACCGTGGGATGGACGCTGCCCTAGAAGACTTTATCGAGCACGAAATAAATCAATCGATCGCGACCAAATCGGCGCTGCTCAACGCTCAGACTCTGGCAGAAATCCAGCAAATCGCCCAACTGGTCATCGCGTCATTTAAGCAAGGCGGCAAACTTCTGATCGCCGGAAATGGTGGCTCCGCCGCCGATGCTCAGCATTTGACCGCCGAATTCATAGGGCGCTACAAGATGGACCGTGACCCACTGCCCTGTATCGCACTCACAACGGACACCTCCGTCCTGACCGCCGTTTCGAATGACCTGGGGTATGACAAAGTTCTGGTCCGTCAACTACAGGCACTTGCCCGACCTGGGGATATTTTCGCGGCTATCTCAACTTCCGGCAATTCAGCAAACATCGTGGCGGCATTGCGGCAGTGCCGTGAGCAGCATGTGACGACGATTGGGTTGACGGGTGCGGAGGGTGGCACCATGTCACAATTTTGCGATGTCTGTGTTAAGGTTCCCTCCCGCGGCACACCCCGTATTCAGGAATGCCACATTCTCGTAGGACACATCTTGTGTGCCGCCGTTGAAAAATCTCTTTTCGGTGAGAAAGCCTAGCGTGGACGCGATCGTGCTGGCTGGCGGCCTGGGGAAAAGATTGCGCTCCGCGGTCTCGGATCTACCGAAACCGATGGCTCCCGTAAACGGCCGGCCCTTTCTGAGTTACCTGCTCGATTATTTGAATGAAGGTCCGGTCACTCGCTGTGTTCTTGCCACCGGCCATCTGCATGAAAAAATCGCGACACATTATGGTGGCCATTACAAAGATCTGGAAATAGTCTACTCAGAAGAAATTGAGCCTTTGGGAACGGGAGGAGGCCTGAAACAAGCTTTTCAGCAAGCTGCCGGTCGGGAGGTTTTTGTTCTCAACGGTGACACATTTTTTGATGTCGACTTGCTGAAATTGTCTCAGGTGCACTCAGAGCACGGGGCGGACTTGACGATCGCCTTGAAACCGATGGTAGACATATCGCGCTACGGCGTCGTCAAAGTAGAAGCTAGCCGCGTCAAGTGCTTCGAGGAAAAAAAAGAAGCTGCCGAGGGATTTATCAATGGCGGGGTTTATCTCACACGCCGGTCACTTTTCGAAGGGTTTGACTTGCCAGAAAAATTTTCATTTGAAGAGATTTTTCTAAAGCAGGTCGTTACAAAAATAAATGTGCAGGCCTATTTCTCTGATACATATTTTATAGACATCGGCATTCCAGAGGATTATGAGCGGGCACAAAGAGAACTTCCCCGCCATGAATAAGGCGTTATTTCTGGACCGCGACGGGGTTATCAATAAAGAAATAAACTACTTGCATAGGGTGGAAGATTTCGAGTTCCTGCCGGGAATATTTGAGATATGCCGCCTTTTTCTCGACAAAGAATATCAAATTTTCGTGGTTAGCAATCAGGCGGGAATTGCTCGCGGTTACTACAGCGAGGGGGATTTTAACAGATTGACGGAGTGGATGGTGCAGGAGTTTAAACAACGCGACGTGAAAATCACGAAAGTTTACTACTGTCCGTTTCATCCAACCGAAGGTATTGGCACCTACAAAATGGATTCCTTTGATCGCAAGCCGAATCCAGGCATGCTGTTCAAGGCCCGCGACGAGTTCGATTTAAACTTGCAGGCCTCTTTTTTAATTGGTGATAAGGAATCAGATATTGAGGCCGGGATAAATGCCGGCCTGGGCATGACGGTTTTGTTGACCCGGCAGCCCGCCGAAGTGAAGACGAAAGCCAACTTAGTCATTCCAGACCTGAAACGTCTGCCTGAACTTCTGAAATTCTGAATGAAAATTGCCATTATTTCCACGGCATTTCCCTATCGCGGCGGGATCGCGCAGTACACCGGAATTCTTTATGAAAGATTGCGGGACCGGGGCCACGAGGTCATCGTCATTACATTTCGACGACAATACCCAAAAATTCTTTTTCCGGGTAAGACCCAATTAGAGAGCAATCAGGCCTCGGATCCCAGAATCACGAGTGAGCGGATCCTGGACTCCATCGGACCCTGGACCTGGTTCACCGCCTTCAAACGCCTCAAAGAATTTTGTCCGGATCTGATCCTCTTCAAATTCTGGATGCCCTTTTTTGCCCCTTGTTTCGGATCTATCTGTTGGCTGGCAAAAAAATATTTGGACAGCAAGATTGTCTATATTTGCGATAACGTGATACCGCATGAAAAACGCCCCGGAGATATTGCTCTCACAAAATTCGCCTTTAAGAAGGCGGACGGGTTTATCGTTCAGTCACATGTAGTTGAGAAGGATTTGCTGTCTCTCTACCCCCGGGCGGAATATCGCTACGTTCCTCACCCGGTGTACGATATTTTCGGCGAGACGCTATCTAGAGAGGCTGCCAGGACTCTGCTAAATGTCGATGATGCTAAAGTCATTCTTTTTTTCGGTTATGTGAGAAAATATAAGGGGCTGGACCTTCTGGTTCAGGCCATGCCTGAGATTCTCACAAGCGTCAAGATCAAACTTATGATCGTGGGCGAGTTTTATGCGGACGAGGCCGGTTTTAGGAAAATGATTGAAGACCGTGGTGTTGCCGACCAGGTTCTCATTCACTCAGGTTTTGTACCAGATGAGCAGGTTAACAAATATTTTTCAGCGGCCGATGTTGTCGTTCTCCCCTACAAGTCCGCGACTCAGAGCGGTATTGTTCAACTCTCCTACCACTTTAATAAGCCATGTATCGTGACAGATGTCGGTGGACTGGCGGAAGTGGTCGTTGATGGGAAAACGGGTTACGTCGTGCGGCCAAATGACCCAGGTGCCATCGCCAGGGCGGTCGTACAATTCTATGCCGAGGATAGGGAGTTCAGGTTCTCCGAGAATGTGAAGGCGGAGAAACAAAAATATTCATGGGATCGCATGTTGGACGCGCTTGAGGAAATAGCGATTGATTAAGCCGGATAAACCGGAGGCCCGATGTGTCGGGCAGTGGCAGTGGCAGTAGCACTGGTAAGGTTTTACAGCTTCCGTCCACTGCGATTGCCACTCGCTGAAAGATTACTCAGAGTGCCGTGGATGATTTATTGCCGAAAAACCGCAAGACGTTACAGTTTAGGAAATAAGTGATTGGTACGAAAATGGCAAAAAAAAACCAAGCTCAACCTGAGGACAAAAGCATCACTCTGTCAGACGAGGTTAGGAGTGAGGCCGAAAAATTTGTTTTTCAGTCGAGTCAATTTGATTCAGTGCAGGAATTCGTCGATTTTGTGATGGCCGCCGTGCTGGGGCTTGAACAGAGTCGTCCCTTTAATCCGGAGGACGAACAAGTCCACCGGCGTTTGAAGGACCTCGGTTATCTCTGATGGCCACCCGTCCTAATTTTGTTCTGATCACAGTCGATTCACTCCGTGCGGACCGGCTTGGGTGCTATGGCTACCGGCGGTCGACCTCACCGCGACTTGACCAATTTGCGTCGCATGCGATTCTTTTTCGAAATGCCTTCGCCAACGGGCCGAACACGCCGCACGCGTTTCCCGCTATCATGGCGGCACGGAGTGCGCTGGCTTCGACACAGCTCGGTCTTTTTGACGTTCCGGCCACGCTTGCCGAGCATCTGCAAGATGCCGGGTACCGGACGGTTGCATTCAACGCAGCCAATCCGTATGTCTCAAAATCGTTCAAATACGACCGCGGATTCGATGAATTTCAAGACTATATGGATTATGAAATAGATAAGAACGATTTCGGGATGCAGCCCGCGGGAGAACTGGTTGCGTCGCCGGGTTTGCCGTTGGAACATTACATCGTATCGGAAGAGAGCGTACGTCAAAAAGCCGAACTCGAAAAACAAATCAATCAGGACGTCCTACTATCCATCCGTGATCTTGCTCACGACTCTTTCTTTCTGTGGGTGCACTACATGGATTCGCACTTTCCCTACGTGCCGCAAGCTGACGCCCAAATGCAAGTGAACAACAGAGTGATTCCGAAAGTCGAGAATCTGCACCTGAATCAACGGGTCAGGGAAAATGGCGCTATCAGTCCGGAGACACTGAATAAGCTCAATCTGCTTTACGATGCCACGGTCAGGCAAGTTGACCAAAAGGTGGACACGCTGCTGCGGGCACTCAAAATGAATGGGGTGTACGACAACTCTCTAATTCTTTTTACCGCTGATCATGGCGAAGAATTTCATGAACACGGTGACTTGCAACACAAGTCAAAATTTTTTGACGAGTTGCTGCACGTGCCCTTTTTACTGAAGTTGCCAGGTCAGCGGAATAGGGAGCAGAGAAGTGATTTGGTGAGTCACTTGCAGTTGGCACCGACACTCTTGTCAGCCTGTGGGATTGGTCATTCCTTTCGGCACGGGAACTTTTTGACTGAGAATAGCGGTAAGATGATATTTGCCGCAGCCAGCTATGGTCCGGATAATGGCACGCCGGTCGACCGCAACATGTTTAGAATCGACCGCATGCCGAAGCGATATTGTCTTAGGAGCCTGAATTGGAAAGTCATCGTGGATGATCACAGCGCTGTCCTCCTGAATTTGATGGAAGACCCGGCCGAACGCCAAAACAAAGCACGGGAGAATCCGGTCCGATTGCGGGAACTGAGTTTGGCGCTTTCCGATCTGCGGGCTTATCTTGAACGGGCTGCGCTTGGGAGTCGAATAGGTGGTGTGCTCAAAACGCTTAGCCAACGGACAACAACAGGTTGGGCTGCGGATGAACGATAATAAAAGAGTATCAAATTTTTTTGCACTATTTTTGCAAGAACGCAAGGCGGTAGGAGATTTTGTAGTAATGATATTGAAGAAGTTCACCAATAGGTTCCACACAAGAGATTTTCTGTTTACTGGCGTAAGTTTGGCGACCGGTCTTCTTGCAATTCTTAATCTGGGCGCAATGAAGCCCCGATTTGCACCGCGTGTCGACAGAGGCCTGATTGAACATAATTCGATTGACGAAGCCTCTGGCTTAGCTGCCAGCCGGCTGAACAAGAACGTCTTGTGGGTACACAACGACTCAGGCAAGCATCCACGTATTTTCGCGCTGGACATCGACGGCGGGCACCTCGGGACTTATTTTCTGCCTGGTCTAAACTACCGGGATTGGGAAGATATTGCCGTGGGACCTGGTCCGGATGCTGGACAATTCTACATTTACCTGGGCAATATTGGTGACAACGAAGCCGAGTACGACCTGAAATATATCTATCGCATCCCCGAACCGAACCTTCGCCGCAATGGCATTCCGGTTCGTGATACGCTCAGAAACGTGGATACAATCACGTTTCGCTACCCGGACGGCAAACGGGATGCGGAGACGTTGATGGTCGATCCACTGACACGTGACATCCTGATCATTTCCAAACGTGAAAGCGAAGTGCATCTTTATCGAATGCCTTATCCACAATCAACGAGTCACGTAATCACGGTTGAGCACGTAGCGACCCTGCCGATGAATAGCGTCGTCGCCGGAGATATTTCCCCCTCAGGGCTGGAAATACTGGTCAAGACGTACGATACGGTTTACTACTGGCAGCGTAAGCCTGAAGAGTCGGTTGTGGCGGCGCTTCAGAAAGAGGGCGGTATTGCGCCATATGTCCTTGAACCTCAGGGTGAGGCGATCTGTTGGGATGCCGCCGCTTCAGGTTACTATACGACCAGTGAAGAATTAGCGCACCTACCCGCTCATCTCTACTATTATTCCCGTCTCGCCCCTGCAACGGCCGGCAAGAAAGCACCGCGGCACGCCGATGGCAAGTAACCTGATTACTTAATTTCTGAAAAAATAAGTCTCTGTGCCACCTGAGCCTGAGTGGCCATGAATTTTTCAGGGTAAGTTCAGACGCACCTATCTGACCCGTTTTTCACGAGAACACAAATTCCTTGACAAATGAGCAGTTTTTCAGGATCTTTTGATACAGGAGACGTGCCTTCCATTTGAAGTAAAACGTCACCGCACTAATCGAAGGAAGTGAGAATGCGCCGACATTTTCTAATCAGCTTTGCTTGTCTGTTAGTCCTTTCCGCGGCCAGTGCTGGATTTGCTCAGGTTGACACCTTACGGCGGCAGGAGAGTTATTTCAAGCGCGCAATGACGGATTGGGATACGCCCGGGATGGCAATTTCAGTGGTGAAAGATGATAAAATAATTTTTGCGCAAGGGTACGGTGTCAGGCTTGACGGTTACCTTTTATCATCCGTGGCACTTTAAAAGAATTGAATCGACGAATTAGGGTGTTGTATGTCTACCGCATTGCAAAGACGTTTCCGCTGGACCTCCTTACTGAGCGCTCTGATTCTATATGCCTGTTCGGGTTCGCCCATGGAGTCGGTGGATATTCCCGGCGGCACCGATTCTCCAACCATGAGCATTGTTTCAGATGCCGTGCCACGCTACACCTTTAGAGTTATCAACGAATTTCCCCATGATCGCCAGGCTTTTACGCAAGGACTGGTGTTTGAAAATGGCATTCTTTACGAGGGTACCGGCTTAAGGGGGCAGTCCACGTTACGCCGGGTGGACCTTGTTTCCGGAGAAGTCGGGAAGATGCTCAATCTGAAAGCAGCCTTTTTCGGCGAGGGGGTCGCCATTTATCAGGACAAGATAATCCAGTTGACCTGGACTTCAAACCGAGGCTTCGTCTATGATAAAGAAACGTTCACGCAGCAAGACGAATTCAGCTATCCTACTCAGGGCTGGGGAGTGACGCACGATGGGACCCGGCTGATTATGACGGATGGCACGGCTAATTTGTATTTTCTGAATCCACTCACCTTCGAACGTTTGGGCGAGGTCGAGGTACGTGATGAGAATGGACCGGTTGTCTATTTGAACGAATTGGAGTATATCCAGGGACGACTCTTTGCCAATGTCTGGCAAAGCGATCGCATCGCGGTCATCAACCCTGATGACGGCCGGGTCACCAATTGGATAGATTTGACCGGTTTGCTGTCTCCACAAGACCGCGGTGGAGCTGATGTTTTGAACGGAATCGCTTTTGATGCCGAGACGTCACGGCTATTCGTAACCGGAAAGCGCTGGCCGAAACTTTTCGAAATAGAGTTGGTGCCTGCCGCCCCGCAAGCCCTTGCTCGTGATTTTTCCGCCGTTAGGGTGCATGAATAAAGAAAAAATCGTCCAAAGAAACCCCACATTTTTCGCCGGGGCTTTTAACCGCTTAAGGGATTGCCCCTTCCCCAATGCCCACACTCCTCTTTTTCATATTCCTTAGTGCTAGCGCGCCAAATTTGTGAACCAGAATAAATTGAATTACATATTCGAGGCCTTCAAGCAAGTCTACGACCTGCAAGGACTTCCTTTCGAGGTGAATTACGGTCTTGATGAATGCTCCAAAGTTCAGGTCAGAAACAGTGGATGCAGCTTTACGGACATGGCCGCGGTAAGCCCGGAACAGGTTCGATGGCAAGAATGGCGGGGCCGCAAAATTCCGTTTCTCTTTTCCAGGGAGGACTGCGAAATTATCAGCGAAGTGGACGGGAATGTCATCGTTAACCATGATATTCTAGCGGCCGCATTTTACTTTCTAAGCGGGATGCAGGAATACCATTGCACAAATCGTGACCGGTTTGGCCGCTTTCGATTTTCGGATAGTTTGCAATGCCAGCTAGGCATTACGGTCGTTCCGGTGGTCGATTATTATTTTGATATTTTGAGAACCGCGCTGGAACGTGCCTCTGGCAGGCGCTTTAAAAGGCGGCCCTGGTCAGAGGCTGCCTTCACGACTTGTGTGACCCATGATATTGATAAATGTCAACGCGGTTGGTTGGAAGGAGGGTTAGCGGAGGCCCGGCGTGGGCATTTCATGACGCCGTTTCAATTACTTTACAGGAAATTATCGGGCAAAGACGTATGGTTCAATTTTGATGAAATTCTATCCATATTGCAGCAACATCAAGCGCGGTCCACTTTCTTTTTTCTAAGCAAGAAAGGCTGGCAAGATGGTGTGCTCAACGCCGACTACAATATTGCAAATAAAGGCTTTGCCGAGGTTCTGGCAAGAATTAGAAAGAGCGGTTCTGAGGTTAGCATTCATGGGAGTTTTGGGACCCATGAAAACGAACGGCGGCTTCGTCAGGACATCCACCGGATAGACGCCTGGGTGCGAGGCAATCGATTCCACTTCCTGGCGTTTGACGTCCGCAAGAGTCCCGCCGTGCTGGAAGCCGCGAGTTTAACGTACGATACGACTCTTGGATTTTCAGAACACTACGGTTTTCGCAACGGTACCTGCTTTCCGTTCTATCTTTACGACATCGAAAATGATCGTCCAACCGGTGTGTTGGAGATTCCTCTCAACTTGATGGACACCACGTTACACCATGCGGACTACCTGCGGGTGAAGCCGTGGCAGGCGGTCACGGCGGCGGAGCAGGTGATTCAGGAGATTAAAAAATTTGGCGGGTGCCTGACGCTACTATGGCATAACACTCATTTTTCTGAGTACAAATACCCCGGTTGGCGGCAGGCTTTTGTCGATATTCTGACGCTTTGCAAGGAAGAGGGGGCTGAATTTTTGACCGGAAGTGAGGTCGCGACACGTTTTTCGCCAACCGGAACGCAGGCGCCTGATTGAGACGCGACAGCTATTTAACTTGAATAAGGTCCGAAATTTGTAGATATTAAAATTTCGTATGAAGAACTTTAGAAAGGCGTTTCGCAAATGAAACCGAGTCGGACTATCGCCCACATAGGTAGCGGGTATTGGGGCAAAAATATTGTGCGCAATCTGCACGACTTAGGCGTTCTGAGAACTATCTGCGACAAAAACAAGGATGCCTTGTCCACCTTCAA
>Ga0114931_10006273_pt1 | contig 14623 bp, 11 predicted proteins | sample 2SBtaG_FD_89579 | JGI IMG/M metagenome (GOLD analysis project Ga0114931, IMG submission 89579) | Deep subsurface microbial communities from Kolumbo volcano to uncover new lineages of life (NeLLi) - 2SBTROV14_V59a metaG | ecosystem: Environmental > Aquatic > Marine > Volcanic | place: Kolumbo...
CTGTATTGGTGCCGGGTGACCAGGACGAGGCGTTGCAACAGTTCTTGGTTCCAGTAGCTCCCCGATGAGTTCCGCAATTGCTGGTTTGGGTAAAGTGATGGCCGGAGCAAACTGTGTTGGTGCCGGGTGACCAGGACGAGGCGTTGCAACAGTTCTTGGTTCCAGTAGCTCCCCGATGAGTTCCGCAATTGCTGGTTTGGGTAAAGTGATGGCCGGAGCAAACTGTGTTGGTGCGGGGTGACCAAGACGAGGACGAGACGTTACAACAACAGTTTTGTTCAAAACAATCCCGGTTACAACTAGACGAACAACTGGAAGAACAACAGGCTGAAACATAAGTTCCGCCACTGGTAAATCCGGCAGAAGCCAATTGCGAATTAGAATTAACATCCTGTTTGAATTTTTTCAAATTCCAGTTAGCCGAAGCCGGATCGTTTCCGGGATAAGCACTGGCCCATTCATGCGGTGTCATACTTTGGGAAATTTTCTTGACTTTGTCAAACTCTTCCTGAGCTTTCTGTGGTTCGTCTAAGTTTATATAGGCCACCCCTAAACCATTAAGCAACCAGGGGTTATCAGCGCCGGTCTTGTCCAGTCCTTCTTGTGCGGTTTCTCTGGTTTTTTCATAATTCTTGTTTTCAAAATAGACCCAGGCTAAATCGTTATATCCCGCCCATTCGGTCGGCGCCCAAGCTACAAACTTCCGATAATCTTCAATGGCATCGACGTATTTTTTGGCGTAACCGTCAATCAGTCCTCTAATATAATAAGCTCTTTTATTTTGAGGATTAAGAGTTAGGGACTGATCAATTTCCTGGCGAGCCAAATTAAATTTATTCTCAACCAAATGAATTCTGGCTAGCTGGTAATCAGCCCGATCCGCTTGAGGATAAATCTTGAGTGCCCAATCATACATTTTTTCGGCTTTGGGCAAATCGTACTTTCCACCGTTGAAATAATAGTTTCCTTTTATAATAAGTTGATTGGCAACCGAACGCCTCAGTCTATTCTGAAAAATCAGTCCGGAGGCCAGAACTAAAAACAAAATCATCCCCAAAGAAACAGCCAATCTTTTTTTGGAAAATATTTTTCTAATCTTCTTTTTGGATTTTTTGCTCAATTTTTTCACTTTCAAAAACGAAGATGCTTTTTTGAAAGCCTTTCCGGTTTTTTTAAAAATTGATTTTTTGTTTTTTTTCATCTCAACGATAAAATTTTTCTCGACTTATCATAAAATATTTAGCTAATTTAATTTATTTTTCCATTTCTTTTCGCGCCATTTCCATTTCAACATTTTGAATATCGGCATCAACACTGGAAGAAAATATCAAAGCTTTGGACGCTTTCTTATACGCATCTAATGCACCCGTCAAATTGTCTTTTTTATCAAGGATGTCACCCAGAATGATATAGGGTTCCGGAGCAAAACCGGACATTTCTGGACTGACATATTTTACTTCATATCCGGGCCAATCCTTAAAAGGTTTGTCCAAATCATGGTCCGAATCAACAGCCTTTTGGGCATAAGCCAAAGCATTGTCCAAATCGTTTTTTAAAAAATACACTTTTGCCAACTGATAATACAACATTGTCTTAAAATAAGGCGGAAAATAGTCATTGAAATTTGGAGATTTTTCCACCTGGGAAAAATAATCCAAAGCTTGGAGCCAAAGGCCTACCCGGAAAGCTCCCCCTGAACCAGTGGCGTAATTCCGGAACATCTTTTCGGCGTTTTGCATTGTGGAAGTTCTGGCGGGATAGCTCTCAACCTTCCTTTGGGAAATTTCTTTTAATTTTTCGTTGAGATTTTTCGGCTGAATAACCAAATAGTTATTTTGCAGAACTGCTGGAAGCTGGCTTTCTAATTTGTTAAAGTCGTTAAAAGTCATTTCGTAGTTGTTGCCCAGCCAGAAGTCATGAAAAGTCAGTTTTTGGTTTTTTTCGTCCACTCCGATAAGAACAGTGGTCGGATAATAGTTTATGTTCATCGGCTGATCAACGGAAGCGGGAAGAAAAAGCAAAAGCGGAGTCCGAATTTCAGAATTTATGTATTGGGTAAGATCAGTAAGAGATAATTTGACTTCTTGAGCAGAAAAATCTTTTTGAGTGAAAAAGGAAATAAAGTTGTTGGTTCCAATAGTATCAAAACCGCTCTTGTCGGAAACAGTTCCCGCTAAATCTTTGCAAGCATATGAGAACTCAATTTGGCCCGGATTCCAATATTCCAGAATTTCCAAAGCCGCGGAACATGAAGTTCCGTTGTTATATCCGTTACTATATCCGCTCGTAATAGCCGATGGTCCCTTGTGATTATAAATTCCAAAATACGGAACACCCGGTACAGTGTAGCTAACAACTGTGGAAGGGGTCGTTTCTTTTTTGCTGATTCGCTTTGACATAAATATAAAATAAGCCCCGACAACCAAAAGAAGAATGGCTGTTAAGAGTGTAATCCAGATTACTTTTTTGTTTTTAAAAATTTCCATAAATCAAGTTGAGATTTATTTATTTTGCACGCCAAAAACTTTTATTTCACACCCATAGCATTGAGAATCTGAATTCCATCCAACGATCCCTGGTTGTTGGGGTTAATTTTCAGTGCTTTGGTATAATTATCCAGAGCGTTTAAAGAGTTATTTTTTTGCCTGTATATATCACCTAGAAGTCTATACGGACTGCTAAGCTGGCTTTGAATTCCATTGCCATACCAATCTATTTTTATTCCCGGCCAATCTTTGAAAGGCTGATCAAGATTTTGATCGGCTTGTTCCGCCTTTTGGGCATAAGTGAGAGCATTGTTCATATCGCCCTTGTTATAATAAATTTGCCCCATCCTGTAATACGTCAAGGTCTTAAAATACGGAGGGAAGTAGTCATTGAAATTAGAAGATTTTTCCACCCGGGAAAAATAATCCAAAGAGGTATCATACATTTTCATGATGTAACTGTCATAGCCCATTGAGTAATTGTTAAACATTCCTTTTCCGTTTTGCATTATGGTAGTTCTGGTGGGATAGCCTTGAATTTTTCTTTGTTTAATTTCTTTCACTTTATCGCTTAAATTTTTCGGTTGAACAACCAGATATATATTACGCTTGTAGGAAGGCAGTTTATCTTCTAATTTATTGAATTCGGCAAAAGACATTTCATAATTGTTACCCAGCCAATAATTATGAAAAGTCAGTTTTTGGTTTTTTCCATCTACTCCGATAAGAACGACTATAGGATAATATTTCTCCATGTCCGACTGATTGGGGGAAATTGGGAGGGAAAGGAGCAGCGGAGTCCTGGTTTGAGAATTGATATATTTGGCAAAGTCAGTCAGAGAAAGCTTTATTATTTGAGCGGAAAAGTCTTTTGAAGAAAAGAACGTAGCGATGTTTCTCATACCATTAACTTTTGAAATATTTTTATTTATTTCCGAAGCGTCGGCTTTTCCAGGATTCCAATATTCTAAAATAGAAGCCGCACTGCTGGCTGTGTCATTGGAATATCCCTTATAATTATAAACTCCATAATACGGAACGCCGGGAATAACATAACTATTGTCAGAATTACGCATTTTTTGAAAATTTTGCCCCATATAATTCTTTTTAAAAGAAAACAAAAGGAAAACCGCAAAAAGCAACAAAACGGCTACGATTATACCTAAAGCCAGCGGCTTTTTATTTTTTGAATTCGGACTTGAATTTGGATTGGAAAAATCCATTTTTTATTTTTATTATTTGAAACAAAATATAAACAAAATGTTAGCAATAATATTAATATCCACCACCACCACCGTCATCACCAGAAGAACAACCCGATAAACCCCAATCACCACCGCCAGAACCGCCTGTGTCCGCATGGACAATTTTTATCTCTATATTTTTAAATATCTTTTTTGACCCGGATTCAATTTTATCCAAATTAACCGGTTCTCCCCAAAAACTTTTCGGGAAATAGCTTGCCAAAAAACCGAGGACGGCCAAGGCGGAAATGGTTATTTTCAAAAAAGACTTTTTTATTTTCATATTAACCTTCCTAAAAAATTTACAAAAATTACATCTAATAACTTTTGTTTTATTTTAACACAAAAGAATAAATCTACCAATCCTCACCAGCACTTGGTTTGTGGATAACTTTTATAAGTAATCCGTGCGAAAAGGCGCACGCGCAAAATTAAAAAAAATTATAAATAGCGTGTAGCAGTTTTTTTGTAATTCTAAAAGAGTATTCTTTCTTGAGTTCCTTCGTGATATTTTTTTCATTTGAACTGTCAAAAGCATACCCTAAGCAAGGACCCATGCATTCTCCTCTTTTGTAGTAAGCGCATTTTTCACATTCAGGAAAAATTGGTGTCATAATTTTTTTCGTAAAATATTTCAACAATTTATCCGAAAATTTTTGGGCGGATTTGAGTTTTCTGAAATTTAATATTTTTTTTATCTCTAATTCTTGGCTTGAAAAGCAAGGAAACATTCTTAAATCAGCTGTGATGTCAAAAGATCCGATTTTCCCCGAACAACCCCAGCCGTTTATTTTAACACCCGTTTTTTTTAATTTGTAAATTTGCTCTTTTTGAAACATGCAGGGCGTGAATCCACAATTAAAAAATATCTTGAAAACTCCAGTTTTTTTCAATCTATCCACCAGCTGAATAACTGTAGCAATAATATCTTTGTAATCATCCGCTATTGAATTATTAAGCGAATTATTTACCATATTATTGGCAATGGCAATTCGGATAGATTGAAATTTGTTTTTTTGCACCAGCTCAATCACGCGAGCATATTTAAACATGGCGCTGTCAACCGTCAGGCTACCGGAAATTTTGGAAGATTCGCTCAAAATTTTCAAATTATTTTCTGCGCTTCTCTTTTTTTCTTCCGGCGCGAAGGCTATTGCCGCCAGATTAATAGAGTATTGCAAAGACTCGCCTTTTTTAGCCATCCAGTGGGCCAGTTCTTCCGAAAAAAATCCATTGGTAAAAATTATAACATTAAATTCATTCTCTATCGCCAAATCAATAATTTCCTTGAAATGAGAATGGAGAGTTGGTTCTCCGCCCATTAAGCGTACTTTGGTTTGCTGATTTTTCTTTAAAAATTTCAAAAGCTCCCTGAAGTCATTGAGATCCATTTCCTTTTTCTCCGCCATTGCCATCTGATTTTTGGCAAAGCAAAACTTGCAAGCACCGTTGCAAGTTTCCGTTAGTAATATATTGGGATTTAACCTGGGAAAATTATTCATAGTTATTATTTTCACAAAGATTATCCTCCGCAAGTTGTTTCAGCTACAATTTTTGCGACTTCCCTATTAAGCCTGTCTAAAGTGCTACTATAGTCATTTCCACTCACAAGATACTGCCCATAACAATCCCCAAGGAAAGTGAAGTTTTTGGGATGAAAAGATGATATAAATCTTTCCTCGAAGCTTAAAAAAGGCGTAAGTTCTTCATTCTCATGAAAGTCTTCTGTTATTTCCCGACAGCCTTTATTTGGACTTATTTTACTATACGCCAAAACTAATTCACTTGGTATATCTAAAGAAAAAAGTTGCGAAAAATTTTCATTTAGTGCGATTTTTAATTCTGCATCTAATATATTATCCCCTTTCGCCATCAGGTGAAACATGAGATACGAGCCCTGTCTTCTCGGGTTCAAATCAACAATATAACATTTATCATTTTTGTCAACTATGAAATCGCAACCAAACAGTCCACGAAAACTATTACTAGCCAAATATTTTCCTAGCTTTTGAGTTATTTCAAAAATATTTTGTTTCACTTCAGCGTTAACCTCGGAAGGATAAATATTGCCAAAATGCCTGGTGCTTTTAAGAATTTGGTCTGTCAATAACAATATTTTTACTTCTTTTTGATTGGTCACTAGAGCTGTAACATTAGGAGAATGTTTTATATTATCAACATACTCAGCAATAAAAACTTCTTTGTTTTTATTCGCGCTTCCCAGCTTACTAAAAAAACGCTCTAAATCAACTCCGTTAAAGACTATCCTATTCTCATGTCCGCCACTGGAATTGGCTGCAGAAATAAAACAAGGTAAATTTATTTCATCTTTTTGAATTTCGTGAAATTTTTTATAAATCTTTACTTTATTCCTTGGTAAATTTAATTCTTTGAATATTTTCAGCTGATTTATTTTATTGTCCAGCCTTTCCACTAAGTCCGGCTTGGGACCTATAAGAATAATTTTAGGGTCATTAAAATGTAAACCAGAAGATGTAAATGGCATGATAAATATTTTATTTTGCTTTTTCTGCAATTTTTTAATTATTGATTTTATAAATACCGATTCAGCAAATTCACGGTTGGAATCTTCGTCGTGTTGGATAAAAATAATCTTCGGGTTTGATTTTCTAAGTTCTTTCAGTTTTTTATTGATTATTATATAATTATTTTTCGGGTAGTATTTGCCAAATTCGGCCTGCAAAACATGGATCGGCTTAAATTTCCGATTAAATCTTTTTTCCAACAGCCCCACGAGTTTTTTATTTATCCAATCAAAACGGTCGCCCAGTAGCGTAAAAAAATATTGCGTGTCATTGGAAAAAATATCGTCGTCCAATTTGTAATCAATTATTTCTTTCACCTTGAAAAATTTTATCATTATTTAGCCACTTTTCTATAAACAAATACTGGGTAAAATCCTGCGTCAATATAATCTCTAGCTGGTTTTCTTTCAACTTTTTGAAAATTATTCGCGGAAAAAAAATTTTCAATTTCTTTTTCGGTTCTTTGCGTCCAGGTAATTTGCCCGCCCCATTTTTTTGAAATATTTTTCAAAATATATCTTTCCTTATCGCCGGTGGCAGCGTTTCTAAAAAGATTTTTAATATCCGTAAAAAAAGAAGTTTTATTAATTTTTTTAGTTTTAAAATCGGTATTCCTATCAAATAAACGAGAAGCAATCAAATCTTCCAAACTTTTGTCGTCATAGTTTGAGTAATTTTTAAAAATTTCCCTAATAATTTCTTCTGCTTTTAATTCGGTAAGCCTTTCATTGAAAAAATGGGCTCTCCCAATAAAAAACCCTTCCGGTTTCAGAAGGTTTCCTATTTTTTCTAAAAAATAATTTTGTCGTTCCGGCTCAATGTTACGTAAAACCATATCCCCTAAGATAACGTCGAAAAAACCGTCTTTCAAAAAGTTATCCAATGCCAACCAGTCCGCTTTTATCCACTTTTCCTTAAATTTTGAACCTACTTTCATAAACCGGAACATATTCTCCATCATTGCTAAAGAAAAATCCGCTACTGTAACATCCAATTCAGCTTCCGCGCAAATATCACGCAATTCCGGAGTGGAACCCAAAATCAAGACTTTCCTTTCTGATTCAAGACTTCGTAAAGATTTTTTATAATTTTCAATATCATTGTGGGACAATCTGAAAGGTGAAGCGTATTGCGACCATTTTTGTCCTACATTCTCCCAGTTTTTCCATTTTAAATACAAAGACTCGCTTTGTTTTTTGGGAAATGTTTCCGGTTTTTTTTTGAAAAAATCCAGCATACCTTTATGTTACCACCATATTTTCCGTCTGAAAAGAAAAAGAGCGGAAAGCACACAGTGTGCTTCTCGCTCCGGACATCAGCATCAATAATACTAATGTTTAGATTCCGCCACCGGTTTCAATAAAGCGGTGTTTTAATGCAGGTCAAAAAAAATTCCAGAGAGCGCAAGTACTCACTGGAATTTTAGGATGGAGAGACCAGTATAGCGTGTGTTCCAATCTCTCCACCCTATTTAGGAAACCTTCTTGAGAAGGGTTTCCTTAAACGTCACCCCCCTGTAATATGGTTCCTTCATCAGGACTCCTTTCGGAACCTTAAAAAAATGGACTCGGAGATAAGGGTTGAGCTGAAAAGATAGCTCATTTCCCTTGAAACTTCCTTTGGTTTCCACTCGCGTGGCAGGAATCTTGAAAGAAACCATGTTAACTTCCGCCCCTTCAAAGATTACTGTTCCGTCCGGATGAACGGTAAGGGCGATGTTTCGGTTCGCACTCCAAGTTTTTATGACATAGCAAACCCCTTCAAATTTGCCCACAAAGGGAGTGACGAGTTCAGCCGGAGTGGCTGGAGTAGCGGTTGCGGCTTTTACGGTCGGGATCGCCGGGGTTGAGGTTACCGGTTGCGTCGTAACGCCACACCCAGTCACCAGAAAAAATACCGATATTGCAGTTGCCATAACTCCAAAAAGTTTCTTTCCCATTTTTGTTCCTCCTTAAAGTTTTTTAGCAGGCTCATTCCCGCTCCGGTAAAAATATTTTAGATTTTCACTGGAGCAGAAACAAATTTTTCCAATTTTTAAGGTTCTATTCTTGACTGGACATTGTAGTAAAAAACAATAAATTTGTCAAATACGTGTTAAACCCGCGTCGAAAGAATAAAGGTGGCGTTTATTTAGCAAAAAATCCAGCCTTCCCAGAAAGTTTCTTTTATATAGAAACAGGTTGCCCATAATCAGATTGTCAATATCCATTTCCAAAAAACACCACATCGCATCTTCCGGAGATTCAACCAGTGACTCTCCGGCTTTATTGAAAAAAATGTTCAGAATGACCGAGATTTCTTTAATTTTAGCGATTAATTTGAATTTACCGGCTCAATTTGACTTGTCCGAATTATTGAGATAACATTTAATTATCGCTCAAACCACACGAAAATTAAATTTATATACCAAATGCCGACAAAACTCAACCTCGCGATTTCAGCGCGAGAACTCAAAGAAACAAAAAAACAAGGCGGAATTAGCGGGAAATTAGCTGCGTTCGCAATAGGTTTTTTGGAAAAATATTTCGGCACTTCTCTTCTTTTAAAAATCCCTTCCGGATTGGAAGACACCGAGCCGGAGCTTTTTGGGGCCATTAAAACCGCCGAGAAACTTCAAGATTTGGGAATAATTGAAAAAATAAAAAGGCGGCCGAAATATCCGGACGAACCGCATCTCTTCTGGGTTTCCATAACCAATCAGAATTTAAGGGATGTCGGAAGTGGCGTGGATTTTTTCAGCGAGAAAGCGGCTTTTTGGAAAGCTATCGGAGAATCCGCTGAAAGAAGTCTTTGGCGTGCCGACAATGATATTTTTAAAAACGTACTTGTCTTGCCCTACGAAAAAATCAAAGATCAAGCTTTGAATATTTTTAAATTGGCCGGTTTTTCCGAAGAACAAAAAAAGTCAAATCCGCGATTGAATTTCAATGAAAATACTCCGTTCGGCTGGATAACCGCCACTTCATTAACCTCCCAAAAAGGAAACAAAAAAATATTTTGTCCAGCGCAATTGGTAAACTCTCATTATTTCCGCGAAAAAGTGACTAATCCGGAAACAAAAAAAGAGCCAATGCTTCGCCAGATCATTACTACCGGCGTTGCTACGGGAGGAAATCTGGAAGAAGCTCTTGCTAAAGGAATCTTGGAGATTATAGAAAGAGATGCTTATATCATTTCCTATCTCAATAAAATTTCCCCACCTGTAATTGATTTTGAATATCTTTCTTTTCAAAACGAAAAGTTGGAAAAAGTCTTCCAGATGTTTAAAAGATACAATTTAGAAGTCTATCTCATCAAGCTTCCCACTGATTTTTCCGTTTTGGCCGTTTCGGCCGTCATTTTGGACAAAAGCGGGAAAGGCCCGGCTTTCACAATTGGAAACAGTGCTGATTTTAATTTGGAAGACGCCGTCTTGAGCGCTCTCTCCGAGGCTCTGGCAATAAGACTAAGTCTCAAAAAAAATTGGGAATCAAAAAAAGAAATGGACTTTCCCGACCCGGGGAAATTTAAACAAATAGACCGGATGATTTATTGGGCCAATCCGGAAAACGCTTCTCGTTTGGATTTTATGATTCGAGGAAAGAAAATTAGAATAGACCTCTCTCAGGAAGCGAACTTTTTTGAAAGCGCGGAAAAAGAGAAAAACAGAAAATATTATCAAAAAAAACTTCAAGAACTCATTCATGAATTGCGGGAAAAATCATACGAAGCTTGTTACTTTGAGCTTTCCAATGATGGCGTGCGAAAAGTGGGACTGCGTTCGGTTCAGGTTGTCATTCCGGAACTTCAGCCAATCCACCTTGACGAAGAAACTCCCTGCCTTGGCGGAAGAAGATTAAAGGAACTTCCTAAAAAAAACGGCTACACACCGGCCGAGAATCTTAATCAAGAGCCTCATCCTTTCGGCTAATACTTTTTGAATAACATAAATACGCTAAATTATGAATTATGCCCGGAATATTTTCCAAAAAATTTCATAGGCAAACTGATTTTAATTTCACGCCGGGATTGCCTCCTCTTAATCCGCAATATTGGCCCAAGGAATGGAGCGAGATTCATCATAAAGAATATCCTCGCTTTCCTAAAAAAGAACTCTCCGGAAATCTTTTGGATTTGGGTAGCCTGAAAAGCAGTCTAAAAAACCGACACTCCCAAAGAAAATTTGACTGGACTAAAGAAATATCTTTTGACGAATTATCTACTATTCTTCATTATTCCGCCGGCCTAAAACCATCCGGAGAAAAAGACGAAGTTATTCGCAGATTTTATCCTTCCGGCGGAGCGCGTTATCCCTTGGAAATATATTTGGCCATTCAAAAAGTGGAGGGGGTGGATCCGGGCATTTATCATTTCAATATTAAAAACAATTCCCTGGAAACATTAACGACCGATCCGGAATATATGGAAAACCTTTTAGAAGGACTTCTTTATTCCTGGTCCCGCCAAGCGGCGGTTTTAGTTTTTACCACAGCTGTTTGGAACAGGATTTTGGTAAAATATAAAAATCGGGGATACCGAATTGCTCTTTTGGAAGCCGGCCATCTGGGACATAATCTGGCTCTCAACGCTTCCGCGCTGGGCATTGGTTGCTGCAACATCCTGGGATTTAACAACCAAATAATAAACGAGGTCCTAGATATAGAAGATGAAGATGAAGATTCATTATATCTTACAATTCTGGGAAAATAGCCTGAAAAATTAATCCAAAAATATGAACGAAAGTAAAATCAAAGAGAAACATCTTCTGGAAATAATAAAAAAAGATGTCGTCGTCACCGACAGCCAGCAAAAAATCGTCAGTCCAAGTGGCGTCGCGGAAAAGGAAGGCTCCTGGCTGTTGGATTTCAGAAATATTTTTCTTGACCCGATCGCGTTGGAATTGATCGTGGAAATTTTTTGGGATCGTTTTGAAAAAGAATATCCTTTTCAAGTTGGAGGCCAGGAGATAGCGGCTATTCCTTTGGTCGCCGCCATTGTTCTTCACAGCCAAAAGATGGGAAAGCCAATAAACGGTTTTATAATCCGCAAATCCCGGAAACCTATCGGGCTCCAGAAAATCATAGAAGGGAAAATCAATAGCGAAAAAATAATTTTGGTTGATGATTTGACAAACAGCGGACAGACCTTCCTTCATCAAATTAAAATTCTGAAAGCAGTCAGGAGAAAGGTTGATTCAGTTTTTGTTTTGGTCAGCTTCAGAGAGAAAGAAAGTAAGGATCTTCTGACACAAAAAGACGTGAGATTCTTTTCTTTATATAGCTTAAAAGATCTCGGACTTAGTGTGGAAAAAGACAAAACACCCATTCAAAATTTCGACATCCTTTGGCATTTTAAAAGCCCGAAGCCCAATTTTTTCCTGCGCGTCAGAAAATCTACTCCGGTTCTTGACGAAGAAAAAATATATTTTGGCTCCGATAACGGTTGTCTTTGGGCACTTAACCAAAAAGACGGTTCGGTAGCCTGGAAATTCCAGGGAACCGGTTATCTCGTTAAACAGGAAAAAATAATTCTGTCTTCACCGGCAATTTATAAAAATACCATCTATTTCGGCGCTTATGATGGAAACGTTTACGCCGTCAACAAAGAAACCGGCCGGCTTCGCTGGAAAAACATGGATGCCGATTTTGTCGGTTCCTCTCCGGCCGTGGCAGCTGATCTGGGGTTGCTTTTTGTCGGCTTAGAATTCGGATTGTTCCGAAAAAAAGGCGGGATTGTTGCTTTGAATTTGGAGACTGGGAAAAAAGTTTGGGGCTATCAAATGAAAGAGTTTGTTCACTGCTCCCCAGCTTATTGTCCGGAAAAAAAAGTGGTGGCTATCGGTGGCAACGATTTTTATGTTTATCTTTTTGACGCCAAAACGGGAAAATTGAAGTGGAAATACCAAACTGGTAGCGAAATAAAAGCTTCTCTGGTTTTTGACACCCGGCGCAATTTACTGCTTTTCGGATCGTTTGACAAAAATATCTACGCGATGGATATTGATTCAGGAAAAGTCAAAGGCAAATTTCAAACAAAAGAAGTCGTTTATTCCACCCCGATCATTTACGGGGATAACGCTTATTTCGGTTCAATGGACAAACATCTTTACAGCTTGAATTTGGACAGTGGAAAATTGAACTGGCACACGGATTGCGGAGGCCGAATTTTTGCCCAGCCACAAATAATTGAAGGAAAAGTTTATATCGGGTCCACCGCGGGCATTATGTATGAAATTGACCTTCGCACGGGCCGACCAATTTCCTATTTCATCGCCACGGAAAGAATAACCAATGAGGTGCTTTATAATTCTAAAACCAAAAGAATTTTTCTTCCCACTTACGCTAATGAAATTTATTGTCTCAAAAAGAAAGAAACTGTTGACCCTGAAAAAAACATGACAGGAACATCAGAAGCGTAAAATGAAATTGGGAGTCATTGTATTTTTCCTTTCGGAAGATATCAGCCATTCCGTTTCCGGGTGTTCTTTCAGTTTTTTTTCGGCGTAATCATATACCTCGGCGTTATACTCTTCATTAATGCCGTCAGCCGCGACAACCAAAGGCTCCGCGAATTTAAAATCGTTTTTTTGTGTTTTTATTCCAAACTTTTCCTTCTGGCGAGAAAATAAAGTCCCGGAAGTAAAAAATAGCTGCTTGATTTGGACTCTATTCGGCCGAAGACTAAGGGTAAAATCCACTGTTTTTTTGAACCATTCCACTGAATCACCCGGCAAACCTCCAATTATATCCATAAAGAGTTTAATGCCTTTTTCTTCCAGTTTTTCAGCCATCACGCTGAATTTTTCCATTTTCACTTTTCTGTTCATGTAATATTGCAGTTTCGGATTGACGGTTTGAAGTCCGACTTGAACTTCCACTACGCCAAGATTACGTAAAATTTCTATCGCTTCTTCATCCAAAATTTCTACTCGCGTCATAATAAAAAAGTGAAGGTTTTCTAGCTTTTTGTTTTTCGCTTTCCTGATTTTAAACTCCCGCTGAAAATCCCGCAAACGTTCTTTGGAAAAAAGAAAAGTATCGTCTATGACAAAGAAGCGAAAGAATCCGAAACGCGAAACCAGATATTCAACCTCGTCATAGAACCGTTTGGCCGAAAAACAGCGTACTTTTTTAAATTTTACGCTACGCGGACAATAATAACAGCCAAAAGGACAGCCGCGCGCGGATTGTAAAAAACAAGTGAACCCCCTTCCGGTTTCTTCTTTTTTTCTATCCAACATATTGTCCAGAATTCCGGATAAGTAGGGAGAAGGGATCTTGTCTAAATATTTATCGTCTTCTTTTCTATCTTTGGTGGTACGAACTGTTTTTTCTTGCCAAATATCAGAAAATCCCCGCGACACTCCGAGTACTTTTTCTTTTTTTAAAATTTTGTCTAGCAAAAGAAATGAATTTTCCGGATCATCCCCAATGACGCAATTGACTTTGCGCGTAGAAAAAATTTTTTGCAATTGCCATGATTCTAGTTTATAGCTTTGGAATCCGATGAAAATTCGAGGATTTTTTTCTTTGATCCGGCGGGACAGCTCTTGGGCAATTCCCATTGATTGGCGCATACTGGAAATGATATCGTCCAGGAAAAAAAATACCACTTGAGAATCCTTCGTCAAAATCAAATTGGCGGCTTGCAAAAGGGCGCCACTTACCTTTTCTGGATTTGAATCGGGAAAAACTTTCAGAGAAACAATTTCAAAAGTATATTTTTTGAAAAGGCCGTTTTTTTTGAGGAGCGTCGAAATATACCCGATATCCAGCGGAGTGTAATCAATTATCGGCGGTTCAAAATAGCAAAAAAGCACTTTTTCTTTTTTAAGTTTCAGTTTGGATAAAGTTTTTCCGAGATTAAGCATAATGAAGTGGAATAAAAAAATGAAAGCAGTTTTTATGTCCGCTTTTATTATATCATATGTATTATATTATATGGAAAAATTTCTGTTTTTTTAGATATTCGTTGATAAAAAATGGACAATTTCAGACACCGGAAAATCTGCCGTTTTGAAACATAAATTTATATAATATAAAAAAAGGTTCCCACTCGACAACTGCCGAAGGGGAGCTTAATAATCTATTTGACTTCAATTATAAGCATCATACTCCATTACCGGTATTCTAAGCTTTTCTCTGGTAATTTTTGCCCAAGTTTTTGGCACTTTTATTTATTGTATAAAATTCAAACAAAAAACAATCCGATTGCAGGATTGCTTTTATATGCTAAACAAAAAAAATTATTTCCCCATTTTTCTCCGAATGAAAGCCGGAATTTCCAGTTCGTCGTCATCATCTTCCAAATCTTTGTTTTTTTGGTCTTGGACGGAAGTTCTTTGCGCTTTAGGTGGAATTTTCTCTTC
>Ga0114931_10006274_pt1 | contig 14621 bp, 14 predicted proteins | sample 2SBtaG_FD_89579 | JGI IMG/M metagenome (GOLD analysis project Ga0114931, IMG submission 89579) | Deep subsurface microbial communities from Kolumbo volcano to uncover new lineages of life (NeLLi) - 2SBTROV14_V59a metaG | ecosystem: Environmental > Aquatic > Marine > Volcanic | place: Kolumbo...
CAACGAATCCGTCGGACTTGTTCTTGCGAATGGCCATGGTGATTCATCTCCGGTCGGCGATCATCCGCCGGGATGTGATACCATGAATCAGAGATGCGGGTTGCGCCTTTGTTCAGAGGTTCCTCGAATCAACCTCCCTATCTTTGTCTCACGCAACAAGGAGCGGGCAGATGAGAGAGTGCGCACTCAGGCGGCGCTTTTCGAGTGGAGCCACTTGGATCCAACCGAGATTCAGCAACTCGGATTGCCGAAGCAAGGCGATGAGGCAGACGATCAAGTCCAACGCCGAAAGGAGAAGCGCCGTGCTTTGCTCGATTCCGCCTCGTTCGGCCTGACCGGTGACTGGGTTGACTGGTGGTCTGAGAAGCGACACAAGCTCCACTTCGATGCTGACGGTGACGATCTTGTCCTGAAGGTCTCTGACCAACACAACGAGTTCCCTCTACCGTTTGAGGAACGGAGCCATGGTTTTCAGTGGTTTTTCTCGTTCTATTTGGTGTTTCTCGTGGAGTCGAAGAAGGCGCACAAGGTTGCGATCCTGCTATTGGATGAGCCTGGACTCTCGCTGCATCCGACGCTTCAGGCGAAGCTCATCAAGCTCTTCGACCGCGTCTCCGAGACAAATCAACTGCTCTACAGCACGCACCTTCCATTCCTGGTGGACGGCGATCATCTTGAGCGAGTCCGAACCGTTCACCTGCATGGTCCTGAGCCGCAGAAGACCAAGGTCTCCAACGATGTTCGCCCGACAGGCGACAGGGACACGCTCTTTCCCATTCAGGCGGCGGTCGGCTACTCGATAGCCCAGACGCTCTTTCTCGGCAAGCGATCAGTCATTGTCGAGGGCATTACCGACTACTGGATTCTCAAAGCGCTGGACAGCCACCTTGCTGCTCTCGGTAAAACGCACCTCCATGAGGACACAGTGCTGATCCCCGCAGGCGGAACTAGCAGGCTCATGCCCCTTGCCTCCGTCATGCTCGGAACCGCCGGGCTGGATGGCCGCCAAATGCTCGTTCTGCTTGACAGCGACGACGAGGGGGTGCGGGCTGCTACAAGAGCACAAAAGGATCTCTTCGGCGGCGACGACAGCCGTATCCTGTTACTCGGGCAACCGTTGGAGCGAGAGCACGCGACGATCGAGGACTTGGTCCCTCGTGATCAGTACCTCGCAGTCCTCAAAGATGCGGGGCACGAAACCAAGCTCAACACCAAAGAGCAAGCATTACCAACGGTTGTAGGAGCTTTAGAGAAAGCATTCCAGCGGCTCGGACGTGACAAGTTCAGCACAGAACACAAGGCTGCGGCCGCACTGAAGCTCATTGATGTTTGGGCTCGCGATCCTGCCACACTCACCGAGGACACACAAACTCAAGCCGAGGCAGTCTTCACTTCAGTGAACGCACGATTCGAGCCATAGGGAGGCGCCACGTCAAGATCAAGAAGCCCAAGGTTTCGACCTACGGCCCCCAGAATCCGCACCTGCTCTTGCCGAATGTTTTTCGCCAAACAGTTGCTCTAAAGTGCTCGCCGCCGCCTGCAGGAAGTCCGGGTGGTGCTTGGCGTACAGCTCTGTCGTCCGCTGCTCGGCGTGGCCGAGCATGCCCGCGATCTGTCGCAGCGGCACGCCGGCGGCCGCCATCAGCGTTGCGCCCGTGTGCCGGAGTGTGTACGGGGTCATATCAGCAAGCCCAGCCCGGTCACAGGCAGCATTGAATGAACGCTTGACGCTCTGCACCGGCTTGCCATTCCATTCGAGGATGTAGCCCGTCACCGAGTGCCGGATCGATTGCTTCAGGTACGGACGCAGGCTCGGGGTGATCGGGACCACAGGGCGTCGTTTGTTCGATTGGGTTGTCCCCGGCGGCAGGAAGTCGATGCGGTTGAACTCCAGGTCCACCTGCTCGGTACGGAGCGAGTAGATCGCGATCGGTCTCTGGAGCGTGTGCAGGGCCAGCATGACGTAGAGCCGCAGGTGCTCCGCCTCGCAGGCGTCGATCAGCCGCCGGACTTCGTGCGCCCGCAAGAAGCGGTCCCGTGGGGGCGGCTTCGGCAGCAGCTGGACGTGCGGGCAGTTCTCGAGCAGCCCCCGCTTCCACCAGGACCGCATCGCCGCCTTGACCACCGAGAGCTCGCGGTTGATGGTCGCGTTCGAGGCCTTGTAGCCCGCATTGAGCAGGTTCTCGTGCCGCCAGTCGCAGTACCGCTTCTGCGCATCGAGCGTGAACTCGGCGACCGTCTCGATGTTCTCGTTCTCCGTGAACCGGGTCAGGTGGGCCAGAGCCGTGTTCGGGGCAGTCCACCGCCAGGCGTCGGCTGTTTTAACTTCGATGTAGTCGCACAGGACATCGAGTATCAGGACGTGCTCGGGGGATTGCCGCTTCGGCGTTGATCGTTCCCGCACGAACTCGACGAGCCTGCGCTTGGCCGCTTCAAGATCGCTCGTGCCCGTGCTCTGGCGGCGGACGCGGCGATCTCTCGGCCCCTTCCAGTAGATGGCGTAGTTGGGGGTGTCCGGCCGCCCGACGAGCTTGTGGCCCTCGTACTCCCAGATGGGTTCGTAAAACATCGGTCGGTGTTGCCTCCTTGCTCGTTCAGGTATTTCCGCACCTGGGCCGGGGTGTAGAACACCCTCGCGCCCACCCTGGTGCATTGCAGCCTCCCGGCGTCCCGCTCGCTGTCCACCGTGTTGCGGTGGACGCGGAGCAGACGGGCTACCTCGTTGGTCGAAAGCAGCTCGGGAACGCCGTGGCGGCCATCAGGTTCAGTTTGCCTGCGCTCTTGGTTCGTCATCAATGGTTGCCTCCCTGGTCGAGTTCGTTTTGTTGGCGCCTGTGGCGCGGAATCCGCGCGCTCAGTCATCGATCGGGGCCACGCCGGGGTACGGGATCGGGTCCTTGCCTTTGGCCTTGAGCGTTTCGTTCGCGGCTTTGACAAGGCGCTTGAAGTCCGTCACGCGGCCGTCGAGCAGGACCTTGCCCGAGGGCGTGAACCAGCCCCTTCCATCGAGGACCTCCAGGGCGCGCTTGATCGGGGGGCTGATCCGTGGCTCTGGCCCCGATCCGGGGGGTTCGATGCGTGCGGCCACCTCATCGGGTGGGACCGGCAGGTGGACCCTGGACCGCCCGTCCGGGGTCCGGATGATCCGGGCGACCTTCGGCGGCGCGGGGTCCAGGAAGTCCTTGATCGTCACGCGACCGCCGGTCGCCTGCTCGATCCTGAGCAGCATCCTCGGCTGGGGGATGCGCTTGCCCGTGAGCCAGCGCCACACCGTTGTCCGGTCCCTGACGCCCAGGATCCGTCGGAGCTCCCGCGGCGTCATGTTCATCTCGTAGAGAAAGTCAAGCAGTTTCATAATGGGTTGTGGATAACGCAACCGGCGAGAGAAGAAAACACCCCGTTGCCAACCTGCGGTTGCCGGACGATCGTGTGAATGCGCGGGTGTGGATATTGATCGGATTGCATACAATCGTCTGCCAGAGAGACCCCTCGGACTCAGCCCGTCCGGCATGGGGTGGGTTGGGGAGGGAGTGGAGAGCGGTCGCCGCACGCCTGCGCGGGATCCTCGTCGGGGCCGGCTCACGGGGTGAGACCCCGACGACGATCCCGCTCCGGCATGGAACCGCTCTGTTGTGTTCGGTGAACGCATCGCGTTCATCGACCGCTGCCTCTGCCCTGATGTAGACGTTGTTCCGCCAACTGCTGCATCGCGGATTCCGAGTCCTCATCATGGAGGTGGTAGTAAAATCCAAGCACCTCCGAAGAGGAGTGACCCATCCACGCGAGAGCCATCCTGTAAGGAACTTTTGAGTTCGCGATATGGGAGGCGAACGCATGGCGCAATGAGTGCGTTTTCAGCCTGGGATCGTATCCAAGCTCCCGGCACATCCGCTTGATCTGACCCAACAGGGTCCGATCCTTTAACCCAGGCAATACCAACGTGTCGGATTCCGGCAACCGATCGAGTGCTTCGCGGACCCGAGGGTGGATCGGAACGAACCGTGACTCCTTATTCTTCGTCGTGCCCGCAGAGCCCCCACGCTGAATGTGGAGCACCCCGAGCTTGCCCTGGTCCAACCTCACGTCTGTCCAGCGGAGTTGGACCATCTCGCCAACGCGGAGACCCGCGAACGCGCCCAAAGCAATCGCGGCGTGCGTGATGCCTTCCGTACGTTCCAGCAACTCAGTAACCTGCTCGCAGGTGAAGCAGGGCTGACTCCTTGGGCGGCCCCAGGGCAGCCGGGCCGTAGCGAGGCGATGCTCGGGGAGCAAGCCGTTCCGCCACCCCCACTTGAAGCACTGCAAGCAAAGGGTCATTGAAGTGAGAACGGTTTTTTTTGCATATTTCACGCCTTGCTTATGCCGCTGCTCCCGCAGCCAGGCGCCGTACGCCTGGAACGCGGGCTCGTCGAAGCGGTCCGCCCGGACGATGCCGACCTCGGAACAGTACCGTTGGATTTTCTCTAAATCAGCGCTGTACTTCGACAGGGTGGTCTTCGTCAGCCCCTTGGACTCGTTGTACGCCGTGTACCTCGCCACCAGCTGCTCGATCGTGATGCCGCCCCGGCGCTTGCGGATGTCCCGCCCCTGGTCGAGCTTCTCCTGGATCTCCAGGGCCAGCTTGCGGGCTTCCCGCTTGATCGCCGTCCCGAGGGACTCGATCCGCCGAACGCCGTCGGCGTCGGTGAACTCGGCCGTGTAGGTGCCGGCGATGCGCTCGACACGCTCGCCCTTCACCTTGCGGTGCTGGACGCGGCGGCCGATCGTCACCCGCGTGCCGGGCGCTGTTTCTTGATCAAAGTACTTCATGGCGTTCGGTTGTCGTTGATGTCGTTGTTGAAGAAGTGCATGCGCGCAGCCATAGCGCACCTGAGAAGGAGAATGAAGAGACCGTTGCCGGCCGGTCAGTCGCTGAAGTGCCGGCGGACCAGCCGGTCCCGCCAGAACACCAGCGGCTTGCCGCGCTTGACCGCGTCGCGGTACTCGCCGCGCGCCACACGCTTATAAAGCGTGCTCTTCGAGACGTTCAGCACGCGCGAGGCCTCGTCCGCGCCCAGGAAGGGCGGCAGCCGGCCCACGGCTTCGTGGATCTCGCGGCGGGTGAGCGGCTTCGGCGGACGGAACTGGCGATCGCTGTCTTCGTGTTCGAGCATGATCAGCCTCCATGCTGGAGTAGGGATAAAAGTTGGAATAGAAAACACGGGTCGGTCGGAGGCGGCGCCGAATATGACGCCATCTGGAGTGGGTGCTCAGCGGTCGTCCTCGACGAACCCCTCGATCGGACGCGGCTCGTCGGCCCGGGAGTGCTTGCCGGCGATGCGCGCCCGTCACTCCTGCTGGAGGACCTGCTCCGCGTGCTCGGCCCGCGCCTTGCGCTCCTCAGAGAGATGCTGAACGCCGAGCAGGCAGATCCCAATCGCGCTGACCAGCGGCACGATCCAGGCGCCACCCGGCGCCTCGGCGCCCTCGAACCGGTCCCACAACTCGGCGAGCCAGACCACCAGCGAAAAGCAAAGCATCAGGGCCGGCTCGATCACGATCAGGTCCAGGTGCGGCCGGTTGACCAGGCCGCGGGACGCCTTGTCGAGCCAACGCCACAGGGGCGGCGTCAGCTCGCCGAAGCCCGTGCAAACAATCGAATGCTCCGGAGGAACGACGATGCGCCGCAGGACCGCCGCGATCTGCGCAAGGAACGCGGCGACGAGGATCAGGCTCCAGATCTGTACCAGCATCCCGGCGTAGCCCCCCGAGAACATCAGCGACACCGCGTTGAGGACGACCGCAGAGACAAAGGACAGGGCCACGGGCCGCCAGCCGATCCGGTAGTGGGTGATCGGGAACACCGCGAGCGAGGTCAGCAGGAACAGCAACAGGTAGAGATTCCCGAGGGTCACCGCCGATTCTCTCGCGATCGCGACGGCTTCCTTCGTGTTTTTCTGGGTTTGCAGAAACTGCTGAAATCCGGTGAGTTGTTCTGACATGATGATCTCCAGAGAAGAGGGAGAGAGAAGTAGTTAACGCCGCACCGCGCGGCGACGGGTAGATCGGTCAGTCGAAGCGCTGACGGATCGCCAGCTTGAGAGAAGATTTGCCGGACGCTTTCCAGATGCGGCCGGCGACCGAGACGTAGAACTCGCAGATGTAGTTGTTCTCCGGCCCTCCACGCTTGAGCGCGAGGTACTCGTGCCCCGGAACGTCGGGTTGCAGGTCGATCGAGAGGTTGTAGTTCTGTCCCGGCCTCCAGCGGCTCTCGCCGCCCTCACGTCCGTTGGGCCGACTCCCGCCAAAAGAGACCCGTGCCTTGGGGATCGTCGAGAACTGCCTGGAGCAGAGGTCCAGCATCTCGACATCGGCTGTCGCTCCCATGACTTTGATTGCAGGCGCTGAAAAGAGCCCTTCCGCGGCCTGCGGGTTTGAAACATCACGCGCCCCGTTGCGGAGGGCGGACAGGGACTGGATCCCCAGGCACATAAAACTGCGCCGGTCTCGACCGGTCGCGAGGAACCGGATGTCGTCATCCGGGTCGCAGATCTGCGGGTATTCGTCGATCGAGAACATGATCGCGGGCGGGACGATCTCGTCCGGGCGCCGCCGGATGATCGCTCGCTGGATCGAGGTAATGATCATGCGCTGGAGGGTTTCCCCGAGTGGTCCGTACACCTGAGTCGGGATGTCCAGGATGAATACCTGCGGCGCCTCGATCAACTCCAGCGGGGACCAGGTGTCATGCTCCGCGTTGATCATCTCGCCGAGCTCCCCGACGAAGGGGCTCAGGCTGGCGCTGATCGTCTGCACGATGGACATCAGCGTCTTGGCCGGCGTCCTGGGGATCACCCGTAGCAGGTGACGCCCGGCGGCATTGAGCTGCTGCCGCTGCGATCCGGAGAGCCCCGCCGTGACCTCCGCTTCCTTGAGTGCAGCCCAAGCCGGGCAGGAGCGCTGCCAGTCGGGATCATGCACCTCGTCGGGATGCATCGGGAGGGTGTTTATTGTTTCGTGGATCAGACGGAAGGAGAGCCGAGTCCCTGAGAGAATGAAGATCGTCGCTAAAGATCGTGTGAGTTCCTCGGAGGCGACCTTCCAGTGCGGATCACCCCCGGTGCCCATCCGCCGCTGCCGCTGCAGCGGCAGCGTGATCAGGCTGACGAGTGATTCGATCTGTCCACCGCCGTCGTCGAGCTGGGATTGCTCGAACGCCAATGCGTTAAATGCATCGCCCTCGACCCGGAAGACACGGATGTCCTCACCCCGCCCGGCGCGTTCTGCCTGACGGGTGTACCGTTCCGTGTCGTCCGGCTTCACCGTCGGGATGACAAGCGAGCCACCGATCCTGAGCATCGCGCCGTTCATCAGGGGGAACACCGAGGTGCTCTTCCCAGCCCCGACTGATGCCGAGACGAGGATCGATGAGAACAGATCGCACAGGTTTAGACCATCGTGCTTGTTGAACCGAATGACTTTGGTGTCGTTCGTGTGTGCTTGGTCGCCCGAGTTCTTCGCGCATTGACCCAGCCACCTGCGTAATAGTGGTCGTCTGTCTGACATGTCGGAAGCCGGAATAGGAAGATTAGGGTTGAGAAAGTGAAATCGGAGAATAGAATGGCAGCCGGCGCCGGCAAACGCCGGCTGCCCTAGGCGAGCGGTTGAGAATTGCTTGGGAGCCACCGCTCTCTGCAACCCAAGCCGCTAGAGCCCCGAACGCGTCGCCGCGCGATCGGGGCGTTAGAAGATCATTTTGAGACCCGACGTGCGGTCCCCTGAGACACCGAAAGCGAAGTCTGGGCTGTCTTCGTCGTATACGCCGAGCCTGTTTGGCGATCGATGACTTTGCCCGTGTTTGTCACTCGGTATTGCCCCGATGATTCAATCTGTTTGCGTGAGTGGCCTTCGCGTGGTACGTAGCTCATGAAAGTTCCTTTCTTGAAAGGGGGGAAGGTGATGCCGCAACGTGCGGCAACAGAATCGGAGTCGGCCGCAGACCGCAGGTGCGATCGGACGATGCGAGGTAGTGCTGTGGGATGGAGTGCCTGCGGAAGAAGGGTTACGGGATGATCGATTTTATCGGAACTGCGGCTGGCACAACGCAAAATCTTCTGATTTATCAGTTTTTTTTGAGGACAAAGATCGAGACCAACCCATCGGTATCGTGTTGACGCTCGTATCGTGGGCTAGTGGCGCTGGATCCCTGTTTTTGATTGACAAACGTACACTAACTAAAGCATGCTAAACTAGGCGTCTTCGCACAGGAGTAGGATCTATGACCAAATCAAAGCATCTAGATACTCAGCATCGCATCCTTGCAGAGAATCTTCGCGGGTGCCGCTATCTCGCCGGGCTCTCCCTCCGCGAAGCCGCCGAGGAGATCGGTTATTCGCACGCCTATCTGGCGAAGGTCGAACTCGCGCAGATCTCGAATCCATCGAAAGATTTTCTTGTCCGATTGGAAGCGTGCTACGGCCTGCCGAAGTCTTCGATCCTGAGGATGGCGGGCTACGGGAGAACGCGGAAGGGGCTGGCAGAGAAGAAGCCCAAAGCAACTGCACTCGGGAGCAAGCGAATCCGCGATCTCACTCCGATGCAGCGGTGGGCGGTCCGGCGTGCGCTCGATTTTGTCCATTAGCGAGAGGGCTTGCAAGCAGCAGTGTGATCACTCCTCACTTCTCGAAAGACAGAAGCACGCGGCGGCGACCGCCGAGATCGCCACAACGTCACGAATCTGCCGAGAACGCGACTCGCCTTCAACCACGAATCTGGCCCAGTGCTCGCAGTTCCAGCCCAAGCCGTCAAAGCTTCCCGGCCCTCGGTGACCCAACGCCATCGAGAGCCTGATCATTGCGGGATGGATTCTTGCCGGATCGAGGATCCAGCCGTGATGCGTCAACTCGTATCCCCGAGAAAACTCGATCGGCGTCATCAATGCCGAGGCGCTGCTACGTGAGTTGTCCAGAATATGAATGCTGCCGTCTGGACGCATCAGCGCCACACCGAAGTGATAGCCAGGCGCCCTGTTGAGTTTGGGCCTGGATACAAGCGATATGGCAAAGGGAAGGATCACACTGACCGGTTGATGAAATCCCATAGGACGGCTCCTGAATGACCTTCATACTCTCAGAGTGAATCGTCCAGCCAGGAGTGATAGCACAAAAATGGAGTTCATCTTCAATCGGCGGCGAGATAGTTATACAGCGATGCGGCAACGGATGCTTGCCGGCAACTCCCACGGCGTGCTACTCCACAACGCATGAAATATTCTTGATGAACTCGGGATGACGCGTCGGAAGGAGAACCGCGTGAGATTACGGATCGGACCATATCGACAACGAGTGAGCAGCGTTTCGCGTGCGTCACCGGCACGAGGCCATTGTGCCTCGAAAAGATAGATCGCCTCAAAAAGAATCTTCAGCCCAGCGCGTCAAACTGATCGCCGAACGCGCCATCAATCAGCTTGCCGATCAGCTCGAATCGGGGACCAGCGAGCAGATCGGTCTGTATCTCAAGGCGATGGGCCGGTTCCATCAGTACAGCTTCCACAACCTGATGCTCATCCTCAGCCAACGGCCGGATGCGAGCCGTGTGGCCGGCTTTCACACCTGGCGAAAACTCGGCCGCGCCGTCAAGCGTGGCGAGAAGGGCATCGCCATCTTCGCCCCGATGAGACTCCGGCAGCGCACGGCTCGGGATCGGGAGGTCGATACTGCGGACCCGGAGGACAGGCTCATATTCCGAGTTGTGTATGTCTTCGACATCAGCCAGACCGAGGGGGAACCCCTGCCGGAGCCCACAAGGATCAAGGGGGATCCCGCGGGTAGCCTTGATGCGCTCCTCGCGGGCGCCAGAGCAACTGGGATCACTGTTGAGAAGTTCGATGATCTCAACGGCTCGGACGGCGTGTCCATGGGCGGAAGGATCCTCCTCAAGGCGGGATTGTCTCCCGCAGAGGCGTTCGCGGTTCTTGCCCACGAGTTGGCTCACGAGATCCTGCACAAGGGAGATCGTGAGAACCGCCCGAGCAAGGCCGTCCGCGAGACCGAAGCCGAGGCCGTGGCGTTCGTGGTGTGCAAGGGCGTCGGGCTCGATACCAACACCGCGTCGAGCGACTACATCCGCCTCTACGATGGCGACTCCAAAATGCTCATCGCTTCGTTGGACCGGATCCAGAAGACTGCGTGTGCAATCCTGACAGCCATCGAAACCCCAAAGAAGCTGCCTATGCCAGAACAAGTAGCAACCTTCACTACGAAACTCGGGGTTGCCACAAGGCCGAGATAGGATATGACATCATCTGCAATTAACGCCCCCGACTGCATCAGAGATCGATTCATAATGTACGAAACCATTTCAGTGGTTCCAACGTCCTGATTCCGGGTTGGATGCAGTGATCTACGAGCATGTATGCTATAGGGCGGTAGCCGAGCATTTAAGCGGGCACACCTTGGATTCCACTGTTTGCATATGCAAGTATGTCGATTGCAGGCACTGTGGCAATACTCCGCAAACGGTTGATCAGCCGCAGGAGGAACAAGGCCAGCGCGGCATCAGAATGTATCGCCTCGATAGTGGTCAGTTCTGATTCGCCGTACAGGACTTCGAACATCCCATGCTGTGCCGAACAACCGATGTCAAGACGGCCATCGACGGGTGCTGAATTGATCGCCGATTCGAAGGGATCACCAAACGCCGGATTCCAGTCGCTATCGACTGTGAGAAGGCCACCAAGAATATTGTGAAGCGGCTTAGGTTTTAAAATCCCGTTAGCGGTTGGAATCTCGATGCTTGTTCTGTGTAAGGCCCGCACACTAGCGATCTTGCTTGCGGCGTACTTCACCTGGTCCGCACTCATACTCTGCTTGACCTCGAATACCGCATACACGCTCTCGGATGGCACATATAGGGCATCACCGTAGTTCAGCACAAATGGTGAGTATTGCCGGTCATGAATCACGATGTCGATCTGATCGCTGCACTCGCCCTTGGAGTCAATGACGAATGCACGATTCACTTTGTATCGCTTCGGCAGATGCTCATAGAGCATTTTTATCCACTGGCCTTCGGAAACAGTCCCCATTGTCCCCGTGTGCTTCACAGTTTGGCGCGTTATGCCCAACTCACACGCAAGTCGGTCATGCAAGGCATTGAATAGCTCACTCAGTGTCGGCTTAGCTGTCATTGGCGCTTCCATCGATTCTAGTCGCAGAATGCTCTCTAAATGGTGGGGTCGGCCGTAACCGATTAGCAAGTTCGATCGCTCGCTCGCCGGAAATGGCCCGCTCAGGAAACGCGTCGAGCACCAGCGACGGGATCAGTTGCTGTGTCAAGTCGGAGTATGTAAAGCCATAGTCACGACCACCTGATACGCCCGTGGCATCTGCCAGTAGAGCGAGATCGCGGTCAGCGATGCCGCTCCCCATCAGCCCGCCTGTCAAGACCGCTAGGCGTTGCTCGCGGCTTGGCCGCGCAAACTGAAAGACCGCAGCAGCTCGGCGGCGGACTGCTGGGTCGATGGCGTCCAGGCGGTTGGTACACATAATTACAGCGACTGGGAGCCGATCTGCAGCAAGATCGTCGATACCTCGAATCAGCGCATTTACGCCGGCGCGATCTTCGTGATGCATCTGTGTGGCCTCACGAGACTGGGCGAGCGCATCGGCCTCATCGATAAGCAGCATGATCCCGCGCCCTGCCTTGCCATCGCCTGCTCTTGTCCGGCTGACAGCTTCGCGCACCTGCCTGAAAGCGCCTGAAATCAGGCGGGTCATTTCACCGACAGCGCCACTACCCCTGGAATTAAGGCTCAGGGCATACAATTCAACCCGTACCTTGGAGAGTTTTGCAACCTGGTTCCCGAACGATCGAGCGAGCGCCGTCTTGCCGGTGCCCACATCACCTGCAAGCACGAAGAGCGGCGGTCGAGAGTGAAAATATTCCACGGCGGCGAGTTCGCCCTTGTGGTACTTTTCGTTCCATTCTCGCAGTTGCCCAGGATCGACTAGCAGAAGCGTTTCCTTGACGAGGCGGGCCTTGTACTCGTCCAGCCCGACAAGCTTGTCAAAGTCGGCTTGACCTCGCGGATCGGGGAGCGTGACAACATCCTCGAAGAGATCAACATGGCTCATGAGTTTCCCCCGCATCCAGACCGGCCAAGGCTTCCACCGCCGGAAGCATAAGTCCGCTCAGGTGCCCAGCCACCAGACATGGGGGTAGCTCCACTGCCGGGCACTCGCTTGATGGTTATGCCCGCCTCGTATCGATCGCGTTCGGCCTGAGTGAGTTTCCACCAACGAGCGTTCAAGGCCAAAAAGGACCACCAGTGCGATCCCGTCACATCCGCACCTCGACGCACGCGGCCGGAACGATCATCCGCTGACATACTTCCAATCTGGGCAGCCGTGTACTTGTGAGCGACAACCCATGTATCACCACGCCGGAATCCGTATTCCACATAGTCGAGGTAATCATCGGCAAGGAATGATACCAACTCGTCAATTAGGCCGTTCAGATGTGTCTCGGATGGTTCGCCGTAGGCCTGCTGCATCTGGCGAAGATCTGCTGCGACCTTGCCCGCGATGTAGCGGGCGTGTGTGCGCGACCACGTTTCGGTCGTAGTGTAACTCTGAGTCATTGATTATCCTCGAAAAGAAGTGCCGAGCACAACCCGCCACATCTCGACAGCGTGCCCCTTGGTGGCGGCAGTATGGGCCTCGTTCAACGCATCCAATGCATCCTGAGCGGCCTCGACGATGAGCATTCGGTTCAGTTCAATGTATTGCGAGGCGGCGTTGTTCTCGGGATTCACTGGATCGAAGATCTCGATCACGCCGGTCCTCTTCGTCGGAAGCGCACTTGCCCGGTAGTAGTCCGTGAATGCGACCCGTTCCTTCAACCCGGTTGAGACGATGTAGTTGAAGAATGACTCCATCCCCAACCGGTAATCTGCGAAGCTCTGTCCGTTGTCCCCGAGATGAGCACAGATCAACTCGACCATGAAAGATTTAAAGCGGAAACTGGCATTTCTGGCTTTCTGTTCGGCCGTCCACCATTTGAGAAGGCGCACGACCTGAGCGAAGTGAGTCCTTTGAGCAGCCTTGCGCTTGCGAATGAACTCCAAGTGCATCGGGATGCTGGTCATCAGCGTTGAGCCGTCATCCTGTGAAACCAACAGGCCCCGATTCTCCGGATCGCCTTCATAGAAGACCGGCACCATGTCAATTTCAATGCCGGCGGTTTTATACTCAATGCCGACTGAATACGTCTTGGGCTTGATCTGATCTGCCGACATCTGCGGGTACGCTTTACGAAGTCGTTCGACGATCCAGTTCAGCAATCTCGAATCTACCTGTTTTTCACCGTCGTAGCTGATGTACAGAGCAACATCGACATCGCTGTTCGTCTTGAGTGCAGTGCCTTTGGCCAAACTGCCTGACAGATAAGACTTCGCGAGACCGCAGTTAGGATGGTCTGTCATGTATCGCGCGAGCTGCTCACGGAGATCGCGAACCTTCTCCCGCCGCTTCGAAGCAGTTTCGGAGTCGAGATTTACCCGCTCTTCGGCGAAGCGGCGGATATCGGAGTGAGCGATAGGAGGGCTGATCAACGTTTTTGAGCTTGTAGGCATAGTCCCCGGAACGCTACAAGTCTGGCGCCAATCGCAGGCGAGCCGTACAGGATCACTGATCTCACAATAAAACGGCTTCAGGGCCATTCATTGCAGTTGGACGGAATGGAGCCAACCTGCCACTGACTGGTCAACACACACAATGCCTGCCTAATCGGCAGCCACCTATTTTCCAAACCAATAGTAATCCCTAGGATTTGTACATACTCACGGAACTGTCTTTGACAAGACGCCAACTACTGAAAGACCTTCTCTATCCGTTCATCCGCACTAACGGAAATACCTGAGCACTCGCCTCTTTTGCCGCTGTTCATGCGGCAACCGTTGCGGCGTATTACATAATCCATTCACATCATGTGACCGCAAGACATACCAACGAGGAGCTTTGGAGCACTGACCAGGATTCCCTGCGGCAGCAGTCAGACATCAAATGACCTCAGCTTCAACACTGTGGTAGCGATTCATCACTGGTTTCATCGCCCGTGGCCCCTAGGCTCTGTTTGACGGATCAAGAACCCGCAGGCACCGCTGGATCATGGCCAGCTTGACCATCGCCAGATAATGCGTCGCCAGCTTCTCGTACCGCGTCGCGATCCGGCGGCATTCCTTCAGCCAGCCGATGCAACGCTCCACAACATTCCGGCGCCGATACATCGCGCGGTCCAGCTTCACCGCCCGCTGGTTCGATCGCGCCGGGATCACCGCCTTGATCCCGCGCTCGGCCAGCCACGTCCGGATCCGCAAGTAGCTGTACCCCTTGTCGCCCGCCACCGCTTCCGGACGGCGCCGACGGCCGATCTTCACCGTGTCCATCAGCGCCTCGAAGGACTTCGACTCGTGCGCCTGACCCGCCGTCACCAGCGCGCCCAGCGGCACGCCCTGCCCGTCGGTCACAAGATGAAGCTTCGTGCCAAAGCCTCCGCGGGATCGTCCCAGGGCGAAGTCGGCGGGCTCATTGGCTCTGTTTTTTTCGAAGATTCCGAGCCGCCCGCGGCGCAGCGGTGCGCGC
>Ga0114931_10006275_pt1 | contig 14618 bp, 13 predicted proteins | sample 2SBtaG_FD_89579 | JGI IMG/M metagenome (GOLD analysis project Ga0114931, IMG submission 89579) | Deep subsurface microbial communities from Kolumbo volcano to uncover new lineages of life (NeLLi) - 2SBTROV14_V59a metaG | ecosystem: Environmental > Aquatic > Marine > Volcanic | place: Kolumbo...
CGCCACGGGCGCGGCCACGCGCACGCGCCTTCGACCATTCCCTATCGCGCCAATATCGACGCGCTCAAACGGCTCGGCGTGACGGATGTCGTCTCCGTCTCGGCCTGCGGGTCGTTCCGCGAGGAGATGGCACCGAGCGATTTCGTCATCATTGATCAGTTCATCGACCGCACCACGGCGCGCGACAAGAGCTTTTTCGGCGCCGGCTGCGTCGGGCATGTCAGCCTGGCCCATCCCTGTTGCGCGCGCCTCGGCGCGCTCTGCGCCAAGGCGGCGACAGAGGCCGGCGCGCGCGTCCATCGCGGCGGCACCTATCTGGCGATTGACGGGCCGCAATTCTCCACCCTCGCCGAATCGCGCCTCTACCGCGAGGTCTGGGGGGCGGACGTGATCGGCATGACCAACATGCCCGAGGCGCGCCTCGCCCGCGAGGCCGAGCTGTGCTATGCGTCGGTGGCCATGGTCACCGATTACGACAGCTGGCATCCCGATCATGGCGCGGTGGACATCACCGCGATCATCGCCACGCTTCAGGGCAATGCCGACAAGGGCCGCGAGATGGTGCGCCGCCTGCCCGCCGCTCTCGGCACCGCGCGCGCGCCCTGCCTGCACGGATGCGACCGCGCACTCGATTTCGCCATCCTGACGGCACCCGAGGCCCGCGACCCCGATCTGGTGGCGCGGCTCGACGCGGTTGCCGGGCGCGTTCTCTAGGAGAGGGCTCAGGTCATGCCGATCGACCTCTGGCCGTGCTCCTGGAGCTGAGCTGCGCGGCGGATGTGGCGGCGGTTACCGCTCTCAACCCTGATACCAACGGCCCCTGAAAATGATTCGTCCCGACGCAGGTATGCGGCCGCCCGAGGTGGGCGCGAATGCGCCCGCCTGTGGGGCGGGCGCATGCCGGCCCGCAAGCGGACTGGCAGTGACACAAAACAAACGGTCAATCTTGAAGGCCATTGGTATAAGTCGATTGCCTTCTTCGTCGCCTTCGTCCCGCAATTTCCCGACGCCGGTCGGCCGACCCGGCCCTCCGGGGCGCTCAAACCCGGTTACCGGTCCTGCGCCGCTTTAACGGAGGCCGTTTCCGAGGAGATCCCGCAAAATGCGTTCGACGGCGTTTCCGGGGCGCTGTCGGGTGCGTTCGGGATTCATGGCGCCGGGCTCTTCTCTCGTCTGCTTCGGGCGTATCATCGGCAGCGGGCGTGGCTTGAGCCCCTCATGCACCCGGGTCATCGTCTCGCGCCAGATTTCGGCCGGCAGACCCCCGCCGGTGACACCCGAAAGCGGTGAATTGTCATCATAGCCCATCCAGACACCGGCCACATAATCGGCCGTGAACCCCAGAAACCACGCATCCCGCGCCGCCTGCGTGGTGCCGGTCTTGCCGGCGGCCTCGCGGTCGGGCAGGCGGGCGCGCCGCCCGGTGCCTTTCTCGATCACCTGGCTCATCATGTAGATCAATTCGCGCGCGGCATCCTCGCCGATCACGCGCTCACCGATGCCGCCTCCCGCCCCCATCAGCGGCTCTCCCTCGCCCTGCAGGCGAAGCTCCACCAGGCCGTAGGGTTTCACCGACGAGCCGCCATTGAGGATGCCCGCATAGGCGCCGGTCATTTCCAGCAGCGTGCTTTCCGACACGCCGAGCGCCAGGGCCGGCCCCTTGGCGAGATCACTATCAATGCCGAAATCCGCCGCGACCTTGCGCACCCGGTCGAGGCCGACCGCTTGCGCCACCCTGACCGCGGGCACATTGATGGAGCGCGCCAGCGCCTCGGTCAGGGTAACGCGGCCGTAATGCTTGTGCTCGTAATTCTGCGGGCACCAGCGACCCGATCCCGGCACATCGAGACAATAGGGCTCGTCCACCACCGTCGAATCCGGTGTATAGCCGAGGTCGAGCGCGGCGGCGTAGACGAAGGGCTTGAAGGCCGAACCGGTCTGCCGCCGGGCCATGGTGGCGCGGTTGAAAGCGCCGACGACAGTGGTGTCGCGCCCGCCGACCATCGCCCGCACCGCGCCGTCGGCGGACATCACCACGATCGCCGCCTGCGCTTTCGATCCCTTTTTCACCTTGTCCGCGAAGACGGTTTTCATCGCCTCTTCGGCGGCGCGCTGGATGCGCTTGTCGAAGGTGGTCTTGATGATCACGTCCTCGGTGGTATCGCGGATCAGGAAATCCGGCGCCGCATTCATCACCCAATCGGCAAAATAGCCGCCGATGCGCGCGGTCGCGGCCTCCGACAGGGTGGCGGGATTTTTCTGCGCCGCGCGCGCCTCGGCCTCGGTCAGATATCCCTGCTCGGCCATCAGCCGCAGCACCGTCGCTGCCCGCTCCTGCGAGCGTTTGAGGTTGGTTGTCGGCGCGAGCCGCGTCGGCGCCGTCAACAGCCCGGCCAGAATCGCCGCTTCCTGCGGTGTCAGTTCGGCGGCGTGCTTGCCGAAATAGCGCTGCGAGGCGGCCTCTGCCCCATAGGCGCCAGCCCCCATATAGGCGCGGTTGAGATAGATCGAGAGGATCTCGTCCTTGGTATATTTCGCCTCCATCGCCAGCGCGAAGACGGCCTCCTTGACCTTGCGCCAGAGGGTGGTGCGGCGGCAATCGAGCACATACTGCTTGCGGCTTTTCCAATGGTCAGGGTCATATTTCACCCCCATGCACAACAGCTTGGCAGTCTGTTGCGTGATGGTCGAGCCGCCATTTCCCGACAACGGCCCGCGCCCTTCGGAGAGGTTGATATAGATCGCGCCGGCGATGCCCCGCGGGCTGATGCCGAAATGGTGGTAGAAGCGGCGGTCCTCGGTCGCGATCACCGCATCTTTCAGATACGGGCTGACCGTGTCGGCAGTGACCACACCGCCGAACTGATCCCCCCGCCAAGCGAAGGTCTTGCCGTAGCGGTCCTTGAGCGTCACCGAGCCCCGCGCGCGGCCATCGAGCAGCGTGCGTGCGTCGGGAAGCGTCGTGTAGTCATAGAAAACGGCAATCCCCACGATCACCGCCAGAATTGCCGCGATTCGCCATGTCAGCCCCCAGACCAGCCGGCCCAGCCAGCGCCACAGCCGCATGAGCGGACCCGCGGCGCGGCGCGATTGCCGCTTCGGGGCCGGCTTGCGCCATAGCCAGCCGCTTTTCTTCGGCTTGCTCTTTTTGCGTCGTGTGTCGACGACGCGCCGCGGTTTCTTGCGACCGGTCGTGCTCATGCTCGCCTCATTCGGATCCTGCCCGCCGGGGGGATACTAAACCGCTTGTTCAGCAAAGTTGATACCCGGTTACACTACTAATGATGATTAATAATACGGCATGTCATCATTTATGCATATTTTTTGATCATTTTGAGCGATCAACTGCCCCCGAGTGACGGCCCCGTCTTTGCACTCATCAACACCCCGGCTTTTCTGCACCTGCGAAATCAACCCGTGCCATGACAGTCCGAAAGGGGGGCAAATGAAACTCATCCTGGCGACGATCAAGCCGTTCAAGCTCGATGATGTCCGCGAGGCGCTGACAGAGATCGGCGTGCGCGGCATGATGGTGACCGAGATCAAGGGCTTTGGCGCCCAATCCGGCCATACCGAAATCTATCGCGGCGCCGAATATGCCGTGAACTTCGTCCCGAAAATCAAGCTCGAAATCGCCGTCGGCGCCGCGATGGCGGATCAGGTGGTGGAGGCCATCGCCAAGACCGCCCGCACCGGCAAGATCGGTGACGGCAAGATTTTCGTTCTTGACCTTCAGCAGACGATGCGCGTGAGCACCGGCGAAACCAATGAAGACGCGCTGTGAACGCGCAGGCAAAAGGAACTTCACGATGACCAGATGGATACACCCCGGCTTGATCACCGCAGCACTTCTGGCGCTGCCGCAAACCGGCTTCGCGCAGGAGGCCGCCGCACCGATCATGGACAAGGGCGACGTCGCCTGTATGCTGACCTCGACCCTGCTGGTCCTGTTCATGATCATCCCCGGCCTGGCACTGTTCTACGGCGGCCTGGTGCGATCCAAGAACATGCTGTCGGTGCTGATGCAATGCACCACCATCGCCGCCGCCATCATGGTGGTCTGGGTGCTGTGGGGTTATTCCTTCGCCTTCGGCGGGGGCACCAGCCCGTTCTGGGGCGGCACCGGCAAGCTGTTCCTGGCTGGCGTGACCCCTGATTCGATGGCCGCCACCTTCACCGATGGCGTGGTCATCCCCGAATATCTCTTCATCGCCTTTCAGATGACCTTTGCCGCGATCACCCCGGCGCTGATCATCGGCGCCTTCGCCGAGCGTATCAAGTTCGGCGCGCTGGTGCTGTTCTGCGTGCTGTGGGTCACCTTCGTCTACTTCCCGGTCGCGCACATGGTCTGGGACGGGTCGGGCCTGATCTTCAACTGGGGTGCGATCGACTTTGCCGGCGGCACCGTGGTGCATATCAATGCTGGCATCGCGGCCCTGGTCGGGTGTCTGGTCATCGGGCCGCGCATCGGTTTTGGCCGCGACAACATGGCCCCCCACTCGATGACGCTGACGCTGGTCGGCGCGGCCATCCTGTGGGTCGGCTGGTTCGGCTTCAACGTCGGCTCCAACCTCGAGGCCAATGGCGGGGCTGCGCTGGCGATGATCAATACCTTCGTCGCAACCGCCGGGGCCATCGTCGCCTGGAACATCATCGAAAAGATGACGCGCAAGCATTCCTCGATGCTGGGCGCCGCCTCGGGCATGGTCGCGGGCCTTGTGGCCATCACCCCCGCCTGCGGCACGGTCGGCCCGATCGGCGCCATCATCCTGGGCGCCGCCGCCTCGGGCGTGTGCTACTTCTTCGTCGCAGTGGTCAAGAACAAGATGGGCTATGACGACAGCCTCGACGTGTTCGGCATCCACGGCATCGGCGGCATCCTCGGGGCCATCGGCACCGGCCTGCTGTCGGGTCCGGCCATGGGCGGCGTCATGGGCGACGACTACTCGACCATGGCCCAGACCATCATCCAGATCAAAGCGGTCCTGCTCACCATCGCCTGGAGCGGCATCGTCTCCTTCATCCTCTACAAGGTGGTGGACATGATCATCGGCCTGCGCGTTCCCGAAGAAGACGAGCGCCAGGGCCTCGACCAGACCAGCCACGGCGAATCGGCCTATAGCCACTGATCCGCAAGGCTGTCCAATTCCGGCCCCGGGGGTTTTCTCCGGGGCCGCTCTTCACCGGTTCACCATCCGCGGGGCGCCGGGGATGTGCTCAAAGGCGTCTTCCTGGATCGTGCGCAGGTCGATCAGGACGATTTCATTTCTTTCCCAAGCTTGTGCGACCTCGGCGACGCTCCATGTCTCGAGCACCGCCTGACCTATGGTTTCAGACTGCATTCGGGGACTCCTTGCTGATGATTCGTAGGCAAAGGTAACCCCGGATAATGACAGCGGCCAGATGATTGCCGATTTCCGAATCGCGCTGGAACATGCTAGAACTTGTGGCATGGTCCAGATCAGCCCCCAAATGAGCGATACACACCACCGAATCCACCAACTTGACGAGGCGGCGGTCAACCGTATCGCCGCCGGCGAGGTGGTCGAGCGCCCGGCCTCGGCGGTCAAGGAGCTGGTGGAAAACGCGCTCGATGCGCAGGCGCGGCGGATTTCGGTGGATTATGCCGATGGCGGCAAGACGCTGATCCGCGTGGCCGACGATGGCTGCGGCATCGCGCCCGAGGATCTGCCGATGGCGCTGGCGCGCCACGCCACCTCCAAGATCGACGGCTCGGACCTTCTCAATATCCATACGTTCGGCTTTCGCGGCGAGGCCCTGCCCAGCCTTGGCGCGGTCGGGCCTCTGACCATCACCTCGCGCGCGACAGGCCATGAGGCGGCCGAGATCACCGTCGCTGGCGGGCGGATGAGCGCGCCGAAACCCGCCGCGCTCAATTCCGGTACCATCGTCACCTTGCGAGATCTTTTTAATGCCACCCCCGCGCGGCTCAAGTTCCTGCGCTCGGACCGGGCCGAGGCACAGGCGATCACCGATGTCGTCAAGCGCCTGGCCATGGCCGCGCCACAGGTCGGTTTTACCCTGCGCGATGTCTCGGGCGGCGGCGCGGGGCGGGTGACGTTTCGCGCCGATCCCGAGGGGGGCGACATGTTTGACGCCCTCGATGGCCGGCTGGGGCGCATCCTGGGCCGCGATTTTGCCGAGAACGCCATCCGCATCGACGCCACGCGCGAGGGCCTGCGGATGACCGGGCTTGCCGCGCTGCCGACATGGTCGCGCGGCAGCGCGGTGGCGCAGTATCTTTTCGTCAATGGCCGCCCGGTGCGCGACCGGATGCTGACGGGTGCCTTGCGCGCCGCCTATCACGACCTGCTCAGCCGCGACCGTCACCCTGCCGCGGCGCTCTTCATCGATTGCGACCCGATGCTTGTCGACGTCAATGTTCACCCGGCCAAATCCGAGGTCCGGTTTCGCGACCCCGGCCTTGCGCGCGGATTGATCGTCTCGGGGCTGCGCCATGCGCTGGCCGAGGCCGGACACCGCGCTTCCTCGACGGTTGCCGCGGCCACGCTCGGTGCGATGCGGCCCGCGCCTGCCGGGCGCGTCTATCAGCTCGACCGTCCCTCCCCCGATGCCCTGCGCATGGCCCATGTCGCGCAGGCGCCCGGGTTTGCCGAGATGCGCGAGAGCTTCAGCGGCCGGGTGGAGCCAGACGAGGCCGGCACGCAAGAGCCGGACGAGGTGTCTGCCCAATCGCTGCCGCTCGGCGCGGCGCGGGCGCAGCTGCATGAGAATTACATCATCGCACAGACCGATGACGGGATGGTGATCGTCGATCAGCACGCCGCGCATGAGCGGCTGGTCTATGAGCGCCTCAAACGGCAAATGGCGGAAAACGGCGTCGCCTCGCAGGCGCTGCTGATCCCCGAGATCGTCGAGCTGTCCGAGGCTGATGCCGCGCAACTGCTGGAGGCGGCCGAAGAGCTGGCCCGGCTTGGCCTGATGATCGAGCCCTTCGGCCCCGGTGCCGTGGCGGTGCGCGAAACCCCGGCCCTGCTCGGCCCGGTCGATGCCGCGGCACTTGTCCGCGACATTCTCGACGAGCTCACCGAAGGCTGCGAAAGCCCAACCCTTCGTAGCCGTATGGACGCGATCCTGTCACGCATCGCCTGCCACGGTTCGGTGCGCTCGGGCCGGCGCATGACCGGCGAAGAGATGAACGCGCTCTTGCGCGAAATGGAGGCAACGCCGCATTCCGGCCAATGCAACCACGGTCGCCCCACCTATGTCGAGCTGAAGCTTGCCGATATCGAAAAGCTGTTCGGGCGCAGATGATCCGAGGAAGGATCAGGTGCCTGTTTGTCGAATATTTGGCCTGAGATTAAGCCGTTGGAAACCTGTGGGGGCAAATAACACACACGAGGAGAAAATCGTTGTCGATTGATTTGATGGGTTTCGATGTGGTGAACGGATTTGCCCTGGCGGCGCTGGCCGTTGCCCTTGTCGTTCTGCTGCTTGCGATCCGCTCGGCGGGGCGCCATCGTGAAACGATTGCGCGGTTGCGCGAGGAAATCGCCGGGCAAAAACCGCTCATCGAGAGACTGCCCGGGATCGAAAGGGACCTCAGGGAGGCAAATTCCGAACTTCATCGCAAACAGCTTGAGAATTCGAGGCTCGAGACTGAAGTTAAAACCTTGAAGGAAAGCCATCAGGCGCGCCTAGAGGAAATCCGGGAGATGAAAAAGGAACTGGAGGAAAAATTCTCCTTTCTCGCGTCCGGTGTTCTGAAGTCGAATTCCGAACGTTTTCTCGACCTCGTGTCAGAGCGTTTCAAACAGCACAAGGCAGCCGCCGATGAAGACCTCTCAAAGCGCCAGACCGCGATCAAGGAACTGGTGAAGCCGCTCGACGAGAAACTGGGCAAATTCGACCAGAGGATCAACGAAATCGAAAAGGCGCGCAACGAAGCCTACGGGGCGATCCGGACGCAGGTTCTGCAACTTGCCGAAAGCCAGAAAACCCTGGGACAGGAAACGCGGCGTCTGGTTCAGGCGCTGCGCGCCCCCAAGACCCGCGGGCGCTGGGGAGAAATGCAGTTGCGGCAGGTCTTCGAGATGGCGGGAATGGTCGAGAACGTCGATTTCCTGTCCGAAAGCTCGATAGAGACGGAGGACGGGCTGCGACGCCCCGATGCGATCGTCAACATCCCGGGCGGAAAGAGCATCGTCATCGACGCAAAGACACCTATGGAAGCCTATCTTGACGCGCTCGAAAGCCCGACACCGGAGCAACAGAAAGAACATCTTGCGCGCCATGCGAGCCAGGTTCGAAAGCACGTCCAGCTTCTGTCCTCGAAGGCGTATCAGGACCTGATTCCAACGACGCCCGATTTCGTGGTGATGTTCATTCCCGGCGAAACCTTTGTCTCGGCGGCCGCCGAGAACGATGCCGGGCTGATCGAATACGCTTTCGAAAGAAAGGTTCTCATCGCCTCTCCGACGACGCTGATGGCATTGATCAAGGCGATCGCCTATGGCTGGCAGCAGGAGAAGATGGCCGAAAACGCGGCCGAGGTTCAGAAACTGGCCAAGGAAATGTATGACCGGCTTGGCAATTTTGCCGAACACCTTCAACGCGTTGGCAAAAGTCTGGGACAATCGGTCGATAACTATAACAAGGCTGTCGGCTCTCTTGAGGGGCGGATACTCCCTTCGGCGCGAAAATTCGAATCCATGGGTGTCGTTTCGGGCAAATCGGAAATCGCGGCACCCGCCGGCGTCGAACGGGAACCGCGAAAACTTACTGCCTCCGAGTTCGTCAAGGGTGACAAGACCTGACCGTCACCGTCCCGAAGGGGGCTGCGCCGCCGCTTCACCCCCGGCAATGGCGGGCGACCTCGCGCTCGCGCAGGCCGGTTTCCACCAGCAGACAGCGATCGCGCGCCTCATAGTAGTAACCGCGCGCATACCATTGCACCGCGCGATCCATGTCGCCATCCGAAACCATCCACGCCCCGCGCAGATATTTCACCCCCCAGTTCAGGTTGGTTGCCGGGTCGAGCAGATCGGCGTTGCGGCCGCGAAACCCGATGCCGCGCGCGGTCTGCGGCAGGATCTGCATGAGGCCGTAATAGGGACCGTTGCGGGCCCGTGGCCGATAGTCGCTCTCGCGCTGCACCACTTTGTGCACCAGCGCGCGCGGCACCTCGTAGCGATCGGCATAGCGGTTTATCAACCGGCGAATTTCCGGCGTCTCACCGGGGTAAAGCGTCTGCGCGCGACTGGAAAGCTCCGGTGCCCGTGACCCGCCGCACCCCGCGACCACCGCAACGATGACAAGAAGAACCATCTGCCGAAGTTTCAATCGACCAGCCTCCCGATCGCCGCGCCTCATCCCAGCAAACGCGAAAAACCGCCCGGCAGGCAAGAATATTCGCGCGCGCACCAGAGTTGCGCGCAATCTTGCGCAGCGCCGATCAGCCGGTCTCGAGGCAATGACGCCGAAAGGCCCGCTTGAGCAGGTCGAGTTCCTCGCGCAAGAGCATCACCTCGGCACGGATATCATAGCTCAGCGCCTCGCCCGACATCAGCGAGAAATGCCCGATCGCGTCGCCGCTCTTGCGATCCTGGATGACGAAGGTCTGCACCCCGTCGGAAATCACGTCCGCAGGGATCGGCACCCGCAGAACCCACATGCCTTCCTCGGGGCTGCGGATCACCTCGACCCCGTCGAGCGCCTTCTGGAGGTGGGTCACCTCGATCTCGGGCGTCTCCCCGGCACCGCTTTGACAGGTCAGGATGCCTTCCCACACCCCCTCAAAAAGCCGTGTCTTGGTCACTGTCAGATCGCTCATCACCAGGCCCTTTTTTTCAGAATTCCGCCCGCGGCCGCCGGCTGAATGTCAGGTCGCGCACCGTCACCTGGCTCATCTGCGGATTCTCGAAGATCAGATCAACCCACGCCCGCTCGACCCGCTTTTCATTGAGTTGCGAATAGGCAAGGTCGAACTCGGCCATCACCACATCGTCGTGCAAGGGCAACTCGCGCACGATCTGTTCAGTGTTGGGGCCGTGCTTGATGTTGAGCCGGGCAAAGATTTCGAGCGGCTTTTCCATCTCGACGATGGTATCCACCCGGATCAGGTGCGCGCGTTTGAGCCCATCCGCCGCCGCATCCGGCAGGTCGAGCACGACAGACAGGAACGACCCGTCGAAATTGAACACGTCCATGCGCAGGCCGAAGGGGGCAAGGTCCGCCGCGCGCTGGTTGCGAATCTGGCGCAGCGACAATTCCGAATAGCGGCAATCGTGAAACAGGGTCAGCTCCTCGCCGAGGCGGGTATTGCTCTCGACCGACGCCATCCCGGCCACCGCCAGAGGCTCGCGCCACAGCATCGGGCGCCAGGACCATTCGGTTCCGTATGGTTTGGGAAAGGTCGTGGCCCCGATCATCGGCAGGGCGAGCCGGTAATCGGCCGCCGCGATGAATTCGTTGAGCTGGTGGCGCAGCTTTCGCGCCTCGGCGCGTTCCCGGCGAAGCTTTGCAACAGCAGTCGCGGCAGCATTCCGCGCCTCCCTGCGCCACAGACGCATGGCGCGCCGGTTCGTCAGCCAATCAAGCACCGAGTTGCCAATCTCTGCCATAAGGAGTCCGCGGTTTCGGGTTCAGCGCGACAATGCCCTGCCTGAGCGTTTCATAGCATTATTGCGATTTCGGAAACAATCCTTGCCAAACGACGCGTAACAGCGACTTGTCTGCCGCGCCGGTCGCCGCCACCGGCGCGGAGCCCGCTGCGGAGGCGGCAACAACGGCCGGCCGCGCGGCCGCGCGCTCGGGATTGGCCCGCCGCAGCACGCCGGCCATGTCGATGAGCAACGCGCCCCCGCCCTTGTCCGCCATCGGGCTGCCCTCGGGGGCATAAAGCCCCAGCCCCACCAGATACCCGTTGATCATCATCGCCGCGCGCCAATAGCGCTTGTCGCCCCCGCTGTAGAGCGCATCGCCACCGCTGGCCAGTTGCACCAGCGAAAGCCCTGCGCTCTCACGCGTTGCCAGCGCCTTTGCCGGCGCCATGTCGCGGACGATCTCGGCGGCGGCGGGCACGGTGAAGGCAGCGGAGGAATTTTCCGGCAGGACCGAGACGGTGATCAGCGCCGGCTCCACCGAGCGCGGCGCCCGCAACCCACTCAATGATTCGCAGCTCGCCAGCAGAACGAAGGCGGCGCGCCCGTCATCGCGCACGGAGTCCGGATCTACACAATAGCCGAGCGGCCCCTGCACCACCACATCGCCCCCGTAAAGGGCCACCTTGCGCGTCACTTGCGCCCTGGCGTCATCATCCCCACCCGAGAGAAAGCCGAACGCACCGCCTTGCGATCCAAGGCACCCGGACAGGGCGATCTGCGTCAGCAGAAGAACGGCCCGCACAGGCACCGCGCGGGCCGCGAAGAGGTCAGATGTCCATATAGACATGCCGTTCGGCCTTGGCGCCCGGATGGGTGACGGCGCCCTTGTAGGTCGGCCCGACCTGCTGGGCATATTTCCACAGCGCGCCGCTGCCATAAAGCGTCTCGCGCGGGCCGTTCCACGCCTCGCGGCGCCTGGCGAGTTCCTCGTCGGAGAGATCCACGGTGAGCTCTCCCTTGATCGCGTCGATGGTGATCCCGTCACCGTCGCGCAGCAGGGCGATCGGGCCGCCATAAGCGGCCTCCGGTCCGACATGGCCCACGCAAAAGCCCCGCGTCGCGCCGGAAAAGCGGCCATCGGTGATCAGCGCCACCTTCTTGCCCATGCCCTGACCGCTGAGCGCGGCGGTGGTGGCCAGCATCTCGCGCATGCCCGGGCCGCCGGCCGGACCCTCGTTGCGGATGACGATCACATCGCCCTCTTCATAGGACCGGTTCTGCACCGCCTCGAAGGCCTCTTCCTCGCTTTCGAAAACCCGCGCAGGACCACTGAATACGCGCTGCGCGTCAGCCATGCCCGCGACCTTGACGATCGCTCCCTCGGGCGCAAGATTGCCCTTGAGGCCCATGACCCCGCCGGTTTTCGAGATCGGGTCGGACACCGGGTGAATCACCCGGCCATCGGCCTCGCGGTCGATGAGGTCGAGCTCCTCGCCCAGCGTGCGCCCGCTGGCGGTCAGGCAGTCTTCGTGGATCAGACCGGCCTTGCGCAATTCCTTCATTGCCACCGGGATGCCGCCGGCATCGTACAGATCCTTGGCGACGTATTGCCCGCCCGGTTTGAGATCGACGAGATAAGGCGTGTCGAGAAAGATCTCGCAGACATCGTCGAGGAAGAAGTCGATCCCGGCCTCATGCGCGATGGCCGGCAGGTGCAGCCCGGCATTGGTCGACCCGCCGGTGCAGGCCACCACCCGCGCGGCGTTTTCCAGCGCCTCGCGCGTCACCACGTCGCGGGCGCGGATGTTCTTTTCCAGAAGGGTCATCACGGCGCGCCCCGACGCCTCGCCATACTGATCGCGCGATTCATAAGGCGCCGGCATCCCCGAACTGTTGAGCAATGCCAGCCCGATCGCCTCCGAAACACAGGCCATGGTGTTGGCGGTGAACTGCCCGCCACATGCCCCCGCGCTCGGACAGGCGACACGTTCCAGCATCGCCAGCGCCTTTTCCGAAACTTCCTTGTTCTGATAGCGGCCGACCGCCTAAGAGGTCCTGCACGGTCAGATCGCGGTCGCGGAAATCCTCGGGGATCTCGTCAAGCTGCGGCGCGCGCCCCGGCAGGATCGACCCGCCATAGATGAACACCGACGGCACGTTGAGGCGCACCATCGCCATCATCATTCCCGGCAGCGACTTGTCGCAGCCCGCCAGCCCGACCAATGCGTCATAGCAATGCCCGCGCATGGTCAGTTCCACCGAATCGGCAATCGCCTCGCGCGACGGCAGTGAAGAGCGCATTCCCTCATGCCCCATGGCGATGCCGTCGGTGACGGTTATGGTGGTGAATTCCCGCGGGCTGCCATGCGCCTCCTTCACCCCGCCTTTCACCGCCTGCGCCTGGCGGCTGAGCGCGATGTTGCACGGCGCGGCCTCGTTCCAGCAGGTGGCGACCCCCACCAGCGGCTGGTGAATCTCTTCCTCGGTCATGCCCATGGCATGGTAATAGGAACGATGCGGCGCCCGTGCGGGGCCTTCGGTCACATAACGGCTTGGCAATCTGGACTTGTCGAACTTGGTCATCTGGGCTCTCCCCGGTCTTGGACATGCCCGGTCTAGGCCAGCGCCCGCCGCGCGGCAAGCGGGTTGTTTGCGCCAAGGCCTGGCGCGGGATATGTCACCCCGGATACCGGCTTGCCCTTCGCGGCTTCATCTGGCCGAAAATACCTCGGGGGTGAGGCCGCAAGGCCGAGGGGGCAGCGCCCCCTGACCGGCCTTGACACCGGTTGCACCTCCGGCCCCCTGCCCCCTGGCTTGCGGCGCATCTCACCCCGCGCGTGAGATTGCATTTCCCCCGCCCAGCCTCTATCTCGAGGGCGCACTCAGCAACGGGAACGGCTGCGCATGAACTGGATCACCAATTATGTACGCCCGCGGATCAATTCGATCTTCTCGCGTCGTGAAGTCCCCGAAAACCTGTGGTCCAAATGCGACGGCTGCGGCACGATGCTGTTTCACCGCGAGTTGAAGGACAACCTCAACGTCTGCACCAATTGCGGCCATCACATGGCGATCAGCCCGCGCGCGCGCTTCACCGCCCTTTTCGACGGCGGTGTCTTCAGCGAGATCGAGGTGCCGCAGCCCGCCCCCGACCCGCTGCATTTTCGCGACCAGAAGAAATATCCCGACCGTCTGCGCGCGGCGCAGAAAGCCACTGGCGAGAAAGAGGCGATGCTGGTCGCCACCGGCGAGATCGGGCGCACGCCGATCGTTGCCGCGGCGCAGGATTTTTCCTTCATGGGCGGTTCGATGGGGATGTATGTCGGCAATGCCATCATTGCCGCCGCCGAAGCGGCGGTAAACCGCAAGTGCCCGCTGATCCTCTTTTCCGCCGCCGGCGGCGCGCGGATGCAGGAAGGCATCCTGTCGCTCATGCAGATGCCGCGGACCACCGTCGCGGTGCGGATGCTGCGCGAGGCGGGCCTGCCCTATATCGTCGTGCTCACCCATCCGACAACCGGCGGCGTGACCGCCTCCTATGCGATGCTGGGCGACATTCAGATTGCCGAACCGGGCGCATTGATCTGCTTTGCCGGGCCGCGGGTGATAGAGCAGACGATCCGCGAAAAGCTGCCCGAAGGATTCCAGCGCGCCGAATACCTGCTTGATCACGGGATGCTCGACAGGGTGACCAAACGCACCGATCTGCGTGACGAACTGATCAGTCTCACAAGGATGCTTCTCGGCTTGCCGCCGGCGATCAAGGGCGATCTGCCGGCGCCGGATCCGAAAACCATGATCGCCGCGGCCACAACGCCGGAGCCGGAACCCGCAGGTCCGGCGCCGGAAAAGACCGAAGGCACATGACCGCCGCCGCCTCCGACGCCATCCTTGCCCGGATGATGTCGCTGCATCCCAAGATCATCGACCTGACGCTCGAGCGCATGTGGCGGCTGCTTGCGCGTCTCGGCAACCCGCAGGATGCGCTCGCCCCGGTCATCCATGTCGCCGGCACCAATGGCAAGGGCTCGA
>Ga0114931_10006276_pt1 | contig 14616 bp, 11 predicted proteins | sample 2SBtaG_FD_89579 | JGI IMG/M metagenome (GOLD analysis project Ga0114931, IMG submission 89579) | Deep subsurface microbial communities from Kolumbo volcano to uncover new lineages of life (NeLLi) - 2SBTROV14_V59a metaG | ecosystem: Environmental > Aquatic > Marine > Volcanic | place: Kolumbo...
CCTGCTGATCGCCGAGAGCGTCGTGGCACCGTCCGGACGGACGGCGCCGGACCACGCCGCGGCGCCACGAAACGTCCGACATGCGCGAGTCTGATCCGATCCTCGAGGCACTCGCCACCTGTCCGGCGCTCGGTGAGTGGCTCCGCCGGCTGCCGGGGCGGGGGCAGCGGCTGGTCGTCGGCGGCGCGGCGGGATCCGCGTCCGTGGCGCTCGTTGCCTCGCTGCACCGGAGTTCTCCCCGGCGCCCGCTCGTGGCGCTGGCGGAGAGTCCCCGGAAGGCCGCCGCCGTCGAGGCCGACCTCGAGGTTCTCCTGGGCTCGAACGGACCGGCCCGGCTGTATCTGCAGAAGGAGAGCCTGCCCTACGAGGAGCACGAGCCCCACCTGGAAATCGGAGGGCTCCGCGTGGAAGCCGTCGAAGCCCTCCTGAGCGGACGCGCGCAGATCCTGGTCACGACCCCACGAGCGCTTCAGGAAAAAGTGCCGATGCCGCGCGAGCTCGCCGATCTCCGGTTGACGCTTCGTGTGGGAGACGCGGTCGTGTTCTCCACCCTGCCCACCGCGCTCGAGGCGCGGGGCTTCGAGCGGGTACCGCTCGTCGAGGAGGTGGGACAGTTCGCGGTGCGCGGAGGACTGCTGGACCTGTACTCGGTGGGTGCGGGCGATCCGGTGCGGGTGGAGTTCTTCGGCGATGAGATCGCCTCGATCCGGACCTTCGATCTCCTGGACCAGCGCTCGGTCTCCCGGCTCGACGAGACGCACGTCCTACCGGTGGACTTCCACCGGACCGACGCCGGAGCGGGTACGGTCCGCCGCTCGCTCCTCGACCTGACATCCCCCGACACGCCACTCTTACAGCTTGGGAACTTCAATCTTGCCGCCGAGCTGCGGCGCTCCTGGGACCGAGCCGTGACCGTGCACCAGGAGTTGACGTACTCGGGCGCCGCGCCCCCGGCGCCGGACCGGCTCTTCGTGACGCCATCGGACGTCATGGACACCCTCGAAGCCCGCCCTACGATCCTTCTCACGGCCGACCCGGTCGGCGACGTTGTCCTGAATGCGGGAACGCCCCCGGCGATCGAACGCGACATGGGGCGGCTGGACGCGTATCTGCGAGAGGGAGCCGCGCGGGGCGAGCGCACGCTCATCCTGTGCGACAACGACGGACAGCTCCAGAGGCTCGAGGAACTGCTCGGGGGCGCCGGCATGATCCCGGCGGGAACCACGCTGGCCATCGGCGCGCTGGAACGGGGCTTCACGCTCCCGTGCGCGGACCCTCCGCTGCGGGTGCTGAACGACCACGAGATCTTCCGGCGCAGCCGCCGGCTCAGGCGAGGGCGCCGCTTCCGGAGCGCCGCGGCGCTCGAGAGCCTGGCCCAGCTCACGCCGGGCGACTTCGTGGTGCACATGGATCACGGCGTGGGCCGCTTCCTGGGGATGGAGCAGATCGAGGTCGCCGGAGAGAAGATCGAAGCACTCGCCATCGAGTACGCGGGCGGCGAGATCCTGCGCCTTCCCGTGTACCGGCTCGACCTCGTCGAGCGGTGGGTCGGTGACGAGGAGGGCGCGCGGCCGCCCCCCCTCCACCGCATCGGCGGCAAACGCTGGAAGACGCTGAAGCGGAGGACCGTGGGCGCCATCGAGGAGATGACGGGCGAGCTCCTGGAACTCTATGCCCGCCGGAGCCGCGCTCGTGGCTATGCGTTCAGCTCCGACACCCGCTGGCAGAAGGAGATGGAGTCGAGCTTCCTCTACGAGGATACACCCGACCAGCGCCAGGCCAGCCTGGACGTCAAGCGAGACCTGGAGCGGCCGGTGCCGATGGACAGGCTGGTGTGTGGCGACGTAGGGTACGGCAAGACCGAGGTGGCGATCCGGGCCGCCTTCAAGGCCGTCCAGGACGGCAAGCAGGTCGCGGTGCTCGCGCCCACGACGATCCTCGTGGAGCAACACCGCCGCACCTTCGAGGAGCGCCTGGCCGACTATCCCGTGACGGTCGGCGCCCTGAGCCGCTTCCGTTCGCCCCGTGCCCAGCAGGAGCTGCTGGCGAGGCTGGCCAGCGGGAGCCTGGACGTGATCATCGGTACGCACCGGCTGCTGTCGGAGGACGTTGTCTTCCGCGACCTCGGTCTGCTCATCGTCGACGAGGAGCAGCGCTTCGGTGTGCGTCACAAGGAACGGCTCAAGAAGATGCGCGCTTCGGTCGATGTCCTGACGCTGACGGCCACACCGATTCCGCGGACGCTCTATCTGTCGCTGGCGGGAATCCGCGACCTCTCGGTCATCCGCACGCCACCGCGCGACCGCATGCCGATTCTCACCGTCGTGCTGCCGTGGAGCGACCAGATGCTCAGCGAGGCACTGCACCGCGAGCTCGACCGGAACGGGCAGGCGTTCTTCCTGCACAACCGCGTCTACACCATCCACACGATGGCCGAGCACGTCCGGGCCCTGGTGCCCGAGGCGCGCGTCGGGGTCGCGCATGGACAGATGAGAGGTGCGAAGCTGGACGAGGCCATGCGCGCGTTCGTCGACGGGCAGACCGACGTCCTCGTCTGCTCGTCGATCATCGAGAACGGCCTCGACGTGCCAAACGCGAATACGCTCATCGTGGACCGGGCAGACCGCTTCGGCCTTTCGCAGCTCTATCAGATCAGGGGACGGGTCGGCCGTGCCGACCGGAGGGCCTACTGCTACCTCATCGTGCCGGACGACGTCGGCGACGACGCCGCGCGCCGGCTCCGCGTGCTCGAGCACTACACCGAGCTCGGGAGCGGGTACTCGGTGGCGTTGCGGGACCTGGAGCTCCGTGGTGCGGGAAACCTCCTGGGCGCCAGCCAGTCGGGATTTGCGCAACAGGTCGGCCTCGATACGTACCTCCGCCTCATGGAGACCACCGTGGAGCGGATGGTGCGCGGCACCACCCCCGAGGACTACCCGGAGCCGGAGGTGTCCCTCGCGGGACCCGCACTGCTCCCTGAGGGGTACGTTTCTGACCCGGGACAGAAACTCCACCTCTACCGGCGCCTCTCCCGATCACGGAGCCGAGCGGAGGTCGACGCCCTGGCCGACGAGATCGAGGACCGGTTCGGGCGCCTGCCGGCCGAGGTGCGGCGGCTGCTCGGCGCCACGGTCCTCCGGCTCCTGGGGCGCCGGGCGGGGGTGGAGCGCATCCTGGTACGAGACCGGACGGCGCGCATCACCTTCCGGCAGGACGTGATGGTGCATCTGGCGGCGCTCGAACGGCCGCTGCGCGAGGGCCTGGTGGCGCTGGAGGTACGCCGGATGGCGCCCCTTTCGGTGGTGCTCCACCAGGAAGGTGCAGAGCCATTGACCGATACGATCATCGCGGCGCTGGAGACGCTCCAGGCGCTCCGCAGTGACGCCGCATGACGGCGAAGACAGCCATGTTCCACCACCACGGGTTGCCCCCCGGGGAGAACGTACACCGATGACGATACGCCGCCGCCTATGGATGATGGCTGCGCTGGTCGCGCTGAGCGCGTGCGCCGAGAGGGCGCCGGACAGAATGCTCGTCGCGCGAACGGGAGACCACGAGCTGACCGTGGACCGCACGGTCGAGCTCCTGGTCGACGCCGAGAACCTGCCCGCAAACAAGGATGTCATCCGGGCACTCGCGGACCTGTGGATCGACTACACGCTCCTCGCGGACGCCGCGGCGCGGGACTCCACGCTCGAGTCGGTCGATGTCGGACCGATGGTGCGCGAGCAGCTCCATCAGGAGATGGTCTTCGCGCTGCGCGATTCCGTGATCCAGGTCGATACCGCAATCACGGCGTCCGAGCTGAAGCAGGCGTACGAGTCGCAGTCTCCCGACGCCAAGCTGCGGGCCCGACACATTCTCATGACGTATCCCCCTGGAGCCACCACGGCGCAGAAGGACAGCGTGCGGTCGGCCATGGAGAAACTCCTGCGCCGCGCCCGCGGCGGTGAGGATTTCGCGGCGCTCGCGCGCAGGTACTCCCAGGACCCGGGCAGCGCGCCGAAGGGCGGCGAGCTGGGCGAGTTCGGGCGGGGGCAGATGGTCAAGCCCTTCGAGGACGCCGTATTCAGGCTCCAGCCCGGAGAGATCAGCGACGTCGTCGAGACGCCGTTCGGCCTCCACATCATCCAGCTCGAGGAGCGTCATGTGCCGGCGCTGGGCGAGGTGGCGCAGCAGTTTCGTACCCGGATGCAGCAGCGGCGGTACATCGAGGCGGAATCCACGTACGTGGCGGGCCTCGAAGCACGGGCCCATCCCGAGGTCACGGACGACGCCCTCGAGCTGACCCGCGGACTGGCCAAGGACGTGGGGGCACGCCTCTCGAGACGCGCGGCTCGGAGGGCGCTCGTGAAGTATGAGGGCGGAGCGTTCACCGCCGGAGAGATCCAGGAGTTCCTGCAGGGGCGGCCCACGCAGTTCCGCACGCAGCTTGCCGAGGCCACCGACGAGCAGATCCGGAGCTTCCTCTCGAGTATGGCCCAGCGCGAGATCCTCATCGCCGAAGCCCGCGCGGCGGGATTGGCTCCGACCCGGGAACACGAGGATTCAGTGCTCGCTCAGGCGCGTGAGCGCCTCCGGCGGGCCGCCGATCAGGTCGGTGTGCTCCACTTCGACCCGGCACCGGGCGAGCCCCTCGGCCAGGCCGTGGACCGGGCCGTCGACCAGGCGATCGAGAAGGTCGTCAGCGGCGCCAGGAACGTCGTGCCGCTCGGACAGATCTCCTTCGAGTTGCGCCGCAAGCACCCGGCCACCGTCTTCGACGCCGGGATAGGAGAGGCGCTGCTGAGGATCTCCTCGATCCGGGCCACCAGGAGTCCCTCGCCGGTCGAGACCCCGACCGCGCCTCAAGCCTCCCCGCCGGACACCGCCGGATCATGAGCTTCGACCGGATGTTTCCCCTACGAATCGGTAGCCGGATCCGAACGATCTCGGGCGTGGTGCTCGGCATCGGACTGCCCGCCGCCACACCGCTCGCCGCGCAGCTACGGCCCCAGGGACAGACGGATCTCGTGGACCGGGTGGTGGCCGTCGTGGGCGACTCCGCGGTGCTCTACTCGCAGGTCCTCGAGGAAGAAGAGCGGCTCAAGATCCAGGGAGTGACGCTCCCCACCGACCCGGAGCAGCGTCTCCAGCTCGACCGGCAGGTGCTCGACAGCTGGATCAACCGGATCCTCGTCCTGCAGGCGGCTGCGAAAGACACGCTCATCCACGTCGATGAGGATCGGGTGGCGGAGATCGTCGACGGTGAGATCGATCAGCGCACGAAAAGCCTCGGAGGACAGCAGGTGTTCCTCCAGCGGCTGGCGCAGGAGGGACTTACGCTGGCAGAGTATCGCGAGATCCTGACCCAGCAGGTGCGACAGCAGCAGATCCAGCAGCTTTACATCCAGAGCAAGCTCCGAACGGCGCCGCCCGTGGAGGTCACGGAAGAGGAGCTGCGCGAGGCGTTCCAGCGCGCGTCGAGCCAGCTTCAGAAGCGGCCAAAGCTGGTCACGATCCGCCAGATCGTGCTCCGGCCGCAACCGTCCGATTCCGCGCGCGCCGCCGCGAAGGCGCTCGCGGAGGACCTCCTGCGGCAGATACGGGAGGGCGCGGACTTCGAGGATCTCGCACGTCGCTACTCGGACGATCCGGGCACCGCGCGGCTCGGAGGCGACCTGGGCTGGTTCCGGCGAGGTCGTATGGTCAAGGAGTTCGAGGACGCCGCCTTCGCTCTGTCCGACGGCCAGGTCAGCGACGTGGTGGAAACCGACTTCGGATTCCACATCATCAAGATCGAACGCTCCCGCTCGGGCGAGCGCAAGGGACGACACATCCTCATCGCGCCGAAGGTCGGGGAGGAAGACATCCAGCGCACGCGTGATCTCGCCTCCGACCTCATCGCTCGGATCCGGGGCGGAGAGGACGTGAAGTCCCTCTACGACGAATACTCCGATCCGCTCGCCCCGGATTCTCTCACCGTGCCGATGGACCAACTCGGCTCGTTGCCGCCCGGCTACAACGTGCTGAGCACCGCGACCGACGGCGAGGTTCTGGGACCGATCGAGTATAAGGGTCCGCGTGGCGAGACGCGCATCGCCGTGCTCAAGGTGCTGGAGGTCCGGGAAGAAGGCGCCTATACCTTCGAAGACCTCAAGGAAAGGCTTGCTTCGCAGATCCGGCAGCAGAAGCAGATCCAGCGCATCCTCGACGACCTCCGCACCTCGACCTACGTCGAGATTCGCATGTAAGGGGAGCCACGCTCATGGCGCGCACGCTGGCCATCACGCTCGGAGACCCGCAGGGGATTGGCCTGGAGGTATCCATCGCGGCAACGGCTCGGCTGCTGGCCGAAGCCCCCGACACCACCGTACTGGCGTTCGGTGCCGACGGGCTCTCCGTGCCCGGAGCCACCTACATGCCGGTCGGTGCGTGGGACGGCTCACGCCGCGGCGCCGGACAGATCTCGATCGAAGCGATCCGACGCGCGGTGGCGCTGGCGCTCGGCGGTCATGTGGACGCGGTGATCACCGCGCCCGTCCACAAGCCCGCGCTGCACGCGGCCGGCTGGAACGTGCCTGGCCAGACCGAGTTGCTCGAGCGCCTCGCCGGAGGCGGGCCGGTCGGAATGCTCATGGACGCCGAGCAGACACGCTGCGGCGGTGCCCTTCGCGTGCTCCTGGCCACCACGCACCTGCCTCTGCGTGACGTGCCGGCACGACTCACGCCGGAGCTGCTCATCGAGCAGACCGAGCTGTTGTACGGATCGCTGAGGGAAGGCTGGCAGATCGAATCGCCGAGGATCGCACTGTGCGCGCTCAACCCGCACGCGTCGGACGAGGGTCTCTTCGGCGACGAAGAGGCGCGTGTGTACGGACCCGCCCTGGACGCCCTGGGCGCTCGCGGCATCACGGCCACCGGCCCCGTCCCGGCGGACACGGTCTTCCGCCGGGCGCTCGACGAGTCCTTCGACGCGGTGGTCGCACCGTATCACGACGTGGGCATGGCCGCGTTCAAGACAGCGGCGTTCGGTGGGGGCGTGAACGTTACGCTGGGCCTTCCCTTCGTGCGGACGTCGCCGGACCACGGCACGGCGTTTGATCTCGTCGGCAGGGGCAAGGCCGACCCCGCCTCGATGCTCGAAGCCCTCAAGCTGGCCAGACGCCTGGCCGAGGCCCGCTTTGACACCGCAGCCAGGGGTGTCTAGTCTCCTGACGCACGCACTGCCACGCGCACACCCGACCCGGCATCGCCTCGTGCTATCCACCGACTCACTGGGGTAAGCGTTTCGTGATCAAGCTCACCAACGTCTCCCGGGAGTTCCCACGCCACGGATACGCGCTGCGCGGCGTGTCGCTGCACATCCGCAAGGGAGAATTCGCCTTCCTCACCGGCCACTCCGGGTCGGGGAAGTCCACAACGCTGCGCCTGATCCACATGGCGGACCGGCCCACTTCCGGCGAGGTACGCGTCACCGGCTACTCGTCCGACAAGCTTCCGGATCGCGCCGCCTGGAAGGTCCGCCGCAGGGTGGGTTTCGTGTTCCAGGACATCAGGCTTCTGCCGGGACGCACCGCCCTGGAGAACGTGGCGTTCGCACTCGAGGTCACGGGCGCGCCGAAGGCACAGATCGCCCACAAGGCGCAGAGGCTGCTCAGCCAGGTAGGGCTCGCACCCAAGGCCGGATCCATGGCGCACGAGCTCTCCGGCGGCGAGCAGCAACGCGTGGCCATCGCCCGCGCGCTGGCGAACGACCCGTTCGTGCTGCTCGCCGACGAGCCGACGGGCAACCTCGACGAGCGGGCCACGCGCGGAATCATGGAGCTCTTCTGGGAGATCAACGCGCGCGGCATGTCCGTGCTCATGGCCACCCACGACCTGGACCTGGTGCGGCGCTATCCCCAGGCACGACTCTTCGAGCTGGACCAGGGGCGCCTGGTCTACGACTCGGAGGCGGCATGACGGGTTACGCCTTCCGCGAGGCCGTCGCAGCCTTCCGGCGGGCCCCGCTCCTGACCAGCCTGTCGTCGACGATGGTCGGGCTGGCCCTCTTCGTCGTGGGCCTCTTCGCGCTCGCTTCCTACAACCTGCGACTCGCGCTCACCGCCATCGAGGAACGCGTGGAGGTCGTGGCCTACCTCCGGGACGACGCGACCACCCGCGACATCGACCGGGCCCGCGCGGAGTTGACCGGGCTTCCGGAGGTCCTGTCGGTCCGCTTCGTCTCCAAGCAGGACGCATTGGAGCGCGCGAGGAGGGACCTTCCCGAGTTCTCCGAGCTCTTCGCCGACGTCGAGGTCAATCCCTTGCCTCAGTCCCTCGAGATCGAGCTACAGCCCGAAGCGCGCAACAAGCGCGCGGTGGGCCACGTCGCCGACGTGGCGCGTAGCTATGGCGCGGTCGAGGATGTCCGATACGGCCAGGAATGGGTGGACAAGCTCTTCGCGCTACGCAGGATCGGAGCCGTGGCCGCGGGGGTCATGGGCGCAGCGTTTGCCCTGGTGGCGGCGCTGATCATCGGTACCGCTCTACGGATCGCGATCTTCGCCCGGCGAGAGGAGATCTACGTCATGCGTCTGGTGGGTGCGACGAACGGCTTCATCCGCCGACCCTTCCTGATCGAGGGCGCCATGGCCGGGCTCCTGGGCGGCGTCGTGGCGTGGGCGCTCACCTACGCCACCTACCGGGGTCTGTACGCGTTCATCTTCGCCGTCGCGTGGATTCCTCAGAGCTGGGTGCTCGCCGGCGTCATCGCGGGAGGGGTCTTCGGCGCACTCTCCAGCGCCTTCGCCGTGCGGCGGTACATCAGGGAGGTGTGATGGGGGGGCCCGTCGCCCGGCTTCGAGGGCTGCCCGGGGCGAGTGCGCCCGGACGCGTCGGCTCCGTGCTCGCGGTGCTGCTCCTTCTCGCGGCCGCGGGCCCCCTACGCCTCGCCGCCCAGGCCACGGACCTGCGCAAGCAGATTCTCGAGAGCCAGCGGCGCCTGGAGCAAATCCGCGCCGAACGGGCCCGTCTGACCCGTCAGGTGGACTCGGTGCGCGTGCGCGTGCGCGACGCATCCTCGGAGCTGGCCAACGTGGAGCGCAGGCTCAGTGCCTCACGCTCGGTGCTCGCCGAGATCCGGTTCCAGGTCGATGCCACGTCGCAGCAGATCGAGGAGACCACACGCAGTCTCGTGCGCACCCGCGAGCGGCTGGCGGAAACCCGGGCCATCCTCAGCCGCCGGTTGCGCGACATCTACAAGCTCGGGCCGCTGAACTCCACGCGCGTGCTGCTCGGCGCCACCTCGTTCACGGACCTCCTCAACCGCTACCGCTACCTCAAGCGCATTGCCACCTTCGATCGTTCGCTCGTGGTCCGGGTCGAGACTCTGGAGTCGACGCTGATGGAGCAGTCGTCCGAGCTGAAGCAGCGGATGTCGGACCTCGGGCGGCTCCGCCAGAGCCGTCTGGGAGAGGTCGCTCAGCTCCGCGCCGTCGAATCGGAGCGGCAGCAGACGCTCCAGGAAGTTCGGGGCCGCGAACGGCAGGCGATGACCCGGTTGGAGCAGCTCGACGCCGATGAAGCCCGGATGAAGGGCGTCATCGACGACCTGGAGCGGCGGCGCAAGGCGATGGAAGAGGCTCGCAAGGCCGCGCGCCGCACACCGGATGCCCCGACGCTGGATCCCTCCGACGCCGGCTCGCTCGACTGGCCGATCCAGGGCCGCCTGATCTACCGATTCGGCCGCCAGCGTAAGCCCAACGGCACCGTGCTGCGGTGGAACGGCATCGGCATCGCCGCGCCCACCGGCTCGCCGGTCAGGGCCGTCAAGGCGGGAACCGTGGTCCTGGCGGGCCCGTTCGAGGGCTACGGGCCCACGGTCGTGGTGAGCCACGGCAACGGGTTCTACACGCTGTACCTCTACCTCGAGGAGATCGGTGTGGTCGAAGGGCGTCATGTCAACGCGGGGCAGGTCGTGGGCACCGTCGGGGGCGCGGAAACGCCCGAGGGCCCGCACATCGAGTTCCAGATCCGCGCGCCCATCCGGGGAAGCTCGCCCCAGGCCCAGGATCCCCTGAAATGGCTCCGGCCCGGGGGTTGACGTGGCGCTTCCACCCGTTGCCGGCCACCTGTCGCTGCGCCGCACGCTCGCCTCCGCCCACGCCAGAGGCGCGCTCCCATCCGCCCTGCTCTTCGACGGTCCGGCAGGCATTGGAAAGCAGCGCCTCGGTCTCTGGGTCGGGCAACTGCTCGCATGCGAGGCACCGTCACCGCAAGGCCCCTGCGGCGCGTGCCGGCCCTGTCGTCTGGCGGTGGAGCTCGAGCACCCCGACGTCCATTGGTACTTGCCGCTCGTGCGCCCGAAGGGAGTCCAGGGCGACCGACTGAAGGATGCGCTCGAGGGCGCGCGCATCGATGCGCTGGCGGATCGCCGGGCCCAACCGATCCGCCCGGTCTACAGCGAGGAAGTCAGAGGCATTTACCTGGGTCTGATCCAGGGGATGAGGAAGAAGGCCACGAGGCGTCCGGTCATGGCGGGTGCACAGACGTTCGTCATCGCGGACGCCAAGATGCTCGTGCCCCAGGCGTCGAGTCCCGAAGCCGCCAACGCGCTACTCAAGCTGCTGGAAGAACCGCCTGCGGACACGTGCCTGATCCTGACGTCGAGCGCCCCCGGGCGCCTTCTCCCGACGATCCGCTCCCGCACGGTTCCGATCCACGTACGCCCCCTACCGGAAGCCGAGGTGCGGCGGTTTCTGGTCGAGCACGCCGGCGTCGACGACGAAGTCGCCGCGCACGCCGCGGCGCTCTCCATGGGCTCGATCGGCCGCGCGCTCGGCTTCCTCCCGGGCACCGACGCCTCCGCCTCACCTCCGCTCGAAGCGCTCCGACGACGGGCCCTGGAGATCGTGGAGACAGCCGTCGCGGGTGGGCGCGGAGCAGGCTTCGAACTCGCGCTCTCCTTTCCACCCGCCGGGGCACGGACCCTCGGTGACCTTCTCGCCTTCGTGGACGAGTGGCTGCGTGACCTCGCCGCAGTCGCTGCGGGCGCTCCCGATGCGGTGATCCACCGCGATCACCTCGACCGGCTCCGGACGCTCGCAAGCGCCCCCGGCTACGCCGCGGGCGCCGCGCCGGGCGCGATCGCCGTGGTCGAGCGGGCGCGGATCCTGGCCCGTGCCAACGTCAATCCGCAACTCCTGGTCGCGGGGCTCGTGCGTGATCTCCGCCCCTCGGTCCACGCGGGGTTTCCGACTCACTCCGAGGAAGTGTGACCCATGGCCGACCGCAAGCTTACCCACCTCGACGCGGACGGCCGTCCGCGCATGGTCGACGTCACCTCCAAGCGCGTGACCGAGCGCAGGGCCGTGGCCAGTGGCTGGCTGCGGATGTCTCCGGAGACGCTCGACCTCATCGCACACGGGCCCATGCCGAAGGGTGATCCCCTGCGCGTCGCGGAGATCGCGGGAATCATGGGGGGCAAGCGCACGTCGGATCTCATTCCCCTGTGCCACGCGCTCCCCACCGCGTCGGTCCGGGTCAGGCTGGAGATCGACCGGGACGTACCCGGGGTCGTCGCCCACGCCGAGGCCCGCGTCGCCGACCGCACCGGCGTGGAGATGGAAGCGTTGACGGCGGTGTCCGTGGCGCTCCTGACCGTCTACGACATGGTCAAAGCGGTGGACCGGGGGATGGTGCTCGGGGGAGTCCGCCTCCTCCGTAAGGAGGGAGGGCGCTCCGGCGTGTGGTCGGCCGAAGGAGAAGACGAGGGGGATGGCGATCCGTGAGCGTACATTACCGCGTGCCCGCGCGCGGCGCGATCGGCACGGTCACGACCTGCCCGATCTGCAGGCGGCGCGGCCGCACCCCCGGGTTCGCGGCCCGCAGCTCGTGGAGCGAGACACCGTAACGGCGCGCGATGTGCGTCAGCGTCTCACCGCGCACCACGCGGTGTTCGACAAACGTCACCCGCCGGTCCGGTGGAATCCGAGCGTAGTTGATCCGAAAGAGCCCGGCAGAGCCGGGCGGCACCCTGAGCGGGCTTCTACGACCCGGCGGAGTGATCCCCCGTACGACCTCGGGGTTGAGCCGCTCGATCTCCTCCTCGGAGGCCCCGGCGGCCTCCGCCACGACGTCCAGGGTAGTCGCGTCCGGAACCTCCACCGTGTCGAAGGCGAAGCGACCGGCCGCGGCGCCCACCGGCTCGAAGCCATAGCGCGCGGGTCGCCGCGCCAACTCGATGGCAGCGAAGAACTTAGGCACGAAGTCTCTCGTTTCCGGAGGCAGGTAGCGGCGGAGCGCCCAGTACAGGCTGTCCGACGGCGCCGCATCGGGCGCCCTGCGCGCCAGCAGCCGCTCCACCCGGTTGGGTCCGGCGTTGTACGCCGCGAGCGCCAGGAACCACGAACCGAAGCGCTGGTGGAGGTCCTCGAGAAACGCGAGCGCCGCCCGGGTCGACTTGAACGGGTCGCGCCGCTCGTCCCACAGCGGAGAGACCGTGAGCCCGAGCCCCCGCGCGGTCGACGGCATGAGCTGCCAGAGGCCGACTGCCCGCGAGTGGCTCACTGCCCGGGGGCTGTAACCGCTCTCCACGATGGGCAGGAAGCGTAACGAGGGCGGAAGAACACGCTCGGCGAGCGCCGCCGTAACCGTATCCTGGAACCAGCTCATCCGCTCGAGGTACCCGGGTACCCACGCCGCCTCGCGGCTCCGGTACACGCCCAGCCAGTACGAGACCCGCCTCCGGAAGTCGGGACGCCGGGCCACCGGCGAGGCGAGAATCGGGTCGAAGCCGAAGACCCCGTCGGGCCCGGGCGGGGGAAGCGACGTCTCGACGGGCACGCTCGACTCCAGCCGGGGAGCCGCCACGGAGACCGCCGGAGGCGGGAGCGGAGGCGGTGCGACAAGCCGCGGGGCGCCCGCGCACCCGCCCAACAGGCCGGCAATCACACAGGGAGCGGCGAACCGGCCCGTCATCGGGGCGGCTACAGCAGCTCGTCAACCGCGGCCATCAGCCGGTCGACGCTCTCCAGGGTCGCCCCCGCACCCATCAGGCCGATCCGCCACAGCTTGCCCCTACCGGGACCCAGCCCGCCGCCGACCTCGATTCCGTACCGATCGAGGAGCGCCGCACGCAGCGGCGCCTCGTCCTTCCCGTCGGGGAGGGTAGCCGACGTGAGCTGCGGAAGGCGGTATCCTTCCTCGGCGAAGAGCCCGAAGCCCCGCGCCAGCAGCTCGGACTGCAGAGCTTCCCCGGCGGTCGCATGGCGCTGGAAACGGGCTTCCAGACCCTCTTCCTCGATGACCAGCATGGCCTCGTGCAGCGCGTAGATCATGTTGATCGGCGCCGTGTGGTGGTACCGGCGCGCCGCGCCCATATAGCCGGCGATGAGCGAGGCGTCGAGGTACCAGCTCTGAGGCGGCGCCGCTCGCTCCGTGATCCGCTCGACGGCCTTCGGAGAAAACGTGATCGGGCTGACGCCGGGCGGCACGCCCAGACACTTCTGGGCGCCGGAATAGCACACGTCGATGTGGTTTCGGTCCACGTCCACCGGAATGCCACCCAGTGACGTGACCGCGTCGACCACGTACAGAGTATCCGATTCGGCGAGCGCCTCGCCGACCTCGTAGAGCGGCTGGCGCACCCCGGTGGACGTCTCGGCGTGTACCAGCGCGACGAGCCGTGCATCCGGGTGCGCGCGGTGCGCGTCGATCACCCGCTGGGGATCGATGGTCCGGCCCCACTCCGCCTCGATCGGTACGACCTCCGCACCCATGCGCCCCGCCATCTCGGCCAGCCGTTCCCCGAAGACCCCATGGATGCCGATGATCACGGTGTCGCCGGGCTCCAGCAGATTCACGAGCGAGGCTTCCTGCGCCGCGGACCCGGTGCCCGAAACCGGAAACGTCAGCTTGTTGTCGGTACCGAACACTCTCCGCAGGCGCGCGTTGAGGTCGTCCATGAGCTCCAGGAACTGCGGGTCCAGGTGCCCGACGGTGGGCCGGGCCATGGCATCGAGGATCCGGGGCGTGACCGGCGAGGGGCCGGGCCCCAGGAGCAGTCTGGGCTCGAAATCGGCAGAGGTGACGCTCATCTTCGCACGCTCCCGGTCGCCCGCGCTTCCTCCAGGAGGCGCCGACGATCCGACTGGGGACTCACAGGGTGTAGTTGGGCGCTTCGCGCGTAATCGTCACATCGTGGGGGTGGCTTTCTCGCAGGCCACCGGGGGTGACCCGGATGAAGCGGGCCTTCTCGCGAAGCTCGGGAAGCGAGCCCGCGCCGCAGTATCCCATGCCGCTGCGCAGACCTCCAACGAGCTGGTAGACCGTGTCGGACACGGGCCCCTTGTAGGGCACCCGAGCCTCGATCCCCTCGGGCACGAGCTTGCGCGCGTCCTGCTCTTCCTCCTGGAAGTACCGATCCGCCGACCCTTCCTCCATCGCCGACAGCGAGCCCATCCCCCGTACGATCTTGAAGCGCCGCCCCTCGAGCAGGAAGCTCTCTCCGGGCGATTCGTCGGTGCCGGCGAACATCGACCCCATCATCACGGACTCGGCGCCAGCGGCGAGCGCCTTGACCATGTCTCCCGAGTACCGCACGCCCCCGTCGGCCACCACAGGAACCTCGCCCGCCACGCCGTCGACGGCGTC
>Ga0114931_10006277_pt1 | contig 14615 bp, 9 predicted proteins | sample 2SBtaG_FD_89579 | JGI IMG/M metagenome (GOLD analysis project Ga0114931, IMG submission 89579) | Deep subsurface microbial communities from Kolumbo volcano to uncover new lineages of life (NeLLi) - 2SBTROV14_V59a metaG | ecosystem: Environmental > Aquatic > Marine > Volcanic | place: Kolumbo...
AAGGTCCTACTGGCTTCACGGGCTTCACTGGCCAACAAGGTCCCACTGGCTTCACTGGTCAACAAGGCCCTACTGGCTTCACGGGCTTCACTGGCCAACAAGGCCCTACTGGCTTCACCGGGCAACAAGGTCCTACTGGCTTCACCGGCCAACAAGGTCCTACTGGCTTCACAGGCCAACAAGGACCCACTGGCTTCACCGGCCAACAAGGACCCACTGGCTTCACCGGCCAACAAGGTCCCACTGGCTTCACAGGGCCAACTGGGGATCAAGGACCAACTGGACGAAGTGGAAAGGGCCCTAGTCTTACATTTAATTACAACGAAAACCCAGATAATGATTACGTCGATACTAATGCCAAGCGTTGGCTTACTGTCAGTACTACTAACTATCGAGGCACTAACTATTATGGGATGAATCCATCAAGAGTCGATTTCATAGTTTCTAAATCATCAGCATGTGCGAGTCATGGTGAGGCAAGGATAATCGATTCTACAAACAGTATGGTAATAACTGACACAGTGACATGGTCAGCAATTGGACCACATTTAGTCTTCACCACCACTATAATGAACGTTAGTTCGACCGATGCTATATGGCTGATACAAATCCGGCAACCTGGACCTCGTGGTACTATCAGAATACATTCAGTCATCATCTACCATTAGATTTGGCACATTGATTATGAAATTTACATAGTTTACAAAGAGAGACATGGGTTGCGCTGGCAGTAAAACACCAGAACTATACCACCAATCAGATTCAGAACTAATCAGCACTGTTCTACCTACAGGGACGAGCACTGTATCTAACACCGATGACAAACCCCAAAGTGATATAATAGGGACTACAGTCAGACAGAAATATAATATTAGAACTGTTAAAGTTGAAGTTAGTAATCGTACCAATGATGAACAAGTTTACGTGGTAGGAAATGCAGTCACTATAGATACTAATGGTGATATTAGTATAGGTGCCAGCAATAATACGATTCAAGATCGATACCATACACTAACTAGAATTGTTAGTTTGGAGAGTAGTGATTTCAATAATTATAGCGCCATATCTAAACCTAATCAAGTTACTAATATATCAAAGATAGGGTCAACTAGAGATTATACAGGTAAGCTCAGAATGATGTTCGTACCATCTGGTCAGTTAGAGAAAGACGGCGCGGATAATAAATCAAATACAGAAATAATATTAAGTGAAGTGGAAGACAGGGATGAAAATATGAATACCGGGGATCTTGATGATGAAGATATTGAAGTATCTGAATGGGATTCTAATCCCAAAAAAATAGAAAATGGTGATGATGGTATTATAATCTTGTTACCAGAATCTGACAGAGTGGAAGTATGATTAATAATGCATATTGATAACAGATGAAGAACTAGCCTCTCAGGTAGTTAATCTATCCATCCTCTATTAAATCCGGAAAATGACGCAACGGTATCTATGTCATCCATATTTAATTCAGTCTCTAATAATATTAAGTCAAAATAGAGGAAATGCTCAGGATTGTATAATTTACAGTCATTCAATTGAATGACTGTAAAAGCTCTGATTAACTAGGAGTTTTAACTAGACCATCAACATTGCAAGAATTGCCATGAACATTAGCTGCGGTACGAGTAACTGGCTAGATGTGTTGACTACTTCATCGATGATGACCTTCTGACGGCGAAGAAGGAAAAGTTTATCAGAGACTGCCTCCTTATCAGAAAAACTACCAGTTAATGTATCACGTGCCTGAATATGACGGGCATTCTTACTACCATGGGTGTTGGTATTGTAAATATTATCACACCAATCATGGACGGGCTCATAGTACCTAGTTACAGCACAGGGGTCCCAATTTTTATTATCCTTTCCACAACCACAGTTGATACCATCAGTACCTGGAACAATATAATTACTATTATTTAATAGAGTTTCAACATCATCGGTATTATACTCTTGACGTTTATAATCATGATTTTTACCATTACCATTATTCTTACAAAGATACATCTTATTGGCATTTACTGGTGAAACGCAGAGATCACAGCCATCACCTTCATAATTATTATCACAGATACAATCCTGGATAGAGTCAATCTCACCATGGTAGTTGCAAGTTCGTAGATTGCATTGATCACCGGCCCAGCCATTGTCGCAATAACAAAGCCCATCATAGGGACTGCATTCGCCATACTCACCACAATCAACATTCCAGCATAATTCTTGAGAGCAATAATCGCCAGCCCAGCCATTCTGGCAAACACAGGTCCTGCGAATCGGATGGCATAGACCATGCACACATTGATCATCAGTGTCACAAACATTAGGGCAGGTTGGCGGGTGGATTAGAAGGTTTGTACGGATTAAGAACTGAGACTCGCTCAAGTGACGCTCCATGTGGAAGATATGAAGATCATAACTATTACCAGGGACCATGCCTGCATCACCGGCAACACTATCAAGCTCCAGATATGTTGAGCCATTGAAGTGGAGACCTGGTTCATTGACAATCAGCCAGCGGTTGAGATAGAGAAGTATGCCATCATCGTAACGAAGATAGATAAATTCGCCACCACTGTAGTCGACCTCCCAAGTCGTCTTGGTAGTAAAGTGATAATTATGCTCGTAACCCTCATTGCCAAACAGCTGGTTATCGATTGGAAAGAATTCAAGGGTTCCTAAGGTATATTCGCTGTCTTGCCAATCTAGATCCATGACGATCTCAGTCTTCATGTTAACATCCTCTGTCTCTGTATACCAGGTACTAAAACGATTAGCATTTTCGCTAATAAAAACCGGATTGTCATCATCACCCAATTGGCTAGCAAGACCAACAGGATCAGGCTCACCATTCTCAAAATCTTCGTTGTAACGTGAGAAGTCAAAAATAGTTGCAATAAGTTCAAAATCACCCTGCCACTCATAATCATTTTCAATATCACAGACGCAGTGCTGCAGTTTCTCTGAGCAGACCATACCGGTTGGGCAGATTGCAGTTTTACACACATCATTCATGGCACAGGTCTGGCCCTGCACCAAACTAGCCAATAGAAATATCAGAAACCATAGATAATATCTCATGATTCACAATCTGAGTCTTGCTTTTATAACAACAAAAAATTGTAGGGCAGACAGTTTACAAAAAAATACACAAATTGTGTATTTTTTTCATACTCCAGTGTTTGGACCCACACCAAAGTTATCAAACACGGAAAATATTTCCGTAAGCTTTGTAGCTACTTCGTTTGGAGCCAATTCTCCATTTATCTTTATGCTGCACGGTACCGCACAGTAATTGCTATACAATATTTCAATCGATGACCCATCAGGATATTTGATTTCAATGGTATTAATTTTGATATCTCCTCCATAGTTTTCATCCCTGCGCTCCCACATCACATATTAATTTTCAACTCTGTATGTAAGCAGGTAAATCTAGTAGTTTCCAACTACTTTATCAAATTCGTAGGGGATCACCTTCCCCACTCTTAAAATAAGATGAGATCGGTGACTTCTCACGGAACTTACGTATCATCTTTCGACAGGTAAGAAAATAACGTGTCGTCATAGTCTATCGTATGTAGGTTTCTTTTCTACAGTTTTGATCCTAAAACAAAAAAAAATAGAATTGTTTTGTAATTTTGCAATTTTATGAGAGAATATGGACTTTATGATAGATTGTATTAATAGATTAATAATCGGAAAGGTAATTTCTAAAAATCTAAAAAAAAATAACAATAAAATATAATAGAAAGCAATAACAATAAAATATAATAGAAAGCAATAACAATAAAATATAATAGAAAGAAATAACAATAAAATATAATAGAAAACAATAACAATAAAATATAATAGAAAGCAATAACAATAAAATATAATAATAAAATATAATAATTATAAGGCAATAACAATATAAAATCAATTAAAAATATGGATTGTCAAACAGGATCTTATAATACTGCCGATAATAACTCAAATGGAAATAAGGTTTTCTTGTGGATAATTATTGGAGTACTCATAATAATAATTATAATGTTAATCATATTAATTCTAGTTAATAATAGGTCAGACAACAAAACTACTAATAGAGGCTCTACTAGCTGTGGTGGTGACGGTAAATTAAATGAACCATGTACTAGTATGTGTCCTTGTGGAGATGGTCTCTCATGTCAAAATGGTACATGCAAGGCTCAATTAGGTCAGACATGCTCGGCTGTATCAGACTGCGACCGAGCTGCAAACGCATGCCGAGACAACATCTGTGTGCAAGAATTCATCCAGGGTAATGGTGCCAGATCGTTCGTTGCACCGACGAAATTTTCATCAAATAGCACCGTTACTAGTGACCCAAACTATAGTTCGGTATTTCATTCAACAGCTACCTTCAGCAACATTAGTTCAACCAGTAGAACGGTAGGTCTAAATCAATCCTGCAGTGCCTCCGATACAAGGTGTGCTGATGGTCTGATATGTGATGATGCTAGTGGCTCAGTTTGTAAAGTCCAAGAAGGTGATATATGCTCGGCGAGTACAGAGTGCGAACAAGGTACTCGCTGCGCACTATCTAGGAGGCGAGGACGTCGAGCGCATAAGAGAGAAAGAAAGTTAGTCTGTCAAGCTATTGATGATGTTGGTCAAGGATGTATGGCTGATTCTAATTGTAGTAGTGGACGATGTAGTGACAGTAGATTGTTAATTTGGGAGGATACTGACGATGATGGAAATAACTACAATGATAGGGAAGTAAATATTCTGCACAGCTTTCCTAGTCAAACATTGATCGATGTAACTTCCCTTAATAGTGATCTGCTTCTTCTATTTGCAGATGGTAACCTGATGATTAAGAAAGACAACCGGCTAGAAATGATCATGTCCGACATCCAAATGGAACGCATCGTTGTACTAGGTGTTAACCAAGATGAAGGACCAACTATTTACGGTGTTAGAGATGGCCAGCTTTATGTATTGGATGAAGAGGAAACTAGTTTCAATGATTGGATGTGGTTAATTGCTGAATGGGCACCTAACGGTATTGTTGATATTTCAGTGACTGAACAAGGACAGTATTTGTGGATCCAATATCAATTAGACTATGTGGATGAGTTACCACATGGCAATAATTACCAAATCCGTCAACGTTATCCGGAGTCAAGTATGACACAAATTGGTGCTCTTTATCAGTACGTTGATGGTGATGATCCTAATCTGTTGAGAGAGATGGTGGTTTCATCATATTCACGTAGAGTCTATGGACCAGATGAAGTTAGCTACCTGGAAATTGATATTAGGAATAATCAAGCTATCAGAACTCCTCGTAATGACATCATTGATGATTTCTTATCAGGTGTTATGCTCAGTGACAGAACTGTTGTTAAGGTTAGTACTAGGGAAGATAATAGGATTAAAACAGTCAGATTAGTTGACGACGAAATATATTTAATTACAATTCGTCGTTGTATAAGAAATGGCGATAATATTGATTTTTCGGCTATTATGCTTGAGTCTGTTGAATAGGACAGTTGTAAATTTAGTCATCGTAGTATGACTAAATATATTTTATAAATCGCCAGAGGTGATCCTGAAGACATCTGGACTTTATAGTCTGTACTAACTAATCCATTTACTAAACTATTGATAGTAATACATAATTATGTCTATGATAACAGTATATTTATCCACATGAATTAATATTATTTATTGTACAATAAATAATATTTCGCAGTAGTATGTACATGGTAAGAAAATTGTATTATCTTATCTCAGAATGTATCATTCCACAATTTAAAGACCAAATGAACCTTATATCTGTAATCGTGATAATGGGTCGCCAATAAACCATCAAGGACCTATCGGTGAAGTTCTAAAAAATATATAGTTACACATGAATTCACTAATAAAGATGATAGTATATTTCTAATTCCAGTAAATACTAATCAAGTTGTTATAACAGTGATTTCTAAAATCACCGGAGGTGATCCTGAATACCTGAGGTCTTTATATTCTGTATTAAGTAATTATGTCAAATAGTAAATTTTCATGCAGTCGATCATATACTGCTCCTTTGCAAAAGGTACCATGTATCCTGAACAACAGAAGCTTGGATATGAATAACCATGTTATTAGCTAATGTAAAACTCTCAGAATTCTCGACTTTACCAGTAAAACTAAGAGTAGACCCTGTGCTATTGCGGATATAGAGGCGTCTCCCCATACAGGACATCACTGATGGTAGTTGGATCGTGTAAGATGATACACCGATAATGGGAAGTAAAATAACAGTGAAATCAGAAATACCCGTCTGATCAACTACATAATTACCACTACTACTATTCACTATTGTTATACTATTGCTCGTTCCACCACTTGTCCATGATGAACCAGTCTGACCAGTAGTTCGATAATAGACACGCAAAGCAGCAGTACCTTGTATATTAGGACAATCATCTGTGTGATTAAAAACATGGTCGAGGAGATAAATCTCACCGTACGATGAATTATTATGTGCCGACACAACAGTGAACCCAAGCACACGGGGAGTTTGTTGATCATAAGAACAATGACTAAGGGTAATACTCGAAGTAGTATTGTTATCCAATAGTGTGTAGCAGACATTTCCTGATGTAGACACTGAATCATAATATGTTTTATTTGTATCAAGACGACCATCGATGCGGAGATGACCCCTGTCTTGAGGATCGCTCAGACTATAAAATATGGTAGTATGATTAGCACCAGTCTGTATTACCTTATTGACATTACTCTCAGTGAAGATAACACCACCAATGTTGTTGAACATAGTTACACTATCATTAGTCTGTATTATTTGATTGTCAATTATATTGAGACAATCGATCACCTTCAGGGTGGCCAGTTCTCCCTGTGTCGTGTCACAGCAATAGAGTGATACATTACTGTTATTCTGGTTGTTAATTAATGTTACTTGACACTCACTCATAGTTAATATATTTCCTTGTGACGTATTAACACCTATCACTGAAACTACTGCAGGATTCAACATATCTAATGACTGATCTATGGTGGTTGTGATGATACATTCTTTGAAAGAAATAAATCCGTTGAATGACTCAACTGCAAAGTAGTTAGTGTTATTAATTGTTAGTTCTCGTACCATTGATGTAGTTCCGTCACCAATATTGGCTATGATAGTTGGACTATTACCCGAAATAGTTTCAAGAATAGTGTTCGAATTACCCCCTTGTAGGTTGACAAAAGGCATTAACTCTAGGGGTTGGCTCAGTTGATAACGACCTGGACCAATCAGAATGAGCCAACCAGGACCTACTGGTTGAGCAGCAGCAGCATAAATAGCTGATTGGATATCACCATATGGATCATAGGGATCCTCGATCGTACCACCCATAGCTCCGTGACAGACCCATACCTTATTGTTAGTGCAGCCGATTGATACAGAGGGTCCAGTGGGGCCAGGTTGGCCTGTGGGACCTAATTGGCCAGTGAAGCCTGTTGGACCTAGTTGGCCGGTGGGGCCTGATTGGCCAGTGAAGCCTGTTGGGCCTAGTTGGCCGGTGGGGCCTGATTGGCCAGTGAAGCCTGTTGGGCCTAGAGGACCAATGGGTCCTGTGGCACCGGTGTTAGACATTTGACCAGGAGGGCCTTGAGGGCCAGTGGCACCATTTTTGCCCGAAGAACCAGTTGGGCCAGTAGCACCAGTATCAGAAGACTGACCAGCTGGGCCGGTAGGACCGATGGTACCGTTTTGACCCGAAGAACCTGTGGGGCCCGTGGTACCAGTTGGCCCCAGAATATTACACTCTTCATGCAGGGACCAGACACCATTATCCTCCGAAAAGTATATGTTACCAGTAATTGGATCCAGAGCAAGATCACCAAACGGACAGACCAGAGGAAGAACTTGGGATTGGAGTCCTTGCGAACTAATACAATATATGATTCTGCTGGTTAGATCGTAGTAGCAGAAAAATGGTTTAGGTTGAGTCGGTATGGTCATATTAGTCAGCAACTCCCATCCAACACCATTCCATTGGTAAACAAATCCAGTATCCAAATTAAGACAGAATTCACCAATATGGAGGCCAGGAGTTTGATTCGTGGCTTGCTTATTAAGTTGTGTGATACCAGAACCCCAAATGGGAACACACTTCCAATGAGTACCAGGTTGACCAGTGGGCCCAGTAGCACCTGTATTAGAATCTTTACAGGAAGGACCAGTGGGCCCAGTAGCACCTGTATTAGAATTTTTACCGGAAGGACCAGTAGGTCCAGTAGCACCTGTATTAGAATCTTTACCGGAAGGACCAGTAGGTCCAGTGAACCCAGTTCCATTATTTTGACAGGGAGGACCAGTAGGACCAATTGGACCAGTAGGACCAATTGGTCCAGTAGGACAATTATGTTTCTTGTGACAGTTATGTTTCTTGTGACAATTAGGCTTCTTGTGACAGTTAGGCTTCTTGTGACAGTTAGGTCTCTCATGTCTGTGGGTTTGACAATCATTGTGACATTTCCATTGAGTATCATCGTCATGATCAGAATCTTCAGACTCACTATGATATTGAGCGAGATGAGATTGTTTGAACTCACTCTCAACATAAGAACCATCACTAAATGGTTGATGACTACTAGCTTCGCTAGATTCTGACTCTAGGTAGAACACATGAGTATGACGGTTATCATCAGCATCGACATTACGAGGTTTACGAACATATCGGAATTCAGTGCAACTTGAATCTGATTCCAAATGATATTTAGTATCATTATAGTCATTATCTACTTTCGTTATCTTGGATATCTTTTTGGTGTCAGAGTCAGTTAGACCATAGTATCTAGCTATTGCTCCACGACGACTCATATTTGATTTAAGTTGGACTGGCGATAATCAGTCTTTTGTCTGACTAGATAAATATTGTATAAACCGATTCACAACTGTCTTCATTACAGAATACAGTTAAAGTTTGTTTAGACTGGCATCAAAACCTAATTACGTCCACCAATGATGAACCAGTTTTCACCATCAGACTGAACTATTACTGATTGATATGAACCGTTCAAATGATAAATTCCAGCACCGTCGATAGTCTGACTATCCATTGGATTAATAGTGGTACCCACAATACTTTGGCCGTTATTCTTTATTACTATATTCCGACCGGAGCAAGAGGTAGCATTAGAAAGGTTAACCATCACATTATTTTGATCAATTATGACGGTCTTGTCACAATCTTGTACATCATAACTTGAGCCTTGATCTATGTCCTCAATATTGTAATGATTAGATCCACTTGTATATTTAGAACCACAGCTATTAATTATATAGTAAGAGAAAGAGTCACTTTGGGCCGGGAAATTTCTACCACATTCCTCTATATTTTTCAAATTTACATTCAACACTTTACCATTAGAACCCGATAATAATTGATAATTATCAATAATAGTATCATCAGGTAAGAGTTCAATAGTGCTATTGACTAATGTGCTGAAATTGTCACCACTGGACTCGAGAATGGCGAGACTATCGCTATATTCTGCAAATCTCACTTCTGAGGTATCACCGTATATTTGCATATTTCTGCCACTATACAATAAAGCTGAACTAATCATAGATCCTGATCCTGTTATATTACTGGTGATATAATTAGTGTTGTTTCTAAATTTAACTGTTGTGGCTAATTGAAAGGCATTCAATAGAAACATAATGTGAGACTTAGTAGTATTAAGATTATACTCTAACCGATTGATACAATTTTCAACTATCAAGCTAGTAGTATTGATATCACCATTAGTATTACTTAAGTAGTAGAGATTAGGTCCATCAAACAAGGCAGTCGACACGTAATCTAACTCACAGTTCCTAACTATAACTGTTCCTGATTGGACCACATAGACACTCGAGTTAAACTCATCACCTAAACTAATTTGTAAATTGAACATACCGGTCAGCCAACATCCCTCACAAATAATGGTGCCATCAGTGACGTTTAAGGCTGCGGCATTCACAGAGTACAACGTAAGATTAGTGATTACAACTGTTTCATCGCCTTTTAAATTGCCCTGTCTAATGGTATGATTACTTGAATTTTGGGGTTTGAGAATAGAGCTACGGCCACTTCCTTCAATAGTGATATTGGGATAAAGTTTTGTAACGTGTTTAAATATACCCAATCCCAGCAGTATTTTCCATTGTTCATTATCACTAATCCTAGCAGTATCTATAGCGTCTAACCCTGCTTGTATAGTAGCAAACGGTCTGTTTCTGTTTTCAACTTGACCAGTGTTGTCATCACCAATAGTGCAAACCCACACTTTCTTAAAGTCACAATCAGCTATACCACCTTCACCTGTTGGTCCAGTGATTCCAGCACCAGTGGGTCCAGTATGGCCAGTGTCAGGCCCAGTCACACCCTGTGGGCCAGTTGGTCCACTTTCAGAAAATGATGGTCCAGTTTGTCCAGTAAATCCTGTATGACCGATAATACCTTGAATACCAGTTGGGCCGGTCGGTCCCGTAGTACCATCACACATATTACAGAAAGGCCCAGTGGAACCAGTATCACCCTGTCTCCCCCTGGGTCCTGTCTGACACTGGCCAGGTTTGTTTCCTGTTGGGCCTATGGGCCCACGGTAACCGTTGTTACCTCTACCTCTTGGCCCCTGGAGGCCGGTGGGACCTACTATACCTATTTGTCCGGTTTGTCCAGTGGCTCCTGTGTTAGTATCTTGGCCTTGATGACCAGTGGGTCCAGTCAGTCCTAGACAGTTTTGATTGCGACAATTAGACCCGGTAGGACCAGTAGGTCCTGTTTTCCTATCCTTATAGTACCGTCGATAGGACATACCTTGTATCTTTTGTTGAATCAGCAAATCAATAGTACTATTAGAATAGTCTACGATATTTTTGATCCTTATTAGAATATATTCTCCTCGGGTATATTCTCCTTAGGTATATCAAAGGATCAATACAACCTCCAGTCAAACAGAAGTATTTATGCCGATAGCTTGGACTCGATTAAATTGCAGTCTTCATAAAAAAACTAAGAATAACAGTTCGAATCTTGGATTGATTATCACGACATCTTCACTGAATATATACCCGAGGAGAATATATATACCAGAGGAGAATATATACATAAGGTTGTTACCACATCTAACCAAGTCTTCATCTTTAAAATAAAAAAACTGTATTGACAAATAATACAAATATATAATTTAAATCGGTATCTAGTCATTCATCCAAATATGATGGAGAACCAAATTAAAATTCCTATACCTGGTCAAGGATCGGAGATTGATCCACTTATCCCGGCCGCAGATGCTGTCATGAATATAATTAATCACAACAGACAACAGAATAAAATTAACCATCAGCAAATAGATTGGTTACTAATAAATCGGCACAAGATTGACCAACTTACAACACGTTTGCTTGCCGAGGTGATTGATAATCATGTGATACAACACTTTCAAATATACCCAGATCAACCTTATTACTTTTGGTTATTTAAGCCATTCTGGTGCTGTTCATCCCACTACAAGAATGCTCTAGAAATAGTTCGACAGGTTACTAATTATCCCATCAATGACCTTAATTGTACTGATTGCGAACGAAATCAATGCAGCGCTGTGTGGTGTGGCAACTTTTATGATCGATTTCAGACCAAGATCATATATAACATATATGGTAATCCTGTTATAGTTAATCCTACAATTTATATATCTTATCGCTATCCTTGTCTACCTATTTACTATAGTAAATATTTGTTAAACACATATAGCTACACATTGATAAGCTTTATTATGTCCATCTTGCTTTTCCTTTTGCTATTGTTTATTATTTTAATTCAAAACCAAATGTCTTCCTACAGTTGGTTGTGGATTTCCATCATACCAATCACGATTTGGTTTATTCGTAATACTATTCGCTCTACTTGCTGTATGTTTTACGTTATTCATCCTTATAGCTTCAAGATTTAATGTCTTAACTAGTAAATTTCCAATATTAATGCTAAATTGGCTACTGCTCAAGATAAAAAATGTTCATAAAACTTGGTTTTAGTTTCTACTAAAATGCCATCACATGGAGAGTCTTCAATGGCCAGACGGCATAAATCGCAAGTTCCTCATTTTAATCCTAAGAAAGAGTTGTGTCATAGATACGACACAAGTATGAGACAGTATAATTGTAATGTTGATGGTTGTGACAAACAATTCAAGACCAAAGCTCATCTTAAAGAACATCAAGCCTTCAAACATCACATTAATGTAATATGGCATAGTTGCGGAGTTGATGGTTGCGACAGAAAGTGTAAGACCAAAGGTGATCTAAAGAAGCATCAAGCCTACAAACACAACATTAATGTGACATGGCATCAATGTAGAGTATATGGTTGCGACAAACGATTTAAGTCCAATGGTCATCTAAAGAAGCATCAAGCCTTCAAACATGACATTAATGTGACATGGCATAATTGTGATGTTAATGGTTGTGACAAGAGATTTAAAACCTATAAGAATCTCAAGAGACATCGAGCCCTTAAACACGATATTGATGTGACATGGCATCATTGTCACCTATGCTCATATAAAGGAAGGTACAAATATCTGTTTGAAAAACATCTCTTCGTTCTACATGGCATCGGATCATTTCATCAATGTGGGATAGACGGATGCAAATACATCTCTCGTAAAGTGAAAACGATGCTTAGCCATAAACAGGAAAAACACCCCAACTATGAATCATCTACCAAATGTGGACATGATTCCGAAGTAACCGATTCCTATCCAGAATTTACTTATTCGGAGAATGACGGAAGTATGATCGAATGGGAATGGACTAGTGAGCATGATCAGATGATAGATTATCTTATGGATGAAATAAATTTTTCATAATAACCCGGCTATCTCTATTGGTATCATGATCTAAGATGATTAATAACAAAAAATAATTATTAATTTTTGTTCTCCTATTACTAAAATGCCATCACATGGAGAACCTTCAATGGCCAGACGGCATAAATCGCAAGTTCCTCGTTTTAATCCTAAGAAAGAGTTATGTCATAGACATGACACAAGTATGAGACGGTATAATTGTAATGTTTGTGACAAACAATTCAAGACCAAAAATAATCTATCTTCTCATCAAGTCTTCAAACATGATATTAATGTAATATGGCATACTTGCGGAGTAGATGGTTGCGACAGAGAGTTTAAGACCAAAGGTCATCTCAAGAGGCATCAAGCCTTCAAACATGACATTAATGTAATATGGCATAGTTGCGGAGTAGATAGTTGTGACAGAAAGTTTAAGACCAATGGTCATCTCAAGAGGCATCAAACATTGAAACATAACATTAATGTAATATGGTACAGTTGCGGAGTAAATAGTTGCGACAAACGATTTAAGACCAAGTGTAATCTCAAACAACATCAATCAATGAAACATGACATCAATGTAATATGGCATCAATGTGGAGTTGATGGTTGCGACAGAAAGTTTAAGACCAATGGTCATCTCAAGAGGCACCAAGCCTACAAACACGACATTAATATAATATGGCATCAATGTGGAGTTGACGGTTGCAACAGAAAGTTTAAGACCAATGATACCCTCAAGAGTCATCAAGCCAACAAACACAACATTAATATAACATGGCATCAATGTGGAGTTGACGGTTGCGACAGAGAGTTCAAGACCAATGCTATTCTCAAGAAACATCAAGCCATCAAACATGTCATATAAAGGAAGGTACAAATATCTCTTCGTTCTACATGGTATCGGATCATTTCATCAATGTGGGATAGATGGATGCAAATACATCTCCCGTAAAGAAAAAACGATGCTTAGCCATAAACAGGAAAACACCCCAACTATAAATTATCTATCAACTATGGATATGATTCCGAGGTAACCAATTCCGATTCAGAATTTACTGATTCGGAGAATGACGGAAGTATGATCGAATGGGAATAGACTAGTGAAGATGATCAGATGCTAGACGATTTAATCGATAAAATATATCCCTCATAATTCAATGGCTGACCTTTCTGGTTATATGATATATCATCAAACAAATTATAATATATCATTAGACAAATTATAATATATATTCTCGCAAGATCCTCCGATCAATGGGTAGACAGAATATTATAGAGATTGAGCAGAGAGCGATCTATGATGAATATACTTCTTTTCCAGTATAATCTGTCTAATATAATCTTATTATCAATAATAATGACAGTTATTGATGATATCCAAAGATAATATTTACATTGCAATTAATTTTGATACTATACTTTTATTATGATTTTAATAAGAATAAGTGCGTTACTTTCAAAAATATTTGTAATGGTATATATTTAACTTGTTATTGGAAGAACTAACTATGCTAGTATTAGATGAGATCAGACTATGAAAGATATACCATAATAACTATGAAAGATATACCATAATAACTATGAAAAATATAGCATAATAACTAGGTAAGATATAGCATAATAACTAGGTAAGATATAGCATAATAACTAGGTAAGATATAGCATAATAACTAGGTAAGATATAGCATAATAACTAGGTAAGAATAAACATAACAGGTAAATAGACGAGTTAATCTAAAAAT
>Ga0114931_10006278_pt1 | contig 14613 bp, 10 predicted proteins | sample 2SBtaG_FD_89579 | JGI IMG/M metagenome (GOLD analysis project Ga0114931, IMG submission 89579) | Deep subsurface microbial communities from Kolumbo volcano to uncover new lineages of life (NeLLi) - 2SBTROV14_V59a metaG | ecosystem: Environmental > Aquatic > Marine > Volcanic | place: Kolumbo...
ACGCTGTTGCAAATAGAAATTCCAATCTCCGCGGGAGACATCGTCGGTGACGGTCAAATTGGCGGCTGGCGGTAATTCTGTCGTCATGGTTCTGAGTTGGTGAGATGATTTATTGGCTGACGGCTCAACGACGACCGAGTTGAACTCTTTCGATTTCTGCGGTCCGCCCAGTTCGATTCCAGGTCACTCTCTGTGTGTTGAATATTCCTTTCCATAAGCCGTAAGCCATGGCGACGTGACTCATCGCAAAATAGAAAACGATTCCACCGAGTTTCGTTTCTCTTAGCCTCAGCGAATAAACAGCAACGCAGGCGATTCCGTAGAACGCAACCTGAATCAAAAACAAGCCGACGTAAACCGGATGAATCGAAAGAAGAACACTGTTCGACAGTAGCAGAACGAGAAGAAATATCGGTTCCAGCCATCGTAAGAGTTTGTGGGAAACAAACTGCCAGAACAAAATAGGATTGAAGATAGAAGGATATTTCCGTCTCCACACTGTTTGGACTGCTCCTGCGGTGAGACGGATCCGTCGACGATATTCCTGTCGGGCTGTCGGAGTTCCGTTCTCGTTGGCAATCGCGTTCTTTTCATAAAAAATTCGAGAACCTTGTTGAAGAACATTCATCGATGTCACAAAATCGTCGAGAATCGTATCGGCATCCAGAGGCAGAAAGAGCTCTCGGCGAATAACATACATCCCGCCATCCACACCCATCATCGAGCCGATCCGGGATTCGCCTTCGTGAATTTTTCTTTCGATTTTGTAGTAAAGACTTTCACCAATTCCGAAGTTTGAATATTTACTATTCAATCTAACATCACCACTGATTGCGCCGACCTGATCGTTTTGAAAATGCGCGACCATTCGTTTCAACGCATCCGGACGAAACATGACATTCGCGTCGCAAAGAAAGAGAATCTCGGCATCAGTTTCAGTGATCGCATCGTTCAGAACGCTCGCTTTTCCACGCCGTTCGGTAAACAACAGCAACTGGACTCCTTTCGAATGGTACGATTCTGCGATTTCGGCTGTGCGATCATCGCTTGCGTCACTGGCGACAACGATTTCAAGTTTCTCGGCAGGATAGTCGAGCGCCAAGGCGTTTCGAAGTTTTTCTTCCAGAACGGCTTCTTCGTTATACGCCGGAATAATCAGACTGACCATAGGCCACGATGCGGGTTCGGCGGATGCATCCTCGCCGGAATTCCTACTTCGCGCTGCCAACAAGATAAGCATCGGGTAAAGAATCTGTGTGTAAACCACAAGCCCCATTGCAGTCCAGAATATGTAAGAGAATACGATCATCGGTGAATGAATTATTTAAAACATGAAGTGAAGAATTGCTATTTCGTTTGACGATTTGCCAGTTTTTGTTCGTCTTGCGAAACGACAAGATCTTTTCTCAGATCGATCGTTTCTCCCTCAAATCGATTTTCCCAATCGACATCGTTTGCGATGTTTGTTCCGAGAATCAGCAATTCGGCGTGGTCGAAAACTTCCTGTGGTTCCTCAACCAGTAATGCCGACAGGTGTGGAAGATGCCGATCGACATAGGCGAGATTCGCACCTTTCAAACGTGACACGGAAACATCGGGATCGTAAATTTTCAAGTCGTATCCTTTCCCTAGCAATTTCTCGGCTAGAATCACTTGGGGACTTTCTCGTAGGTCGTCTGTTCCCGATTTAAAACTCAAACCGATCAGGCCGATTACTCGTTGACCCGCTTTTTCAACAAGCCGAAACGCAGCATCGAGGACGGTTTCGTTCGAAGAAAGAATCGACTGCAATAAATCGCTGGGAATCGCCTGTTGTTGTGCGTAGCGGGTTAATGCTCGAACGTCTTTTGGCAGGCACGAGCCGCCAAATGCGAATCCCGGTCGAAGATAGGCTGGCGAGATATTCAATTGATGATCGATACATAAAATTCGCATCGCTTCCTGACCATCCGCACCGAACGATTTCGCCAACATTCCTATTTCATTAGCGAATGCTACCTTCAGTGCATGAAACGAATTGCAGCCGTATTTGATCAACGCCGCCGTGCGTGTATCGGTGACGATGGTCTCGGCAGTCAGATGATTGTAGAGATCGAGTATAGGTTTCGCACGATATTCGTCTTCCGCACCGACAACCACAAATGGAGGATTATCGTAATCTTTAATCGCAGTCGTCTCGCGAAGAAATTCCGGATTGTTGCAGAGATCGACTCGATGACCGATTTCTTCTCCCAGAGCTTCTTCTAAAACCGGTTTCAATTCTTCTTCCAGAATCCCCGGTAATAATGTCGAACGAATCACGACAGTATAATTCTTTTCCCCGCTTCGCAGACATTGACCGATCGTTTCCAATACTCTTTTTACCGCATTGGAATTCACAGCACCCGAATCCGTGGAGGGAGTGCCGACCGTGATTAATGCCATTTCGGTGTCTCCGATGGCTGCTTCGGCATCGGTTGTCGCAGTGAGACGACCATTTTTGACTTGTTCTTCGACGAGTTGATCCAATCCCGGCTCGGCAACCGGAGGAAACCCTTTTTGCAGGGCATCGATCTTCCCCTGATCGATATCGACACCGACAACATGGTTTCCATCTCTGGCTAAACACGCACCGGTGACACAGCCAACATACCCAATACCAAAAACCGCAATTCTCTTTTTAGTCATGTTGATAATTCTGTTGAAAAGATCTCACGCTTCCGTACTGGATGTAACAAGCTCTTGCTCGTTTTCACTTCTTCCAATTTCGATTGCATTCAGACAAATTCGCTCAAACTGTCTGGCAACCTTCTCAGCCGAAAAATTCTCTACGACAAGGTTACGAGCCGATTGGCCGAGAGTTCGTTGAATGGCCGGATTTTTAAGGATATTAATAGTCTTTTCTGCGAAGTCTTCAGGTTGGTCGGCCATTTCCAGATGAACCCCTGATTGGACTTGCAAACCTTCCGCACCCAGGCTGGTGCTGACGACCGACTTAGACATCGCCATCGCTTCGTATATTTTTATTCGCGTTCCACCACCGACAAGTAACGGAATCGCTATCAGAGAAGCTCGGCCTAAGAATGGTCGAACATCATCGACAGTACCCGTCACTTCGATTCCACTTTCACGATTCAATCGCTGTATGCTTTCGACTGGATTACGACCGACAATTTGGAATTTCGCATCGGGAACGCAAGACCTTATTCGTGGCCAGATTTCCTTTACAAAAAACAAGACTCCGTCAATGTTTGGCAACCAGTCCATCGAACCTAGGAACATTACGGTCTTGCGATCCTCCTCATTCTTCCCCGGATGGAAATACTCGACATCGACCGCGGTATCGATCACGTCGACGTGGTTCCACTTATAATCCCGACGATAAATTTCCCGATCTCTTGTGCTGACCGCAACGACTTTTGTGAAATTTCTTCCCGCAAGTGCTTCGAATCGCTTCATCTTCTTCCATTGCAACGCCATGTATCGGCGACGCAAGAAGCCAGGACCGGAGGTTGCGTGCCTTTCGAAAATCTCGGCTTCCACATTGTGTTGAAAAAGAATATTGGGGATTCCGCCGATTCCCTGAACGTTCAATGCCATTTGAACGAAATCGCAGATTAATAAGTCGTAAGATTCTTCCTTGAGGAGTTCGATGGCACGTGATTTCAATGCGATGTCGAAATCCTTCGCGACATTATAGGGATACCGCGAAAAAAGATTCGCAAATAATTCCGCATAAAACCTAAGACTGCTGCGTGACGTTTCTTTCCAGGGAATCGTCTCGATGCGAAGCCCCAGTTTGTCGACTTCGGGTAGATAATTCTCTTCACCTTTCTGGATATTGCAGAGGTATGTGATATCGTGCCATTGCGCTAAATGTTTGAGGACATTCAACGTTCGAATTTTCCCACCGTTATCGGCAGGAAACGGAACCCGTTTGTTAAGAAAGAGGATTTTCACCGAGAAACATTTTTGAAGTGACAGGTTCGGAGCAGATTCGTAATTTCTTAATGGACCATCTTCTTATGCGGGGTTGCTCGCTCGGGAGTCCAGGTGGCGATGTTCCTTCCCATCGCGCATTGCATAATTCCCAAGGCGGCTGCATAGTTCACCACGCAAAAGTATCCCGCAATTCGGACAAATGAAATTCTGTGTAACGCGGGGAAACAGTAGAGTGCAGCTATTCCATAAAACGCAAGTTGCACTGCAAAAGTGAAGAGGTAGACTTCATCTCGCAGGAACATCGAACTTTCGAATAAAAGAATTATGTTCGCAAACATTGCTCCCAAAAGAAAAAACGGTACGAACCACCGAACGACTTTATGAATCAGTAACTGTATCGCGAAGAAACCGGTTCGGAACGGATTCAACACCGATTTCACTCTCATGACCGCGTTAAAACTACGATTCACAATTCGAATTTTTCGACGAAATTCTCCAGCGACATCGGAGGCGGTGCTTTCGTAGCAAATGGCTTCCGGCTCGAAGATGCCACGAAACCCACGGTTGATGATTCGTAGTGGAATAATAAAATCGTTAATATCGTCTTCCCTGAGCGGTTCGAACAGTTCCCGGCGAATTGCGAAGATGGCACCATCGCCACAGACCATCGAGCCAAGCCTGCTTTCTCTGGTCTTCAACCATGTCTCGTATCGCCAATAGAGAGTCTCGGAATGTGCTTCGGTTCCAGCGTCCACGAAGTATCTTTGATGACCAACGACAAAACCGACTTTCGAGTCAGCAAAGTTTCTCACCAGTTTTTGAATCGCATCGGTATTATAGATCGAGTTGGCATCGCTGAAGACGACGACATCGCTCTCGATTTCGGGAAGAAATCGACTCAAACCGGCAGATTTTCCTTTGCGAGGTATTTGCCGGAAAAGACGAATGCGAGAATCTGTGAATGAATTCACAATGCTGTCGGTATTATCGGACGATTCATCGGAGATCACAACGATTTCGAATTTTTCGCTGGGATATTCCAGTGCCAACGAGTTTTCCAGTTTTTCACGAATTACCTCTTCTTCGTTATAGGCACTAATGAGAAGTGTGACCGATGGCGTCTCGTCATTTTGAATACTCTTTCTCCGAAACGGCGAGAGTACCAATAAAACAGCCGGATAACCGAAATAAGTTCCCACAACCGTGATCGAGCAAACCCAAAACAGGATTTCTAACACAAATAACATTTTCATTCAGTCCAGATAAGCTTGATGCCAGACTTCAAAAGTTAATAATGCGAGAATATGTTCCGAGTAATCTGCACGTTGTGCATCGTGGTCTTCGATCAATTTTTGTACTGACTTCGGGTCAAAATATCCTCGTTCGTTGATTTTATTTTCTGATAGACAATCGTGAAGCAACGGTTTCAAATCGTTTCTTAACCAGCGGCTGACAGGAGTTCCGAACCCCTGTTTTTTTTGAGAAATGATGCGTTTGGACAGACGATCTTTCATCGATTCCTTAAAGATATGTTTGAGACCATTGATTCCCTTCAGTTTCAAGTTTGCGGGAATTCTCGCGGTAAATTCGACGAGTCGATAATCGAGAAACGGAACCCGCGCTTCTAACGAGACGGCCATGCTCATTTTATCGGTGAAAGCTAACAGGCTGTCCACAAGGCTCGTTTTCATATCGGCAAAAAGCATGCGATTGAGAGGTTCGTTCGTCTGAGCGCTGTCGTAAAAGTCGGCAATCTGTTGCGATTGGTGTTTCGATTCGAGAGCGGCGAATTCCCTCGACAAAACTTTGGCCCGTTGACCGTTGTTGTAAACGCTGACATATCCTTGGTATTGTTCGGGAGCGGAGTTTTCTGAACTATCGGTGAAACCTTTCGCGTAACGAAAAAACGATTTTACCCAAGAACCTCTGTCAATCGGTAACCGATTCACGATAGGCTTGACGAGCCTGCGGCGAATTGGGCCTGGTACTTTCGAGTAAATCGACTGCAACTTTGGCCCCAGATAACGACGGTAGCCCGCGAAAATCTCATCACCTCCTACCCCAGAGAGAATGACCGTGACACTTTCGCGAGCCAGTTGACTGACGAGATAAGTCACAATGAACGACGTATCTGTCACTGGTTCGTCCAGTTGTTTCACAAGTGGAAACATAAGGTCAGTCACGTTAGGTTTGACGACAATTTCATGATGATTCGTCTCGAACTGATTCGCAACTGATTTCGCTTTCTCAAGTTCGTTATGAAAAGAATCTTCCTCACCGAATCCGATGGCATAGGTCGAAATATTTTTTACATTTAATCGATGCATGGTGGCGACGATCGCCGAAGAGTCCAGCCCACCAGACAGGAACGCCCCGATGGGAACGTCGCTGAGTAATTGCCTCTTGACGACATCTTCAAAGAGGTCTTGTAATTCTTCGCACCACTCTTCCGTCGTTTTTTTGACAGTAGCGAACTCCAACTTCCAATACTTCCATTCCGAAACTTTTTCACGATCAATGGAAAACGTTGTGGCAGGTTCGAGCTTTTTGATTCCTCGAAACATTGTTCGGGGAGCAGGAACGTAACCGAACTGCATGAAATCGAAAAGGGCTTCTCGATTCAATTCCGCGTTGACATTGGGGTGTACAAGGATCGCTTTTATTTCCGAAGCCCAGACGATGATTTCGCGATCTTCATAGAGGTAAAGCGGCTTGACCCCCAGATGGTCTCTCGCCAGAAAAAGACGTTTCTTTTTGGAGTCCCAGATACTGAAAGCAAACATTCCGTTAAGGCGTTGCGGAAGTTCTTCTCCCCATTTCTCGTATCCATGTACCAGAACTTCGGTATCGCTTTTGGTTCTGAATACATGACCGTCGGATTCGAGTTGTTTTCTGAGTTCGACGTAGTTAAATATCTCTCCGTTAAAAACGACCGCTATGGTTTTGTCTTCGTTGTAGATCGGTTGTCGACCAGTGGAAAGATCGATGACCGACAACCTTCGCATTCCCATTGCTAGAGGTCCATCAAGGAAATATCCCTCACCATCCGGTCCGCGATGAACCATCGCATCGCACATCGCGCGGAGAATCTCACCTCCGTTCGCTGGAGTGTCTGTGTGTTTTTGATAGATTCCTACAATACCGCACATGATTTCAGTTCATCGCTAACATTGTTAACATGATTCGCTCGAAAATGAACTACAAGCCTTTTTAAAGACATTGGTAACGTCTCGTGCTGTGTTTTCCCAGGTGCGCTTCAGCATGTTTTCGCGAATGAGATCGCGATTCCAAGATTTGTTGAGCGCAAGCGAAATTGCCTCGCACCGTTTCTCAATCGACCATCAGCCAATCATATTTTGCTCGCAATTCCGTGCACTGTCAATTAATTTCAAACAACACATCGTTGCAACAATCCCGTCTTGCAGTGTGATCAACGGCTGAGTCCGTCCCATGAGCACGTCGGCAAAATGCTCCAATTCCGCGGCGTGACCTTTGTCGGGGCGGCGATGCTTTACATCAACTCGCAGTTTTCCCCGAATCGTCAATCGCTTGAAATCATCGATCATGATTGCAGTCCCATCGCAGAACACTTCGAGGCGTTCCTTGCCCAGGAGGCTTGAACCCTTTGCGGTGTACTGCAATGTTGCGGTTGATTCGTCCGAAAACTCAAACGTGGCGGTTACATCTTCCAGTCGTGTTGCCGAGGGACAGGGACCGAGACAGTGTGCCGACACGCTGACGGGTTCGGCCCCGATGAGATACCGGAACAGGTCAACAAAGTGGCATGCCTCCCCCACGATGCGACCGGCGGCGTGCTCCGGATCATAGACCCACTCATCCTTGGCCATCGCACCTGCATTGACCCGATAGTGAATCATCTTTGGTCCGTGACATGTGTCGAGAACGTCTTTGGCCTGACAGATGAGGGGCGCAAAGCGACGATTGAAACCTGTCATACAAATTGCGTTGGCGGACTGGGCGGCGTCAAGCAACAATTCGCAATCTTCGAGCGAGATGCCCAATGGTTTCTCACAAAAAACATGCTTACCCGCGTGCAGGGCCTCCGCAGCCAGAGACGCATGTGTCTTGTCCCGAGTGAAGATCATCACGGCATCAATTTCGGGATCTTCGATTGCATGAGAAGGATCCGTGGCGCACTGCACGGCCCCATAGCGTACTGCCATCTCTTTGGCGCTCTGGGCGGATGATGCCACCAACGTGTGCAGTCGCAAATCGCCGTTCTTCTTGAGATTCGGAAGATGAAACTGCCGTGCAAACGCGCCGCAACCGATGACTGCAACGTTGCCGGATTTTGCTGGAGCAAGCGCGGGGGTTCCGTTGCTGAGGGGCAACTCGGCGCGGTTGTTGGCGGCGCCTTCGTCGTATTTCAGCAAGACAGCAAGACTCTCGGCCGGCCGGCTTATCAGTGAGTCATATCCCTCGGCAGCTTGACCGATCAGGAATTCGTGCGTAATGAGTGACTTGACATCGACTTTTCCTGCTTGAATCAGCCTGAGAAACTCCGCCATGTTGCGTTTTTCGGTCCAGCGAATATAGCCGATCGGATAGTCGATGCCATGTTCCTCATAATCCCGGTCGTAGCGGCCGGGTCCATAGGACCGACTGATAACGAGGTCGAGTTCCTTCATGTAGAACGGTTCGTGCGGAATATCGAGATTGACCCGGCCAACCACGACAATTCTGCCACGGTCGCGTGCCATTTCGACCGCTTGCTCGATCACCGCGCGGCTGGAGGTGGACGCGCACAGCAAGACCCGATCGACCCCAACACCGTCCGTGTATTGGCGGACTGCCTGAGGAAGACCATCATTCGCCGCGAACCCCTGTTCCAATCCAAGCTGCCCGGCCAGTTCTAACCGCTTGGCAATGACGTCGGAACCGATCACCCTGGCGCCGGAGGCATGAAGTAATTGACTCACCAATTGCCCGACCAAGCCGAGACCGAGTACTGCCACAGTCTCACCAACCTGAACGTTGGCACGCCGGACGGCCTGAAGCGCGATGCTGCCCAGCGCCACGAAGGCCGCCTCGCGAGTCGAGACGCCATCGGGAACGCGGACGCAGAGATTTTTCGGCGCACGAATAATCTCGGCATGGCCTTGTCCGCCGTAAGCCACGAGATCACCCGGCTTGATTCCGTCGATCTCACAGCCAACTTCGATGGCGAGGCCCGCTCCGCTGTAACCAAGGGCCGTCCACTTCGTCATCTCATAATGGACCCGATCCGCGGTTCTCCGCACACCGCCGTCGACAAGCATCTCCACGACGCTCTGCCGGATGTCGGGCTCGCGAATCGCCTTGACCACCATGTCGCGCTTGCTGCTACGGACCGCGGTGGATTCGGTGCCGGCACTAATCAGCGAGTGTCGATTCGCAATGACGACGCTCGAAGCCTCGCATCGCGGCGCGGGAACGTCTTCCGCCCGCACTTTCGCGGAACGCATCATGTTCTTTTGCATAAAGAGCTGTTTCATCGGCTCGTCCTCAGTCTCAAACATGGAAGTAAGCCCAGGGATTTCGCGCTGGTTTTCAACTTCATAAACTTAATTTCGCTCAGATGGAAACTCATCTAGTGTCCGTCGGAAGACTCTGTCAACATCTAACGCCGTTGATCCCCAACTGCGTCCTTCCATCACACCTCGGATGGACCGACGATCCCAATTGCAGTCCAAGGCAGCGACGATGCCTTCCGCCGCAACCGCCACAGACCGCTGGGGAAGCAAAATCCCCAGGCGGGAATCCCCCAAGATTTCCGGGATGCCTCCGACCGGCGTTGCAACTGCCGGCAATCCACAGGCTAAGGCTTCCATGAGCACGTTGGGTGAACCCTCTCGGCTTGTGAGCAGGGCAAACACATCTGCCGCAGAGTACCAATTTGCCAACTCATCTTGAGGACGGTCTCCCACAATTATCACATGCTCACCGATGTTGTGATGACGGACGCGCTCCTCGATCATGGGGAGATAGTCGGCAGCCCAACTCGCCTGGCCACCGACAATCACGACAAGCACATCCGGAAATCGCTCGCGAATCTTGGGTATCGCGTTCACGAGAATGTGGAACCCCTTGAGTTCCAGACGATAGCCAACCGAAATGACGATCGGCCGATCGATCGGCAGATTGAGTTCTCGGCGCGCGTCGCGCATGGGAATCGGTTGAAACTTTTGACAATCGACGCCGTTTGGAATCACCGTCACCTTGCCCGGGTCTGCACCAAGGGAGACCATTTTTTTTCCGATCTCCTCGCTGACGGCAATAAGTTGGGTTGTCTGCCGAAGTGAGGTGCGAATTCTGCCACCGATGACGGGCAATTCTGGGAACCGAAGAATATCTTCCCCACGTCCGGTGATTACTACGGGGCGTTGGTAATGTTCCCCCAATTTTGCAGCAACACATCCGCTGGGATAAAAAAAGTGCGCGTCGATCAAATCGAAATCGAATTCCGCTCGAATTTTCTCTACGGCACGCTTTGCAGCAGGATACATTAAACGGGGGTGAAAATACCCCCCAATTTTCGGAGGCAGAAAGTACCGAGGTCGATAAACTTTTAGCCCGTCCACGATTTCTTCTCGTGGGAACTGCGACCACTTGTACCATTTCTTAAATTGCCGAATAGGAGGAAAATATGGAACAGGTGAAATCACTCGAAGTTCATAACCCGGCAGTTTCGCAACCGCTTTCAACCGCTCCTTCACGAACACGCCATAAGTGGGCATGACCGCGGATGGGAACGTACTGCTAATCACGAGAATCTTTCTCAGAGACTCAACCGACGGATTACCCGATGAAAGATTGAGAGAGTTTTCGGAAAGTACAGATGGTTCGCTCATTGAAATGTCTAAGAAAAATGTAATCGTTCAGCCAAGTGGTAGCTGGATTCTTCAGAATTCAGTCGATTGAGGTATCGGCGTCGCACTCTCTAAATTTTGAGAAATTCAACTGCGGAACAGGAACTGTGTCATTTGACGGAACAAATACAGAAAATTTGTTCCGTCAAATCAATTGGTGAATACGGGATTACGAGACCGACTCGACAATTGAAGAAGATTCGTCGATGCGAATATTCCACTCCATCGTCTGAAATCGATGTGAATCACTCGAGTTGGCATTTTTTATCTCGCCTACGTCAAAATCGTCGTTCAGATGTCTTACATTCACCTCACGTCGATCTTTCGATCCAATCGAAGTCAACAAGAGAAGGGAATCCTCACAATCCGCTTCGAGCGTTATAGTGCATCCGCGAAACGGTTTCCCGTAACAGTGGTTTGCAGCATCGGTCGCATATTCGTTGATCGTAAGACGACAATGAGAGTGAGGGGAATCGATTTGAAATTCCATTTCTTCATTCCATACGAGTTGCATTTCGTTTTGGGTAATCTCGTTTTTTCTTATTTGTGGAAGTTGCCAGGTCCAAGTGATTTTTCGAGGAATATCGGTTTGTATTCGATCCGCAATCCATATTCCTTCACCGGGGATTGCGAGTAGATGTCGCTCTATTGAAACAGTTTCCGAGAGTTCCAGATACGCCGAGGCATTCCAGAATTCTTCCGTGGATTCCGAGTGAAGTCGGGGACGAGGAGCAACAGAAGCCCAGGCCAACCTTCCGGCTTCTCTTGCAAGTGGATATCCCTCGATTGAAATTGTATTGTGTGCAGATGCTCCACGAGCATACCTCACGATATCCTTCGAGCCAAAATAATAGGGCATTCCAAAATCGTCTAAGACAGAATTGCCACCGAAACAAAACAAAACTTGAAGAGTATCCAGATGACCGTGGGCAGTCGATGGCGTTGAGTTGGCATGTAAACCTTCTGCTAGAGGCCCGGCATCGAAACAGAGCCAGTCTTTTTCATCGGATGCGATGAAATATCCCGAATCTGCGAGAGTCGTTACGTGTTGTTTTACCCCAGCATCTAAACCATTCCATGTCTCGACTCCCTCGGTTCCCAGTAGCCAGTAAAGTTCTTCGCCACAGAACTCAGTGTTCGTCTTCAGAAGAGAATCCGAAAACAATGCTGCCCCCAAAGAGTTCATCGAGTCGAAGTCAAAAAACTCTTGGTGCAAAATGGGGATCGATCTGGCGTAATCGACATCGCCTATCGCAGGCCACAAACCATCCGTTCTCTGGAACATTTTTCCGGTTCGATAGGCTTTCTTAGTAACTTCTTCAAGTTGTTTGAGCGGCTCTCCGAGTTGACGAGCGACACAAATTGCTTGTGTGAGGAATCCTAAAGTGTAATAGTGATACCCAGTCGCCTGTTCGACGCAGAAACCATCTGAATAAAACTGCCATGATCCGTGCTCTTCCAAAATGTCTCGTCCAAGGCTTTGCCATCGAATTCCATCGTCTGACTGTCCGAACAAAGTACCTAAAAGAAATAACGCGGTGGCTTCACCGATTAAGTGATTATAAGGTGAAGAATAATACGAGAGATGGTTCTCCAGATAGATCCCGTGATCGTGAAGTGATGACACAATCATGTCAGTATGTCGATCCGCGATTCCATCGTAGTCGTTCAGAAACGCTAAACACCAGATCCACGAGATGACTCGCATCGATGGCTCAAGTGCGCTTACCCAATGGACACCTTCATAGAGAGGATTAGACTCGATCCAATCTGTTATTTGTTCCAAAGCACGACATGCAAACTTTTCGTCTTTCGAAAAGAACCAACCTTTTGCCAGTTCAACAACGTACTGCTGACGTCCGAGTTCCCAAGTGAACTTCACATCGAGGTCATTATCCGAATTTTGCTCAGTAGAGACATCAGCGTAAAAAACTTTCGGCCAGGAGTGTCTGGTCACAGGACAGCGGTGCCATTCGATTTCGCCACGAAGATCGACCGGCTGACTTAAAAGTGGATACGCACCGGAAAGAACCAGTTCGGCACGAGTAACCGCTCCATCAGAAATATACCGATAGAAATCGGGAGACGATTCTCGAATTGTTCCGATTTGTTCTTTCGTCGCTCCTGGAAGAAATCTGGAGTAGACATCATGGAATTTCTTGACATACCCAGAATGATTCAACGTGTTCGAAGTTCTTCGGTTGTATTGTTTTCTTTCAGAGGAAGTGCGCAATTTTTCTCCAAAACGAAAGCAAATTTCTTTCGCGGACATTTTTCGGAGTTTTCTGAGCTTTGTGGTGAGAGACATTATTCTTGAAAAGTTTTTTTCACCAATTGCATTAATTTTCGACGAACACACTCACGCACCCATTTGTTGTGGATACGCTGCTTGAGGTTTTTGGGAGGTCGTCGAATATAAGTTTGCAATCGACAGAGGAGGTGACGCATCATCAAGGCACGATACATCGGAGATTCTTCAGCATCGGGCCTGCCGTATCCCCGTAAAAATGCCCGTTGCCAAAGTTCGAGAGGCCATCGTTTCCAAGGAAAATAGATTTTCAGCATTTCCATCCGATGAATAAAATAAGTAACGTCAAGCAATGGGACGTTCAATTCAGCCGTCGCAAAATCGATCGCCGTAAGAATTTTGCCATCCCATAACACATTCCCCGGCCCATAGTCGCCGTGTGCCCAACAATGTGCTTTGTCTTGAGACTCAGCATCCTCGATCAGAATTTCAAGAGCGCGAATGATGGATCGATGATCCGAATCCGAAACCCGTCGATATCCGTACTCTTTGATCGTGGCCAAACGAATGCGGAAGTAGGATTCTAAATTCAGCGGACTTTTTTTGCCTATTGGTACTCCGTTGATATTTGGAAAGTCCATTTTCTGCCATTGCCGCAACCATTTTCCAGCTAAATACACAGGGGTGGCTGTTTTGATATAAACACTCCGATATTCTTCGTTTAAAAAATCACCCAGTGGTCTGCCTGGAGCTTCTTGAGTTACGATGATTGATGAATCGGGATCGCTTTCGACGAGATTGAGAACCCCTAATCGATGATAAAAACTACGAACTCGCTGAAGATTCCGGAGAATCTCTGCTTCACGGATAGCACGTTTCCGAACGATGTCCGAAGTCGCTTCCCAGTTTCCTTCTGTGTAAGTTTTAACATAGACATTCATGTTATCGCGTTTTTCGAGTTGTATACTGCTCGAAAGACGATTTTGTTGAGAATGTGGAATGGCGACTGAATTGTCCATGTGCTTAATGAAAAGATTATGGTTTCAGAAATGTAGCGATATTCAATCCGAATACCCAAACTGACGATTAAACGATCCCGCAATGGATAACGCCACAGCGCCTTCTCTTTCTGTGAGTGCGGTCTTCCATTTTTCGTTCAATTGAATTTGCATCGTTCCCTGGGTTCTGATTCGATTACTGAGTACATGATGCTGGGTGGGATCGACAGCTAAACTCGTTTCTGCTGCTTGCAATCCAAGATGTTCATGAATTTGTTGCATGTAATTCGAAGGGTTGGTTGCCAGATCCTCATAACGAATCAATAAGATTCTCTTCGGATCGAACAGACTGCAAACGTGGTTTAGTGAGGCCTGACTGTGTTGCCAGAGCTTTGCGGCTTCAGAAGCTGTGATATCTTTTCTTTTTTTTGATGCCACGAACGCTCGAACATCTCGAACGATCCGGATGACGCGAACATCAATGTTTGTGTTTTTCAAAAGTCGATACAAGCGATAAGTACCCTTAGATGTGTCAAACATGACTTAGGCGTTTGTGATTGAGAAAAGGCATCGAGAA
>Ga0114931_10006279_pt1 | contig 14612 bp, 13 predicted proteins | sample 2SBtaG_FD_89579 | JGI IMG/M metagenome (GOLD analysis project Ga0114931, IMG submission 89579) | Deep subsurface microbial communities from Kolumbo volcano to uncover new lineages of life (NeLLi) - 2SBTROV14_V59a metaG | ecosystem: Environmental > Aquatic > Marine > Volcanic | place: Kolumbo...
CTAGGACCCGAGAGGTCGCCGCAGTGTCGTTCCGGTCATCGCGCAGGATTACCTTTGCCAGATCAAGGCCGGGCTGCATGGTTCGCGCCGGCTGCTTTACAGACCCAGGGTGATTTGCCGCGGCCATGCCGTTGCAGCCGGGTGAGGATTTGCTCGCGGGTGAGATCAGCAAGGCGTTGGCGCTTGGCTTGTGTGCAGCCCACAGTGGGCGCAAAGGTGGCGTGGACGACAGTCCGTTCACGGGCGAGCAGGGTCAGTAAGTGGGGCAGGAATTCGTCATCGTCAATAAAGGCCGCGCGGCGGTCGCACGCCCCGGTATGCCCATACTGCAATGTGACGGCTTGTACCGCTGCGCCGGTATTGATCGCCGCCTGGAACAGGGCCGACGAAAAGGGTTTCACATCATGACCCAGGGTGCTGGTACCCTCAGGAAAGGCGACAAGCTGCGCACCACGCGCCAGCAGGCGGGTGATGTTTTCTACGAGTTCGCGCAACCCACCCAGGTCGGCGCGGCGGATGAAGCGCGTGCCGCTCAGTTCGGCGAGGCGACCGAGGAGCGGCCAGGCGAGGACATCCAGCTTGGCGATGAATACGCCCGGGCTGACCGCATTGATCGCCAGGACATCGAGCCAGGAGACGTGATTGGCCACCATCAACACCGGACCGGCCTCGGGCTGGCCTTCCGTTTCCACCCGCAGGCCGGTCAGCCGGCAGGCGCTGCGCATCCACCAGCCGATCAGTGCGCGACCCTGAGTCTGCAGGTACCAATCCCGGCCCCGCAGCGAACGAAATATTAAGATAAGCGGAAAGCCCAGCGCGATCAGGTTGGCAAGCGCAGTGAGACGAAATAGCTGGCGGAACCTGCCCGGCAGCGTGGTGCTCCGCCGTTCAGGTACCTTCGAGGAAGGTTCTCGCATAGCGAGGCTCGAGGTGTTTCCGTTGCAGCAGAATAAAGACGTCGGCGACATTGAAAGCCGTATCCCAGCAGGCCTCGCCGGCGACCCGAGCGCCCAGACGCAAATAGGCTTTCAGTAAGGCGGGCAGTACCACGGTGGTTTTGGCCGGCAGCGACCGGGCTTCGGGCAGCGGCAGATTCGGCGTGACGCGCAACGGGGCCGGCGTGAAATAGTTATCGCGGATGCGGTCGACTATGGCTTGCGCATGGGCACCCCGACCGTCCATCGGAAGACTGGCGCAGCCGATCAGGTAATCGACATCATATCGCATGACCTGCTGCGCGATACCGTTCCAGAGGGTGCGAATCGCCGCGCCGGTGCGGTAATCGCGATGGATGCAGGTTCGCCCGACTTCCATAAAGCGCCCGGGCAGGGCGAGAATGGCGCCGAGATCGAACTCGGACTCGGAGTAGAACATCCCGGTCTGCTCGGCGCCCGTGTCCCGAAGTAAACGCGCGGATCCCGCCAACTGGCCGGTCTCCATATCGGTCACCAGCAGGTGCTCGCAATGAGGGTCAAACTCATCGATGTCCCGGCCTGGCGCGTCTTTGCGCAGCTTGGCGCCCATTTCTACGCCGAAGATAGCATAACGAAGGCGTTGCGACGCCTCGATCTCGGCATCCGTCGTGGCGAGCGCAACACGTAAAGAACCTGAATCTTGATCGGTCAGCGTGTCGACCGAATCACGTGCAATAGACATAGCCCGGCTTCCCCATTCCTGCAAACCTGGGTGGAGGTTAGCTGGCTCGAATGACGGTTTCGTTAATGTTTGACTACGCTTTTATTGCGGTGGTTGGGAGCGTGAACTGAAAAATAAAAAAACCTGCCCCGAAGGGCAGGTGTCAGTGAAATTGCGGGTATTATTTTTGTTCCATTCAGTGTCGGGATGCTTTCATTAAACGCTTCACAAAACTCCGGTCCATGGCATGTGTGCAGGTGTTCATAGCATGCGCTTCGTTCCTTTCAAAACCGTCGCGCTCATCATCATCTTCGTCTTCATTACACGGCGGCGCCACGATGTCGTGCAGGTCAAATAGCCACAGCGCATCACCGAAGCCGTCGGCCACAGCCGCCAGATCAGTACTGTCCGGGTGCTGTACCGAAACGATAAACTGGGTCGGATGAGCCGGGTTGAAAATCATGCCGGTCGATTCCGCGCCGTCGACCTGCAGGCTCATGAAATGATCCAGCGATTCGGCTACGCCGTCGTTGTCGGTGTCACGCACAAACCATATATCGCCGCCGACGTCGGCACGATTCGGTGCATCTTCCACGATATACAAGTTGCCCAAGGCGTCCTGCGCCAGATTGTCCGGCGAGTTTAACACCGCCGTCGTAGCGGGGTAGCCGAGATTTTTCGGCGTTGTCGCTTCGCTCGCGCTCAGACGTACGAATGCTTCACCATGGCCGAGTTCCTCGACGGAGTACAGCGATTTCTCCGAGGTGGCATTGAAATACAAAACGCCGTGACCATTGGCCAGGCGCCCCACTTCCACGTCTTCGGGGCGCCCGAAGGGCGTGGCGTTGAGTTCATCGGCCGCACCGCGGCCGCCACGCGTGTCGCTGTTGCTGCGGGGGTCGTTACTGGGGCCGTTTTTGAACGGGTCGGTGGTGGTCAGGGGTGTGCCGTTTTCATCGGTCATGGGCTCCCAATGTGCGGGACCGGTACGTACGGCGGCTAGATTGCTGCTGTCATTCCACAGATCAGCGGCAATACCATCAAAGGCATCGACCACCAGAACAAAGACCTGGCCACGCGTATAGTCGAGTTTGCCGTCCGTCATCGCCGGCATGAACTTGTACACGGCGCCGGAGTTCCATTCATCAATAAAGTATAGGGCTTTGCCGTTGCGGCTGAAGCGCAAACCTTCATGGGCAACATTGGGGATACTGTTCAATTCGCGCAAGTGGATATTGGCGGGATCGGCCATCGGGTTCATGACTTCGATGACCCGGCCTTCGCCCGACCATTCCTCAGCCAGAAACAGGGTGTTGTTCGGCGTCCAGGTGGCGGGATCCAGCGCACCGTAGTCATGACTCCAATCGCCATTGGCGCCGTTCAGGTCGCCGCTGAACAATACTTCGGCGGTGTCGTCTATGATGCTGTAACGGGTGAGGCCGGCGCCGTTAAACGTTTCGTGCGGAATAAAGACATAGTTGCCGCTTGGATCGAATGCCGACATATCAAACATCGAGGCGCCGGTACCCAGACCCTGCACCCGTACCACCGACTGCGAGGGATCGGCTTCGATTCCACCCAGGCTGGTCAGGTTGCGCTGCTGCATCCCGGCCGGTGTCTGCCAGGGGGAGTTCAGTTCATTGATATGGTTGGGCGTCGCCACCGCTGTCGATTGAGTCAACGGATTGAAAAAGACATCGCTGCCCGCGAATACCGTCTGCATACCGGAAAGCGCCAGTGCGCTGACCAGCGTGTTTAGCGTGAATCGTTTCATGATGTTTCCTCTGAAAAGTGGGATTAACAAAGCGTGCATCGGCTGGATGCAGCGGGCACGTTATCACCGCAATGTGACTGTCGCGTGAAAGCGCTGCGAGCGTGAATACAGTCGAACGGTTTAGTCGCACAGAGGTTAACTGCATGTGTTACAGCTGACGGACGACGCAACAAAAAGGCAATACAAAAATCACCCGGCTGACACGGCGCGGTCACACTTCAGACTTAGCGTAGGGCTACCCCGCAAAAACGGATATCAAGGAGCGTAATGTCATGTCAATCCGATTTATCACGGCTTGTGTTGTGATCGCAGCGGCGATTTCCAACGTGGCGGTCAGGGCGTCCGATCACCTGTCGGACGGAGTTAACGAAGAGATCAGTCTGTGTGGTCACCCCGGGCACGACAGCCTGGAACTCAGAGCGCAGGCAAGCAGCCGTACCTACTGGCGTGACAACGACGCCGCTGATCCCGATAGCTGGGTGCACTTCAAGATACTCGGCTTTAACGATTTCCACGGCCAGCTCGAACCCCGCACCCTGTTTGGCCGGCCTGCCGGCGGCGCCGCGGTCCTGGCCGGTTACCTGCGCGCCGAATCGGCACAGTCGCCCAATGGCGCCATTTTGGTCCATGCCGGTGATCATGTGGGTGCAAGTCCGCCGATATCGGCGCTGCTGCAGGACGAACCTTCGATCAGTTTCCTGAATATGTTGGCCAATCGCTATTGCGGCTACGCCGAGGCGGACGATGAGCGGGATGACGGGGCCGAGCGGGAACAAGGTAAAGCGACGGCCAAAGGCCTTGCTTATGGTGGCTTTGACGATAAGCGCTTTGATCCGCGATGCAACCTGGTCGCTACGCTCGGTAATCATGAATTTGACGAGGGCGTCGATGAAATGCTGCGCCTCATCAACGGCGGCCTGCACGTCAAAGGTCCCTTTCTGGATCCTGATTACCGGGGTGCGCGCTTTCCCTATGTGGTCGCCAATGTGGTCGATGCAAGCAGCGGCGAACCGATCCTGCCGCCATACGTCATTAAGCGTGTGCGTGGTTTGCCGGTAGCGTTTATCGGGGCGGTATTGAAGGAGACGCCGACGATTGTTACCCCCACCGGTGTCGCCGGTGTGAAGTTTCTTGACGAAGCTGAAGCGATCAACCGCTATATTCCGGAACTCAAAGCGCGCGGCGTACATGCCATCGTCGTCACCATACATCAGGGGACCAGCCAGGATTTCTTCAGCGGCCCGACCGGACCCGGACCCTTGGATGTCGGTGGCTCGATTGGTCCGATTGTGGCTGAACTGGACGACGAAGTGGACGTCGTTGTCGCCGGTCACTGGCATCGGTTTACCAATGCGCTGGTCAGTAACAAAAACGGCAAATTCATTTTGGTAACCCAGGCATTCGCGCGTTCCACCGCTTATGCCGACATCGACGTGGCCATCGACCCGGAAAGCCGGGATATCGTCGAAAAATCCGCGCAGATTCTGACCACCTGGGGGGACGAAGGACCCGGGCTGAGTCCCGATCCGCAGGTTGCCGAATTAGTATCCAAAGCGGCGGCGGCGGTGCAGCCGCTCGTCGCGCGGGTCATCGGCCAGGCGGCAGCCGACATTCTGCGTGCGGAGAACGCCGCGGGTGAGTCGGCCCTCGGTAATCTCATCGCCGACGCACAGCGGCGGGCCATGGGAACCGATGTTGCCTTTATGAATCCGGGCGGTATTCGTGCCGATATTGCCGCGGGGCAGGTGACCTGGGGTGATTTGTTTACTGTACAGCCGTTTAACAATGACCTGGTAAAAATGGATTTGACCGGTGACCAGATCCTCCAGTTGCTCAATCAACAATGGTCGGGGCAGCCGTTTGCGCGAGTGCTCAAGACTTCGGGTATCCAGTACACCTGGGCGGAGAATGATCCGGCCGACTTCAGCGACAACCAGGCGTTGGCGTCGAGCATCAACATCAATGGCGTGGCGCTGGATCCATCAGCCACCTATTCGGCCACCGTCAACAGCTTTCTGGCGGCCGGTGGCGACAACTTCAGCGTATTGGCCCAGGGAGTTAATCGTGTGGTCGGCCCCGTGGATCTCGATGCGCTGATCGGTCACTTGCAGGCCCTGCCACAACCCTTCGCCGCTGAAATCGAAGGCCGCATTGTCATCATACCCTGAAGCCGGTACCCCATCATCAATTAAAGGAGTAGAACATGAACATCAATGTTAAACACATGACGCTGCTGGCCGCCGTCGCCTGGCAGCCGCTATTGTCCCAACCGTTATCGGCCTCGGACGATGAAAGGGCGGAAGCTTCGCAACAGGCCCGGGTCTATCGCAGCGATTCTGCTATAGACGGTGAAGGATCCACTCGCATACAGCTGGGTCCACGTCCTTTTTATCTGGTCGAAGGTATGGACGACGGGCCGCTGAAAGACAAATTGCAACAATGCAGTGAGGGGCCGTTTTACAAAACGCCATTCTCCATTGGTCACCGCGGCGCGTCGTGGCAGTTTCCCGAGCACACCCGGGAATCGTATCAGGCCGCCGCGCGTATGGGGGCCGGCATTGTCGAATGCGACGTGACCTTTACCAAAGACCGCCAACTGGTCTGCCGCCACTCGCAATGCGATCTGCATTCCACCACCAATATTCTGGAAACGGATCTGGCCGGTAATTGCTCCGAGCCGTTCACGGCGGCGGTGCTTGATCCCGTCACCGGAGAAACCCTCGTACCGGCATCGGCCAAATGTTGCACCAGTGACATTACCCTGGCCGAGTTCAAGACGCTGCGGGGAAAAATGGACGGCGCCAACGCCAACGCCACGACCGTAGCCGAATACCTGCAAGGCACACCTGCGTGGCGCACCGACGGCTATACCGGCCGGGGTACCTTGCTCAGCCACGCCGAAAGTATCGATTTGTTCAAGCGGCTTGGCGTGAAATTCACGCCGGAATTGAAGACGCCCAGCGTCGCCATGCCATTTCAGGGTGACTACACTCAGGAACAATATGCCCAACAGATGATCGACGAATACCGGTCGGCAGGCGTTCCACCCAAAGACGTGTATGCGCAGTCTTTTAATCTGGACGATATTCGCTTCTGGTTGAGCAACGACCCGCAGTTCGGTCGCCGGGCGGTGTGGTTGGACGGCCGTTATGAGGATCCGGCATTCGATCATACGGACCCATCCACCTGGTCACCGACAATGGAAGAACTGGTCGACGACGGCGTACAGATCATCGCCCCACCCATGTGGATGCTGCTGGCCCTGGATGAAGGCAACAACATCGTCCCGTCCGTGTACGCCGAGGCTGCCCGCGCGGCCGGCCTGGATATCATCACCTGGACCTTCGAGCGTTCCGATCTGACCGATGGGGCGGTCGACAAGAACGGCAATGCCACCTGGTACTACCAGACCATCGGTGCGGCCGTGCGCAAAGATAGCGATATGTACAAGGCGCTGGATGTGCTGGCAAAGCAGGTTGGCATTATAGGTATCTTCTCTGACTGGCCGGCGACCGTAACCTATTACGCCAATTGCATGAATCTTTAAAGCCTACCGGAACCGATCGAGGGGGGGGAAGCACCACCGTACGTAGCGGTAAAGTTCTCAGGGGAAAAAAATGGCCGCGGTCTCCCGCGGCCTAATTTCCTGTGCAATTGCTTGAAGTAACAGTTAGAAATCGATCTGGCTGCGAAGCTGGAAGATATTCACGTCCTCGTCACCGGCGCCGGCGAACTTCACCACAGAGGTCGGGTCGGTCGATGCACGTACATAGTTGGCCATGAAGCGGATGCTCGGTGTTGCGTACCAGTTGACGCCGACGGTGATATTATCTTCTTCACCCCCGTTGATACCGCTGTCCGTCAGGTCGATGGTGCTGTAACGGGCGGCCAGCTCCCAGGCACCGTGTCCACCCCGGCCAACAATACTGCTGGGCTTGACGCGGCCAAAGGTGCCGGAACTCGCTTTATACGGGCGGTGTTCACCGGTAAGGAAATAGCTGCCGAAGACGTACCAGCCGCTGAAGTCCGGATCGGACGCGCCGCCACTGACATCCACGCTGGACCGCATGTATTCGCCCTGCGCCGAAAACGGCCCGAACACCATGGCGCCTTCAACACCATACAGTGTCTGGTTGTCGTAGTTAGTGATCGTTCCAGTATCCACCAGGCGGGTGCTGGTGATGTGCGATTCGGGCCGTTCGCGGAAACGGATTTCGTTGTCGCCATCGGCGCCACGATAGCTGGCAGCCGCACCGAGATGAATAACGCGTTCTTTTTCGGCAATCGGCGCAACGTGTACGCGGCCGGTCAGACCCCAGCCCTGGCTCTTGGGGGAATCACCGTTCTTCACGCCGTCGAAGAAGTAACCGGCACGCGCACCCCACTGCGTGCCGTGGGAACTCAGCGAGATACCGGTGTTACGTCCGGGGACGAAGGCGCCGGGCAAGCCGCGTTCCATGAAAGTGATGTACTTTGAACTCGTCAGTTCATTGAGACCGAAAGGTTCGTGGTGATGGCCGATCTTGATTTTGACCGGTTTGAAGCCCTGGTAGCCCAGGTAGAAATCCTTAACGGAAACGCTGTTACCGGCAAAATCCAGTTGCCCTTTGTAGAACCAGTCGTTATACACAGTGCCCTTGGCAAACAGGCGCGCGCGGCGGATTTCAGCGCCATTGCCGAGGCGGGTTTTGTCCTTGTCATAGTAGGCGGCGTCCATCATCAGCCGGCCACCCAACTGGAATTTAAACGCACCGTCACCGGACGCGACTTTAAGACCGGCGTGTCCGGTTTTGACCTTCACCGTATCCTTGGTTGCCTCGGCGACCTCTTTTTTTATCTGTTCCTTATCGGACTGGGCGGCATTTTTCAGCGTCCGGTAATCCGAGTCACTGATGGTGCCTTTGTCGCGTAACACCTTGAGCAGATCCATCATGGCGTCAGTGGACGAAAACGCGGGCAGCGAAAATGTACTGGAAAGGCAAAGTAAGGTAGTGCTGAGCAGCGGCAAGCGTAGCTTGGGGTTCACGGGTATCTCCTGTCGGTTGAGTGCGACGGAAGATAAGCGGTGATTGTTACAGAGGTATTACGGTTGTATGACGTTTGAAATAATCAGGCAGATCGGATCGTAGTGGCCTCAGTGAAACAAACGGCCACCCGCGGCCACGGCTGTCACGATCAACCCCAGGCTGAGGTTCACGCCCACCATGCGTCGAATCTGATTGAGCTGTTTGCCGGCTTCCGGCCACTGCTCGGTAACCACGGCTTCTTTCAGGCGGCGGAAAGGTGCAAAAAACAGGTGTAGGTAGATGAGTATCATCACCCAGCCGAGCCCCTGCATGATATGGATGTGCAGCCCCACCGCACCCAGGCCACCGAACAGCTTAAAGATCAGCCAGTAGCCGCTCAGTGGCAGCAGCACCACGCACAGCCACACCCAAGGGAAGAAACGGCTGAACACCGAGGCCCACAAGCGCAGGCGCTGCGGTGGTTCGAGCTGGGCAACGGCCACCGGCCGCAGCACCTGGTGGGCGAAGAACATACCCCCCACCCACAGGACGGCGGACAGGATATGCAGGGCAATGGCGAGGCTGTGTGTGTTCATGGCTATTTTCCCGTTGGTTTTTCATAGTGGCTTTTCAGCCAGCCGTAAGTACGACGCACCAGTTCGTCTTCTACGCCGACAAAAAAATGGTCGGCGCCTTCGATCTGTAGCTGGCGGTAATCTTTGTTACCGGCCTTGTGTGCGGCCCGGGCGCGTGTGTCGCCCGACTTCAGCACGGCGTCGAGGTCGCGACTGCCGAATAAGTCGAGTACCGGCAGGGTGATTTTCTCCAGCGCCCGTGCGCCGTTCATTTTGTCGTCGAGTGTAATCACGCTCATACCGATGATAACCAGACCGTTGACACCGCCCGGGTTGTCGGCAACGTAGCGCGCCGCCATGGACGCCCCGAGACTGTGGGCGACGATGACCACCGTTTTGGCGCCTTGCTGGTGGGCGTAATCGACGGCTGCTTTCAGCCGCGGGCCGGCTTCGTCGAACAGCGGCAGGTAGTCCTTCAGTGGTGCGTCGTTGGCCAGAACCGGCATCTGAATGGACAGCGTCGACCAGCCGTGTGCCGGCAGGCCGGTGCGCAATGGATGAATGACATCCGGCCAGTCCGGATGGACGCCGATGCCGTGGACCAGGATCACCAGGCGCCCGGTCGGGCCCGGTTCGGCTTCGGTATAGATGCCCGTAAAGGCCGTGTCGCCGGCCTTGAGCTCGCAGGTTTCGCCACTGAGCAGGCTGTCGCTGATCTGGTCGTGCCAGCGTTTTTCCTTGGCCAGGTCAGAGGCCCCGGCCGGCGCCTGCCATAAAAGTGATATAAGCATAATAAACAGTATGTTACGCATTTCTCTCTCCGCAATTTCCGGCGTCGTTCGTGATTCCGGCCCGGGCCGGGAAGGCTGATTGGATTCGACCTTCCTTTAAAAGGGGTAAAACGTCCCGGGCTGAAATCCGCCCGCGCTTCGGGTAAAGTGCGCGGTCTTGAATTTTCGCCAGCCCGTATCACCCGTCAGAGGTTTGGATTATGCCAGATTACAAAATTGCACCGTCGATTCTGTCCGCCGATTTCGCCCGTTTGGGTGAAGAAGTCGATAATGTCCTGAAAGCCGGGGCCGATATCGTGCATTTCGACGTCATGGACAACCACTATGTGCCTAACCTGACCATTGGGCCGCTGGTCTGCGAGGCGCTGCGCAAACACGGTGTGACGGCGGAAATCGACGTCCACCTGATGGTCAAGCCGGTGGACCGCATTATCCCCGATTTTGCCAAGGCCGGCGCCAGTTACATCACCTTCCACCCGGAAGGCAGCGAGCACATCGACCGCAGCCTGCAGCTGATCAAAAACGAGGGCTGCAAGGCCGGCCTGGTGTTCAACCCCGCGACGCCGCTGGATTACCTGACCTACGTACTCGATAAAGTCGACATGGTGCTGTTGATGTCGGTTAACCCCGGTTTCGGGGGCCAGAGCTTTATCCCCAAAACGCTGGACAAGCTGCGCGAAGCGCGCAAGATCATCGATGCATCCGGTCGTGATATCCGCCTGGAGATCGACGGTGGCGTGAAAGTCGATAATATCCGCGAGATCGCCGCGGCCGGCGCCGATACCTTTGTGGCCGGTTCGGCGATTTTCGGCGCCGCCAAAGACAGTGATGCGAATGACTACGACACGGTCGTTCAGGCGATGCGTGACGAGTTGGCGAAGGCTTAGCCGGGGCGAGCTCGCTTATTAGAAGATGACTATCAACAAACCCGAAATGATCCTCATCGACGTCGACGGCACACTGGTCGACAGCGTCCCCGACCTGGCATTCTGCGTGGACGAGATGATGCGCCGGCTGGGCCGCGAACCCTGGGGCGAGACCCGCGTGCGTGACTGGGTGGGTAACGGTGTCGAGCGCCTGGTGCGCCGCGCCTTGATCGGCCAACTCGACGGTGAGCCGAGTGTCGCGGACTTTGAAAAAGCCTACCCGATCTTCCTCGACTTGTATGCCGACAATACCTCGAAGCGATCGCTGCTTTATCCCGGTGTGCGCGAAGGCTTGGATTACCTCAAGGGCGCCGGTTATGCGCTGGGCTGTGTCACAAACAAGGCCGCGCAGTTCACCGAGCCGCTGTTGAAAGACCTCGGCATCTACGACTATTTCAGTATTATCGTCAGCGGCGACACTCTGGAACAGAAAAAACCACACCCCGCACCGTTGCTGCACGCGGCGCAATTCTTTAAGGTAGAGCCTGCACAGGCGCTGATGGTGGGTGACTCCGTCAGTGACGTGAAAGCGGCGCGCGCGGCGGATTTTCGTATTGCCTGCGTGCCCTATGGCTATAACCATGGCGAGGATATTCGGCTGGCCAAGCCCGATTTGATGATCGAAAACCTCGCCGCATTGAGAACCGAACTCGAACGAGCAGCCTGATGTTCATCGTTGAGACAAAACAGCACAGCCACGACGGGCGATGGTGGGTCTGAACCGCCACGTCTTTATGCCTTTGTGTCGATAAACTGTCTCCACGGTGAGGATCATGACCCCCGAACAATTTCAACAACTGGTCAACCAGGGCTATAACCGCATCCCGGTCATGCGCGAGGTGCTGGCCGACCTCGATACCCCCTTAAGCACCTACCTGAAACTGGCCAACGGCCCGTACTCCTACCTGTTCGAATCGGTACACGGCGGCGAAAAGTGGGGCCGCTACTCGATCATCGGCTTGCCCTGCCGCGAAGTGGTGCGCATCTATGGTGAGCGCATCGAACGATGGGTCGACGGTGAGTGCCGGGAAACGCTGAACAGCACGGACCCACTGGCATGGATCGACACGTTTCAGCGCCAGTTCCGGGTGCCCGAACTCGACGACATGCCGCGTTTCGGTGGTGGGCTGGTCGGTTATTTCGGCTACGACGCCGTGCGCTACATCGAAAGCCGCCTGCAGGGGGTCGAAAAACCGGATCCCTTGCAGACACCGGACAGCCTGTTGATGGTCTCCGATGAAGTCGTGGTGTTCGACAATCTGAGCGGCAAGCTCCTGCTGGTCGTACATGCCCAGGCCGCACAATCCGACGCCTGGGACCAGGCGCAGGCACGGCTCGGGGAGCTGATGGACCAGTTGCGCCGCCCGGTCGAGATACCCGCTGCGCTGCCACAGGCGCGCAAAGTGGGGGAAGAGGATTTCGTCTCCGGTTTTACCGAAGCCGGTTTCAAAGCCGCGGTGCGGCGCGTGAAGGACTATATCGTCGAAGGCGACGCCATGCAGGTGGTGTTGTCGCAGCGGCTGTCGATTCCGTTTCAGGCGCCACCGCTGGATTTATACCGCGCGCTGCGCAGTCTCAACCCGTCGCCCTATATGTTCTACCTGGACCTGGGGGATTTTCATATCGTCGGTTCGTCGCCGGAAATCCTGGTGCGTCTGGAAGACGGCGTGATCACGGTACGGCCGATTGCCGGCACCCGGCCGCGCGGTGCGGACGAGGCCGAGGATCTGGCCCTGGAAAAAGATCTGCTGTCGGATCCCAAGGAACTGGCCGAACACCTGATGCTGATCGATCTCGGCCGCAACGATGCCGGGCGCGTCAGTCAAATCGGTAGCGTCGAGCTGACCGAAAAAATGGTGATCGAACGTTATTCTCACGTCATGCACATCGTATCCAACGTCACCGGCAGGATCAAAGCGGGGATGTCGGCCATCGATGTATTACGCGCGACGTTTCCCGCCGGCACCGTCAGCGGTGCGCCTAAGATCCGCGCCATGGAAATTATCGACGAACTGGAGCCGGTCAAGCGGGGTGTTTACGCGGGCGCGGTCGGTTACTTGTCCTGGAGTGGCAATATGGATACCGCCATCGCCATCCGTACCGCGGTGATCAAGGACGGCACGCTGCATATCCAGGCCGGCGCCGGCATTGTCGCCGATTCCGTGCCGGACAACGAATGGGCCGAAACTATGAACAAGGGGCGCGCGATTTTCCGCGCCGTGGCGCAGGCTGTGGCCGGTCTCGACGGACATCACCAGTGAGGGCCGTGTCATGTTGCTCATGATCGACAACTACGATTCCTTTACCTACAACCTGGTGCAGTATTTCGGAGAGCTGGGCGCCGACGTGCAGGTCTATCGCAACGATCAGCTCACGGTCGCCGATATTGAACAACTGGCGCCGCAGCGCCTGGTGATCTCGCCCGGCCCCTGTACGCCCAACGAGGCGGGCGTGTCGGTCGAAGCGATTAAACAGTTTGCCGGTCGCGTGCCCATTCTGGGTGTCTGCCTGGGTCATCAGAGCATCGGTCAGGCGTTTGGCGGTAAGGTTGTGCACGCCGGCGAGATTATGCACGGCAAGACCTCGCTGATTCAGCACCACGACGTCGGCGTCTTCAAGGGCCTGCCGAACCCCTTGGAAGCAACCCGCTATCATTCACTGGTGATCGAAAAGAACAGTCTGCCGGATTGCCTGGAGATCACCGCCTGGACGGCGGACGGAGAAGGTGGGGTTGATGAAATCATGGGGGTGCGCCACAAGCAGTTGGCGGTGGAAGGTGTGCAATTTCACCCCGAATCGATCCTCACACAACAGGGGCACGCCCTGTTGAAAAACTTTCTGGAGGCCTGAGCGTGGATATGCCGTCCGCCATCCGCCGCGTCACCGAGCGCAGCGATCTGAACGAAGCCGAGATGCACGACGTGATGCGCCTGATCATGACCGGTGCAGCCACGCCCGCCCAGATCGGTGGTTTCCTGATCGGCTTGCGCATGAAAGGGGAAACGGTCGACGAAATCACCGCGGCGGCGCGGGTCATGCGCGAGCTGGCCACGCCGGTGCCGGTCAAGGGCGAACACTTAGTGGATACTTGCGGCACCGGTGGCGACGGCGCCTCGACGTTCAATATTTCCACCGCCAGCGCCATTGTGACCGCGGCGGCGGGGGCGCGCGTCGCCAAGCATGGTAACCGCTCGGTGTCGTCCAGCTGCGGCAGCGCCGATGTGTTAGAGGCCGCCGGCGTCAACTTGGATCTGAACGCCGACCAAGTCGCCCGCTGCGTCGAGGAAATCGGTGTCGGCTTTCTGTTCGCGCCCAAGCACCACAGCGCCATGAAGCATGCCATAGGCCCACGAAAGGAAATGGGCGTGCGCACCTTGTTCAATCTGCTCGGGCCGCTGACCAATCCCGCGGCCGCGCCCAACCAGGTCCTCGGTGTATTTAACGCCAGTTGGTTGAATCCACTGGCTCAGGTGCTCGGTAAATTGGGCAGCCGGCACGTCATGGTGGTGCACGCCGACGACGGCCTGGACGAAATCAGCATTGGCTCGGCGACGCAGGTGGCCGAGCTGAAAGCGGGTGACGTGAACGGCTACCGCATCAGCCCGGAACAATTCGGCCTGGCGACGGGTAAAGTCGAGGAGTTGGGTGTCGCCGATGCCGCGGCCAGCCTGGCCATGATCGAGCAGGTGTTCAACGATGTGCCCGGCCCGGCGCGCGATATTGTCGTATTGAACGCCGGCGCGGCCATCTACGTGGCGGCGGTCGCCGACAGTCTTGAGACGGGTATCGAGGCCGCTCGTCAGGCCTTGTCATCCGGTGCCGCCCGCGCCAAGTTTCAGCAGTTAATCGCGATGAGTCACAGTTTCCAATGACCGATACGCCGGATATTCTGAAAAAAATCCTGC
>Ga0114931_10006280_pt1 | contig 14610 bp, 9 predicted proteins | sample 2SBtaG_FD_89579 | JGI IMG/M metagenome (GOLD analysis project Ga0114931, IMG submission 89579) | Deep subsurface microbial communities from Kolumbo volcano to uncover new lineages of life (NeLLi) - 2SBTROV14_V59a metaG | ecosystem: Environmental > Aquatic > Marine > Volcanic | place: Kolumbo...
ACGTGAGAACTGCGAGTATTTGCCTGAAATACTGTATTTCGTAACAATTCAGCCGTCTGCAGTAAATTTGAGTTCACAAAAAATCGGGAGCAAAAGGGGAAAGACGAATGCCGAAAGGGGAGTCGTAAGATAGGTTTGGGCAAAGGACGCCTTTCCTCTTTCCCATTTCCCCTTTTCACTAGTGTTTCGTGGCAAGTCTTACTTCAGATGGCTGAAGTGTAACAGTATTCCTTGTTTCGTCATTGGGCCATTTTTTCGAAGTATTGCGCGTCATTCGTGCTTTGCCTAAGTTCGTGGATTGTAAACCAAAGTAATAATCCCGACAAGAAAAAAAAGGAAACCTCTCCATGGTAGAGCACGCCACTTGGCAACCCTCTCAACTCGAAGCCCCGACCTTAGGGACCCGCGACATCGATTCGCCATTAGCCCGATCGACAGCATCTGGAACAGGCCTCGCCAGCTTTGTACCCGACGATATGCGAGTTCTCTACGAACCCCGATTTCGCCAGGGCGAAGAAGTAAGCATGCTCTCCTTCGAGCGTGCAGGCGCTCGGAAAAAAATCTTCTTCGACCCGGCCAAAACCAAAGCCGCGATTGTTACCTGCGGCGGCTTATGCCCCGGCATCAACAACGTCATTCGCAGCTTAGTTTTCGAATTAAACTTCAACTACGGCGTACAGCAGATCGCCGGCATCCGTTACGGATTTCAAGGTTTTCACCCCGACCACGGACTCCCGCCCACTAAGCTGACGCCAGAGCAAGTAGAAAGCATTCACCACCAAGGTGGAACCCTGTTGGGCACCTCGCGAGGGTATCAGGAGCCAAGCCTGATCGTCGATTCCTTAGTCCGCCAAGGAATCAACATGCTATTTTCCATTGGTGGCGATGGAACCCAACGGGGCAACCACAATATCGCCAAGGAAATCGCCAAGCGCAATCTACCGATTGCCGTCGTGGGCATTCCAAAGACGATCGACAACGATATCAAATTCTGTTATCGCACATTCGGTTTTTATTCGGCCGTCTCCGAAGCCGAAAAAGTGATCGACTGCGCTCACGTCGAAGCCAAAGGAGTCTTGGGCGGCGTAGGGCTCGTAAAATTCATGGGCCGCGAAGCCGGTTTTATTGCCGCTGCCGCAACACTCGCCAGCGGCGAAGCAAATTTTACGCTCATTCCCGAAGTCCCATTCGAACTGCATGGCCCGCAGGGTTTTTTGTCTTCGCTGCGCCGACGACTTGATGCTCGCCAACACGCGGTGGTTGTCGTTGCCGAGGGCGCAGGCCAACATTTGTTACCAAACCATGACGAGCAGTTCGACGCCTCGGGCAATCGCCGTCTAGACGACATCGGAATTTTCCTCAAACAGCAGATTCTCGAACACTTTGGAGAATTGCAGGTACCGGTCAACGTAAAATACTTCGACCCGAGTTATCACATTCGCAGCGTCGCCGCCAACGCCGCCGACAGTCTATTCTGCGAGCAACTCGCCCGCAAAGCAGTCCACGCCGGCATGGCCGGCAAGACCGACATCCTAATCGGCCTTTGGCACAATCATCTCATTCACGTCCCGCTCGCAGTCTCGACGGGCGTAAAAAAACAACTCTCCCCCGAAGGAGAACTCTGGACCGCCGTCTTAGCACTCACCGGACAAGAGAGGTGGAAGAAACCGAATGACTAGATTTTGGTAGGTTGGGCCGCTCCCATGCCTAGTGCTTTGTCATAGCTAAAAATTGGGGTGCTGGCTGACAGAACAATCTACTGTATAACAACTTCTGTCAGCCAGCACCCCAAATCTAAGAGTTGTCAAAGCACTAGGATTGTTCGTCGCGGTTTTTAGGTGGGTGTGACTTTTAGTGACCGAGTGGATAGAACGACAAAATAGGTTTCGTTCGATGAGAGTACACAGATGTTGTCACGAGAATCCAAGATAGTTGCGGACAAAGCGAAAAGGCTTTACGAAGAAAAGTATCGGCAAACCCTTGAGGAGGGCCATTGTGGCGAGTTCTTGTGCATCGAACCAAAATCGGGAGAATACTTTCTTGGCGCAACATTCGATGAAGCCGTCAATAAATCAATGGATGCATATCCCGATCGTCTGACCCACACGCTGCGAATTGGGCACAGCGCGGCACTACACCTTGGAGTAATGATTCAGTGAAGAGTGGGCCTTATGCCATGATTCACGTGCACCTGGGCTCTATCGGTTCAACCCGTTGGACGAAATGTGAGCCTGCTAATTCTTTCGTGCTGAGTACGGTCGGATACAGCCGTATTCCGGTAGCAGTCTGTATTTGGCGTGAGCAGCCTAAACTGTGCAAATGCCGTCTTGCCAGAGCGCGTAGGCCCGAACAAGTTTTTACGCAATTCCGGCTTTGTGGGTGGGGCTGTGCCTGATTGCGGCGCAGCCGGAACTGCGCTGCCGCTTGTTCCGGCCTGCCTCGCTTCTGGTTTCCCCTCGGCCTAGCCAAACGGATTCGCATCATCAAACGGGTTGTCTTCCTCTTCCGCGGGCTGTTCTTTGGGCTTGTCGGTAGCCGGCTCCTCGACTTTTTCTTTCGCGGGCTGGCTTTCTTTTTCATCCTTTTCCGACATCGCTTCCTCGTCGGTTACTTCCCTATAGAAAGTTGGCTCGCTGGCCCCCAGTTCATACAAGCATTGCACAAGTCCCGCCTCGCTAACCAGAAAGATTCGGTCTGTTTGCTCGTTCGCAAGCGCTGCAATCCCCGGGCCGGTAGAAATTCGCCCAGCAAGTGTGCCGCTCTCTCGGTCAAGAATCAGCAACGTGCCAAACCGATCTACGCCATAAACGCGATCGGCCCCCTGGGCAACGAATTGCACAACCCCTTCGGCCGTCCACTGGTGCCGGCCGCTTGTCGCGTCAACGGCATAGAGGGCCGGAGCTTCCGAGGCGACATACACACGGCCATCGACTATAGCAGGCTTCTTCGTAATCGGCATTCCCGAAGAAAAACGCCAGAGCTCGTCCCCGCCTGACTTCGAGTAACAATAAAGATAACCGCCCAACGAAGTCGCGTAGGGATTCTCGCCCGCAGCGACCGGGGCCGACACGATTTCGTCATACGTTTCGACGCGAAACAAAACGCGCGGGCCCTTGGTGGTGCCAAAATACAGATGACCCCGATCCGACGCCCAAGCGACAAACTCGCCGGTCACAAACGGCGGCTGATAAATATGCCCCACCGACTGGTACTGCCAAACCGTAGACGTGGGCTCGTCCAACGGAAACCCTTCCACGCGACCGTTGATCTCTGCCACGAAAGCATAATTCGCACTCATGGCCGGCGCCGCTTCCGAAACGTTACCTATCGCGTGAGACCAAACCAGATGTCCATCGTCTCGATCCAGCATGTAGAGTCTTGAACCACTCAGCACGGCAACAAAATTCGCGTTCGCAGCCGGTCCATTGCTTGGATAGCTGGGTTTGCCTACTTGCGCTACCCAACGCGTCCTGCCCGACTCGGCGTCAATCGCATGGACAGTTCCCGTGGAGGTCAGCGCAAACAACAGATCGTTGCTGAGCGTCCAGTTGGTGACGCGATTCTTCGAGTGGTCGACACGAACTTGCGAAAACCAAGCTCGCTGCAATCCATTTTTCGAAGCGGCTTCAAATCCGACAAGCCGATCGGCCGACTGCGATTGCGAAGCAACAACAATCATCGACACGAAGATCCCGCAGCCGATCCAGCGCAGATGATTCCAAGGAGATAGGAGCGACGCCAAATGCAAAGTCAGCATGTTATTTCAATCCAAATCAAAGAAAATTTCTCATCAATTGTCATCAATTGTCGTGGGCGCCAGCAACTAAAACGTAATCCTAGCCGCAGGCGGAAGCCGGCGGTTCGCACACCCAGCCCTCTACTATCTTACTCAACAAGACCGGCGGCCACAAAAAATGATTCTCAATACGGCCCGAGAAGCAGCGAGGCTTTTTTTGACACCTAGACCACCCCTGCCAGGGTCCTCTACCATACAGCTAGAATGCAGCTTTCCCCTGACCCCTGACTACTCACCTCAACCCCCTTTTTCAGCGTGAAAGACGACGCAACCAATCCTGATCGCCACGATCCGGCCCTCCAAGAGGATATTGTTGGCTACCTCAATTTTTCGTCAGGGGCGAGCGACCTGGGATTTCTGCGTCACATCAACGAGCAGTTTCGGTCGATCGAAAGCTCCTGTTCTCGTGAGAAAAGCTTAGCCGAATTCACGCGCCGCCTGCTCGTCACCATCGATCGACTCCATGCGGCCGGCGGAACTTTTGCCGACGTAACCCAAGCTCGCGCCGTGGTACACCTTCTCGAGCACCAACTCTTGCCCGCCTACCGAGAGTTTCATCAAGACCTGCTCTTTCACCAAACCGAAGCTGACCTCTGGCGTCCCTTTTTCATCGGTCGTGCTTGCGAGGCAATCCTGGCCCAGGGTTCTCCATGGGACGAGCCCCAGCGTATCGTGCAGGGATCGCTCGCCCAGCTTAACGACTACGTCGGCTATCGCCCCGTCGCGATGCTCGATTCCGAACATTCATCAGACCCTTATCCGCACGAATTTGTCCGCCCTATCCCGCTTTACATCCAGGGCGCTGAGGTAGCCGTCGGACGTTACGAAAAAATCCTGCGTTTGGCATTAAAAATTCTCAACCAAACCGACGACGAAATCCTTGCCCGTGCATGGTTCGATCTAGACCATCTCGAAGAGATCGCAGTCGACCCCCGCGCCTACGATTTCGACCACCCGGTCAACCGACGCCCGAACTACCACTTCGGTCTGTGGGACCCGCATCATATTTCAGGTTCTGGCTTTTACACCCGCTTTATCATCCAGCAGATCACTCTAGACGCTTTGCTCTCTCGCTGCGAAGAAGAAAATATCGCCGACCCTGAGCAACGCGAATCGCGTTATCACGAAGCCGCAGCCGTGCTCGCCGGCACCATGCTGATGGCCTCCGCGATCAGCGGCGACGGTCCTGGTAGACACGATTCCACCGTAACGCTCACCACGCTACTGCCCCACGTTGCCGCCTTCCGCGACGATTTCTACCAACGGCTACTCGCCAAAACGGTGGGCGCCCGCGGCAAACGTCTTCGCGCCGAAGCCAAGCAACAACGACAACCCTTCGGCGCAGCCCGACAGCATCTCAACCTTGAATTGGCCAGACGACGTTCGCTACAAATGCAGCGAGTTCATCTCGCGCACCTCTACGCCCGTCTTGGATATCCCGAGGCAGCTCAACGACAAGCCGACTCGGTCCGTGTCGCTGCTGCCCGCATGGTCAGCGGCATCTACTGTCATTTAACCTCTGGACACGACGCCATCGACCTCGGCAATCTCGACCAAGTAACCGACCATCTCACTGCTTGCGAAGATCTCATCTATCGGGGTATCGAGTGCGGTGCGCTTATTGACCCCTGGAACGTCGTCGGCTTCGCCGGAAATTTCAGCCTTTTCCCTGCCCTAGAAAACACCGTCCACGATCAGCGTGTCGACGGGCTCATTGAGCTAGTCGAACAAGTACTCGATCTCGGCGCCCGCGGCTGGAGCGAAGCCGCCGCGATCGACGACAGCGAGTTAGAAAAGAAGTTTTCCGAGATCCTCATTCGCATGGCCATCTGGTGGGACAAGTTTGCCACTTCTACCGTCGAAGACGTGCATCGCCTGGTCGCCAAAGAGATCGAAGTCTCGGCCAATCTCGTCGCGGGGGCGCTCAACGCATGGCACAAAGCGGGCGCAGCAGCCGGGGACATCGGCTTTTGGCGCATGTTCGTCGACCAGTTCGATACCTCCAAATCTTTTCAACTGGTGATCGAAGCACTGCTCGACCACGGCGATACGGTCGCCTCGCGTGCCCTGATGATGCAATGGGTCAGCCAAAAGGATCGCACTCCGCTGGAAGAAAACGACAGCTCCTTTCGCAGGCTTGCCTTCCAGTGGCTCGCCGCGGTCGAAGCCGAGCAACTCTCTGCCGGTGAGGACCGGTGGGACGAGGTCGCAAAATTCTTTGCCTACCTCGAAGCCAACGCCGAAGAATACTGGCAAGTCCCATCCCTCTCGCTCGACATTCCTTTCGACAGCTTACTCGACGACAGTGATTTAGATAGCGACATCTTTCTTGAAGAAGAACAATTTGACGACGAAGAAGACGACGAAGACGAGGAAGACGAACTGTTCGAAGCCGCTTACGAACAGATGGTCTACCGCGACAGTACCGATGATGGTTTCGAGGGCGACTTGGCCGACGGGGCCATGGAATTCGAAGAAACCGAATGGGAGCACGAAGCCCAGCGTTTGGAACAACGGCTCGATTTTCTCACAACCGTTTCAAACCTCTGGAAAAACGCTGCCATCGTCTGGGGGTCCTCCACCGATGGTTCCGGCTCCCGCGCCGAGCCCTTTGCCCAAGGGCTGGCTCAAACCACAACCAACTACCGCCAGCTCGTTGAACTCTTAGAAACCATCCACGGTTGCGCGCTTCCCCAGCCTTCCGGCTCGCACGAGTCGCTTGTCGAATACGACCGTCTGCGCACTATCTACGAAGGACTTGTTCAGTGCATCATTATCACCTGCGTCGAAACCCGCGATGCGGCCCGCCTACTCGCCGCGACTCACAACGATAAAGATTCGAGCGCAGACGAAACCTTTGGCGATCCTGTCGATCTCTACTCGGTAAAAATCCTACGAGCGGTACTAGCCGGCGATGCCGCGGCCATTCGCGGCCATTGGCAAAAATTCATCGCCGCCCTCAAACCCTGTGCACTCCTGTACCGACCCCATTCCCGTGGAGGTGAGCCACGACAGATTGTCGCCACCCGTGGCATTCAGCAACTACTATACGATCTGCTGGGATGGCTGCCCAAATTAGGACTGATTCGCGAAACCTGCCAGTTGCTCGACGTCGCACAAGCGATGGAAAGCGAACATCCCGTCGGTTGAGGCGCCGTCACCGAGTTTGATGGACTCTTCGAAAATGGCTACCAAGCCATTGTCCGCTCGATGGTTGCTTCCGCCGAACTCTGGGCCCAAGCAAACTCTCCGCAGCAGGCACAACACGCCGACCACATGCTGGTCGACGCCCTGCAGCAACTTACCGAAACCCAGCTCGATCGCTGGCTCTCCCACAGCCGATCGCTACGCCTCAGCGTCGTCGAACGCCTCAGCGACGACCGGCGTTGGAACAAGTTTTGCGAATTCATAAAGCGGTATGGCGCCGATCTGTTCGATCAAAGGTTTATGAGCCTGGGAAACTTGCGTGGCATCTTGCATCAAGGCGTCGATCAGTGGCTCGAAAGTTTGGCCGACGATCCCGATGCCGAAGATGAGTTCAGTCTCATCCGAGATATCAACAGCGGCCTGATTCGCGACGAAGCAGCAGAGCAACTATCGCTCGCTATCGAAGCCGTCGTAGAAAACTATCGAACTTACCTCGACTACAACAGCACGACCACCCAATCTGACCACGGCGAGCAACTCTACACCCTAGTCGATTTTCTACGTCTGCAAGCGGCTTACGAGCGCGTGGCATGGAACCTCAAGCCCGTGATTTGGGCCCATGAAATACTCGTTCGTCGCAACCGTGCCACGGCAGCCGAATTGTGGTGCCAAACGTTTACCGAACGCACCGCCGAAGAAGCCGATTCGCATCTCGCCCGCCTCAACGCGCTCAGCCAAAAATACGGCATGCACCTCGCCACGGTCGCCGAGCGTGTCGGCGACCGTTTTGTCCGCCCGCTGATGATCGACCGCGTTAAAGCCTTAGTCGAACCTGCTTTAGCTGCCGCCGACGCCGAAGGCCAAGAGGTTTTTGCTGCCCTCGAGCGAGAGATCACCAGCCTAGCCAAAGAGCCCTCCGGAGCAGGCCTCGACATCCCCGATTGGCTCGCCGCCCTCGAAGACGAAGTCACTACCGCCCGCTCCCGCTTCAACCACCAACCCCCCTCCGACCGGCTCGCCAGCCACATCGGCCAAGCCCAACTTAGCTGGCAAGAACTGCTTGAGCAGTTGGAAGAAACGTCGTAGCGCAGGCAAGCGCCGCAATCACGGCTAGCCCACCCGCAAAGCCGGAACTGCGTGAAAACTTGTTCCAGCCTACGTACTTGTTCCGGACTACGAACTTGGTAGTTTTTTCATTCGAACGCGTCGGTCGCATAAAATTCATGGCGAGGCTGGCTCGTCACCCATGACGAACCGTAGCGTTCCGCCTTGGGCAATCTCACCGTGAGTGAACCACCGACGGTCTAGGGGTTTGCCGTTGAGTTCCACCCGCTCAACATAAACTCGGCCAGGGGCATAGTTGTCGGCAATGATCTCCAATTTCTGCCCACCTACACTAACCGTGGCCCGTTTCCAGAGCGGGCTACCCAATTCATAGCGTTCTGTTCCGACAACCGGATAAAATCCTAACGAACTCAACACATACCAAGCCGAGAGCGTGCCGCCGTCGTCGTTGCCGTCGAGTCCATTGGGCCCATCGCCATGCTTATGTTTTAGAATCCAACGCACCCACTTCTGTGTCAAATCGGGGCGACCGGACTCGTTGAAGAGGTAGGCAGCATGAATATCCGGCTGGTTTCCTTGCCAGTAGAATCCGTTCGGTAGCGCACTAACTTCTGGGATCGAGTTGGCAAAGAAATTTTCTAATTCTTTAACAAAATACTCGGGACTAGAAAACAGAGAGACCAACCCAGCCGGGTCATGCGACACAGCCCACCTCCATTGCAAAGCGCTGCCCTCGACATAATCGTTGGTAATCTTGCCTCCGAAGTCGAGATAGGTAAGCAACTGCGGGTTGAGAGGAGTCGAAAACTTTCCTGCGGTGTCGCGTGGCTGGAAGAACTGGGTCTTAGGGTTCCAAACATTGCGATAGTTCAGAGCCCGCTCGGCAAACAGCTTCGCATCGTCGTCATGGCCCAGTGCTGCAGCCAGTCGCCCGATAGCTGCGTCGGTCGAGGCGTATTCCAGCGTCTTCGAGACGGCTTGATCCATCGTGTCTGCAGGGCAATAGCCGTATTTCATAAATTCACCAATGTTCCGACGGCTAGAATACTTTGCCCCAGGTGGCGCCTGCTCTAAGGCCGCATGCCGCATGACTCGATAGGCCGTTTCAACATCAAAGTTGCGAATGCCCTTGAGATAAGCTTCAGCGATCAGGATTTCCGCAGGGGCTCCGAACATCGATCCCGTGTAGCCCGCCCCAGAGGGCCAGCGGGGGAGATTGCCCCCCTGTTCAGCCATTTTGATCAGCGAAACAATCATGTCTCGATGACGATCTGGTATCAGCAGCGTGAACAGTGGATGCGTAGTCCGGAAAGTATCCCAGAGCGACATATCGGTGTAGTACAGAAATCCTTTCGCTCGGTGAACTTGCTGATCAAACCCCAAGTATTGCCCATTCACATCGTTGAAAACCGTCGGCATCATCAGCGAGTGGTACAGGGCCGTATAAAATATTCTCTGGTCCGATTCGCTGCCTCCTTCTATCCGGACTGTCGAGAGCATTGCATTCCACTCTGCCACAGTCGCCGCACGCACGTCTTCAAAGCTATGGTCTGCCAATTCCGTCTCCAAGTTTTCACGGGCATTTTCCACGCTCACGTGCGATAAGGAAACGACTAGCTCGATAGTCTGTTCCTTGTCAAACTCCAAGAAATCAAAACCAACGCCAACATCATTTCCTGTTGCAAAGGCACGTCCCTCGACAATGTTTTTGTCAGACCAAGTCGCAAATCTCTTCCATGGACTACGAAAACGAGCCAAAAAATACACCTGCAGTCCGCCATAGCGACCCGAGAATGACCCGAATGTTCTGACGGTTCCACTGACTTCTTGTTGATCTGGAGAGACACGCACTTCGCACGCTTCACTACGCCCCCGACCTAGCGCGCTACCTACGTCGATCAGAATTCGCGGCACCGTACCCGCATCAAAATGATAACGATGCAAACCCACGCGCTGGGTGGCCGTCAGTTCGGCATTGAGATGGAGTTGGGGCAGGGCGATCGAGTAATAACCGGGCGAGGCCAACTCAAGCTCATGATCTAATTTCGCGTGCAGACCACGCCGCCAAACTTCCATTGGCTTGCTATTGGTACCTGGTATGACGCGAATGTTCCCGCCATCTACCGCCCCAGTCCCACAAAGCCTGGTATGACTGAAACCCAGAATCAGAGGATCGCGATAGTAATAACCCGACGTGTTTGTAGCGACCTGCCCGCTCGACGAGATCGTATCTGGGCTCAACCGCACCAAACCGAACGGCACCGTTGCCCCGGGAGAGTTGTGGCCGCACAAATAACGATTGCCTCCCGTGCTGATGAAGGGATCAACCCATCGACTTGGGTTCGGCTTTTCCAAGTCATCGCTTCGCAACGCAGAGACATCGAATAGCAACACAACAGTCATTGCTACGAAGCACGGCAACAAAAACTTAAAAAAGCGAAACACGTTTACTCCTTCGCCAGCGGAGGCTGGCTGGCGAGTTGCACCAAAGCTTCGGTCAGGCGGACGCGTTGCTTTGGCGTCAGGCGAAGATATCGATGGCGACCGTTTTCTTGAGCAGCAAAAGTAGTGAGTCCGTCGTCGGCAACGGTGACATTCCCGGGCGGCGACAGGCTGAAGTATCCATGCTCTGGCAATACAGCGTAGAGTACACTGGTGAGATCCCACGTAGGACGATTGTGCGGCGGGGGGTTGTAGAGTTGGTAGGCCTCGGCCAGCGGGTGATGCGCTACGTAGTCGTAGTCGCGAAGGATGCTTGCAGATGGGTAAGGTGTCGACAGACCGATTTCGTATCCGCTCCAAACGATGGGCGTCGGCCAATTGCTTGCAAGCTGTTGAGCAGCAGGGATATCGGTCACGACGTTGTATTCCTTATGATCGTGCAACTCCCCTGCCGCGTCGGGGATTTTTTCAAATGCCCCAGCCATAATCGAGAGCAGCCGCACCTTTTTCTCGACCAACTGACTGCCAGAAAGAGGACTGATCTCATCGGCGCCAGACTTGAGCAATCGGACGAGGTTGGTGGAAAAGCCAACTTGTACGATCACGACCGACCGGTCGTCGGCCTTCGCCAGCGCGCGTCGCAACACGACAGTAGCTTCCGCATCGCCGTCAGGGTTAGCCTTGTGAGGATAACGCAGTTCCCGCCCGTCGCGCTGCAGGGCAAGGCCAAGAAATTTTCCTTGTGCCGGAGTCAGCCCCTCGTGAACGACACCGATCGGAATCTCCCCCCGCCCATAAAATGTGTTCACGCAATCAACAAACGGCCCAGCGAGCGGATTGTCTTTCGTGATCGTGACAGCAATTAGATTGCAAAACCCGCGCGACTGGAGCGAATGAATCACGCCGAGCGCCAAAACGTCGTCAACGTCGTTACCAATGTCAGTGTCGAAGATCAGCGGTATGGGAGGACGAGGCTGCTCTGCAAGGAGAACATTGGAAACGGCGCAAGATAAAAAAACCGCCAGGAAACCAGCTCGGTGCAGGCAGAGATTTTTTATGACTGTTTTGTACGTTGTAGCAGGCAACTCAATAAAATTGGCCATCGTATTGTCTCTCGAATTCAAATTGCGAATGAGGTAGAGTGAAGCAACAATCTTACAGACTTTTCTCTGTCAACGCGAACGAATCATGATTAAGAGCACGAAGAGTAAGAACTCTGTAAACCGAGCCATCTCTTTACTGAGAGAATCAGGTCAATTACTCTTCGCGATTGCTCTTGTTGTCGCTTATCAAGAAGTGCTCTTGGGAGAAGGGGCAGATCATGAGTTTGCAGAGACACACCCGTTGATGCCCGGCATTCGAATGCGTGAGCTATGGGATCGAAATTGGCCTAGGCCATTGCACGATCGTCTGGCGACCAATTTTTCACCCCTTGTGTGCAACATGAAAACCACACCCGAGGTGTGGCGTGAGATTAGCGTCGATGGATCCGTGGAGTGGGCAGAATTGATCGAGAAGCCAACCGGTGTCGAGTTGCTCGTACGCGACGGCCGGCTACGGCTAATCAACGCTGCGGGAGAAGTGCTGTGGACGCGAGGGTCGCCTGAGACACTGTTTTATCAAGGCGATTTGCGAGGCAACGGCGGTTACTATTTTCTGATGGGCGGGGGGCCTCGATTGGAACTCCTAAACGCGGAAACGGGCGCTACCGAGTGGCAACATCAATTTGAGCCGTCGTATGTCGCGGTGAAGTTACGCGTCGCCAACATCCTGCCTGAGTATCCCGGCCAGGAAGCGGCTGTCTTTCTGAATTACAGTAACGAAGGGAGCGTCATCAATTTCCCACCCGAGGGCGAGCCTCGTTTTGTATGGCAACGCGAGGTGACAATTCCTGACGAGTTCAATGAGCGGTACGATCATCGGAGTGATATTCAGCTCGACCTTTCTCAGCCAGACGAGCCGATGATTTGGAATGTACGGCGATTTCGTTGCCGTGGTTTCGATGCTCGGACAGGCGAGATGCTTAGCACTCTGTCCTATGATATTGGCGGATCGCATCGGCGCAATTATGGACCTTGGTCGCTCGGGCATACTGCGAATGGTGGGTTATTGGCTTGTGTTGTGTCTGAGCGGGTTCAGACCCATGTGCACGCGATTCGTTTACATCGCACTGGCGAGAACGAGTTGGCATGGGAGCATTTTTATGGAGAAGTGTACAAGAAAGCACCGGGAGTTGCAGTTGAGTCGTTGGTTACGGACGATGTCGATGGCGACGGCACAACTGAAATGGTTTACTCGGTCCGCGATCCGGCGGAGAAGCTTCGTTCGTTTGTGCGAATTCGCGACGCGTTGACCGGGGTAGTCGAGTTTGAACTGGCTGATCATTGGGGAGCAGCAGCCTTCAAGGACATTGGAAAGAGCAAATCAGCAGGAATGTTGGTCTTCGAGGCACCCAAGGGTGCAACGCCTAGTCGCGGTAGAATGAAAATTTTTCGTTTTACTGGTAGCTCCATCCCTCAACTAGTCGGCGAGTTGCAGGGGGCAAGCTTATGGGGACCTGCCAAGATCGCTACTGGTGAAGGGCGTCAGTTGTTGCTGCGAGAGCGAAATTCAAGCGGCCAACAGCAGGTGTCTCGATACGATTTCGTCAACGGCGAATTGAAACTCATGGGCCGTTCCGAAGCCGACGGGTTGTTAGCTGCCCCGATCTTGGCAGTGTTGAAACAACCAGCCGGCGAGGACCTCTATGTTGTCGCAAGCAGTCGGGGCCAACTTGAAGCATGGACCTGGAAGGGCGTACTTCGTTGGCAACTCCCGCTGTTGGGTTCCAGCGTAGCAACCATCTCGGCTGCAGACCTCGATAAAAATGGCCAAGCTGAACTATTGGTCAGAACTCCAGGAAAACGGCTTCGTATCTATTCCTTCGAAACCAATAACGAACCGCGTGAAATAGCCGACTACCCACACTTGGTGGGGTCGCAGGTTCATTGCCCAGTGGTATACGACTTGGAAGGTACGGGCAGTATTTGTGTTTTAACCCCAGTAGCTGATAAGAAAGGAAATTTTGCAATACGAGCCTATCGGGGAAATGGCTCTCTCAAGTGGGAGTCGTCGCTCGATTTCGGTGCCGACGAGGTAAACAGTTGCATAATCAATGCTGGGCAATTTCTTTCGAGCGATCATGCAGGTGTGGCTGTCTCGGTAGCTGACGGTCGCCAGGTCCGTGAAGGCACCTATTTTTTAGATGGCCGAACTGGGGAACAACTATGGTTCAAAGGACGATATCGCGATGGACAGGTGATTTTCCCGTATCGCCCCCAAAGTGTGGGGACAGCCTACGATTTTGATGGCGACGGAACGGATGAGATTGGCATGGATCTACTTTGCTACATGGCCTACCTGCGTGGCCTTGACGGCAGCTTCGCCTACCTCCATCACACGGGGAATATCTATCCCGAGGGAGCACTGTACGCAGGGAGACTTTACAATTCGTTCTGTCCGATTTTTGCAACCCCTTCCGCGGTGAAACCTTATTGGACCGTTCCCACTGGGTTTGGGCCTTTCGGGCTAATGAAACCCGATCCTCGTGAAGGGATTTGGCGCGAGGATCTAGAATACGATGGGCCACCGAACATAGCTATGGTGGATGTCGATGGCGATGGGGCGATGGACGTCGGGTACGCTGCAAGAAACGAGAGAACGTTTGTTTGCCGCAATCTATGGACTGGCAAAATCCAGTGGAAGCTAGAATTGCCTTACGCGCCCAACGGCCTAACAATCACGGCCGATATCGATGGAGACGGCAAAGGGGAATTTCTTACTGGCGGCTTTTGCATCGGGACTGACGACGCAGGCAAGGGAGAATTGCGTTGGCAGTCGCCGATTTCACTGAGCGGTGCGATCATCGCCGACCTGGATGGAGACGGCGATGGGGAAATTGTTTGCCCACGTCCTGGCAAAGTGGTTGTATTGAATGGTGTAATCGCTGCGCCATAGGCAGGACGCTTTTTCTTGAGCGATCGGAATACGATTCGCACCGGCTCTGTAGAAAACCACTGATTGCTAGCTAAACGATAGTGTGCCTGCCTTCGTAGGGAGTGTATGGCAACAACTAGCAAATCTCCACGAAAGGTCGTGTTGGCGGCGTTGGCTACGGCGCA
>Ga0114931_10006281_pt1 | contig 14608 bp, 7 predicted proteins | sample 2SBtaG_FD_89579 | JGI IMG/M metagenome (GOLD analysis project Ga0114931, IMG submission 89579) | Deep subsurface microbial communities from Kolumbo volcano to uncover new lineages of life (NeLLi) - 2SBTROV14_V59a metaG | ecosystem: Environmental > Aquatic > Marine > Volcanic | place: Kolumbo...
AGGACGCGCGTCTTTCCCGCAGACGACTGAAGTGCGACCGCGCCGAGAAGCGGCCGTTTCCCGCCACCTCCACGTCACGAAGCCTTGGCAAGCCCCCGCCAGGCCCCTGATTCGGGCCTGCGGCTTGTGAGCCACCTGACGATGTTCACAGCAAGCTGGGCATTGTCAAGCGACGCACCGTCCGGCCCCGAGGCATCGGGGGCGAGCCCACGGGGCCCGAACATTCCGGCCTCATCCATGATCACCACTCTTCCACGACCGACAGTAAAGGCCAGACCTTGACTCCGGCCAGTGGCAGAGGTCACAAGATCCCTGCTCGAGGATGGCGCCCAGTGGTTCCGCGCCCAGCGGCGCTGACGGTCGATCGCCGTCGGTGCCAGATTCAAGAACGAAACACTGCCAGGAGGATTCGGCCGACTGTTTGCGCATCGACTCTTGGGACCAAGGGACGGACAGAAACTGCTACAGCCGCCAGCATCAACAGGGCTATCCCAGCATCAATAGGGCTATCTTCGGTCTCATTCTGCACCTCCTCCTATGTCCACATTCGGGGGGCCGCATGACGCCGCAAGCCAAGCGGCTGCGCAGCGTTCCGCTTCGGCACGGGGTTCTGCGACCGGCTTGCCATTTGCTAGAACTTTTGTACATTCTTTAGTGCTGCCATTTCACCTGGAATGACGACCGGTTCACGAACGAGTTTGCTGCGCAGAGGCCGTGACTGCTCTCGGGATCCTGGCAGGGTCTTGCCAAGCGTTGCCTGCGAAAGACAGGCGACGATCCCGTTTTCACGGATTCCGTCAGCGACGTGATCCCTTGGAGAACACCGGCAAGGAGCCTGTCGCGAGCAGAGGCCGCGGAGGGGCCGGAACGTCTCGTTGTCGTCGACCGGCATTTCCCATCGTCGCCGATTACCAGGGCAGTGAACCTCAAAAGCAACGATACCGTAGATTAGAATCGCAGCTAGTGCGGGAGGAGTCGATGCAGGTCTTGATTCCCCCACCAGCCTCCGTTTCGAATTCGGCGAGGCACTTATGGCTTTGTCGTTATTTATTATGTTTTGGGAAGTATGGAACCTACCGCTACAGTCAACTCCTATGCGAGGCCGTCACGCTCGGCGTTGCCACGTGGCGCCCGCCTCGATCGCTACGTCGTACTCGAGCCGCTGGGCAGCGGTGGCATGGGTGTCGTGTACCGGGCATTCGATCCGCGCCTCGACCGCCGCATCGCGCTCAAGCTGGTCCACCCGAGCCATCTCGCGACCCCCGCCCACCGGGAGCAACGCCAGCGCCTGGCCCAAGAAGCCAAGGCGCTGGCGCGGCTCAGCCACCCCAATGTGCTCACCGTCCACGATATCGGCCGAGTCGGAAGTCAGCTTTACGTTGCCATGGAACTCGTGGACGGCGATGATCTGGCCACCTGGCTGCGCGCCGAACCGCGACCGCTGCGACGGATCCTGGACGTGCTCCGCCAGGCGGCCAGCGGCTTGAACGCGGCCCACGAAGCCGGCATCGTCCACTGTGACTTCAAGCTTGGCAACGTCATGGTCGGCCGCGACGGCCGCGCCCGGGTGGTCGACTTCGGCCTGGCGAGCATGGTGCGCGCCGGGATGGATGCGCCGAGCGCTCGCGCGCGAGTGCCGGCACGGGCCACGCCGACCTACGCTGCCCCCGAGCAGCTCGCGCGCCGGCTGGTGAGTGCTGCGAGCGACCAGTTCAGCTTCTGTGTGGCGCTGTACCGCGCGCTCCTCGACACGCGTCCCTTCTGTGCCGACGCGCCGAACCAGCCCCACGAGCCTCGGGCCTGGCGCCTGGATGAAATGGCTCTCAGCCACCTCCCCAAGCGGGTCCGAACCGTCCTGCGCAGGGGTTTGAGCTTTGCCCCGCAGAAACGCTATCCCTCCATGCAAGCCCTGCTCGCCGCCCTCGGATCGGGCGCCAGCGGCCAGCCGAGCCGACGTCTCCTGGCGTCGCTGACGGTCCTCGCGGTCTCGGGCTGGGCAGCGTGGCAGAGCGTGAATGCACGCGCGAGGTCCACGAGATCCGAGCCCCGGCCGCGTCAGGTACGTGGGGTCCGGCCTTCACACTTGAGCCCCAGTCGCTTGAGATCCAGTCGCTTGAGCCGGTAGGCCAAGCCGTTGCGCGAGATGCCCAGCAGCTTCGCCGCCGCCGTCTGATTACCATGGCTGGTCCCCAGCGCCTGGCGGATCATCTGTCGCTCGATCGCTTTGAGGTGTCCAGGCAGCGAGATCGACCCGCGGCGCAACTCGTCGAGCGTCGGCTCCACGGGGCGCGGATCCGCTACCGCTGGGGGCAGCAGTCCAGACTCGATGGTCTGACCGTCCGGACAGGCGTAGACCAAACGGCGCACGATGTTCTCGAGCTCGCGCACGTTTCCCGGCCATGGGTAGGCGCACAGTCGGCGCAGCGCCCTGACGCTGACACCGCGGATCGACTTGCCGGTCGCCTTGCTGTGGACCCGGACGAAATGACCGATCAACGCCGGCAGGTCGGCGAGCCGTTGACGCAGGGGAGGTACCTCGATCTCGTAGCCGGCCAGGCGGTAGTAGAGATCTTTGCGAAAGTCACCCTCGGCCAAGCGGCGCTGAAGATCGATGTTGGTCGCCGCGACGATGCGGACGTCGACGCGCACCGGAGCGCAGCCCAGCGGTACGATCTCGCGTTCTTGCAACGAACGCAGGAGCTTCGCCTGAAGCGTGAGCGACATATCACCAATCTCATCGAGAAACAGCGTGCCACCGTCGGCCAGACGGAACGTACCTTCCCGCGACACGACGCCAGTGGCGACGCCGCGGCCGATCCCGAACATCTCGGCTTCGAGCAGGTCGGTCGGAATCGCCGCGCAGTTGATCGCCACGAAGGGTCGCTCGCGGCGGAGTGAGGTGTCGTGGACCAGGCGCGCGAGATGTTCCTTGCCGACACCACTCTCGCCGAGAATCAAAACCGGCAGGTTACCCTGATGCAGGAGCCCGATCTGCTCGTAAAGCGCACGCACCGAGGGCACCGAGCTCGGGACGATGCCGGCCGGCATGACCAAGGTCTTGCGCCGCCGCGCGGTCGCGATCACCGGCTGCGAATCTTCGATGTGGACAATCAAGCGCAAGAGCGTGCCGAGTAGCGGCCCGGGATTGCTTGCCGTGTCGGGAAGGCCGATGGCCACCAGCCCGAATCGGACGCTGCCTCGCTTCTCGATGACCGCCAAACAGTCGCGCACGCGAATGATCGTCTGCCCGGCCGCCTCGTCCTCAATGCCTGAATAGACATCAAGATTGCTTGGTAGGCCATCAAGCGATCCGACCGCGGCCACCACTGCCGTCCGCTCGCCGCCGGGGAGCATGAGAATGGCGCAGGCACGCGCACCGAGCAAGTCGGTCAACCCCAGGAGGCAGGGCTCGTATCCCGCCTCGGGCTCCGTCAGACCGGAGAAAAAGGATGCGACGAAGCGAAGCTGGTCGTGGCCGCGCGCGGCGTCCGCGCTGGCCAGCGTCGCGGTCAGGCGACTGGTGCCATCACTCACCAGCGGAATGCTCGGACGCGCGCATTCGATGGCGATCTCGGCGTCATCGTGATCGACCGCCCAGAGCTTCAAGGCCACCGGACCGATGCCCAGCTCGTCGCCCGGCGCGAAAGGGCTGCTGGACACGGCACAGCCGTTGATCAAGGTGCCGTTCTTCGAGTGGAGATCCTGGACCTCCAGCGCATCGCCGTCGAGAGCCACGGTGGCGTGGTGCCGGGACACACCCTGGACCGACAACACGATGTCGTTGTTGGACGAGCTGCCGATCGTGTTGAGGCCCGGACACAGCCAGCGCTGGTCGTCGCCGTGCACGAGCCGATAGCGAAAACGCGATGAAAGGTCGCTCATGGTGACTGTTCGTCCACGCGGGCGCTGGCGGATTCGTGGACACACCGAGCCATGCGAGCCACGGCCTCGGAGCACACGCGCACACGACCGGCGAATCCTGCGGGTGCCTCAACCCGCGGCGCGGCGCGTGTGCACCTCATGATCGGCACCTGCGAGCATCGCGTAAAGACCACCGCGCGCCACCAGCGCCTCATGCTTGCCGTGCTCGACGAGCCGGCCCTCGTCGAGCACCAGGATGAGGTCCGCGTCGATCACCGTGCTCAGCCGGTGTGCGATGACGATGCGCGTCGCACGCAGCTGCCGCAGCTCGGCATGCACCGCGGCTTCCGTGACGCTGTCGAGCGCGCTCGTCGCCTCGTCGAGCAGCATGATCCGCGGCCGAGGCAAAATGGCACGCGCGATGGCGATGCGCTGGCGCTGGCCACCAGACAAGGTGGCGCCACCGTCCGCGAGCACGGTCTCGTAGCCCATGGGCAAGGCCTGGATCTCGTCGTGAACCGCCGCGCGCCGGGCTGCCTCCATGACGCTGCGCAACGGCGCCTCCGGCTGATTGAGTGCGATGTTGTTGCGGATGGAAGCACCAAAAAGATAGGCGCGCTGGGTCACGATGCCGAGCTGGCGGCGGACGATATCGAGATCGAGCCGCGCCAGGTCGATGCCATCGTAAAAGACCTGCCCGCTCTCCGGACGGTACAAGCCCACAAGCATGGCGCCGAGCGTCGACTTGCCCGATCCCGAACGCCCGACGATGGCCACGAGTTGGCCGGGTTCGACCGCGAAGGAGATTTCTTCGAGCGCCAGCAGCGACCTGGGTCCATAGCGAAAACTGAGCTGCCGCACCGCGATCTTGCCGCTCAGCCCTCCGGGTGGCGACACAGACGGTGGATCGATTTCGCGCGGCGTGTCGAGCACCTCGTTGATCCGCTCGAGGTAGCTCGTCAATCGTTGCAGATCCAAGGCGTTGGTGACCAGCGTCGACAAGGGTTCGAGAAAGCCCGCGGCGAGCGCTCCGGCAGCGAGCATGGTGCCCAGCGACAGATCACCGGCCAACACCCGCTGGCTGCCTGCAACGAGCACGACCAGCGGAGACAGCACGGCCAGGGTGTCGAGTGTTGTGGTCACCAACGCCTGTAGGCGCCCTTGGGCGATCGACACATTGAGCTCATCAACGAAGAGGTCGGACCAGCGATCCACCGCACGGTCTTGCACGCCAGCCGCCTTGAGTGTCTCGATGCCAGCCACCACCTCGACCAAGTAGCCGCGCGATGCCGCCTGCGCCTGGAGTGACTCCGCCATCAGCTCCCGATGACGGCGGCGTGTCGACCAGAAGATCGCGGTACGCAGGAAGCCAAGCACCACAACCAGCACACCGAGGCGTAGATCGGTCACCAACAGCGCAACCAGGTACACGCTGACCAGGGTACCGTCGAGCAAGGCCGAGAGCATGCCCGAGGTCAGGGTTTCGCGGATCGTGGTGTTGCTGTTGACCCGCATCATCAGGTCGCCGCCCGTGCGCTGGGTGAAGAATGCGTAGGGCAGATTGACCAGGTGATCGAGGAAAAAGAGCGTGAGCTGTGCGTCCAGCTCGCTGCGCAACTGCAAGAGCATGTGCGCGCGCAAAAGCGCGCAAGCGAAACGGTAGCCCGCGATCGCCACCACGCCGATGCCGAGAAACATCAAGAGCCGCTCATCGCCGCGCGGAATGACGCGATCGACGACCAGCGCGGTCAGCAAGGGCAGCGCGAGGGCGAGAACCTGCAGCACGGCCGAGATCGCGACCACACGCCCAAAGCGACCCGCCCGCGCGAGCATCGGGCGCAGATGTCGCAACAGCCCGGTCGCCCGGCGTGATTCTGGCGAAAAGGACGACGAAGGCTCGAAGGTCAGCGCGATCCCGGTGAACGAGCGCGACACTTCGTCTCTCGAGACGGTGCGCCGGCCGAGCGCCGGGTCGACGATCTCGATGCGGGTCCCGACCACGCGATCGAAGACCACGAAATGGTTGAATCGCCAGTGGAGGATCGCCCCGCGCGACAAACGTGCAAGGTCGTCGATCCGCTCGACCTTGACACCCCGCCCACGCAGGCCGAAGTGACGAGCCGCCTGGAGGAGTTGAAAGGCCTCGGCACCTTGGTCGCCCGCCACCACCGAGCGCACCTCGTCCAGCGGTAGGTACTTGCGCCACAGCCCGAGCACCATGGTCAGGCACGCCGCGCCACAGTCCGCGGCGGACGTTTGCTGCTGGTACGCGATGGCGCCGCCGGTGGCTCGGCCCAGTCGTGCCAAGACCGGGAATCGCTTCATGAAGGTCTGCTGTCGCCTGGTCATGACTTCCCCCAGAGTGACCGCAGCGCCGGGAAGAGATGAAAGACCAAGGGCTCGGAACCGACCAAAACCTCGGCCGTTGCCTGCATGCCGTCAAAGTAGTTGTAGCGCCGACCGCCGCTTTCAAAGCTCGCGCCTTGGATCTGTGCTTCCACCAGCGCCACCGCACCGTCGACCTGCACGCTGTCGGCAAGGCTCGAGCCCAGCACCAGGCGACCTTCGCCCGGTCCCACCACCGCCTCGTCCACCGCGCTTACCAAGAGCCGTTGGTAGGCGTACGGGAAGCCCGCGATCTCCAGCCGCAACGCCTGGCCGCGCGCGAGCTTCGGCCGTATGTTTCCAGGAAGGAAGACCTTGACCAGGCGGGAGGTGTGATCGGTTACCAGTGTCATCATCACATCGCTCGCTGCGGGGTAAGCGCCCGGGCGGATTCGCAGGTCGCGAACCGTTCCGGCCACCGGCGCTCGAATCGTCAGTTGCTCGAGCCGAACCCGAGCTCGCTCGAGGGCGGTGCGCGCCGCCATGACCGGCGCCTCGGTGCTGCGCTCGCCCGGGCGCTCCAAGCGCCGGCGAAGGCTGGTCTCGAACGCGCGTTCCAAGAGCCCGATCTCGGCGGCCTCGGATTCGCTGTAAAAGTAGACCAAGGGTTGACCGGCGCGAACCCGCTCCCCCGGTACCACGGGGAGCTGCCGAACGGTACCCGCGAAGCGTGCGCTGACCTCAGTACGCTCGCCGATGCGCACGACGGCCGGTCCGCCGACGTATTCGCGGATCGGGACAAAGCATGCGATCACCATCGCCACCAGCGCACAGCCGAGCAGCCAGAAAGCGCTCCGGCGTCCCGGCTCGGGCGCATCGAGCAGCCAGCGTCCTTGGTCGTGGGCGCCCCGTGTGTGCGCACGCAGCGCTTCGGCACGAAACAATCGCTCGTTTTCTCCACCGCCGGTGTCTCGCTCGGGCGCTGTGCGCCGGAGAGCGACGGTCAGGTAGGGCGCCACGCAAGCCGCCATGGCTTCGACCGCCGCTTGCTCGCCGGCACTGAACGCAGCCTGGTCGGCGCTGCGCTCGGCGACCAATACCGCAACCGGGGCTGCCGCCACCGCCGGCACGGCCACAGCCAGTAGGTGGCAACGCGCACCGGTCGCTGGCGCGTCGGCAGCGGCCACGAACCTCGGGTCCTGCTCGCCAGCGGAGCATCGGCATGCGTCGCCGGTCCGCAGCACATAGACCGCGATGCCCTCGTTCGTTTCTTCGGCCGGCTCGCCCCGCAGCCATGCCGTCGCGGGCACGGCGCCCGATCGCCCGGCGCACAAACAGCGAACCGCCGCGACCGCCAGCAACTCGGAGACCGCCGTGCATGTGGCGTGCGCAGCGTCGGCGCTGCGCGCGCTGGCTGCGAGCCTCTGCTCCAGGGCCAGCATCTGGCGCCTCGAGACCGCATCGTGCGCGGTGACGCCCGCTTCGGCGAGCAGCTCAAGGTGATTTGCGGAGACCACGCTCGAGGCGGCGTCGATGATGCGCGCAAGTGCCGCCGGCGCCAAGGCGCCCGGGCATACGAAAAAGATCCGATCCTGGCCCAGGACCTGTCGAAGATGGAGGCTCGATCGGCTCGGCGTGCCATCGAGCACGACCAACGGAGCCCCGGATCCGGCACCGTACGCGGCCAACCGCTCCGCTTGCCCCAGCGAGCAATCGGGACCGGCCAGGAGCACGACACCCGCCGCTTCGCGGCCCTCGTGCCCCAGGCTCTGGCAGTGCCCCGCAGCAGAGACCACGATGATCCTGCCGGTGCCGGAGAGTTGCGCCTCGAGACCCGGAATCGGCGCCGCGTCGAAGCCAGCGACCACCAGGGTGGCACCCGAAGCTACGGGCGTATCGGCGCTTTGCACAAGCTTGCACACTGCGTCCATGTCTCAGCCCTTCGCCGCCAGACGGACGCGAACCCCCACACCGGTCCGCAAGTGGGCGCTCGGGCCGTCGAAGGCGGCCTCGACGAAGACCATGTCCGCGGCAGCGTCGACTCCCGGCGCCACATGAACCACCCGTGCTGGCAAGGTCTGGTCCCCAACACCCACCAACAGGCAGCAACCGATGGCGAGCGTGGCCGCTGTCTCGAGCGGGACCGCGAAGCGCACACGACGCTCTTCGGCCGACACCAAGCGGATGATCGCGGTGCCCGCAACGACCCGCGCACCGGGGTCGAGCAAGCGGAGCGCCACCAAGCCAGCGAAGGGCGCACGCACGCGTGTTGCAGCGACCTCTCGGCGCAGGCCCTCGACAGCGGCCCGCTGCTCGGCAACCCCTGCCGCAGCGGCCTGCTGATCGGCCGCAGCTGTCTTCGCCCCGTGCGCCGCGGCGGTCAGCTCCTCACGCGAGAACAGCTCGGGCGCTGCCGCACGCCGCGTATACCGTTCCGCGGCCTGACCAGCGGCAGTAGTCGCGCGCTGCAGCGCGGTATCGGCGCCGGCCAGCGCGGCCTCGGCCCGCAACAAGCGCTGGTGCACGAGCCCGGCATCGACCTGCGCCAGCACCTGCCCTCGGGCCACGGCGTCGCCTGGATGAACCAGCACGCGTTCGAGATACCCCGCTGTGCTCGCCGCGACCTCGGCTGATCTGGCTGCGATCGTGACTCCGATGAACGAGTCCGGAAGCGCCGTTTCCTGCGCAGTTTCGAGGATCGGTGTCTGGCGCGCGACCGCGGCTGCGGGCTGGGGTGCCAGCGGCTCGGCAGCTTGGCAGCCGAGCATCCAGATCAGCCAAGCGACAGCGCTCGGATACCGAACGAAGAATCGTTTCCACATGGTTCGGGTCATGATGCTCCAGATCGCGGGGAATCACCGAGCGCATCGTGAACGCTCCTCGGCACACCATCGCCGGTGGCCACCGGCGGCTACTGACGGCGAGTGGTTGCAACCCATGTGCCGCTGGCGCAAACACCCGCAGTTGGGGCTGAACCTGCCAGGTATTGCCCAAAGCCTGGGCTTCGTTGCCCTCACTTTGGGCGATGACACCGCTCGCAAAGCACAGGCGGCCGCACTGCACAGGCGACTCTTCGCATGGCATGCGTCTTGCCCGAAGACAACCCAGACCGGTCATTGGAGACCGTGTCGAAACCATGGAGAAACCCATGAAACAAAGCGACATCATCCAGGCTTGGAAAAGCCCCGCGTTCCGCCGCAGCCTCAGCCCTGAGCTGCAGGCCCGGCTGCCGGAAAGCCCGGCCGGCGTGATCGCCGTGGCAGACGACGACCTGAGGTCGGTTTCAGGCGGTGCGTCGGAAACTTGTTGTTGCACGTGCGCGCAGATGCCGAGCTCGCTGTGCACGCCGTGTCCGCCGGCCTACTGCTTCTGATCGAGATCCTCCTGAGCAGGATCGAGGGGGGGTCGCGCTGCGTCCCCCCCGCTTGCGCCGCTGGCACCAGCATTGCGACCACCCTTTCACCCGGGCATTGCGACAAGGCACGCGTCACGAGGAATACGAAATGAGCATGCAACCCGAAGTCTCCTGGTTCGATACCCTGACCCTGCTCGAGCGCGCCTCGTTGCTCGAGACCTCGCCCTTGCCCCAAGCGGCTCCGCCGCCGGACGCGGTGATCCATGACATCGAGCGTCGCTGGCGCGCGCTACCTGTCCTCGCCGAGCCCAAGATCCTCGACCAGCGCCTGGCGTCGGAATCGCTGGATGTGCCCACCTGGCGCGCGGCGCTCGGCCTGCGCCCGCCAGACGTGGGCGCGCTCGAAATGCCCGCCTGGGTGCGCGATCTCGAGATGGCGCTCGGCGGCGACTACCATGGCGACGACCTGCCGCTCGATGCCCTCGATCGTGCCGCCGAAAGCATCCGCTTCCTGCCCCTGGTCGAGCCGATCATCCACCATGCTTTCGTGAAAGTCCGAGATGGAATCGCCGCCGATCTCGTAGACAGCCCGCTCCGCCACTTCGATCCGGACGCCGTGGCCAAACTCTTGGTACCGGCCCTACCGGGGCGGATGGTGATGCTGATCCGCCGGGTTCTTGTCCTGGAGCTCAACATCGCGCGCCTCGAGGGGACGCTCCATGGCGTGACTCCGCACCAGCGTTTCGAGAGCTTTGTCACGCGTCTCGCGCAGGCCGACGAACAACGGCGGATCTTCACCGCCTACCCGGTCATGGCGCGTCAGGTCGCGCTGCGCGCGGCGCAGTGGGTGGAGGCCAGCCGCGAGTTCGTCCATCACCTTGCGGACGACTGGCAGGAGCTCGGAGAGCGATGGGGAGGTGACAGGGGTCTCGGCCAGCTCATCGACATCAAGGCCAGCCTCGGCGACTCGCACCGGGGCGGCCGAACGGTGATGCGCGCCGGCTTCGACAGCGGCGTCCGGCTGGTTTACAAACCCCGTTCCCTAGCCTCGGAGGTTCATTTCAACGCGTTACTCGATTGGTTCAACGAGGCTGGTTTCGCGCCCCGCTTCCGGACCCTGGCCGTGCTCGATCGCGGCGACCATGGATGGGTCGAAATGGTGGCGACGCGACCCTGTTCCGCGCCGGAGGAGGCCGACCGTTTCTACCAACGACAGGGCGCCTTCGTTGCACTACTATACGCACTCAACGCAAACGATTTCCACTACGAAAATATTGTTGCATCTGGGGAGGATCCGGTCCTCGTTGACCTTGAAACACTCTTCCTGCCACGTATCACCGGCCAACCCGCGGGCTCGGAGCCGACCTTCCTAGAGGCCATGAAGCGCTCGGTGATGACCTCCGGTCTGCTTCCCCAGCGTGGCCGCCTGAGCGCAGGGGAGGGGGTCAGCGACCTGAGCGGAATGACCGACATCGCCGGCCAGAAGACCTGGGCACCGATGCTGGCCGCGGTCGAGCAGGGAACGGACCATATGCGGTTCGAGCGCCTGTTCGGAGAGATTCCCGGATCCGACAACACACCTTCAATCCAGGGTAGCCGTCTGATCGCCTCGGACTATACCGAAGCCATCGCGCAGGGCTTCGAGAAAGCCTACCGTCTCATGATGGATCGGCGAGCGGAGCTGCTCGCTCCCGAAGGACCGATCGCGGCGTTCGCCGATTGCGAGATGCGACTGGTCTTTCGCCCCACCCGCGTGTATGCGTCGCTGCTGTTCGAAAGCTTCCATCCCGATGTGTTGCACAATGCTCTCGATCGCGACATGCTCTTCGATCACCTCTGGTGGGCGATCGAGGACGGTCCGTTCATGGCACCGCTGCTGGCGGCGGAACGACGCGATCTGCTCAACGTCGATGTGCCAATCTTCACCGCACGGCCTGGCGCGACGGCGATTCGAGACAGCACGGGCCAAGCCTTCGACGGCATCATCGCCGAGTCCGGGCTGACCGTGGTTCGCCACATCATCGCGGGCTTCAGCGAGCGCGATTTGTCCCGCCAGCGCTGGCTGGTGCGCGCCACGCTCGCCACACTCGACTTGGCCCATACCGGCATCGTCGCGCGGCCCGACCTCGACTTGTCGCGCGACCGGCCGCCGGTGACATCGGATCGCCTGCTCGATGCCGCCGACACTGTGGCCGAGCAGCTCGGCGACCTCGCCTACGAAGACTCGCGCCGAGCGTGCTGGTACGGTTTCGAGTATCTCGAGCACCCGCACTGGTCACTCCGCTACGCGGATGCGGGTCTTTACGAGGGTCTGGCCGGTATCGCCCTTTTTCTCGCGTACCACGGCGTGCTGCGCGATGACCAACGTTCGATGCGCCTGGCCCGCGGCGCGCTCACCGCGATGCTCGGCACGACCGATCGTGTGATCGGCCAGCCTCACGAAATCGGCGCCTTTTCGGGCCAGGCCGGCGTGCTCTACACCCTGCTCCACCTCGGTGTTCTCTGGAACGACCCGGCTCTTCTCGATCGCGCCGAACAGCTCGTTCCCGAGCTCGTTGCTGGCATCGCGGGCGACGAGGCGAACGACATCGTCAGCGGCAGTGCCGGTTGTCTGGCGGTGCTTCTCGAGCTGGCAGCCGTGCGACCCTCAGCGGTAGTCGCCGAGGCCGCACGCGCGTGCGGTGACCACCTCCTGGCCACGGCCAAACCGTGCGGCCAAGGCATCGGCTGGCCGCTCGCCGCCGCGGGCTCGAAGGCGCTTGCGGGCTTCTCCCATGGCGCGGCCGGCATCGCCTGGACGCTGCTCCGGCTACACGCGGCGTGCGGCGATCGACGGTACCGAGAGGCCGCACGCGCCGCGGTGGCCTTCGAGCGGGGCCTGTACGATCCGCGCGAACGCAACTGGCCCGATCTTCGCGAAGGCCACCGCGGCGAGGCCGATCATGCAGCGGGCGAGACCCCCTTCCTGGTCGCCTGGTGCCACGGAGCGCCCGGCATCCTGCTCGCTCGTTTGCTGTCGCTGGCCTACCTCGACGAGCCCGCGCTGCGCCAGGAGATCGACACGGCGCTCACCACCACCCTCGAAGCTGGCTTCGATTCGGGTCACTGCCTGTGCCACGGCGCACTGGGCAACACCGACATCCTGCTGGTTGCGAGCCAGATTCTCGGCCGACCCGATCTCGCCGCCTACGCGCGCCGGCTCATGGCCGGCATTCTCGACGACCAGGCAGCCAGGGGCTGGCGCTACGGCGTGCCGGGCAAACTCACGCCGCCAGGTCTGATGGTCGGACTCGCCGGCTTCGGCTACCAGCTCCTGCGCACGGCCCATTCCGGCCGCGTCCCATCGGTGCTCGCGCTCGCCGCACCACCGGCTTGATGAGACCGACCTCCGCACGAGCCACGCTCAGACGCCATTCACCACGCGGCCCTAGGCCACCGGCGGGCGAGGGCTGCTTCACCAGGTGCCAGCCCCAGCCACAGGAAGGCTACCGCGGGCCTGCACAGCAGCGAAAGCCGATCCGTTGTCGATGACGACCCATCTGACTCGATGCCTGCTCGCCCTGGAGCGTTGGCCGGACGAGCGTACGTCCTTTGTTTTCAGTAGGTTAACAAGAGGGTGGCACCTGAAACGAGAGTCCGCATGGCTCTCGACCCTTCATGGTCAAGAAGGCTATGGACTCGACCCCGGTGCGGACTCGCGGGCCGTGGGATCAGCGACAGCAGGCGGCTGGAGGCGCTCGAGGCTCTCGAGCACGCTGCGCGCGTAGCCCCGTGGCACGGCGTCGCCAAACGCAGGCGCGCGCACCGTGTCCACCTTGATCACAGCGTCTTCGAGAAAGACGAACGAAAGCTCTTCCTCGAGACCATTCGCGTAGTCGTAGCGTACGGTGATGCCGGGCCTACCAGCGATCGACAGCGCTTCTGGGGCCGTGCCTACGACTGCGCCCGAGGGTGGCGCACGCAGCTTCTCCACCAAGCTCGCGCGCTCTCGCGTGAGCACGCCCGGATCGCGGAGATCGCTAGAGAAACGACTCATGACCAATGCCCCCGGTTCGCTTATGAGTTCGCCCACGCGGACGCTCGGCGCTTCGCCTGGGCCACTTGTGGTGCGTGCCAAGCCGGCGGGCAGTGACAGGGCCATGCCGAGACTGGGCAGCTCGGTGCGTACGCGCTCGATCGGCTGCCGGAGGGCCCACGGCCGCCCTTCGAGCTGCGCCAGGCCGAGGCTCGCGAGCAAAAGCGCGGCGATCGCCAGGCTCGAGGCCTTGAGCAGGCTGCTGCTCGGGATGTCTCCTTCACCCGACGCACCGGCACCCGGCTGCGCTTCGAGCTTACCCAGGCGTGGCAGACCGCGGGTGAGCACGGTGGAGAGCAACAGGAATCCTCCCACAGCCCCATCGCCAAAATGGGCCCACATGTCGACATGCGGACGAAAGGAATTGAGCAGGTTGATTCCGAGGTTAATGGTGGCCGCGCGGCGGGCAGGACCGATCAACGCCCGTGGCAAGAGGCCCTGCGCGCGCCAGGCGAGCACAGCCTGGGCGGCGAGAATCCCCCACAAGCCGCCCGAGGCTCCGACCGAGAACCCTTGGAGAAAAAACAAGCTCACCAGGCTGGCACCCAGGCACGACAGACCGTAAAGCAAAAGGAAGCGCCAGGAGCCCAGGATGCGCTCGAGAAATGTGCCGAGGACCCACAGAACGTAGGTGTTGAAGCCCACATGCATGAGGCCGGCGTGCAAGAAGGTACATGAGAGCAGTCGCCACAGCTCGCCCTGCCACACGCGCTGCGGAGAAAGCGCGCCCATGCGCAAGAGAACGGCCGCCGACTGGCTGCCGCCGGCAAGGTGCTCGAGGCCGAAGACGAGCAGGATGATCGCCGCCAGGGAATAGGTGACGATCGGCGTGCGCGCCCGAATCGCGACTTGAAACTGCCGGTGCTCGTGCTGCTCCTGGGCAAGCTCCGTGCGCGTCGCAGTAGACGTTTCGAGCACACGGTGCCAGGTCTCCTGCGACGGTGGCAGTGTGGTCTCGAAGCCCGAAAGCGCTGCCGACACCACCTTCGCAT
>Ga0114931_10006282_pt1 | contig 14608 bp, 10 predicted proteins | sample 2SBtaG_FD_89579 | JGI IMG/M metagenome (GOLD analysis project Ga0114931, IMG submission 89579) | Deep subsurface microbial communities from Kolumbo volcano to uncover new lineages of life (NeLLi) - 2SBTROV14_V59a metaG | ecosystem: Environmental > Aquatic > Marine > Volcanic | place: Kolumbo...
ACAAGGCACCCGAAAGCGGTATCGATACGATCTCCATGTTTTCATGCGAGTGGGCGCCAAACCCCCCTCCCGGCGCAACAACATCGTCGTTCAGAACGCGCAGCTTCCCAAACTGCATCCGTTCGGGGTTTTGGTAGTGGCCAAAGCTGAACGTATGATATGTCTTCAGCCAACCGTGGTCAAAGTAGCCTCTGGCATCGGCTCTATGAATAACTGTGTGCATCCATCTCCTCTTTTCTCTACTCTATCTGGTGATGCCCGGACCCTGTGCTGCTCTCCTTTGCCGCACTCCATTAATATCGCTGACATGCAGGAAAACGGAACCCATGAAGGGTGGCCGCGCCTGGCGAAGAAAATTAGGTTTCAAGCTTGAGGGAGCAACCTCTTCAAAGAGAGCCGAGGTTTAGAAGTCGCCCACTTCAAGTGTTCATCACAAACACCTTGCAGGCCTGTCTCATCGTTTGAAAGTGACACGCAGGAAATTCTTTGCAAAAGTAGTTGAACTCGAACTAAAATGCAAGTCACAATGAGCAATCCCAGATATTGCATCTCACTTTTTTCTTTCTTACTCTTGAATCACCGAACCGGTTGATTCACAATGTCTCCACTCCAAGGCCCAGAGGTGACAGCTTTGCTTATCCTGGTTAAGCCCGCACCATCATAATAGAAGCCCGGCGAAAGTCACGGCCTATGCTGATACGTCACGATCGCACTGCTCACCAAAAAACAAACCGCGACTGTACGTCGCATCTACCAACTTAATAATTGAGGGAATGAAAGATGAAAATCTTACTGAGTACCGCAATCATCTGTATGCTGTTGTCGCATTCCATCATGGCGCAATCGGTCGCCATCCGTGCCGGCCACGTCGTCGACCCGGCGACCGGCCAGACGCATGACAATCAAATCATCACGATAAAAGATCACAAGATTGTCGCGGTCGACCGCGACCTGGATGTATCCCGTGCAGACCAGGTCATCGACTTGCCGAATGCCTGGGTACTGCCCGGCCTGATGGACGCACATGTGCACCTGACGCTGAATGTTCCGGAGAATCTCGGGAGAGGCGTGCCGTTCGAAACGTTTTATTTGACGGAAAGTAACGCTTTTCGAGCTCTAAGAGGTGCAAAAAATGCAGGCGCGACTTTGCAGGCCGGTTTCACCACTGTGAAAGACATCGGCAACGACGGCAATTACGCGGTCACCGACGTCAAGAAGGCGATCTCCGCCGGCTGGTTTGAAGGACCGACGATCATTAACGCTGGTAAGATCATCGCGGCCTTTGGGGGACAGTCGAAAGGCATCTCCCCAGAGCAAGGTCTGTTCTGGCAGTACGAGTATCTCGATGCAGACTCGCCCGATGAGATTCGCAAAGCGGTGCGGCAAAACATTTACTATGGCGCGACCGCCATTAAACTTGTCGCTGACAACAGCGCCTACTATTATTCCGAGGATGAGATTCGTGCTGCTGTTGAAGAGGGACATAAAGCAGGACTTGCAGTCACCGTTCATGTCCAGGGCGGTGAAGCGGCACGCAACGTCATCCTGGGGGGTGCGGATGCCATAGAACACGGCTTTGAATTAGACGACGAGTTGCTGCAACTTATGAAAGACAAGGGCACCTACCTGGTCGGCACAGATTTTCCGCTTTCCCACCTACAGGCTATGGGTTTCTTTATCGACGACCCCGAAACGCTGGCAAACGCCATCATTCACCGCTTGCGCCGCGCCAACGAAATCGGTGTCAAGATGGCTTTCGGCACTGACATAGTGGTCGACCTGGATGGAAGAACGCGCGGAGACCTGGCTCTCGACTTCCTCGACGTGTGGGAGGCCGCCGGTGTGCCGGCCGCAAAGATCCTGCAGTGCATGACGACGAATGCCGCAGACTTGCTGCGACTCGAAAACAGAGGGACCATCGCCACAGGGCAATACGCGGATATTATTGCGGTCCCGGAAAATCCCTTGCGAAATATTCACACACTGAAAAACGTACAGTTCGTGATGAAGGAGGGGCGAATTGTCAAGCAAGCGCACGGCGCGTCTGAGATGACTCGCAAATAGGGACAAATTTCTTGGCTAAGGAGGCCTATCTACTGCAGAAGCACATGTTCTCTGAGCCTACTTCGCCAGCATGAGTTTCTTTGTCTGACTAACACCGAGAGCTCTGAGCTTGTAGGCATAAATGCCACTCGCCAGGCCGCTGGCATCGAACGAAATTTCGTGACGGCCTGCTGCTTGAAAGCCGTCGACCAACACTTCGACTTCTCGCCCGAGCAAGTCGTAAACTGTCAACGACACTTGCGTTGCGACTTTGAGAGAATATGCGATTCGAGTCATCGGGTTGAACGGATTGGGAAAAGCCGGAAACAATTGAAAGTCCTGGGGAATATCAGCAGTGCGGTCCTGTACGGACACCGGATTCTCTGAGGCAACATCCATGATTCGGGGCAAGTGGTCAGATGCGACCCTGGTATCATCAGCCGCTAGTCCATACAGAACAAGATCGTCGGGCGACATAGCCAGCGTATTCAACACGAAGTGTCTTCCAAGCTCAATGACACTATCCGAATACAGGATGTAGTCCAACTTACCGGGGCTAAATGAACTGTTGTCATTTCTCCACGTGTAGCCCATCCCGATGGATGTATGTCTGGAGAAAAGGTCTGTTAACGCACTACCGTCCCAATCCGGAGAAAAATCATCGCCGAACTGGGCTTCGTCAACGATATCACCCTCGACCAACGTTCGGAGCTGATGCGAAGCACCAACCAGGTTGAAGTCCCCCAAATGGATGATCGGGGTTCTATCAGGGAGGAAAAAGGGACCGGCTCCGGCACGCCAATTTCTTAAGATCATCGTGAGTTCGTCTGCATCCCGTTGGCGGAGTGCGTCCTGTGTGCAGCACGCGAGGTGCGAATTGAGAATCAGCAGATTTGATCCCAGCGTGGGTTCGGTTTGCAGCAAGACAGCCATCGTTCGGCCAGAGCTGGTCAACAAAGCCTGGTCCAGAATGGGATACTTTGAAACCACGAGATTATTATTGCCCAGCATCACGCTGTTGAGATCGGATTCTTGCAACCACGATTCTAGCAGCATCCTAACCTGCTCAGCCCCACCCTGTTCCTGAAAAGCCATAATGTCAGGGTGAACCGCCTGAATGAGCCGCCGAAAAGCCTCCTGTCGAAGCGGATTCAGCAATCCTCCGCCCAGCGTATTGTATGTCATGACTCTAAGGTCACTCTCGTGTTCCCGCGTTAACGGCATTGGGCTGGGAGGCTCCACCGAGCTCTTATCGATAGTGTAGACCACCCCACCTGGTTGGTCTGGTACCAAATCGACCTCATCTGACGCCGCCAGCACGACAGCCAGACTTGCGGGTACTTGCGTCGTACCACCCGTCATGGGCTCACTCTTGAGGCTGAAGGCAAGTTCAAAATCTTTGCTTGAAACCGTGGGCGCACTCCGCAAGACCAGCTCAGCCTGCTGAATGGTCCTTGCGCCGCTTGCGCTGTAAAAAATGCCCTGGCGACAGCCGAAGCACCACTCGATTTCTGCCCCGATTCCATGGAATAGACGTCCGGTGTCTGCACGGTTGTCTGTGTCAAGATAGAGGCGAATACTGTTTGAGTCCTGCAAAAGTCGTTCGCCATTGCGCAGACTAAACTTTATGAAAAGAAAATCATTGTCGTTCGTAATTTTCAGCTCTGCGAAATCTTCGGCCGTTCCGTCACCAGAAACATCGAATTGTGTGACTTCCACCAAAATCCAGTCATCGAACAAGCCATCGATGGTTATGGCGTCGCCCGCCAGACTGGCACTTGTCGATAGAACGATTGCTACTGAATAGGTAACGAGGTGCTGCATGCATTGTTTTCTGACACTTTGCTTTTTCATGGCGCCATCTTAGCTATCAGCCCTGCCTTAGGGCAGCAAATTGTCTGCTAGTGAGTGGCCCAAAGCAGGCTCAAACCGTGGACTCCCGGGTCATGCCAATTGCAAACAGGTTCTGCATGTGGCCGGTCAAGCAAAAACAAATTGCCCGACGGACCGGCTCAAGTATTTACGATTCTGCTTCTGATTTGTCAAACTATTTTTTTCTCTCGCTCAAGCCTTGATGGCAAACCAGACCCAAAAGCCTTACAGTAGACCTTACTGCATGACCCGGGTGGGCAGCGGGATGGTGAGGTATCGTTTCGTCGCGTTTTTCATTCCAGCTGCAACCATTCTCAGTTTTTTCGTTTAATTGGATATATCTTTTTCATATTTTCTAAGTAGCAGACACATCCCATCGCAAATTCTGAATGCGGAGTGGAGACCCATGACTTCGAACAAGGCAACCATTTGGATCGTTGCAGTTGGCCTGATAGGCGCTGCAATTTATTTTCGCTACGCGGAACTCTTGTCGCCGCAAGCTTCCTTCGATTTAAAGCTCTCCCGGAGCGAGATCATCGCACACGCCCGCGATTACTTGCAGACCCTTGGATATGCGACAGAAGGCCTGGATGCGGACGCCAATTTTAGTTTCGATTCCGGTCCGGCTCTCTATCTTGAGCTTGAGCTCGGACCCGAAAAGGCTCACAAAGTTCTGCGCGCCGATTCGCTCCTGACACACAATTGGCACGTCTACTTTTTTGACCGATCCCTGACACCGAGTCAGATGACGGATCAATTTAATGTTCACTTAACGCCCTCTGGCAAGGTCAAGGAGTTCGAGCACATCATCGCGGATTCGACACACTTGAACTCCCTGAGCGAGAATCAAGCCACCGCACGGGCCACTTCTTTTCTGGAAAAGGCGGGCCTGGACACGAATCGGCTCACGCTAGAGAATTCCTCTGTGAATCAATTGAGTGGGCGCACAGATTATGCGTTTACATGGGCTGGCCTGGATTCTATCTACGGCTTGCAAAGCGAGATCGCTGTTGATATCCACGGAGAAAAAGTCGGCAGGTATCGCTTCGAATGGAAGGAACCGAAAGCCTACCGCCAGGAGATCAGCCGAACAGGGACGGTCGTTACCTTCATTGTGACCCTTTCATCCATCGCAACATTCCTGCTGCTGATTTTCATCATCTCGCTTTTCCTGAAGAAATACCATGATGGTGAAGTAGACGTAAAGACCGGCATCTATGTATTTTGCGTTCTGTTTGGACTGGTCTTCATTGAGTCACTATTGAGATTTACGGGCACGGGCTATGGTATCAGCATCGGCGATGTCAATCGCTTCAATGTTCGCATTACTGTTTTTTTTATCACGGTTTTCATCATTCAGGCCTTCCTTGCCGCGATGGTGTTCGCAGGATGGAGTGTGGGTGAATCGTCGGCACGCAAAGGATGGTCGTAAAAGCTTCGGGCTTTCGACGGACTTCAATTCGGCAAGCCCTTCACGCTGGTCATGGCCAACGCTATCGTTCGCGGCTATGCTTTCGGCTTTGCGATTCTTGGTGCGCTGGTTGGCGGCCTATGGCTGCTTGGCAGTCAGAAACCCTTTGGCATGTTCGTGGTGAATCTCAGCGGCATTCCTGAGTCGGTCATGCCGGCGGCCAGCGTGGTCCTTCTGGCTCTGCGTATCGCCATGCTCAACGAGATTGTTTTTCGATTCTTCTTCATCACCTGGATCCGGGAAAAGACCGGAAATGTCTGGTCCGGACTCATTATTTCGTCCCTGCTTTGGACCCTGCTTGCCTTCAATCTCTGGGATTCTCCGATCGGCTATTTGCAGTTCGCGTGGCTCTTTCCGGCATACTTTGTCCTGAGCCTGATTATGGGGCTCATCATGGTCAGGTGCGATCTGACCACGGCGATTTTCACCAACTTCATTGTGCTCGCCATGGGATATGCGGTTCCGGTGATGGCCTCTTCCGCCCCCTATTTTCAGACACAGAAGATATTTCTCGGTTTCTTTTTGGCACTACCACTCGGCGTTGCCGCAGTAGGCTACGCAAAGCGACAGGTATTCAAGTTCAGCCTGGAATTGACGCCCACCCATATCCGGCGTATTTCGGAGCGCGAACGTATGGCGCGCGAACTCGAGATCGCGCGCAGTGTGCAAATGAGCCTGCTACCGAAAGAAAATCCACTCGCCGAAGGCTACGACATCGCCGGTGTCTGTATTCCTGCACTGGAAGTCGGTGGCGACTACTACGACTTTTTCCAACTCGGTGACGGGAAGATCGGCATTGCCATCGGAGATGTTTCCGGCAAGGGCGTGCCGGCCGCGATTTATATGACCTTAACCAAGGGGATCCTGCAGTCACATGCCGGAGAAAGCATGTCGCCACGCGACGTTTTGAACAAGCTGAATCGGCAAATGTACCTCAACATAGAGCGCAGCTCTTTCGTCAGCATGTTTTATGCCGTGCTGGATATGAAGCAGCGTAAGATCCGCTTCTCGCGCGCCGGTCACAATCCGGCCATTCTGGCGCAGCGCAGCACAAATTCCAGCACGTTAATCCAACCCAAGGGCATCGCGCTTGGACTCGAGGAAGGAACAAAATTTCAGGCCTTTCTGGAGGAACATGAAATGACGCTCGAGCGTGGCGACGTTTTGACCTTCTACACAGATGGCTTCAGCGAAGCCACAAACGAGAAGGGCGACGAATTTGGTGAGGATGCGCTGGAGCAAGTCGTGGCGCAAAGCAGGGAGTTGTCAGCCAACGGACTGATCCAGCGGGTGGTGCGATCGGTAAAGACCTTTGTCGGCAATCATCCGCAGCATGATGACATGACCATGGTGGTCGTCAAAGTCCTGTAAGCATTTTTGGAAACAGAGGTTCCGGGACAACGAAAGAGGCGAGATTCCATCCGGGAACCGGGCCCACAGAGTCGCCTACACACGGCCTACACCCTCTTTCATTTCCACGTCAGCTGAGTGCCAGGATATTTTTGTCGTGGGGTCTCGACCAACCTTGAAAATGGCCTGATTGCTTTCGACTCCTCCCCTTGCGTTTGACTTCGAAATTCAATATGGTTCAATTTATCTTCTCATTCCGGGAGAATTTGAGTGACCGACATCACTGTGCGCGTCGACTGCAATGACATGCGTGGCCCTCTGCCACCAATCTGGCGTTCCTTTGGCTACGATGAGATAAACTGGACCTACACCCGGCGCGGCCAACAGACGCTTGCAGCGATCGGCCGGCTTTCGTCCGAGCCCTACGCCATTCGCTGCCACAACGCATTCACATCAGGCAACGCGTTATCTACTCCAACTAAAGGCTCGACCAATGTGGTTGTCAGCGTGCACCAGGGCGAGTTACAACTCGATTTTACGCTTCTTGACCGGGTATTGGAGACATTCTTACAAAACAGATGCAAGCCGATTGTCGAACTTGGTTTTATGCCGGACGCTCTCTCGAAAGGCCGAAATCCGGGGCCCACTTACAATTATGCCGGCACAGATTTGTGGCGTTACCCGCCTAAGGATTACACCCTTTGGCGAGACCTCGTGCACGCAACGGTCAAGCACTGTGTGGCAACCTTCGGGGAGGCTGAAATCGCCGGTTGGTACTGGGAACTTTGGAACGAGCCGGACAATCCTGGTTTCTTTGCAGGCTCGGTGAAAGACTATTGCAAGCTGTACGACTACACCGTGGACGGCGCCGTGGCGGCATTTGATGCCGTCCGAATCGGCGCGCCGGGCCTGGCAACCGATCCGAAGTTTCTGACGAAATTTCTACGCCACTGCCAGCGTGGCAAGAACGCTGCAACCGGTAAGCGCGGCACACGACTCGACTTCGTTTCGCTGCATGCAAAAGGCACGGACTGGCCGCTCAAAGACCGGCCCTTTGTGATGCCGGCTCTGCGGAAGATTCTCTCCCACCTGGGCGACTACGAGCGCGTACTTTCTAAGTTTCCCGAATTTCGCAAGCTGCCGCTTCTGCTCGACGAGTGTGATATGGCAGTGGCGACAAATTTCGGCGTGCATGACTTCCCTGCCTTCGAATTCAACAATAGTGAATATTTTCCGATTTTTGTGATCCGCATGGCCAAGCATATCTGGGATTTCATGGCCGAGCAGGACCTCGACATTCGGTTGTTTACGACCTGGGCATTTTATTTTGAGGGCAAACGCTTTTTCGAAGGTAACCGTGCATTGTTCACAAATGAAGATGTTCGCAAGCCCGTGTTCAACGCGTTTACGATGTTGGAAAAACTGGGTCCGGTTCGTCTGGGTCTGCGGCTTAATCCTGAGAACGCTCATCTGCACAATGAAGGGGACGTTGACGGCCTGGCTACCAAAGGCGAGGACGATGAAATAGCCGTCCTGGTTTGGAACTTCGCGGAGAATGAGGGATCTGCCGACCAGCAGGCTAACCTGATTCTGTCTGGCTTGAATTCGAACACGGCCCGCTTCGCTATGGAGCACTGGCGAATCGACCGCGCGACCAGCAATGCCTGGTCCGAATGGAAGGGCATGGGGTCGCCCGAGGTCCCCTCGTCTGAACAGATCTCGCGTATGAAGGCGAAACAAGGGCTGGAGTTGTCACGGCGCCGCACATACGTGGATGTCGAGTGCGGTGAACTGGTTCTGACGCTGCAGCTACCAGGTCAAAGCGTGACGCTCGTACAGTTGTCGCCGCCATAGCCACGGGACCAACAAAGTCGGGCAGCGATAGAGAGATAGCTTACCGCTTGAGGTTTGAGATATCTATCCTGCTGCCAAACGCACCTGACTCAAGAAGACAAGAACGGTTGCTCCCAATCCCCCTGAAAAACGAAATCGGACAACGCTTTGCGTGGGACCGGTTCAAACTCCCTTTCTTTCAAGGCGTCGGGCAAACTGTCGGGGCTTCCGAGATAGCCAAGTGCCAGAGCCGCCACGGGTTCATGCGTCTCAGGAATATGCAACTCACTACGGGTCTTGTCAAGATGAAAGCCGCCCATCTGATGCACATAGAGCTCCATCGCAGCGGCTTGAAGCACGAGATTCTCTACCGCCAGTCCGACGTCGTGAAAAGCGTGCCGGTTAGGTTTGTCATTCCGGGTGAACGTCAGGCGGGCTACGCTGAACATGAGTACGGGTGCACTTTCGGCCCAACCCTGGTTGCCTTCCACCAGGCAATTCAAAAAACGGTTATAGGTTTCCGGCTCATCTTTGCTGGCTAACAGGAAGGTCCACGGCTGCTCGTTAAAGCAGGACGGCGCCCACCGGGCCGCTTCGAACAAGGTGCAGAGTGCCTCCTTTTCGACCTTCTTATCCGAGAATGCGCGGGGACTCCATCTCTTACGCAAAAGGTCATGAATTTCGAAATCGGGGTGATTTTGCTTTGTGGTCATCTATTCTCCCAAGTTTTGGGCTGAAGCCTTAAGAATGGCGTAACCCAGAGGTCCTCATTGCTACCGCCCGTTGATAAGCTTCCGCATTCCTTTTTCATAACAATAGGTTTCTGCATCGATTTTTGCAACCATTTCTGTACGAACAAGGCGACTGCTTGATGACATTTTTTCAAGTCTTACATTTTGTCTAAAGAATAGAAATAACTGACTTGACATTAAGTCTGAAAAGGTCTAAGCTTACTAAGAAAGTTCGCACCAGGTTTAATCCGCAACGTTCTTCTTGGACGCCGCAATTTCATTTCGCGCAATTGACCATCGGAATTCAACAATTGGGATGCCATGCCTAAAGACAAAAAAGACAAAAAGAAGAAAGCCTCTCTCGCAACCGTCCGCTACGCTTTCAGATCGATCATCTGGCCACGGAGAAAAATACTCTTGTTCGGCCTCGTGCTCATCATCATCAACCGGCTGGCGGGTCTGGTTCTGCCCGGTGCCAGCAAGTTCCTGATCGATGATGTGATCGGCAACAAGGACATGGAGCAACTGAAACGACTTATTTTTTATGTCTCGGCTGCTCTGCTTGTGCAATCGACAACCTCGTTTTTTCTAACCCGCCTGCTGAGCGTGGAAGCACAGCACCTGATCTCCGTGCTGCGTTCCAAAGTTCAGAAGCACATTATCTATCTGCCGGTCGGCTATTTTGACAACACAAAATCCGGTGAACTGGTGTCGCGTATCATGTCAGATGTCGAGGGGGTTCGGAATCTGGTTGGGACGGGGTTAGTACAACTTGTTGGCGGCATTCTGACCTCCGTCATAGCACTTGGCCTGCTCATTAAAATAAACGCCCTCATGACCTTGTACGTCTTGGTCCCACTGGTCGTCTTCGCTTTTATTTCCCTCAAGGCATTCGGCTACATCCGTCCCGTTTTCAGAGAACGAGGCAAAATCAACGCAGATGTCACAGGCCGCCTGACCGAATCGTTGGGGGGTATTCGCGTCATCAAAGGCTTCAACGCCGAAAAACATGAAATCAACGTGTTCGAAAAAGGGGTTGACCGCATCTTTCAAAATGTCAAAAAATCCCTGACGGCGACCAGTCTGGTAACCAGCGCCGCCACCCTGCTTCTCGGTCTGGCCAGCGTCGGCATTATGGGTCTGGGTGGCTCCATGATCATGGCTGACAAAATGACGATCGGCGATTTTTTTGCTTTTACTCTCTATCTCGGGTTCCTGATCGCGCCGATCGTGCAGATGAGTAACATCGGCAGTCAAATCACAGAAGCGTTCGCCGGATTGGACCGAACCGAAGAGATTCTGAACACGCCGCAGGAATCGCAGGACGAATCACGCACCATCAGTTTGAATAACTTCAAAGGGGACATTTCCTTTAAGGATGTGAGTTTCGCCTATGAAGCCGGCGCCCAGGTTCTTGACAACATTACCTTCGAGGCTCCCGCCGGTTCCGTTACGGCACTGGTCGGCAGCTCAGGTTCCGGGAAAACAACCATTGCAGGTCTTGCCGCTTCTTACCTGACGCCGCTGCAAGGCAGTGTGACTGTGGATAACCAGGATCTCGCCAGAGTCTTTCTTGACAGCTACCGCAGCCGTCTCGGAGTCGTGCTTCAGGATGATTTTCTTTTCGAAGGCACGATTCGCGAAAACATTTTGTTTGGCAACCCGGAAGCATCCAACAACGAGTTGCTCTCCGCCGTCAAAGCCGCACATGTCAACGAATTCACAGATCGCTTTGAAGACGGACTCGAGACGATCATCGGTGAACGCGGTGTGAAACTGTCAGGCGGGCAACGGCAGCGGGTTGCTATCGCCCGGGCATTGCTGGCTGATCCCAGAGTCCTCATTCTTGACGAAGCCACTTCCAATCTGGATACCGAAAGCGAGTCGTTTATTCAGGAAAGTCTGGGTCGTCTTATGCAGGGCCGCACAACTTTTGTTATTGCGCATCGTTTGAGTACAATTCGAAAGGCGGACCAGATTCTGGTGGTGGAAAACGGGCAAATCGTTGAGCGTGGCACGCATGATGAGTTAATCCAAAAAGAGGGCCGTTACTATAAACTGTATACCTATCAAGCAAGAATTTAGGACGGGATGACTACCGCGCAAGGAGAAGGCATGCGAATCAACAAGAGCGAAGGTCCATTTGTCGACACCGAGGTCGTAAGACAGCATGTAGGACGCTTACACCAGGAATTGCAACCATTAACTGATGTTGAGTACCACAGTATCCTGGAAAAACTGGGTTGGAAACGTCCGTGGCGCTGGGTCCCCGCGTTTTGGTCAAAGGAAAACTGGCTCTTCCAACTCTACCATATCCTCTATGTTTTTATCGTTTTCTGGCCGTTAGCGTTTTGGCCGGACAAATGGTTCGCCTGGGCAACGGCCGCCCTGATTTTTGCGGTTGGACGCGAATACGAACAGTGGAAGAACTGGGATTGGAAGGTCTTGATGCTGCCGGACAGAATCCTCGACGTCCTGGGACACGTCGTCGGATCACAAATTCTCTTTTGGGTGCTTGTGCACTCGTAATTCAAACTGGCCAGCATGCAAATTCAGCTCCATTCAAACCGAGAAACTGCCCATCAGGGCACTTGCGTGCTGTCTAAAAAATAGACCTGCCTGGCAGGCCGATTCAGCCAGGCCTACAATTCTGGGGAAAATCACCTTCACGACAACTTCTACCGTTTCAGCCAGATTGCCTACAGCCCGTTCTTATTTCTCCTGTGGTTTTGGACAATGTTTGGTTAAGGCCGGGGGTCTACGCCTCGCATTTCCAAGATGAAAGCTAACTGAAATGCTCTAAATAAGGAGGATGTCATGGATGTGCGTCTTTTTCTTGGCAGAATGACCGGCTCTCGTCACGCGGCAACCGGCGGTGACGTTGAAGAGCGGAGAGTTCGGAGGAATCCTTTTTATCGCTTTCTCATCGCCTTCCTGCTTCTCAGCTACCTGATGGCACTACAAAGCTGTTATCATTACAACGTGCGGGTCCCGGAACCTGATCCCGGGACCGTACCTAAGACGAAAACGGTCCACGCGCTATTGTGGGGCCTCGTTCAGCCCAATACGGTAGCCGACAACTGCGAGGAATCCAACACATTGAATCATGTGCGGGCAACCACCAACGTTGGATTCGCGCTCCTGACTATCATCACGCTGGGGATTTATGTGCCGATGCAGCTCGAATGGACCTGCGGAACGGTACCGCCTTTGAGAGGCGAAACAGGCGAAAAAGTGCGGACAGATGGAATAGGAGGGCAGCCATGAACGGGTCTAACTTGAAGGCGAGAATTCGATGGGAAGGTCGTCGCGACTATACAAACTTCCACGAGAATTATAAGCAATCTATCGCAGACCTGGGCAACCTTTTCAACCCGAAAGGCTTACAAGCCAGTCAAATCTTCGAGGGTTACAATGCCAGCACGGAACAAATCAAAGGTCTGATCAACGATGCGGTCCAGACGAATACCAGGCTGCGCGCCCTCGGCAGCGGCTGGTCCTTCTCAAGAGTCCCGGTCACAAACGGTAAACTCCTGAATACCTGGAATCTGACGCTTGCGCCGCGGGTCAGGCCCGAAATGGTATCACCGGATTATGCCGGCAAACCGGCCGACCTGTTCTTTTGTCAATGCGGCCTCAAAATTTTGCACATCAACAGGATCCTGCAACAAGAAAAGAGGTCGCTCAAGGCTTCCGGCGCCAGCAACGGTCAAACCATCGTCGGCGCCCTGTCGACCGGCACGCACGGATCTGCTATCGATGGCGGTGCGGTGCAGGATTCGGTGGTTGGCCTGCACCTGATTGTCGGGCCGTCCAAACACGTCTGGCTGGAAAGAAAGAGTTATCCCGTTGCGTCGCAGGAATTTGTCAACCGAATCGGAGCAACCCTGAAAAGGGATGACACGCTCTTCAATTCGGCATTGGTTAGCTTCGGCAGCTTTGGGTTTGTCCACGGCGTGATGCTCGAGACGGAAAAAATCTATCTACTCGAACGCTTTGCCTATCGGAAGCCCTATGATGACAATATGAAAAAAGCTATCGATGCGCTCGATTTTTCGGGGTTGCAGCTCCCCCATGGCCGGCAACGACCCTACCATTTTTCTTTAATCGCCAACCCGCATAATATGGATTGGATCTATATGACGGTGATGTACAAGCAGGCGTTCGACCCGAATCATGTCCCTCCAAGTAAGTCAGGAAGCGGCCTGGGTGCCAGTGATGATCTGGCGGCCTTCATGGGCCGCGTCATCAAAACGGCGCCAAGTTTGTCACCCACGATTATGACCGCATTCTACAACCGCAAATACACCGGCACGGAATCGCGGCCTTCATTTTCGCGCGGGACACTGGGCGAGACCTTCGACGCGACCACATCACGCGGCAAACTCTCCAGCACCGCCATGGGTGTCTCTCTGACGGATGCCCTGCCGGCACTCGAGCTCATCTTGAAAGTCCATAGGGATCAGGGTCCCAAATTCGCCGGCGCGATCGGGATCAGGTTCGTGAACAGCACGCAAGCGTTGCTGGGATTCACTCAGTTCCCGTCCACCTGCATCATCGAGCTCGACGGTCTGGTGGCGAAGTCAACGGACACATTTTACGACCGTGTCTGGAATGCGCTGGAACAGGAGAAGATCAAATACACGCTGCATTGGGGCAAAATCAATCGCAATCTAAATGAACAACGCCTGCGCAAGATGTACGGCAACAATGTGGACCGGTGGCTCAAGAGCCGGGAAACGCTGCTAGATGCGCCAACACGCCAGGCTTTCACAAATGCTTTTCTTGAGGATGCGGGACTGGCGCGCTAACTGAGCCGCGGGAGTAATGTTTGGAAAAGCAACAACTTTGTTGCATTTACATTAAGGATTCACTATTTTTGATACAGATCTCCTGTCCCCACTAGTGATGATGACGAGTTGATATGGCGGAGTCCCGAACGACCGTTTTTGCTAATTTCTTTCCCCCGGTTCCTTTTCGCAGACGGACAAACTCTGGCCGCAAGCATACAGTACAGAGGCACCTTAGAATGGTCGGCGTGGCCCTCGTGGTCTTTTTGGGCCTTCCTCATGCCTTGTTCGCCCAGGCGGACAACATCAAATTTGAACGGATCGCGCGCGAGCAGGGCTTGACCGGTAGCAGCATCACCTGCATTTTGCAAGACCGTCAGGGGTTTATGTGGTTTGGCACGCATGCGGGTCTGAACAAATATGACGGCTACGGCTTTACGGCCTACAAACACGATGTACTGGATACCCATTCATTGTCTGGTGACGATGTCCTGACAATTCATGAAGACCGCGCCGGT
>Ga0114931_10006284_pt1 | contig 14605 bp, 15 predicted proteins | sample 2SBtaG_FD_89579 | JGI IMG/M metagenome (GOLD analysis project Ga0114931, IMG submission 89579) | Deep subsurface microbial communities from Kolumbo volcano to uncover new lineages of life (NeLLi) - 2SBTROV14_V59a metaG | ecosystem: Environmental > Aquatic > Marine > Volcanic | place: Kolumbo...
AAGAGAAAAACGGAATTCGTTGCAGAATCATGAAGCGGCTATTCAGGATTACTTACTCACTATAAGCAAATTTTAGAACCAATGACATTATAAAATTAGGTTAATCGGTGTATAAATTCGTCCTGAAGGGAGGAAGGGCCTCGGATGCACGGGAACACTTTATACCGGATCCCTAAAATACCGTATCTTCGCCTGCGTTTCCAAACCGTTGCCGGGCAACGCTGCCATCTGCCTGTGCAGAAGGGGTCGCTTCTGCGCGGCGCGTTTGGACATGCTCTGCGCCGCACGGTCTGCGTCATGGGGCCAAAGCAGGAATGCCAGCCGTGTCTCCTGAGAACACAATGTATTTATCCGCGACTGTTTGAGACCTTCATCGAGGAGCCGGCCCCGCGCTTTCTACGCGGACTAAAAACAGCGCCGCGTCCCTACGTGTTTGAACCATTCGATACCGCAACCGAGTATGCCGCCGGAACCGCCCTGGCGTTCGACCTGATTTTGCTCGGCCGGGCGGCGGCGCTCTATCCTTACGCCATTTACGCGGTGGACCTTATGGCAAAGGCAGGTCTCGGCGCCAAACGCCACCCTTTCACCCTGCAGCAAGTAATGTGGCAAAAGAACGATGCGGGTACGAAATCGCTAGACGAGAATGGCTGGGAACGCCTGTATGACGGCGCCAGCCAACGGTTGCTCGTTGAGCCGAACCCGCTCGTAATCCCGAATGGTGCAAGTAATAGCTGCAACGGCTCGCTGCAACTTGAATTCCTCACCCCCACACGACTCAAATTCAAAAACGAACTGACCATGGACTTCACCTTTCGCATGCTGGTGTTCAAGATGCTGCGCTGTGTCCTGGAGCTGGTGCATTTTCACGTGCCCGAGGCCACCGTAGACTGGGAGTTCCACGACTTGCTGGTCGCGGCGGATGAGGTGCAGGTGGCAAACAGCCATTTGTACTGGGTGGACTGGGTGCGCCGCAGCAACCGCCAGCAGACCACCATGAAAATGGGCGGCCTCATGGGCCTGCTAAATCTGGAAGGTCCCGTCGAGCCGTTTATGGATTTGCTGCGGACGTCAGCAGTGGTGCACGTGGGCAAGGGGGCGGTGTTTGGCAATGGGAAGGTGGGGGTAGTAAGTGCCGATGAACACAGCTGCAAACGAAAGGGAGATAACAGGGATTGAGACTTATGACAAGAATCATGAAACCAGAAGATATCAGCCGGATTGACGCCTTCGTGGGAACAGAGACCTAACCGAGCGTGGGATTGAGACGTCATGAAACCCGAAGACATCAGTCGAATTGACATCTTCGTCTTAGTTGGAAAAAAGACCTAATCAGAGATGGGATTGAGACTACAAGGTCAGCACAAGATCACAAGACCAAAAGCGTGGAGGTTTATATGAGTAGAATATTACAGCTTGTTCTGTTCGATATTCGCGGAATTAAGGACTATATTTTTGCCACGAACAAGCTTAAAGAAATCAGCGGCGCCAGCGTTCTGCTGGATCGATTCAATAGATTTGCGCCTTTATTAATTCTTAGCCAGGACGCAATCTATGGCAAAGGCAACTACAGGCGTCAAGACCAACAGTTTGAGGAAAATGACAGGACGGTAGAAGATGAGAACTGTGCCTGGCAGGTGGTTTATCTTGGCGGCGGAACAGGTAAAATTCTTTTCAGGGAGCGCAATTTGGCAGAGAAGTTTTGTCAGCAGCTTCAGCAGAGTGCACACAAACATCTGATCAGCGCGCAGGTCGTCACTCACATCGAGGAATGGCAGTGCGATAAAGAGACTCCCGGCGAGTTCCTACAAAGGGCTGAACACAACTTACGTGTAGCGAAGAGCGTAACGACCATATCTGACAAAACTTTTAGCGGCTTGTATGTTTACCCATGTAAATTATGCGGTCAGTGGCCGGCGCAGCATTCGCACCCGGACAAGCCGAATGACCTTGAGCAGTTTATTTGTCATGCATGCCTTATAAAATGGAGATGTGCGAAGGAGCACCCGGAGGCGCCTTTTGCGGGATTGTCTGAAAAAGATTGGCCGGACATCCCGAAGATCCTGAGTGATCTTGCCATAAAGAATGGCTACGTAAAGGATGGAAAAGCTAATATGCCGGAGACACTAAGTGATATTCGTGCAGCTGGCACGCCTGAGAATTACGTTGCTATGCTGTATTCCGACGTCAACGGTCTTGGCAAGGTGCTGCAAGACCTGCTAAAACCAGACTCGGCAGACTTTAATCTTTACAGTAATATGAGTAAGTGGGTTGACAAAGCAGCTAAAGAAGCGCTCAAGGAGTGTCTTGAATTATGGGGTCCAGAGCCAGGCGGGTCTCTTGATGTTTACCCCGTGCAAGTCATTGTTGGCGGTGGTGACGATCTGATTGCTATCGTTCCGGCTCAGTACGGGGCCCAATTGGCTTTGGAATTTACGAGTTCCTTTCATAGGATATTCGCGGAGAAGTCCAAAGATGAACCTCGATTGCAGGCTCTAAACCTAACTGTATCTGTTGGACTGGTTATTACCAAGAGCTCCTATCCAATCAGAGAAATGGTGGAACGCAGTCACGAACTACTCAAGTCTGCCAAAAGGGCCTTTCGAAACCAGGATTGTGCGGCCATTGATTATATGGCAATCAAATCGTCTGCGGTTCAATCTATCGAATATATCCGAACGAACGAACTTTCTAAAAGAGACTCCGGAGGCAGGCGCTACAAAATCCATGCGCGCCCTTACAAAACCGAAGACTTTGAAAGGCTACTGCGGCATGTAATTGCCTTCAAGAGGGCGGACTTCCCACGTAATAAGCTGCACGCATTTTATGAACTGTTTTTCAAAGGAGAATGGCACTCAAAGGTTGAAGCCTACAAGCTCGTCACGCGGCTGCCGCAAAGCAGTGACTACGGAGACGATAGTCCACGCGATGTTCTCCTACGATTCTGGCAGAAAAGCGATATGGACTTTTTTCCATGGAAACAAACCACAGACGGTTTTGAAGCGCCGTTGGCGGATCTTATCGAACTCTATGAGTTCATCAACCCTGTAACTATGAGAGAGGTATTTGATGAATCCAATCAGATGGATGCAGATTGAGTTCAAAAGTGATTGCCGCGTTGGTAGCGGATTTGGGCTGGCTGGCTTAATCGACCACATTGCCGTGAAAAGCCGGAACGGGGTGCCGTATGTTCCAGGCTCAACATTAAAAGGCCGGCTTCGGATGATCTGTAAGCAGGCCGTTCTTGCTATGGCAGACTCGCCACGCCCTGAGTCAGAAAAGAATATCTATTTTTCAACCCGCGGCATTATTTGCCAAAGCGCAGCAGAGAAGGAAATTTGCAAAGACCCGGATGTTCAAAAGTGCTGTGTTATGTGCCGGCTTTTCGGCTCCGAAATGCATGGCGGCAGTTTGATCTTTGCCGATGCCTTCCCTGATAACATCGATGAATTGGAAGCGGTATATATTTTCAACCAAGATCAGACCTACTTACCGCTTTCCTGGCGCACGAATGTTAAGCTGAGCAGACAAAGCCGGGTGTCCGAGCCCAAAATGCTGACCACTTCGGAAGTCGTTCCCAATATCAAGTTGTTCACAGCGAGGATTTACCGGACTAACTACGTTGAACCGTGGCCAACCATCGAATCTGACCTGGCTCTGTTGAGTTTTGGCGCATCCTGCATCACTCACCTTGGCGCAGGAAAGGGACGCGGCCTGGGGCGCTGCATTCTTACGCTAACTTCGGAGGACCCAAATGCAAGTCATACCGGTTGAAATCGAGACGGTCTCGCCTCTGAGTATCGCCCAGCGCCGGGGCGTTGACAACGTGCTACGAACGTTGGAATATCTCCCGGGCTCAACCTGGCGAGGGGCTCTCGCACAGGCTTACGTTGAGCAGGGCTGGCAAGCCGAAGACGAGTTCAAGAATCTCTTCGTAGAGGAGAAAGCGGTTTTCTGTGATTTACTTTTAGAGGGTGGCCAACACATTCCTCTAACAGCCTCCACATGCAAATATCATGGCGGCTTTCACGCAAGCGATTCTGAAAATCATGGTGTATTTGATATCGTAATTCCATTTCTGCGTCATGAGTGCTGGGGAGTTCCTTTGCCAGAAGAAGTCCAGTCTTGTAACAAGAACGGGAACCTTCACCAGAGGTTTTCATGTTCTGAAACACCAATGGAGCCGTTCCGCGGCTTTTATAGTTCAGAGCCGATGCGGCGCATAACCGTTGACAAAGTACTTATTGGCCATACTCAGATAGACGACCTTTCCCACACGGCAAAGCATGAGACTTTGTATATGCTTGAAGTCATACAACAGAGGCAAAAATTTAGCGGTTATATTCAGCTATTATCAGATTATTCAACACCACGATTAAACCAGATGCTAACTGCCGGTGCAACGATCTGGATAGGCAGCGATAAAAGCCGCGGCCTGGGACTAGCAAAACTAAGGAGAAGTCCTACAACTGGCGCTTCAACAAAGGAACGCACAAAGGAGCTTACCAACGCACTCGATATTTTCAACCGCAGAATCCGTCGAGACCTGGACGGTCAGCAGATAGAATCGGTGCGCAGCGACCTCGTGATTTTCCCGGTGACATTGCTAAGCCGCGCAATTGTGGTTGACGGATTCTTGCGCGGTAAACCGCTGCTCGAGCCCGAAGACTTTTACGATAGCTACGACAGCAATTGCTGGAAAGCCTGGAAACTTATTCGTGCCTGGAACGCTACCTGTCCGGTCGATGGTTGGAACAGTCTCACTCGATTTCCAAAACTCTCCGAAACCGCCATAGTACCAGGCTCGGTCTTTGTTTATGCTGCCAGTCTCAACGAAATTTTGAAAGATGATTTGATTGACGCGCTGATCAATCTTGAGCAGAATGGCGTCGGCTATCGTCGAGCTGAGGGATTCGGACAAATCAGGGTTTGCGATTCATTTCATTCGGAGGCAGCAAAATGACAGATGCCGCTTTTAAAATCATTAAAGATCTACTTGTAAATCGAACTGATAACCTGTACGAATTTGTCTGGAAGTTCTACTCTGAAAAGATGATTGCAGGTACTGGGGGGCTGGCAAGTAAGAAATCTTTGTTGAAAACGAATCAAGTTTCACGCTTGCTGCAAGAGAATCGAAAGCACACGAAATGGCAAACCTATGATGATCAAATGAAAAAATTCATTGAGAAACAGGTAGGTCGTGACAGTAAAAAGGACGGAAAACACTGGCAATTGTTCGGAGTTGACTTAGTCGAACTTTTAAAAAGTTCGCTTAAAGATAAGAAGATTGATGATCAAAAATTCTTCGGCCAGTGGCGCGACGATGTGAGCGAGCTCGCGAGCCAAGTAAGGGTCGATAGCAATGTAGCAGATGAGCTTGAAAACTTCAGTTGGGCCGGGTTGTCGCCCGACCAACAATCTGAATTGACCCTGCTGTGCTCAAAAGAAATCGTAAAGCGGTTGGCGGTGTTCCATCGCATTCACAGCGAGCCGCAAGTGTGGAAGAAATTCACCAATCAGATGCAAAAAGGAGAGCCAAAATGATACCTGATTTTACCTACCTAAAAAACCGTTATTACTTCGAAGGCAAGCTAACCGCGCTGCAGGCAATGCACGTCGGCAGCGGTTTTGAGGGTGACGAAACAGATGCCACATTTGCTGTCGCGCGTGGCAAACCGTACCTGCCCGGTTCCTCGATCCGCGGCGCGCTACGAAGCACGGTTGAGCGCATCCTCTTTACGCTGGACAATCCCTGTTGCATGCTGTTTGCACGAGAGCTGGCGCAAGACCGAGACATCAGGTGTCTGACGGTACGGCCCGATCAGTTGAAACAGTACACTGACAGGCCGGATTTTAACCAACAGCAGTTCCTTAAACATATCGAAGATAACCCGGCCCTACTCTGTGATGTCTGCCAGGTTTTCGGCTCTCCTTTGTTTGCTTCGAAAATAAAAATCACCGACGCCTTTTGCACCGCAAACGATGTCAACGCCCGCTACGGCACCGGCATCAACCGCGAGACCGGAACGGTAGAAAGCGGCGTCCTCTACTCGTACGAGGTGGTTGAAAAGGACAACAAGTTTGAATTCGAGCTCATCGCCGAAAACATGAACGATGACGACCTCGGAATCCTGTCGGTTGGTCTGCTATCGATGCAGTCCGGAGATTTCTGGGTAGGCGCCAAATCAGCGGCAGGCCTCGGGCGCTGCAAGCTCGAGCTTGAAAATATAAAATATCTCGATAAAGACATGCTTACAGACTTTTTAGTTGAGGGGAAAAAAGCAGAGGCCGTCGAGAAAAAACCAGAAATCGAGCCACAGCTCAAGACCTGGGCCAAGGCTTATCTCGAAAAAGAGTAAACTCGAGGAAACCATGCTAACTCCAATCTTAAACGAGCTGCAGCTAAAGCTCAAAATCGTCGCCACAGGCCCGATGCTCATTCGTGACGGACGCATGTCCTCCGATGAGCAGCGCAAAAAACTGGTGCCAAATGAAACCGTACGTCAAAATCTCCCGGACTCCATTTTCGTCTGCCGCAACACCTACGCCGATCTCAAGGATAAGCTGAACAAAAATGACATTAACAAACTCAAGTTTTACTTGCCGAGAACGTCGTTGCGCGGTCTGCTGCGTCAACAAGCTGAGAGTATTATGCGTATGCTCTCGTCCGACCAGGAAGACCCACTTTGCTGCAATCCATTTGATGAGACAAATTGCGCAGAGAGAATTGAAAAGGCGCTGTTGAGGCTGCATGACAGGCAAAACAGGAGGAATCGCCTTTCAGCGGTAGAGATATTCAATGCCTCGTGTGCCATCTGCCGCCTTTTTGGTTCAACGGCCATGGCCAGCCGCATCGAGGTCGATGACGGCGTACCTCAGGGCATGTTCGCTTACGATGAGCGCGTGCATGTCGCTATCGACCGTTTCACAGGCGGCTCAGTGCCGGGGGCGCTGTTCAAGGACTTCGTTCTAAGCGGTGCCTTTGAAACGGAAATTCGCATCCGTAACTTCGAAATCTGGCAATTGGGTTTGCTGGCTTACGTGCTGCGTGACCTGGAGAACGGCGACGTTCCGGTTGGCAGCGGTAAAAACAAAGGTTACGGCCAGGCTACTATTGTATTGGAAAACATAACTTTGAAGTATCGGGGTAAGCACCAGCCAAATCAGTTGCTGGGTATGGCCGATTTTCCTGAGATATCAGCCAGACGCTATGATTTCAAGAAACATGAACTGACCCAATATCCCATCGAGTCCCAAGTAGGCAACGGGCTTTTAAGCCAGGAATATGTGATTCAGGCAACCCCAACAAGTGTTATCGAAAGTCGTTTCTGGCAAGTCTGCGCCGGTGTTTTCAACGGGATTGTTCGCAACGCAGCCGGCGCGGACAGCCAACGCTTTCAAAAGTTGTCTGAGCTTTGCATATCAGACGGCACTATTGTCGCACAGCAAACAGAAAATGAGGAACAGCCATGAGTCTTTGGTCTGCAATCAAAAAGTTTTTCCAAAATATGCGCAGCCACCTGCACGTTGGCGCAACCGGAGCCCAAAGCATTGCGGCATATCAATCACATGCCTCTAATTTGGACATGATTCAAGGGCAGCACGCCAAAACGCCATTCACAAAAATTCTGCTTTGGCGCTGTAACGATGTCAGATTCACGGAATTTGCAGAGGGGTTGGATTTTACCGAATGGGGCAATGGTGTCGTTTTTGGAGATGACGCCCAAATTCGCTGGCGCAAGCGCGGTAGGTATTTTCACGTGGTGCTGCTCGGTGACAAGGATATCTACGGAGAGTGGGAGCACAGCGTACCTATCTCAAAAAACGAGGCAGAACCCAAGTCCGTCTTTTTATGGGGCGAGAAGCAATTTGCTGATGGGAGAGGCTTGCCGCAGTGGTATGAACCGCGCATCCCGCACGTCATAGCCGACGAGATGGGCTACCCGTTGACCAAGGGTGATTTGGACGACAGCAAAAAACGGGTGGCGCTCAAAGTACAAACTTATGGGCTGGAGGAAACAAACAATCCCATTACTCAAGGCCGCAGCGAATTAGACCTGCCGCCTTTAGCCGTACCTGAAAATCAAGTCACTTACCTGGAAAGATTTACCGGATTGGAGGAGAAATGAACGCTTATAATCCGTATGATTTTGTGCCGTTTGCCGATCATGTTGAACGCAAGACGCTCAGCGAGTGGCTGCATCACGGAGAGCTTCTCAGCGGCTATTTGACTTGCAAGATAAAACCACTTTCACCGCTGTGCATCAATCCTGGCCGTTTGTTTGAAAAGGACGCTCGCGAAGTCTACATTCCGGGCACGTCACTCAAGGGGATGTTACGACAACTGGTGTCGGCGCTTTCAAAGAGCTGTGCTGAGTTTATCGATAGAGATTATTGGAATACAAGAGTGATAAATGAAGATGGCATAACAAGAATCAAAGAACCAGGTAAAGAACAATATCGTGAAATTGAAAACTATACCATTGAGTACTTCGTCACACACAACAGGTTTGAACCAAAAACGGACTATGCTGACAGCGAATCTCTCGCCTGCTCACATCGCAACGCAGACAACTTACAACCGCAGCTATGCCGTACATGTTATCTTTTCGGCTATACTTCCAAGACAAGTTCATTGGCCGGTCGAATTCGAATTATCGATTCCAAACCTGTTAATGCAGTGCTAATCCCAAAGTCAATTTTGCAACTCCAGACTCCTTGTGTTTATCACTGGGGTTTCTACTTTAAGGGAGGCCAAGACAAGCCGATCGAGAGCCAGTTTCCTGCTCTTCCGGGTAAACCCAAAGAGAATATTTTTAGTAGCTACCCATTCGACATCTCCGATTACACAGGCTCCGGTAAAAAGCCCGAAATTCCGAAAGGGCACAAGATAGTTCGTTTCCAGAACGGCGTCTATAATGGTCGAAAGTTCTACCGACATTCTAAAGATGGAAAAGTAAAGCAACATGAAAAGAAAAAACCAAAGGACCCGCCACACCAGAAAATTTATGTTTTAGAACCCACCGGCGTCTGTTTTACCCAGACAATTTACTTTAACAAAATTACGGGCGATGACCTTGGCTTGCTCATTTTTGCACTGTCTCTAAAAGATCAGGGACTCCGTCACAAACTAGGTTATGCTAAGCCGCTGGGTGCTGGCAGCGTTGAAATCAGCAATATTGAATTGCAGTTGCAGAGCAACGCGTCCCACAAAGAATTCAATGCCAAAAAAACCAGTGGTAAAAGCCACACAGCTTATTGTGACCAGTTTGTTGGAAGCAGTAACATCACGCAGCAACCTGAATTTGTGGCGCTGCAGAAGATATGGAAATGGCCAGGCTATGAAATCGCATATCCGGAGCTTTCTTTCTTCAAGAAAGATAACAGGCACATAAGTTTGAAACAATATAATCCGGAGGAAGACGATGCCTAAAAAAATCGTATTCGTAACAGTCGGCACATCTGCATTGGAAAAGAACTTCTCCATCCGAGATCATAACAGGAACGTAGAATGGGGAGGTGATAAGGGGCTGGACGAACTAATCCTATTGCTGAATACCCAAGATGAATCGCAGCAGAGTGAAGCGCAACAAGAATTTGAGCACCAGAAAAACTACGTCGTTAGTGAGCTTAAGAATAAGAGACAACAGTTCCTTGAAAAAGTAGAAGAACAGAACCGCGAAAAGTACGCACTTTTGAGCAGCGAGCTTGCCAGCCTGATTGCCATGGAGAAGGCGAAAGAAACGGATGAAGTTAAAGTTCCCGGTCTTTTCTCAGAGAACGACGTGATCTACCTGCTTCACTCCGATACTGCCGAAGGCCGCTTGTGCGCCGAAGTAATTGAGGCAACGCTGCCCGATTATATCAAACTGCCTCCAAACATCGAAATTGTGACAATCACTGGCCTGCAAATGAACAACCCATACAACTTTCTGACGGTGGGAATTCCCAATCTGATGCAGGCTGTTGAGGATCGAGTTAAAGAGTTCACTGTTGACTACTATCTAAATATCACGGGCGGCTACAAAGGCAGCATACCTTTCCTGACGGTGTTGGCGGCTGAACTTCGAGAGAGTTATGAGGTATATCTGGTTTATTTATTTGAAAAAGCGCCGGAAGTATTAATAAGACCTGCTCACAACCTGAAAACTCCGATACCACCTGTTGAATGAAACTCGACTGGTTAAAAATTGATAAGGCGCTCCGCAGGCTTTTTTTGACAACCAAAGCGGAGTGGCTCCAGCCTCAGAATGCTTCGACAAGGGCGCGCAATCTTGTCTCTCTGGAAGGCCTGGAAAGAAAGCTGACAGCAATCGAAAAGGACAAGAGACCGCGCGAAGTGAAATATATACGGTTGCATATGGCGCGCTGCTTCTGGCTCTGTTCCCAACACACAACTACTGCGGAGTACAACAACAAGATCGATGATGCCGGCAAGATATCAGAAAGTCAATTCAAGAACCAGCAGCGCGAATGGGCCTACATCTGGCTCCTCCGTATTCTCAGTGAACGCGACCGCACCACGGACGTTACCCTTTCTTGTCATCTCGATGAATTAGATGACCTTGACTTCAGCCGTGAGTACATGGTACGAAAGATTGTCCTGAGTCAAGGAGACCAGCTATCCGCCTTCTTCGAGCGCTCAAATGGAAAACTCGACTCTGCCAGTCACGTACGCTTACGTGCAGTTATCGAATGGTTTGTTACCCGACGCTACGATTTTGCTACTATACGCATCTTGGTCAAACACAATTACGGGAAGAACGGAAAAATCCCGTTTTTTTTCCGCTTTGGCTGGCTTATGTGGTCCTTCCTCTCAGCGCTCGCTTTGGCTCTTGCCGGTTACCTTTGGGTACTCAAAAATGACCTGTACATGGTCAAGGGGGCGGAGTTTATACTCAATCGGCCCCGTGCTTTGGGAGCCGCTTTCGTAATTTTGCTAAACGCCGGGCTTGCGGGCAAAGTAGTCGACCTCTTCTTCTATCCGCTCAAAGCCGTTTTGCTCACCCCGCGGCTGATTGCCAGCCTGATCATTGGCTTTCTGCCGTTAGTGCTGGCTAAAGATATCTGGCTTTTTGCCTTTTCAAGAAATTGGCCTGAACTAACTTTCATGACCTTGAGCGGTCTCTTGCTTTCGTTTGTTTATATTCGCCACGAAGTGTTTAAGAGCCTGGGTGAGAAACATTTGGCATCGGCCTGGCGGCGAAGCATCCGCCTTTTTGGCCGCAGCTTGGCCTACAGCTTCGGAATTGGTTATTTACTGATGGATTGGTTTGGTGAGTTTTTCTTGAATGCGGCGTTGAAACAAATGACCTACGCTGACATATCGCCGGTTCTCTGGGGATTTCTCGGGTGCATCCCACTAAAGCCACTCTGTCTTTTTTTGGCCATGGCGCTGATGCTGGGCGTCATCCTGCAAATGATCTGGGAGGAAAAACCAATCACCGAACCGCTCTAATTGTGGTTAACAAAACCCGAAAACATTAACCCTGTCAGAGTTATCTTCCGGGCAGTTAATCTAAAATAACAATGACCCAACTCTTCAAAAAAATCACCCACTACCCCACCCTCGAAGCCGCCTTCGGGCGCGTGCAAGAAAACGCCGGTTGCCGCGGCGCCGATGGCGTCACAATTAACCATTTTGCCCGCAATCTCGAGCACAACCTGCGCGATCTCAGCAACAGTCTGCATGAGCAGAGCTACCATCCGTACCCGCTGTTGCGTTTTGCCATCCCCAAACGCAGCGGCGGCGGGGAGCGCTTTCTCAGCGTCCCTACCGTGCGCGACCGGGTGGCGCAGACCGCGGCATTCTTGGCCACCAAAGACATTTTCGAAGCCGAATTCGAAACCGTTTCACACGGCTACCGCGCCGGACGTGGTGTACGCACGGCTGTCTATGAAATCAAAGCCTGGCGCGACAAAGGCTACCGCTATGCCGTCGATGCCGATATCGACGACTACTTCGACAACGTGCCGCACGATCTGCTGCTCGAAAAACTAGAGAAGCTATTCCCCGGAGCCTCCAGGGTGCTCCGCCTATTCGAGAAGTGGATTAAGGTAGAGGTTTACGACGGAAAACGCGTCTGGAGGCTGGAAAAAGGCATTCCGCAAGGCTCCGTGGTATCCCCGGCTCTCGCCAACCTCTTCCTCGACCAGCTTGACGAGACGCTCTTGAGCCTCGGCCTCAAACTCGTGCGCTTCGCCGATGATTTTCTCGTGCTGGCAAAATCGGAACAGGAAGCTTATGACAACTACGAGCTCACCGATATGGCGCTTGAAGACCTGCACCTCGACTTGAATCCACTCAAGACCAAAGTCGTTTCGTTCGACCGCGGGTTCAAGTTTCTCGGCGCCATTTTTCTCTACGACGGCATCTTCATGCCCATGCCGAAAAAACGGCAGCCGGGCCCAAAACCCAAACTGCCACCGGCACTGAACTTGAGAAAGTATTTGGAGTTGAGATACAAAGGCACAGAGGGGCAAAGGGACAGAGGCACAAAGGCACAAAGGGGCAGAGTAGAATATGAAGACGTATCGTGATTTGATTGTTTGGCAAAAATCTATGCAGTGTGTAACGGCTGTCTACAAAAATACATGTACGTTCCCAAAGGACGAGCTCTATGGTTTGACCTCTCAATTGCGGCGGGCTGCTATTTCGATACCCAGCAATATTGCGGAAGGCTATGGCCGCAGATCAACAAAGGACTACCTCCGCTTTCTGCAAATTGCCATGGGGTCGATTTTTGAGCTGGAAACACAACTTGAAATCGCCCTGAATCTTGAATACATAAGTAAAACCGATTTCACCGGTATATATGAAGACAGCAGAGAAATTGAAAGAATGCTAAGTGCTTTAATTCGGAAGATAAAGGAAAGCAAGGCATGAGGGACAAATGGGCAAAGGCACAAATGGGCAAAGACACACAGGCACAAAGTCCTCTGTGCCTTACTTAGTGCCTTAGAAAAAAATGGCCTTTCTCTACATAACAGAACAAGGCGCCGTGTTGCGCAAAGCCTACAGGCACTTGCGGCTGATCAAGGACAAGGAAACATTGTTGGAGATCCCGTGTGCCGATGTCGAGCATGTGCTGATTTTTGGCAACATCCAGGTGACCACGCCGGCTTTGCAAAGTCTGGCGCGCAACAACATCGAGCTGGCCTTTTTTAGCCGCCGCGGCAAGCTGCTTTTCCAGCTTACGTCACGGTTTCCAAAGAATATACTTCTGCGCCAGCAACAATACCGTAAGCAGGCCGACACCTCGTTTTGTCTCGGTCTGAGCCGGGTAATTGTCCGGGCCAAACTAAAGAGCGCCGCTGATGTCCTGCGCGGTCAACGCAACAACAATCCACAATTTGCTTGTGACGAGGCGTTGAAAACCATCGATAGAATGCAGGAGCGCGCGCGGCACGGCACCAGTCTGAAAAGTTTGCTTGGAATCGAAGGAGCTGCCGCCGCAGCTTATTACAAAGCTTTTGGCCGCATACCAAAGGCGCCATGGACGTTTGATGGCCGGGTTCGTCGTCCGCCACGCGACCCGGTCAATGCGCTTTTGTCTTTTGGTTATGTTATCGTGGCTAACGAAATTGCCTCTCTGCTCGATGGTATCGGATTCGACCCTTTTCTGGGATTTTATCATACCGTTGCCTACGGACGAAACAGCCTGGCCCTCGACTTGCTCGAGGAATTCCGTCACAGCCTTGTGGATAGATTGGTGCTCACAATTCTAAACCGCCGTATACTCAAGCCGCAGCATTTTGCGCAAACCACACGCGACGGCGTTCACCTGACCAGAGAAGGCATGCAGAAATTCTTCAAGGTCTATGAGAATTACGTTGGCGACTATGGCGATGAAGCAACTGACAAAAACGTCGGCTACTTTCGTTCACATTTTAAAGCGCAGGCGCATAAATTGGCCGCGACCCTGCAGACCGGCGCGGCCTATCAGCCTTTTCAACGACGTTAATTATTACTTGAGTTTTAAATCCAAAAGAGTTACAATGAATAAAACATACGTGCTTATTTCCTACGACATTAGTAATGACAACGTCCGGACGCGTTTAGCCAAGCGCCTTAAGGATTTCGGCAGACGCGCCCAGTTTTCGGTATTTGAAGCGGAAATCACCCCGGTTGAAATGACCAGGCTTAAACGATCGCTTGCCGGCGTAAAATTGGGCGAGCATGACAGCATAAGACTTTACACGCTCTGCAAGAGCTGCACGGGTAAAGTTGAGATTTGGGGATGTGGGGAAATTGCTGAAGATCCTGATTATTTGATCATCTAGACCTGAAACGCTAAGCGAAAACGTCATTTTGGAACGCGGCAAAGACCGAGATCATTACAATTGAAATATCTATTTGAAAATATATAACTTATCTGTTGTGAAAGGTAGCCGAAATCCAAAAATGTACGTCAAAAAAAGGCTCCGGAAAGGAGGTTATGACAATGAGCTTTGTAAGGTGTTGTTTTTATATGGCCTGCAAGGGCAGCTATCAGAAGTGAGACCTAATCAGCGGTGGGATTGAGACTTCAGCAAAAGATCGCCGCAATGATTCATAACAATCCTTATCAGAAGTGAGACCTAATCAGCGGTGGGATTGAGACAA